>Ga0208244_100488_pt1 | contig 37739 bp, 32 predicted proteins | sample SubbioCR12Aug_5A_FD_184828 | JGI IMG/M metagenome (GOLD analysis project Ga0208244, IMG submission 184828) | Serpentinite rock and fluid subsurface biosphere microbial communities from McLaughlin Reserve, California, USA - CR12Aug_5A (SPAdes) | ecosystem: Environmental > Terrestrial > Deep...
GCGAATTTATAAAGGCTGTCGGCCAGCCCGGAGAGGGCCGAGACGATGTTGTAATCCTGTTTGCGCGGGTAGGTCTGGGTGGCAATTGGATAGAAAGGCAAAGCCAGTTTGTCTGACATGGCCTGCTCGAAGGCCGGGACATTTTCCAGCCCAAACAATTCGCCATAACTCGCGCCGGTGCCGACTGCGCCCTTGAAGCCTTTGCCGCGCACGCTTTCGCGCTGTTGGCGGATGGCCTGGTAGTCTTCGAGCAAATCCTGGGCGTACATCGCCAGCCGGTAGCCGAGTGTGGACGGTTCGGCGGGCTGCAGGTGGGTGAAGGCAATCAGCGGGGTGTCGGCGTACTGCTCGATTTTTTCGGCAAACAGGTGCAGCAGCGCCGCCAGTTTTTCGAGCGAAAGGTCGAGGGCGGCGCGCAGGCGCAGGGCGTCGGCGTTGTCTTCGACGTCCATCGAGGTCGCCCCAAGGTGGATGACCCCGCCGCCCAGCGGGCATTGTTCGGCATAGGCGCGGACTTCGGCCATCAGGTCGTGGTGGATTTCGGCCTCGATTTCGAGCGCGCGGGCGATGTTGATTTCATCCACATGGGCGCGCAGGTCGGCGGATTGTTCAGCCGTCACCAGGCCGTAGGTTTGTTGGACTTCAGCCAGGGCGACCCAGATTTTTCGCCACAGGCGGCGTTTTTGCTCCTCGCTCCACAACTGGCGCATCTCGGGCGAGGCGTAACGAAAGGAAAAGGGGGATTGGTAGGAAGAATGATTCATGCCCAAATCATACCGCAGAAAAGTGACACAGGTAGGTATAATTTGCGCCTGCCAGATGTCATTACGAAATGTGAATTCGGGATAAGGATTCTGCACCTGATTTTGCTCAAAAATTTTCACGCAAAGTCGCAAAGTGCGCAAAGAAAAATAAAAAACTTGGCGGCCTTTGCGACTTTGCGCGAGATAAATCACAGAGTTTAGCTTGGGATTCTTATCCCGAACTGACTTTAAGGAGGCAATATGAATATAGACATTATCGGTGTGCCGATTGACCTGGGCGCCGGACGGCGCGGGGTCGATATGGGCCCCAGCGCCATCCGCTACGCCAATTTGCAGAGCGAACTTGAAAAACTCGGCCACGAAGTACACGACAAAGGCAATGTCGAAGTGCCGATTGCCGAAACCTGTACCGTCAATGAGCCGAAATTGCGCTACATTGACTGCATTGTGCCAATGGCGCGCCGGACTGCCGGCGCGGTGTCGACTTCCATCCAGGCCGGCCGATTTCCGGTCGTGCTGGGCGGCGACCATAGCATCGCCCTCGGCTCGATTCGCGGCGCGGCCCGTCAGCGCAAAATCGGCCTGCTGTGGGTCGATGCCCACGCCGATTTCAACACACCTGAAACGACCCCCTCCGGCAACATCCACGGGATGCCGCTGGCGGCCCTGTGCGGATACGGCGACCCGCGCCTGCTGCAATTGTGGGACGAAAGCGTCCCGGTGGTCGACCCGCGCCGGGTCGCCATTATCGGCGCGCGCGACCTGGATGCGGGCGAAAAACCGCTCCTGCGCGAGGCCGGGGTGCTGGTGATGGGCATGGAGCAGATCGACCGCCTGGGCATGTTCAACGCCCTGGTGAAGGCCATTGCCCAAATCTCGCAGGATGTGGATGGGATTTACCTGTCCTTCGACCTGGATTCCCTCGAGCCGGGCCACGCCCCGGGAGTCGGGACGCCGGTGACGGGTGGGTTGACCTACCGCGAAGCGCATCTGGCCTGTGAACTGGCTCACGAAACCGGCAAATTGATCGGCCTGGATATGGTCGAGAGCAACCCCATCCTGGATGCCGGCAACCAGACCGCCCATCTGTCGGTCGAGTTAATCGCCTCCGCGCTGGGGCGGCGCACCTGGGCCGATTAGTTGGTCATTTGTAAGGCGCAAAAGTTGTGCAGGGTGTAAAATAATCGTATGACTATTCAAGGTCCCATTCTTGTTGTTGAAGACGTTCCCAACGTTCTTGAGTTGCTGGAAGTCACCCTGCGTTTCAAAGGCTACCAGGTGGTTAGCGCCACCAACGGCCTCGAAGGGTTGGAAAAAGCCCGGACCGGAAATCCGGCCCTGATTATCACCGACATCCTGATGCCCAAGCTGGACGGCTTTGCTTTTGTGCAAAAACTGCGTGAAGACCCAAAGACCCGCGCCATCCCGGTCATTTTCCTTTCGGCAACTTATGTCACCCCCGAAGACCGCGGATTTGCCATGAGCCTCGGCGCGGCGCGATTTATCGAAAAGCCGATCGACACCGAGGAATTCCTGCTGACCGTGGCCGAAATCATGACCCAGGGGCCGCCGACTTCGCCGGAGCCGCTTAACAGCCTGACCTTTTACCAGGGCTACCGTGAACGCCTCGAGCAGAAATTGCGCCACAAGCATACCCAAATCCAGCGCATCGAGCGGCTCATCCCGACCCTGCCCGAAGAACAGCGCTCCGCGTTCAAGGGCATGCTTGAACAATCCAGCGCCGACCGGGAGAACATCAAGGCCGAGTTGCAGGAGATATACCGCATTCTCAACGAGAAGAAGGATTTAAAGAAGTAAATGACGCACATGCCGACTTTGACCGACCTGGAGCAGATGGCGCGCCAGGCCGGTCGTATTTTGTCTGATGGCTACGAAAAAAATTTCCAGGTCGATTACAAAGGGGAAATAGACCTGGTGACTGAAATCGACCGCCAGTCTGAAGACTATATCCTGGGCGAGATTTCCCGCAAATTCCCCGGCCACAGCATTATGGCCGAAGAAAGCGGGGACACCAACGGCAGCACCGAACACCTGTGGATTGTCGACCCGCTCGACGGCACGGTCAATTACGCCCATGGGGTGCCGCTTTTTTCGGTGGCGATTGCCTACGCCCATCGCGGTGAGTTGACGCTTGGCGCGGTCTACGACCCGATGCGCGACGAGATGTTCCTGGCCGAGAAGGGGCGCGGAGCCTGGCTGAACGGCCGTCCGCTCAAGGTAAAACAGGTGGCAGACCTGGGCCGCAGCCTGCTGGTGACCGGCTTTCCGTACGATGTGCGCACCACAGCCAACAACAACCTGCAAAACTACGCAAAATTTGCCCTCAACTCGCAGGGGGTGCGCCGGCTTGGGTCGGCAGCGCTGGATTTGTGCTATGTCGGCGCGGGACGTTTTGACGGCTACTGGGAACTCTCGCTCAAAGCCTGGGATTTGTCGGCGGGCGCGCTGGTGGCGATGGAAGCCGGGGCAAAAGTGACCGATGTGCGCGGGGAGGTAAACTTCTTCAAGCCCCCGCTTTCGGTGATTGCCGCCAACCCGGCCCTGCATGCCAAAATACTGGCCGAGTTGAGCGTCTGATTTGTACTAACGTCAGTTCGGGATAATAATCCCGGGCTAAATTTTGTGCTTTTTCTCGCGCAACACCTGCCCTGCCGTCTCGCACCGGCGTGCTCGCGGCACGAACGGTGGCGGGCGGCGCCAGGGAGCCGTAAAGACCGCCAAGTTTTTTGTTTTTCTTTGCGCACTTTGCGACTTTGCGCGAAAGTTTTTAAGAAAAGCCAAGCTCAAAAGCCTTATCCCGAATTCGCGTTGTACTAATTTTCCGGCAGGTATTCCACAATCCCCTGCGCCGCCCATTGGGCGGTCGACATGCAGCCGGTCAACAGGTAGCCGCCGGTCGGGGCTTCCCAGTCGAGCATTTCACCGGCGCAAAAGACGCCCGGCAGGTTCTTGAGCATCAGGCGCGCATCCAGCGCCTCGAAGCGGATTCCGCCCGCGCTGCTGATGGCCTCCGCCAGCGGGCGCGGACGCAGCAGGGGCACGGGCAGGGACTTAATCGCCGCCGCCAGTTTTTCGGGGGAATGGAAATCTTCGCGGGCGACGAATTCCCACAGCAGCCCGGCTTTGACTCCTTTGATTCCCACCGTTTTTTCGAGATGACTGCCCATCGAGCGCGAACCGCGCGGGATGTTGAGCCGTTTCGTCAGTTTTTCGGCGCTCCAATCGGGGGCCAGGTCAAGGCGGATGACGGCCTGCCCGTTCCGTTCAATTTCGTCCCGAATCGGCGCTGACAGGGCATAGACCAGGCTGCCCTCGACCCCGTCCTTCGTGACGATAAATTCCCCTTGTTTGCAAATTTCTCCAAAGGTCAGCGTGACCGCTTTGAGCGGCGCGCCGTCGAATTTGGTTTTGAAGTGCTCCGTCCAGGCCACGTCGAAGCCGCAGTTGGCGGGCCTGAGCGGCGCAACCGGGACGCCCTGCGCTTCAAGAATCGAAACCCAGCCGCCGGTCGAACCCAGCTTCGGCCAGCTCCCGCCGCCCAGGGCCAGCAGCGCCGCATCAGCCGGGACGATTTCGCTTCCATCGGCAGATTCAAACCACAAAGTGCGCGAAGATTTTAGATTCTCTTCGCGGCCTTGGCGGTCTTCGCGGTTCATTTCAAAACCCACCCAGCGATAACCGGTATGAAACACCACCCCGGCCTCTTCCAGCCGCTTGAGCCAGGCGCGCAAAATCGGCGAGGCCTTCATGCCGACCGGGAAAACCCGCCCGGATGTGCCGGTGAAGGTCTCGAAGCCGAGTTCCCTGGCCCAGGCAATCATTTCTGGCGGGCCGAAGGCGCGCAGCATCGGCTCCAGATATTCGCGGGCCGCTCCGTAGCGGGACAGGAAAACCTCCAGCGCTTCGGAGTGGGTCAGATTCAATCCGCTGACCCCGGCGCGCAGGAATTTGCGCCCGACCGAGGGCATGGCCTCGTAAACATGGACTTCGACCTGCGGGCGGCCTGCCAGCATTTCAGCGGCCATCAACCCCGCCGGGCCGCCGCCGATGATGGCGATGAGTTTCTTTTTTGGCACACCGGCTTTGCTCAAAGACTTATCCACGCATTGACTCGATTCTCTTCCCCAAATACGCCGAAAAATAACCCTCATAGCGTTCCCATAACTCCGGGCGCTGCCAGTCGTTGCCTGTTACCTGGCCGCGGCAGGTAGGCGCGCCGCAGGCACAGGGGAACTCGTCGTAGGGAGTGCTGTCGGCCATGGCGTAATCGAAGGTAATTTCCTCGCCCGCTTCAATCGGGCGCATCGCCACCAGCGAAATCTGCCCGCGGATGCCGGCATTCGGGTTGCAGGAATGGTTGATGTAGTCGCCGGGTTCGCCGTCCAGGCTGAACGGGATGAGATACAAGCCCTCGTCCACCTGCACGGTGTGGCTCTTTTCGGCGGGCGAAAGCGCCATCATTTCCTCATAAGTCGCCACCCGGCCCGTCCAGACGCAGATGATTTCGTCTTTTTCGAGCGTCTCGCGCGCAAACACGGCAAAACCGCCCTTCGCAGGGGCGGCGCGCACTTCCAGTTTGGGGGAAAGGTAACCAAAGGCTTCGCTCATCTTAATTCAAAAATCCTTCCGCTTTTAAAATCCCGTCCAGCGCGCGGCGTGAAGCGGACAAAATTGCCTCGCGCCAGGCCGGGCTGTCGGGCAGGTACAACTGCTCGTAGCGCCAGCGCGTCGCCGCCCGCGCCGCGTCGGATGCGCCGTGGTGGAACACCTGGTTCTCTGAAACCATCGCGTACATATCCCGAATGTGGTCGGGCAGGCGGTTGCCCAGCGTGCCAAACTCGAAAGCCGTCGAGTAAAAGCGCTTGCCGGGGAACTCTGCCTGCGCCAGGCGATAGAGCCAGTCGACCATATCGCCATTGATGGGGTAGAACTCCTCCGGGTTGGTGGCGGCGATGTGTTCATACCCAAAAGCCGCCCGCAGCGCGTCACCCGAACGCGGTTCGCGGGTCGAGTTGACCAGCGTCAACTGTCCGCGCGGCCCGTAGCCGGTGTGCATGTCGATGTGCAGCACCTGCCCGAAGCGCTCAAAGGCCTGGCGGAACAGGTCCATCATCAGCTGCGATTCCTGCGGCAGGCTTTGCCCGCCGAAATACAGCCCGCGCGGGTGGGCGTACTGCCCGCCCAGCAGGCCGCACTTAATCCGCAGCGCGCCCATTTGCCAAATTTTCAGCCCAAGCCCGCCCAAAAAGCGCGCCTGTTCCACAAGTAGCGACCTCAGCCGCCGCTGCGGGTTAATCAGCGGCGCGAGACGTTCATAATCGGGGTTGGGCGCGCGCCGGGCCTCGTCCACAAAACTGCGGTTCAGGTCGATGTTGTCCGGGTTCACCCGGCGGCGGTGCTTCATGCCCCAGGGGTTGACGGCATGCACCAGCAGCAGTCCGGTGGTTTTCTCGTCCAGGCGCGGCAGGTACTCCTCGATAAAAAGTTGCAGGATGTAAACCCCCGCATAGGCCTCGATTCCGTGCAGGCCGGTGGTCAGGATGAAGACCTTCTCGGGCCGCTGCGCCCCCTCGGCCTGAATCCAGTCAACGGTCAGGTCGCTGCCCGCGAGCGTTTCCTGCCCGAGGGCGGCTGAAGGCCAGCGCCGTTGTATCGTTTCGAGCAACGCCCGGAAGTCTTCACGCGATTCTTCGTAGCTGGATGGGATTTTCATCTAAAACGGCCCATACCCGACCGCCACCGCAACCGCCAGGAAGGCAATCGTCAGCACGAACATCCAGACCCACAGCCCGGCCAGCCACTTAATCCACTTGGGGTAACTGACCACCGTCAGGCCGAGTGAGATGAGCAGCACCGGGTTGGTCGGGTAGGCCAGGTTCGAGAAACCGTCGCCGAAACAATAGGCCGTTACCGCAATCTGGCGCGTCACGCCGACCAGGTCGGAAAGCGGCAGCAGGATGGGCATCAGCAAAACCGCCTTGGCCGAGCCGGAGCCAATGAAGAACTCGACCACCAGCGCAATCGCATAGACCAGCAGCGACGCGCCAAAGGCGCTGACATTCTCGAAGATGCCCGCAGCGTTGAACAAAATCGTATCCAAAATGCCGCCGCTGGCGACAATATGCTTGACGCTGGCGGCCATCAGCACCAACGGGATGGCCGGGGCAATCCCAACCACGCCCTCGCCAACCGCCTGCAAGACCGTCTTCGCGCCTGCGCCGGAAAGAAATCCCGCCCCGACCCCGGCCAGCAGGAAGAGCAGCCCGACCACCGGCAGGGCGTAATCGGTCAGGAAGGGCACAAAAGGCGCGGCGGTCAAAGTTGCCAATAAAAGCAACAGGAAAACAGCCAGCCAGATGCCCGCCCGCTTCAGGTCGCTCGCCGAAACCGAATCGGTATCGAATTTGAAGTCGCGGTAGCGCTTGCGCTCGGCGCTTTCATCAGCAAAAACAGGCGAGGCTTGCGGGTTCATCTCTACTTTTTTTGCGTAACGGGTCAGGAAGAAAGCCAGCAGGAGGTAAGCCAATGCAAACAACAACAGGCGCGGCTGCCAGCCGGAAAAAAGCGGCAGCCCGGCCAGTTTTTGGGCCACCCCAATCGTAAACGGGTTGGTGATGGCGGTCGAAAAGCCGACATTGGTCGCCAGGATGCTCATACCCAGGCCAGTCAACGCGTCCCAGCCGAGCGAATAGGCCAGGGCCACCATCAGCGGCACGAGCGGCAGGACTTCCTCGAAGATACCAAAAAACGCGCCCAGGCACATGAAAAAGAACGAGATTGCCAGCAAGAGCGCGTATTTTTGCCCGCCATAACGCGCAACGATTTTCCCCAGGGCGGCCTTGAGAATGCCGCTCTTGTCGAGAATGGCAAAGGCAATGCCCACAAAAAGCAGGAAGATGATAATGACGATGATGGTCAGGTTGCCCTCCGCGCCCAGCACTTCGACCGGGGCGGTGAACCAGCGCCAGAATGGGTAGTCAGGCCGCTCGACCTGCGTAAATGTGCCGGGGATAATCGTTTCTCGGCCATCGGGCAGGGTTTCGCGCTGGTAACTGCCCGCCGGGACGAACAGCGTCAGCAGGCCCGAGGCAACCATCAACGCCAGCAGGATGAGTACCGATTGAATGAAAGATTTCTGGCTGATTTGCGCGCCCGCTTTTTGATTGTCCATCTTTAAACACTCCAGGCTTTGCTGATAAAGTTGAAAAGTTGCTGCGCGCCCTGTTCAAGCGGGGCGGTTTCGATGTACTCGTCCACGGTGTGCGCGCCGCCGCCGGTGGTCAGGCCCAGGACGATGGACGGGTAGCCCCGGCTTATGGGGATATTGGCGTCGGTCGAACCAAGCGTCAACTTGGGTTTGAGTCCCTGGGCGGCCAGGCAATTTTCGGCGTGACGCACCAGCGGATGGTTGCGATTCAGTTCCCCGGCGGGGCGCTGGCCGATGACCTGCGCCTCGAACCATACGCCGGGACGGTTGCTGTTTTCGACCAGGGTTTCAACCTGTCGGATGAGGTCCTTGAGCGCGGATTCGTTTTCCGAGCGTAAATCCAGTTCGAGCCAGGCTTGGGCGGCCAGGGTGTTGACCGATGTGCCGCCCGCGATGCGCCCGACGTTGAAGGTGGTGCGCGGGGTTTCGGGCAGTTTCAGGCTGCTAGTGCCCGTTACCAGGCGCGCCAGTTCGTGAATGGCTGATGGGTCGCCGTAATCCGTCCACGAGTGACCGCCGCGGGCGCGGCAGGTGATTTTGTAACGGCGCACGCCGATGGCGCGGTGGTAGACGTGCCCGAGGGCCATGCCCTCCAGGACGAGATACAGGCGCGGCGCATCGCCAAATCGGTCGCAGACGGCTTTCATGCCGCGCAAGTCGCCCAGGCCTTCTTCGCAGGTATTGGCCACCAGCCACAGGTCGCCGGGCAGGCTGGCCTTGCGTTCCTTGAGCATGGCGGCCAGCCCCAGCAGGCCGGCCACCCCGGTGGCGTTGTCGCCGATGCCGGGGCCGTAGACGCGGCCCGGTTCGCGCCGAATGGCGAGGTTGGTTCCAGCGGGGAAAACGGTGTCGAGGTGGGCCGAAACAACAATCGGTGGAGCCGCTCCCGCGCCGGGGATGCAGGCCAGGGCATTTCCGGCGGAATCAATTTCCGGCCGCGACAGGCCGCTTTGGCGGAACATTTCCAACACGAATTCGGCCCGCGCGCTTTCTTCAAACGTCGGCGCGGGGACTTGCTGAATCTGGATGGCGAGGTCGGTAAGGATGTCTTTCATGCGAGTTGTATGACGATGTCGGATAGCGATTGCAGGCGCGCCTGGGCCAGGCCGGGCATGGCGTCGAAGGCGTAGAAGGGGCCGCTGCCTTCGATGTTGAGCGAGGCGGCCACGTTGCCGTGCAGGCAGGCTTGCAGGGGGTCGAGGGTTTCGGCGTAACCGGCCAGGAATCCGCCGCAGAAGGCGTCACCCGCGCCGGTGACGTCGACGGGCTGGGTGGGGTAGGCCGGAATTTCCCAGCGGCAGCCTGTTTCGGTTTCGTACAGGTATTGGCCGCGCCCGCCGCGTTTGATGACAACTATCTGGCAGCCAAAACTTCCCAGGGTGGCGGCCATTTCCCACAGGTCGTTGGTGCGCCCCCAGAACAGGGCGCGGATTTGGTCTTCGGAGGGTAGGAAGGCGGCCACGCCTTGCAGCAGCGAACGCAGGTCGAGCAGGAAGTTGGCGTTCATGTAGCCGGGGCTGGGGTCGATGGTGATGACGCCTGCCCCGAACTGGCGAAAGGCGGCGGTAAACTGGGCATGGGTGGTGAAGTCGAGCGGGCACAGGTGAACGGCGCGCGGTTGCTTGTAGGTTTCAGGGATGTCGAGCAGGCGCGGCGAATCGGGGTTCTGGCGGGCGCGGCTGTCCTGTTTTTCTTCGGGAGACTGGTAGCCGAGCAAGGATTTGGGGAAGGTCAGCCCCAGGCGGGCAAAGTGCGAAACCGGGTTGACCGACTGGGCGGTGTTGACGTCGGTGTAGACCAGGAAGGTGCGCAGGTCGAGGCTTTCGGGCAGGATTTTGACTCCCCGGGTGTCGAATCCGCTTTTTTGAAACGTCCTCAGCCATTCCTGGGGGTAATCTTCCCCGATTCGGGCCAGCAGGCCGACGCCTTCTTCTGTCCACAGGCGCGCGCCTGAGGCGGCATACAGCAAATTACCGCCCGGCGTGTCCAGCAGTGGACGGCCATCGGGCGGCAGGAGGTATTGGCGGCGCAACTGTCCGGCAATGACGAGCGGGCGGGCGGAAGCGGCCATCAGGTAATAAAGACCTTCGATTCGGCTTCGGCGCGCGAGGAATCCACCGGCAGGGTAACAATAAAGTTGCTGCCTTTGCCGGGCAGGCTTTCGACCGAGATTTTCCCGCCGTGCATTTCGACCATCATTTTGGCAACCGACAATCCCAGCCCCATGCCGCCGTGTTTGCGCGTCAGGTGAGATTCGACCTGGTAAAAACGTTCGAAGATGTGCGGCAGGTCTTTGGCCGGGATGCCAATGCCGTCATCGACGACAGAGATTTTGATTTGCCCGGGCTGCTCCCTGGCCGCGATGAGGATATGTCCGCCTTCATTGGTGAACATGACCGCATTCCGAACCAGGTTCAAGATGGCAATGCCGAGTTTTTCGGTGTCGCCTTCCAGCATCAGGGCGGCGTGTCCCAGGTCAAGGCGCAGGTTGATTTTTTTATGGCGGGCTTCAACCTGCATCGCTTCGGCAATGTCTTCGATGATTTTGCGCATTGAGACGTTGTGCGCGCGCACCACCGCCGTGCCAGTCTGGGCGTTGTCGACGCTGGTCATGTTTTCGATGAGTTCCTTGAGCCGCATGGCGTTGCGGATGATGGTGTCCATCTGCTCCTGGAATTCATCGCCGATGATTTCGCGCAGGAAGGTCGAGTGGCCGATAATCAGCCCCAACGGGGTGCGCAGTTCGTGCGAGGTAATGGCGATAAAGTCGCTTTTCATTTTGTCGAGGCGGGCGGCCTCGTCCTTTATTTTTTCGATAAGCGATTCGAGGCTGGCATTTTCGAGCAAGAGGGCCAGCAAAGAAGCAATCGTCTCTAGGATTGTTACGTCTTCGCCGTTATAATCAGCCCCGTTGGCTTTGTTCAATGTTTCCAAAACCCCCAAAACGCTGTCCTGGTAAACAATCGGCACAGCCAGGATGGAAACGGTGTTTGTATTGGTCTCCTGGTCTATTCGTTTGAAATGGCGGGGAAAACGGGCCGCGTCCTTGACCGCCAGGACTTTTTTCTCTGAAAAGGCCACCCCCGCAATACTGCCGTCCAGGGGAACGGGAATGTCCTGTAAAATGTTCAGGTTGGAGCCAAAACAGGCAACGAAGCGCAGGGCATGGGCTTCATCATCGTACAACAACACAGAAGCCGCCTGCGAGGCGGTCATTTCGGCCATGCCTTGGCTGACGGTCTCCAGCAGTGTATCCATTTCTGCGCTGGCGCTTAACATCCGCGCAAATTCAAAAAGCCAGGCTTTTTGGCGGTCTTGAGCATTGCTCCCTGTCTCGGTCTTTTTGAAATCCATAATACCTGTTTGCTCTCGTGAGATAATAAGATTATACTGCCAATCAAATCATTTCGAACAGTCGGGCAGCACCCGGTCAGTCATTTTTCTGTACAACCAAAACCTTGCTAGGAGAACCCTTATGAGCAACAAAAAAGTTCGTGTGGCGATAATCGGTGTGGGCAACTGCGCCTCGTCGCTTGTCCAGGGCGTCGAGTATTACAAGAACACGCCCGCCGATGCCAGCGTGCCGGGCCTGATGCACGTCAACCTGGGCGGTTACCACATCCGTGATATCGAATTCACCCTCGGTATTGACATCAACGTCACCAAAGTCGGCAAAGACCTGAGCGAAGCCATTTTCGCCGACCCGAACAACACCGTCAAATTTACCGATGTGCCCAACCTGAACGTCCCGGTTGTGCGCGGCATGACTCACGACGGCCTGGGCAAATACCTGGCCGATGTGGTCAAAAAAGCCCCTGGCCCCACCGCCGACATTGTCAAACTGCTGAAAGAAACCAAAACCGATGTGGTTGTCTCTTACCTGCCGGTCGGCGCTGAAATGGCGACCAAATGGTATGTCGAGCAAATCATCGAAGCCGGATGCGCCTTTGTCAACGCCATCCCGGTCTTCATCGCCTCCAGCGAATACTGGGGCAAACGTTTCAAAGACGCCGGCCTGCCCATTCTCGGCGACGACATCAAAAGCCAGGTTGGGGCCACCATCCTGCACCGCGTGCTGACCAGCCTGTTTGTCGACCGTGGCGTGCGCATCGACCGCACCTACCAGCTCAACTTTGGCGGCAACACCGACTTCCTCAACATGCTCGAGCGCGAACGCCTCGAAAGCAAAAAAATCTCCAAGACTGGCGCAGTCACCAGCATGATTCCCTACGACCTGGGTGAAGACAACGTTCACGTTGGCCCGTCTGACCATGTGCCGTGGCTGACCGACCGCAAGTGGTGCTACATCCGCATGGAGGGCACGACCTTTGGCGATGTGCCGCTCAACCTCGAAGCCAAACTCGAAGTTTGGGACAGCCCCAACAGCGCGGGCGTCATCATCGACGCGGTGCGCTGCGCCAAACTGGCCCTCGACCGCAAACTGAGCGGCCCAATCATCGGCCCGTCCTCCTACTTCTTCAAGACCCCGCCCAAGCAGTTCAAAGACGATGTCTGCCTGGCAATGACCGAAGCCTTTATCAAGGGCGAATAACCAAAACCTCACAGGCGGGGATGTCTGCTTCTGGCAGGTGTCCCCGCTTAATCGATTAAATGCGGCCCATGCCTTTTTTCCGTTTTCCCAACTGCAACGCCCTCACCCTCGGCCTGCTCGCCCTTTTCCTGGCCGCCTGCCAGTCCGCAGCCGCGCCCGCGACCCCTGACGACATTTCAGACCTGATGACAGACGCGGTCGCCACCGTTTACGCCGAAGCCGCCGCTTTGCAGACCCTCCCGGCCACCTCAACCGTCACGCCTCTCCCGATCCTTCCCCCGACCCTCGAGCCAACCCCGTTGCGAACCCCGCCCGCCCTGCCGGGTGGATTCGCCACCGACCTGCTCAAACCGCTCGACATTCCCGCCGCTTACATCGCCGATTCCTGCCAGTACCTGCGCGCCAAATGGGACCCATCCAACGCCGAACCCGGTACGGTAATCATGCCCATCATGTTTCACGGCATTGCCAAAGGCGAAACCAACCCCGAAGCGACTGGGGTGTATCACGACATGAGCATGAGCGATTTTCGCCGCCTGATGAAAGACCTGCACGAACAAGGCTTTGAAGCCATTACCATGCAGCAGGCCGCCGATTTTCTTTATACCAACGCCAAAATTCCCAAACGTTCGGTCTTGTTGATCGTGGACGACCGCAAATTCCGCCAGAGTTTTGACGACACCTTCCGCGATTATTACGAGCAATGGGGCTGGAAAGTCATCAACGCCTACATCACCCTCGACGAACGCCCCGACCTGTGGAGTCAAAACGCTGAACTGGCCGCTGAAGGCTGGGTCGATTACCAGGCGCACGGTTATGTTCACAACGTGAATATCACCCCCAATTCGAGCGAAGACTACATGCGCCAGGAACTTGGCAAGCCCTTCGAGACCATGCAGAAATACCTGGGCAAGACCCCTATCGCCTACGTCTGGCCGGGTGGCGGATTTACCCCGCGCGCCGTGCAGATTGCCCGTGAATTCGACTACCAGTTGGGCTTTACCGTCAACCCGCGCGGCCCGTTTATGTTTAACTGGATTCCGCAAGCAGTCGAAGCCGACCCAGCGCGCCCCTCCTACATCCCCGAAGCCTCCTCCGCCGACCCGCTGATGACCCTGCCGCGCTACTGGTCGCCCGATGCGCGCAACCACATCGACAGGGTGCGCCAGATTGGCGCTGCCGCCGCCGAATACGCCGAAGCGGTCAGGGAAATCGAGTTGGACTACTACGACATCGTCTGCGCCCCGTCCTATGGGGCCATGCCCGCCCCGTGATGAAATGCTCAGGGCTTATCTTATCCACCTGGCCTCGCGCCTTTTTCATTTTCTGAAGCCGATGAATTCGACCTGTCTTTTTTGCAAAATTGTGGCTGGCGATGCAAAAGCCAGCATCGTTTACCAGGACGACCTGGTGACGGCTTTCCGCGATATTCACCCGGTTGCCCCGACCCACATCCTGATTGTGCCGAACCGGCATATCGAATCGGTCAACCAGGCCGACGCCGCGGACGCTTCTGCCCTGGGGAATCTCTTCCTCGCGGCCCAAAAAATCGCCGAACTGGAAAATATCCAGCAGGGCGGCTACCGGCTGATCGTCAATACCGGGCCACATGGCGGGCAGACGATATTCCACCTGCACATGCACCTGCTTGGCGGGCAAAGAATGAAGCACCCGATGGGATAGAAATGGATGGGGGATTTATGCGCTTTCGATAGCCTGGACAAACTCGCCGATGGTATCGTAGCGGTCTTTGGGACTTTTTGCCATTGCGCGTTGGATGGCATAAGCCGCATGGCGTGAAATTGAAGGCACAACTTCGCGCACATCCGGCGGGGGGGCGGTCAGGTGCGCCAGCAGCAGTGCGCCGGTATTGGGGCGCTCGTAGGGCAGTTTGCCGGTCAGCATCTGGTAAGTCATGATGCCCAGGGCGTACTGGTCGGCGCGCGCATCCACCTCGCCCGAAGACTGGATTTGCTCGGGGGCAATGTAGTCGAACGTTCCCAAAACGCCGGTGGCGGTAATTTTGGTGTGCGCGTCTGCGATTTTGGCAATCCCAAAGTCGGTCAGCACGGCCCGCTGCGGCAGGCTGCCCGAATCGAGCATGATGTTCGAGGGTTTGATGTCGCGGTGGACGAGGCCGCGCGCGTGGGCATAATCCAGCGCGGAGCCAATATCACGCAGGATGCCGATGAAGATATCGAGCGTCAGGCGCTTTTCCTGCTTGAGCAGGTTGCGCAGGTCTGACCCGCTCAGGTATTCCATGACGATGTAGCAGGTTCCGTTTTCTTCGCCGTAATTCAAAATTTGCACAATATTGGGGTGTTCCAACCCGGCGACCGTTTCAGCCTCGCGGACAAAGCGCTTGCGAAAAAGCGGGTCTTCGGATATCGATGCCGGTAAAACCTTGATGGCGACCGTGCGCCCGTTGGTCGGGCTTTCAGCGCGATAGACGTCGGCCATGCCGCCGCGTCCAATCAGTTTCAGGCCGCGATACGAAGAAAGGGTCGTGTTTTCGAGCGGTTCGTCCCTTTTACGCAGTTCCACGGGGGTCTTTTCGTAATCGATTTTGATGTGATAGAAAAAACTATCCACAAAACGCTGCAAGCGCCGCCGCGCCGGTTGGAAAACTGCTCCGGCAGTGACCGCCGCAACCGTCATCGCCAGCATCGACTGTTCGCCCTGATGGATGGTTCTCGATATCAACGAAACCGCCCCCAACGCAAGCGCGAATACCAACCCCAGCCCGGCGGTCAGTCCGCCATAAACCAGCGAACGGTTGATGAGCAGGTCGATATCGAACAGTTTCGAGCGCGCAATCGAGAATGTAATCGAAATGGGCAGCAGCAGGAACAGGAAGATGCCGAAAACCTGGGCCAACAACTGGTAATACCAAAAATTGGCTTGCGATTGGTCGCTCATAAACCCGAACAACACATCCAGCGAATTGAAAAATACAAACCAGACCAGCGGGCCGAGCAGGCCTATCATCGTCCAGCGCATTTGCTGCTTTTGCAGGATGCTTTCCTGTCGTATGTAACGGTAGATGAAAACCACCACGCCCAGCAGGTACCAGCACAGCATGAAGACCACATAACCGGAACCCAAATTCTGCCAGTGGAAAGGCATGCTCGGGAAAAGATACAGGCCAGCCACGGTTAAGACAAACAAGGGCAGCACAAACCTGACCCAACCCGGCCTGAACTTTCCATCCGGGAAGAGCAGGCAGAAGGTGAAAATCCCGATATCGCCCAAAGCCAGCACCAGGCCGCCCATGACTTCATATCCGCCCAATAAAGTGGCGGTGTTAACCAGGTTCGAAACGCGCCCCGCAAAAGCAACCAGGAACATCGAAGTAAAGATAACAAACCAATCGTCCGAGCGGCGGGCAAACAGGTAAATTGCCGTCAGGACAAACCCAACGGTAATGAAGATGTCAATCCCGATGTCAATCGACGCAAACAAGACCTCCGTCAGGTCAAGCACCGAGGTCTCAGGGTTGCTGGTGCGCAGGCGGAAAACCACCGGCACAGAAAGAATGTAGACGGTCAGGGTATAAAGCCCGACAGCCAGCCAGGCGCCAATTAGCGCCAGCCGCAGTTTGGGCTTGCTCTTCAGGGAAGTGTCGCTGGTGATGGGGTTGGTTGCCATAATGGTTTGACCGCGGTGGGTTAATGCACAACAGGTTTTACGCAACAGCAGGCCAAAAGTTCCGTTGGGAATTATACCCGCCTGGCCCTCAAGCGCAGGCATTCGTTTAGGTGCAGGAAGTTGTGCCGTGTGGCGGGCATCAGCAACAGGCCGGCGATATCGCGTTTGCCCCAATATTCAACCACCTCATAGGCCGATTGGCGCACCGCGCCCACATCCAGGATGGTGGCAAGGCGGGACGCATCCACCCGCTGCCTGTAGGCCGTTTCGTCGAGCGTTGTCACTACCTCGCGCGTCCGCCGCCCAACGGCGACCCGGTAGCCGCGCAACGCTTCGAGGTCGATTTCTGCGCCCAGGGCCGCAACCTCCTCGACCGGCATCCCGTTCCCGGTATCCTGGAAAGGGATACCCAGCCGCCCGAACCAGCCCCCGTCAAAATAGACCTGCTGCCTCCCGGCCACCAGCAGGTTCATGGTCACATCCTCGATGCGCGCAATATGCCAGATGTTCCAGGCAATCGAATGTTCGCCGCCTGCCGGAATCTGCCTGAAAATCGCCTCGCTGATTCCGTCCAGTACTTCATCCTCGAAAGACCACAATCCCTGGCCAGACATTTTCGCCGAATGCAGCATGGCGTGATGGCGCAGGAAGAGCGGGCGGGCTGTTTCATAGTCGGCGTGTTTGAACGCTTCCAGCAATTTCTGTTGTTGTTCGTTCCATTTTTTACGGTTGGGATTCATAATTCATCTCCAGAGACGGGTTCGCATCAAATTATACGCCTGGGGCGATTCATCTTGTTCTGTGGGCGAGACCCGCAACAATCCGTTTTGGAATATTATTTCACATTGGCTTTATAATTTATAATTTAATTCTGACTTTTCATCATAACGCGAAATAGTATTGCGAAAGGATGCCTTTTCATGATAAAAAATATATCAGAAACAACACTCGATGATGTCGACAAAGCCATGTTGCGCGCCCTGCAAGTGGACGGACGCCTGAGCAACGTCGAACTGGCGCGGGCTGTCAACCTTTCCCCGCCGGCCACCCATGCCCGCCTGCGCAGCCTGGAAAAAGAAGGCTACATCCGCCAATACACGGCCAACATCGACCGCGAGAAAACCGGCTACGACCTGTTGTGCTTTATCCACGTCAGCCTGCAAATGCACGAACTGGAGCAGGTCGAAGGCTTTCGCCAGCGCGCGCGCCAGATGCCCGAAGTGCTGGAATGCCACCATATCACCGGCGAGTATGATTACCTGCTCAAGGTCGTCTTGCGCAATCGCAAGGATTTGGAACGCTTCCTGGTAGACAGCCTGACCCCCATCCCCGGCGTGGCGCGCATCCATACCAGCCTGGTGCTGACCGAGGTCAAAGCGACGATGGCGCTGCCGTTGGAATAAGAACTTTCTCACGCGAAGTCGCAAAGCACGCCAAGATTATTAAATTTTTTGGGTTTTCTTTGCGCTCTTTGCGTCTCCCTGGCACTGCCCGCCACCGTTCGTGCCGCGAGCACGCCGGTGCGAGACGGCAGGGCAAGTGTTGCGCGAAACATTTTCAACCCCAAAGGAGAGTAAACCATGCCAGAATCCACCCCAAAAACAATGGGCCAGCAGTTCGGACGCCGCTCGTGGGCCGAGCCGTGGAAAATCAAGATGGTCGAGCCGCTGACCGTCACCACCCGCGAAGAGCGCGAAAAGGCCCTGGCCGAGGCCGGTTACAACACCTTCCTGCTCAAATCGGATGATGTCTACATCGACCTGCTGACCGACAGCGGCACCAGCGCGATGAGCGACCGTCAGTGGGCCGGGATGATGCTCGGCGACGAAGCCTACGCCGGCAGCCGCAACTACTACCGGCTCGAAGCCGCCATCCAGAATACCTACGGTTACAAGTACATTGTCCCGACCCACCAGGGGCGCGGCGCGGAACATCTCATCAGCCAGGTGGTCATCAAAAAAGGCCAAATTGTGCCGGGCAACATGTACTTCACCACCACCCGCCTGCACCAGGAACTGGCCGGTGGCACTTTCCAGGATGTCATCATCGACGAAGCCCACGACCCGACCAACCTGCACCCGTTTAAGGGCAACATCGACCTCAACAAAGTCCAGGCGATTATCGATAAGGTCGGCGCAGAGAACATCGCTTACATCAGCGTCGCTGGCACGGTCAATATGGCCGGTGGACAGCCGGTCAGCATGGCGAACATCAAGGCCCTGCGCGAATTGTGCGACAAACACGGCGTCAAAGTCTACCTCGATGCCACCCGCATGATGGAAAACGCCTACTTCATCCAGGAGCGCGAAGAAGGCTATGCCGATAAAACCATCGCCGAAATCCTGAAAGAATTTTGCAGTTACACCGACGCGGCCTGGATGAGCGCCAAGAAGGACAACCTGGTCAACATCGGAGGATGGCTGGCGGTCAACGATTGGGATGTGTTCGAAGAACTGCGCAACCTGGTCGTCGTTTACGAAGGCCTGCACACCTACGGCGGCCTGGCCGGGCGCGACATGGAAGCCCTGGCGATTGGTATCGAGGAATCGGTACAAGACCAGCACATCCGCTCGCGCATTGGGCAGGTGCTTTACCTGGGCGAACTGCTCAAAGATTGGAACATTCCGATTGTCCAGCCGGTTGGCGGCCACGCCATCTTCCTGAACGCGAAAGCCTTTTACCCGCACCTCAAGCAAATCGAATTCCCGGCCCAGACCCTGGCCGCCGAACTGTACCTCGACTCGGGCATCCGCTCGATGGAGCGCGGAATCGCCTCCGCCGGGCGCGACCCGAAAACCGGCGACCACTACTATCCCAAGCTCGAACTGACCCGCCTGACCATCCCGCGCCGCGTCTATACCCAGGCGCACATGGACGTGGTGGCCGAGGCCGTCAAAGCCGTTTTTGACGCCCGCGAAACCACCCGTGGCCTGAAAATGGTCTACGAACCGAAATACCTGCGCTTTTTCCAGGCAAGGTTTGAGCGATTGTAAACCTGCCAAAATACTGATTGAAAAGACGCCGGATTTTTACCCGGCGTCTTTGTTATATGTCGCGAGTAGGGGCGACCCTTTCGGGCGGAACAAGGCATCCTTTACCCAGCGTCTTGGCAAAAAAGAGCGGTTTTGTGCGTACGACGGGTCGCCCCTACACCAGTACGCAAATCATCCCGTTATCTTCCCCACCGGCGCGGCATAAATCGCAAATTCATCCTCGCCATCCAGCCCCAGAAAGGCATCCAGCTTGTGCTGGTCGTAGGCGTCCAGGGCGCAGGTTCCTGCCCCAATCGCCTCGCAGGCCAGGTACAGGTTCTGGCAGACATGTCCGGCGTCCAGCGCAATCAGTTTGGCCGATAGAAAACTATAGCGCCACTCGGTACGGTAGGGAATGGCCGACCACATGAAGGTCACCGCGCAATTCCCGGCAAAATCATGGTTGCAGGCATCCGCCACCTGCGCGTCCATGGCCGGATCGCTGCGCAACAAGCAGAGTTGGTGTTCCTGCGCCAGGTAACGGTAGAGACCCGGCTTCAGACCAGTTACGCGATTGATGAACAGGTAAGTCTCAAACGGATGGCGCGCCCCGCCCGAAGGTACCACCCGCAAATTCGGCCTGTCGCCGTTTAACCCTTGCGTGGCCCACAGCAGGAAGGTCAATTCTTCCAGGCTGAGCGGCGCATCTGTAAAACTGCGGTGGCTTCTACGTTGCCGCATGGCCTCGGCCAGCGAAATTTGTCCTTGCGAAAGGCTCGCTGCAGCGGGCAGTTCAACTCGCAGCGCATCGTCCGGGGCCGGTTTTTGCACCGGCGGAGCGGGCACTTTGCGTTTCTGGGCATACTCCGAGTGCCGCCATTCTTCCCAGCGGTCAGATTTCAAGAATTTTCGCATTTCTTTTCCGGATTCCATCGTCAGCCTCGCTTTCTTTCGGTTTGTTTTCAAGGTGTGTACTCAAGAGTTGTCACAAAGGAGTCGAAAATCTCCTGATTTTCGTGCAAAATCGGGAGATTTTGCACTTCACACTGACAACCTTCGCTTGCACATGTTTTCAAGTATTTTACCCCGGCCACATGCAGAACACAGTAAAATATAGGGAAATTTTTCACAAGGAAACGCCCATGGACCCCCAAATCGCCGCCCGATTTAATGATAGCCTCCTGCAAGTCTCCATGCGGTGCTACGACATCGCCCCCGAAAACATCTCCGCCCTGGATGGCTTCGAGAGTTTTATTTACCAGTTCCAGCGCCCCGACGGGCGCTTCATCCTGCGCATCGGACACAGCCAGCGCCGCTCGCCCGACCTGATTCACGGCGAAGTAGATTGGATTAACTACCTCGCGGCCGGCGGCGCATCGGTGGCCCGCGCCATCCACTCGATATGCGGCGAACTGGTCGAAGCCCTCGACGACGGTTACGGCGAGCAATTCCTTTGCACCGCCTTTGTCGAAGCCCCCGGCGGGCATATTCGCCGCCAACAGGTCAACGATACCTTCATCCACAACTATGGCCGGCTGCTCGGGCGCATGCACGCCCTTGCCAAAACTTACCAGCCCGCCAACCTGGCTTGGCGGCGTTATGACTGGGATGCGCCCGTCAACAATACCGCCGAAAACCAAATGCCCGCCCGCGAAACGGTTGCCCTCGCCAAATACCGCCAGGTCTTCGCGCACCTGCGCCGCCTGCCCCGCGACCCGGACGGATTCGGCCTGATTCACCAGGACGCCCACCCCGGCAACTTCTTCGTCGATGAGCACAACAATCTGACCCTGTTCGACTTCGACGACTGCGCCTACGGGCACTTTATCTACGACATCGCCATGGCGCTCTTCTACACCGCCACCGAAGAACCCGACCCGGCTGCCCACACCGCGCGTTTCATGCCCGCCTTTCTCACCGGCTACCGCGAAGAAAATCGCATCGACCCGGCCTGGTTTTCCGAACTACCGAATTTCATGAAACTGCGCGAAATCGACCTGTTCGCCGCCATCCACTTCAGCGAAGAAGACGGCGATAACCCCGAACATCCCTGGTGCGCGCGTTACATGAAAGGCCGCCGCGCGCGCATCGAAAACGACCAGCCCTTCATCGATTATGACTGGGGCAGCCTCGCAAAATACCTGTGATTTTGCCAGAACTGCCAAATGAAACATCCCTGTTTATCCTTGTCTTATCGCTGGCGAAACGTTTTTACCGGAGATAGACAGAGATAAACAGGGATGTTTTGCGCTCAAGCAAACCGCCCCACAAAATTCTGGAGGTTCCTTTTTTGTTGGTTCCCCAAACTTTTAGCAGTTTGTGTTGTTTAAAATCGTAATTTCATCTTTCTGGTTGGGAATGATGCACAAAAACTCAAACGGCTCGTTGCCGATATTTTGGTAGTAGTGCGGCGCACCAGCCGGGATGAAAACCACATCGCCAGCCTTCACCTGGTAATCCTGCCCGCTGATACCAATTTGGGCCTGCCCGCGCAGGACGTATTGCTCATGTTCGACGGTGTTGGTGTGCAGGGGCATCCCGCCGCCGGGCTGCATGATGAATCGCCGCAGGGCAAAATTCGGGCCTTCCTCGGCAGAGATGAGCACCTGGATGGTCGTCTCAACGCCAGCTGCGACGACTTTTTCAGGAACTTCGTTGGCATGTTTGACAGACATGGGTTTCTCCTTTTTTAAGACCTGACAGGTTTCACCAGGTTCGTCCACAACAAAACAGCTTGCAATGGCGCGATACTCAGACTTCCAGCATATTTTGAAACCTGTCAGGTCTGCGTTTTTTAACGGCTGACCGTCCCGGCCTCGACACGCCATGCCTCAGCCGCCTCGACAAATTCAGGGGTGAACAGGCTGGTGTCGGTGGTGGTCAGCAGCAACTGCTGCCCGGCATCGGCCAGCGAGGCCAGCAGGTCGGCGCGGCGCTCGCTGTCGAGTTCGGCCATGACTTCGTCGAGCAGCACAATCGGGGCTTCGCCGGTGCGGGCTTGCATCCAGTCGATTTCGGCCATTTTAAGGGCCAGCAGGCAGGTGCGGATTTGCCCGCGTGAGCCGTAGTGGCCCAGGTCGACGCCATTCGCAAGGAAGCGCAACTCGTCGCGGTGCGGGCCGAGGGTGGTCACGCCGCGGCTGACTTCCTCAGCGCGGATGCGGGCCAGGGCCTCGAGAAAGCCGCGGCGGACGGATTCCAAATCCAGCCCGGAGCGGTCCGCAGGTACATCCATTTTAAGCGCAAACTGCCCGTTTGGCTTGGGCAGCGGGTCGAAGGCCGGTTGGTATGACAGCCGCAGCACTTCCGCGCCGCGCGTCAGGCCGCTGTGGGCGCGGGCCGCAAAGCGCTCCAACTCTTGAATAGCCGCAATGCGCCAGTGGACGATTTGCGCGCCGGTGGCGGCCAGGGTTTCGTCCCAGTAGGTCAACTGGCCGGGGTCGCCGCCGCGCTCCGAGAGCATTTTGAGCAGGGCGTTGCGGCGCGTAAGGGTTTGCTGGTAATTGCCGAGGGCCGCCGCGTAGCCGGGGATGGCCTGCGCCAGGGCCAGGTTCAGGTAGCGGCGGCGTTCTTCGGGGCCACCTTCGAGCACCAGCGACATTTGCGGGATGAACAGGACAGCCGGCAGGTGGCCGATGACTTCGCTGGAGGGGCGCTTGACGCCGTCGAGCAGGATTTCTTTGCGGCTTCGCACCCCGAGCGGGCCAACGTTTTCGAGAATGATTCTTACTTCCAGGCGGTGTTTGCGTCCGCCGCGCTGGTAATCGGCCACGATGCGGGCCACAGCCGGGTTCTGGCGGGCAGCCAAAAAATTAACCAGTTGCCGATCGCTGTGGGTTTGGAAGGATGCGAAGGTCGCCAGGAAGTAGACCGCTTCGAGCAGGCTGGTTTTGCCCTGGGCGTTGTTGCCAACCAGCACAACAGCCCGCCGTGGAAGGTCAATATCCAGGCGGGCGAAATTGCGGAAGTTGGTTAATGAAAGGTGGGTGAGTTGCACGCCTACACTTTGTCTTCTATTGGCTCTTCGGGTTTCCAGACGCGGCTGGCCAGGTCGGTGAACAGGACGCCGTTCAGGTGGTCGATTTCGTGCTGGAAGATGCGCGCCACCCAGCCCTTCAACTTCAGCGTCACGGGTTGTCCGCGCCGGTTCTGGCCTTTGACGGTCACGCCCAGGTGGCGTTCCACTTCGCCCAACAAGCCGGGGATGGACAGGCAGCCTTCAGGAGCGACTTCCTTTTCAGGCGAGGTGCGCGTGATTTCGGGATTGATGATGGCATATAATTTTTTTGGCGCAATTTCGGCCTCTTCGCTGTCTTCATCTTCTTCATTTTCGAAATATTCGACCACGATGATTCGCTCAGAGATGCCGACCTGCGGCGCAGCCAGGCCAACGCCCGGAGCCGCGCGCATGGTTTCGACCATATCGTCAATCAGGATTTGCAGTTTGTCGTCAAATTTTGTCACAGGTCTGGCCTTGCGGCGCAGCACCGGTTCGGGAGTGGTAACGATGGTTCGGAGGGTCATTCACTAATTACCTTGCTATATATGAAATGGAAAACGCTCGAAAGAAACCCGATTTTACCCCGAATCAGGGGTTTGGGTCTGCCCGGATTCCTTTTCGACATCGGTCATGGTTTTATGGTACATCGCCAGCCATTCGGCCATACGCTCGTGTTCGGCGGAGGCTTCCGCTTCGCGCTTTTGTTGAATGCGCGCATTCATGCGCTGGACAATGTCTCTTTGCACCGAAGGCGGGTCGGTGACGTTGTTGAAGTCAAAATCCAGGGTGCCGACCTGGATTTGAACCTTGCCATAGTTGAACAACAGCCCAAAGAATCCGGTGCGTTGCGAGTTGGCGCTCAGGATGTTTTCAAGCGGGGCCGCTTTGCGCTCCTCGTCGCCGAAGGGCACCCGGTAGATATCCACAATTTGTTCGGGGGTCACCTGGTACAGGTCGTTGCGCCAGTCGAGGAAGCCGTACACCCACCAGACCAGGGTGGCGATGATGAGCAGGGCAACAATGCTCCCCAGGGCAAGCGAAATGAATTGACCGTAAAAATAGTACCACAGCGGGTAAATCGACAGTAAGCCAAACAGGACGATGGTTTGCAGGATGATGTCCCGCACCAGCACAATCCAGTGTTTGTGGTATGTCACCGTCCCGCCGACTTCTTTGCGGGCATAAAAAATTTCGCGGACATATTCGGCAATTGCGCCGCCCAGGGTCGGCCTGGAAGCCGCTTTTTTGGCGGCAGGCTTGGGCGCTTCGGCTGGCGCGGCAGCCGCCGGGTTGCCGGGCGGGGTCATGCCCAGTTTTTTGCGCAGGGCGTTGAGCATGGTTTCTTCATCGTGCTGACGCATGACATCTTTGGCCCGTAGCAGGTATTCCTCAATCATTGCCACCGCATATTTCGGTCGGTGGACAAAATCCATGCGCATTTCGCCGCTGATGGTGCGCACGATGACCGTACCGTAGCGAAAAATTCGGCCAAACATATCGCTTTCGCTATTAACCGAAACGATTGTGTTCATGGATGATTCCTCGCGGCTGTCGTACATCAGCACCACTTTGTCAATCCTAACGACTCGCTGGTTGGTGACGACATAATAATCGTTGTTCCAGTCGACATATTGCCAGAAGCCCCAAAAAAACGCCAATACAACCAGGAAACCGCTAAATAAAGCCAGCATACCGCCAAAACCGGTCATGGGCGAGCTTTGCACAACAAAACTGACTTCCAGCAGGGATAATGTCAGGATTACTCCCAATACCGGGCCGACCATCATCTGGTACAAAATAAAGATATGTTTGCGTGACAAAAAATAGATGACTTCGTTTTCATTCAGCCAGGAGAAGCGTAATTTACGAGCCAGTTCACGGCTTTGTGTCACGACATGGAAGCAGCCTTTCAGGTCAGGCATGGTTCGTATGAAGTGCAGGAACTTGCTTCGATAAATTTTGAGAACCAACGTCCCCTTGCCGGCGCGTACCGAGGCGTTGTGGGCGCGTTTTTTGAGCAGCGATTGTTCCCCAAAATAATCCCCGCGAAACAACGATGTTATTTTTTGCTCCCTGCTTGTATTACCTTTTTTCAAAACGTTGAAAATTTCAACGCCGCCGCTGTAAACAATGTAAAACGTGTCGGTGGTTGACCCCTGGGCGAAAATCAATTCGCCTTCTTCGTAGGTCTGTTCCTGAATCGATTCAGCAACTATCTGCAACTGGTCGTCGCTTAGGCCGCGAAACAGGTGAATCTTTTTCAGGAAAGCAATACGGACAGGGGTATCGGGCATAGGCTGATTCTAGCACGAATTTCCCTTGACCCGTATGCTATAATCTGCCGTTTAGAGAGGTAGGTTTATGCTTTCCAAATTTATCAGGCTTGTCGGGGGCGACCCCAATAAACGCGAAATCGAACGAAGTTCCACGATTGTCGAAGAAATTAACGCGCTCGAGCCCCGCTTTGAATCGCTGGGTGACGAGGATTTGCGCGCCAAAACGGATGAGTTCCGCCAACGCCTCGCGGACGGTGAATCCATCGACGACCTGCTCCCCGAAGCCTTTGCCGCCGTGCGCGAGGCATCCAAGCGCACCCTCGGCCTGCGCCATTATGACGTGCAAATGGTTGGCGGTATGGTGCTGCATTCGGGCAAAATCGCTGAAATGCGCACCGGTGAAGGCAAGACCCTGGTTGCCACTCTGCCTATCTACCTGAATGCGCTGGAGGGCAAGGGCGTTCACCTGATTACGGTCAACGATTACCTGGCCCGCCGCGACGCGCGCTGGATGGGCCAGATTTACAACTTCCTGGGCATGCAGGTTGGCGTTTTGCAAATGGCCGCCGTCACCGAGAACGGCAAGAAAGCCTTCCTGGTCGATTCAAGTAAGGAATCGCCGCGCGAAGACCAGCACCAGTTGCGCCAGGTCGACCGCGCCGAGGCCTACGCCGCCGATATCACCTACGGAACAAACGCCGAATTTGGCTTCGATTACCTGCGCGACAACATGGTCTACCGCCTGGGCGATAAAGTCCAGCGCGGCCATCACTTTGCCATTGTTGACGAAGTGGACAACGTCCTGATTGATGAGGCCCGCACCCCGCTTATTATCTCTGGCCCGGCCCAGGGCGACCTGGAATGGTACAGCAAAATGGCGCAAATTGTCCGCCAGTTGAAGCCCGAAGATTATGAAATCGACGAAAAAGACCGCAACGCCATCCTGACCGAAATTGGCACCGCCCATGTCGAGCAGTTGCTCGGCCAGCCGCTGCGCGACCCCGAACGCCCCGAAGACATCACCCCCGAACAGGCCCGCCTGCTGGGCTACCTCGAACAGTCTATGCGCGCCCAGTTCCTTTTCAAGCGCAACAAGGATTACATCGTCCAGGGCGGCAAGGTGGTGATTGTGGACGAGTTCACCGGCCGCTTGATGCCCGGACGCCGCTGGAGCGATGGCCTGCACCAGGCCGTCGAGGCCAAAGAAGGCACAAAAATTGAGCCGGAAAACATCACCTACGCCACCATAACCCTGCAAAATTACTTCCGCATGTATAAAAAACTGGCGGGCATGACCGGCACGGCCCTGACCGAAGCGGAAGAATTCAGCAAAATCTACAAACTGGATGTCCTGCCCGTCCCGACCAACCTGGAGTACCAGTCCTCGAAGACCGATGCCGCGCTGGTCGAGGTCAAAGACCGCGACGAGGACGGCTACCAGGTTGTCTATTTCTCGAAGTCCGACGACCCTGAAAAATATCCGCTTTTCTGGCGGCGCAGCGACTACCCTGACCTGGTCTACCGCACGGTCGAAGCCAAATTGCGCGCCATTGCCACCGACATCTTGCGCAGCCATGTGATGGGCCGCCCGGTGCTGGTCGGCACGACCTCGGTTGATAATTCTGAAAAACTCTCCGGCCGCCTGCGCGCTGAATCCATCCGCCGCCTGTTGCAAATCAAGATGCTGCGACAGGTCTGGTTTGCCGCCAACAACCGCGAGGAAGATGGCCGCCTGTACGCGGAACTCGAACCGCTCTACCAGCCGCTCGACGAAATCAAACCCGATTTCCTGCGCCAGTTTGGCAAGCCGCTCGAAGTTGCATCCATCAACCCTGAAGATCCGGCCAACCTGCAAACCCTGCTGGGAATTTTGCGCCTGGGCGATGAATACGCCCCGCGCCTGAAGGCTGTCATCCAGGGCGGTGTGCCGCACGAGGTCTTGAACGCCCGCAAACACACCGAAGAAAGCCAGATTATCGCCGGGGCGGGCGCGTTTGGGGCGGTGACGATTGCCACCAACATGGCCGGTCGCGGTGTCGACATTAAACTCGGCGGCGACCTGGCCGAGGAAATTACGATTGCCGTCAGTCGGGTGCTCAAACGGGCCGGGTACGACTCGCCCTACGATATGCGCCCCGAAGAGCAGCGCCAGGCCCTGAAAAAACTTGACCCCGCCGACTACGGCATTTACGATGCCGAGGTGCGCCTCTTCCTGCAATACTTTGAAGACATGGAACAGGTGCGCCAGTTGGGCGGCCTGCACGTCGTCGGCTCCGAACGCCACGAAGCCCGCCGCATCGACAACCAGTTGCGTGGACGCGCCGCCCGCCAGGGCGACCCCGGTTCCTCGCGCTTTTACCTTTCGCTCGAAGACGACCTGATGCGCCTGTTCGGCGGCCAGCAGGTCAACGATGTCATGCAGCGATTCAAACTTGACGACGACCTGCCGCTCGAAAACCGCATTGTCAGCAACATTATCGAAGGTTCGCAGCACCGCGTCGAAGGCACGAACTTCGATGTCCGCAAGCACCTGCTCGAATATGACGATGTGCTCAACGCCCAGCGTATGCGCATCTACGGCCAGCGCGACCGGGTCTTTACCAAGGAAAACCTGCACGAAGACGTGCTTGAATTTCTAAAGGCCGAGGTCGCAATCCGTGTCCCGGCTGCCATGCAGGACGAAGAAGGCCCCTGGAAATTGCTCGCCTGGCTCGAACAGACCCAGCCGACCATCCTGCTGGCCGACGGTGACCTGTTCCCGTCTTACACAAACCGGCTGCTGCTCGAAGAACTCGACCCGCAAAACCTGCGCGAATCGCTGCTTTCGCTGGCTCGTAAGGCCTTGCAAGCCGAACAGGAACATCACCTGAAAGCCATTCGCGCCAGCGTCGAAGCCTCTGAAACCGCGCTCGAGGCCCAAATCACAGAACGCGAGGAGATGGTCGACACCTTCCTCGAAGGGCTGGAAGACGCTGAAGAACAACGCCGCCCGCAGGAAATCCTTGAAGAACTCTCCGGCCTGGTGCACCTGCCCATCCGCCTCAACAACGAGCAGATGCGCGCCCTCAACACCGACCCGGCCAGCCTCGAAGACCCGATTAAGGACCAAATCGTTTCCCAATTGAGTGCGGTCTTCATCAACCGCATGGTCGCCAGCCTGTCCCTGCGCCTGGGCGAACCGCTGACCCTCAAAGAAGACCTCAGCCGCCTCGAATGGGCCGAGGCTGTCAGCCGCCTGCTCCAACTGGCCGAAGAACTCTTCGCGAAACGCTACGACAGCCTGGCCGGTGAGAAAGGTCAACTGGCCCGCGAACTGGATTCCCTGCTCGCCCGGCCCGAAACCCAAAAACGGGACGAATCGACCGCCCTCCGCATCCTGAACACCCTGCCCCTGGCCCGCCGCCAATTCATCGATTCCAAAACGCGCCAGGCTCGCATGGCCGAAATTTCGCGCTTTAGTTATGCCCACCTGGCGGCCCAACTGCTGACCGGGCGCGATGCCGGTTGGGTGCAGGCCGATGTGCTCGAACACCTCGAAGACTCTCTCGAAGCCCTTGAAGAAACCTGGGGAAATGTGGAATTTTCGCGCCTTCGGCAGAACGCCAAAACCCTGGCCGATTTCGGCCCGGCAGCCGAAACCATCGGCGCGGACTCCCGAAACGCCCCGCTGTCTGACCTGTCGGAGGAGCAGCGTGACACCCTGAAGGCTGAACTCGGCGCGCGCTACCTGACCGAAATCTTTCGTTCAGTGCTGCAGCGCGCCATCACCGAACAGTGGGTCGACTACCTGACCCGTGTCGAGGCCCTGCGTGTATCGATTGGCCTGGAGGCTTACGGCCAGCGCGACCCGCTGGTACAATATAAGACCAAAGCCTCCGAGATGTTCCAGGCCCTGCTGCGCGACATTCGCTCGGTGGTCGTCAGCAACATGTTCCTGCATCGTCCGCGCCCGGCGGTTGTGCAGGCTGCCGAGGCGCCTATCGAAGTGGTGGAAAAAGTGCGCCCGCAGGAAACCGCCGAGCAGGCCGCCAAATCTGGGCGCAAACGCCACAAAAAGCGATAATCGCTTCTTACAAGTACTTTCGAGATAGCCATGAACACTCTTCTTCCTGTGCCTGAAGAATTTCGCAACCTGCCCAAGGTGGAACTACACCGCCACCTTGAAGGCTCGCTGCGTTTGAGTACCATGCTTGATATTGCCCGCAAGCATGGCATGACCATCCCGGCCAACGTGGTGCGGCTCTCGCGCCTGGTGCAGGTGCAGGACGAAGACAATTTCACTTTCGACAACTTCCTCGCAAAGTTCAACACCCTGCGCATGTTCTACCGCTCGCCCGAAGTCATCGAGCGCATTACCCTCGAAGCGGTTGAAGACGCCGCCAAGGACAATGTCCGCTACCTCGAGCTGCGCTTCACACCGGTGGCCCTCAGCCGGGCCGAGCGCTTTCCGCTCGAAAATGTAATTGATTGGGTGGTCAAGGCTGCCAAGGAAGCCGAGAAAAAACACAAAGTGATGGTGCGCCTGATTGCCTCGGTCAACCGCCACGAGGCCCTCGAACTGGCCGAACAGGTGGCCTGGATTGCGGTCGAAAAAGGCCGCGAGAGCATTGTCGGGTTGGATTTGGCCGGCAACGAAGCCCAGTTTCCGGCCAGGCCTTTCCTGTCGCTCTTCAAGGAGGCCCGCCAGTCGGGTTTGTCGGTCACCATCCATGCGGGTGAGTGGAGCGGCGCTGCCAACGTGCGCGAGGCCATCGAGGTGTTTGGTGCGCAGCGCATCGGTCACGGTGTGCGCGTGCTTGAAGACGACTTTACCACCGCCCTGGCGCGCGAGACCGGCACGGCTTTCGAGGTCTGCATGACCAGCAATTACCAGACCGGCGTGGTTCCCGCGTTGGGCGCTCACCCGGCCCCGAAAATGCTGGATGCCGGGCTGAACGTGACCCTCAACACCGACGACCCCTCGATTTCACAAATTTCGCTCGGAAACGAGTACCGCATGGCGGTGCAGGACTTAAAAATCCCGCTTGATATGCTCAAGCAGCGCATCGTCGCGGCGGCGGCGGCCAGCTTCCTGCCCGAGAACGACAAGAGCAAGCTGGTCCAGAACCTGAAAAAAGAAATGAATCTGGCCTGAAACGCGGTAAAATAAGCCCGCTTCCGTATTCCGTTCGCAGACAAAGAACGACAAAGGCGCACCTTTGGGTTTTTTGTGAAACTGATGTTTCATCTCAGTCACAAAACCGCCAAAGGTGTTTTTGTAGCGCAAAATGCCATTTTGTGCCACGAACACAAATTGATGCCAAAGGAGTATTGTATGAAAGATTTTTTTAATGCCAAAGATAAACTTAACGTCGGGGGCAAGGATTTTACCTGGTATCGCCTCAACGCCCTCGAACAAGCGGGACTGACAACCCTTCACCGGCTTCCGTTTTCCATCCGCATCCTGCTCGAAGCTGCCCTGCGCCAGTGCAACGATGTCGAAATCACGCAAGACGATGTCAAAAACATCGCCGCCTGGACAGCCAAAGGCGCACGGCCAGGGATTCCGCTTTTGCCCGCGCGCGTGGTGATGCAAGACTTTACCGGCGTTCCGGCGGTGGTCGATTTGGCCGCGATGCGCTCTGCGGTTGCCCGTCTGGGTGGCGACCCGAAGAAAATCAACCCGCTCGTGCCGGTCGATCTGGTCATCGACCACTCGGTACAGGTAGACTTTTTCGCCACGCAGGACGCCCTCCAGCGCAACACCGAAGTCGAATTCCAGCGCAACCGTGAGCGCTACGAGTTCCTGAAATGGGGACAAAAAGCCTTTAAAAACTTTCGCGTTGTGCCACCGATGACTGGCATCGTCCATCAGGTCAACCTGGAATATCTGGCAGATGTCGTCATGGAAAAAGACGGCGTTCTGCTGCCCGATTCGCTGGTTGGCACCGACTCGCACACCACCATGATTAATGGCCTGGGTGTGCTTGGCTGGGGTGTGGGCGGTATCGAAGCCGAGGCTGTCATGCTCGGCCAGCCGATGGACATGCTCCTGCCAGATGTGATTGGTTTCAAACTGTACGGCAAACTGCGCGATGGCGTAACCGCCACCGACCTCGTCCTGACCGTTACCCAAATGCTGCGCAACAAGGGCGTGGTCGAGAAATTTGTCGAATTCTACGGCCCCGGCCTGGATAACATGTCCCTGCCCGACCGCGCCACGATTGCCAACATGGCCCCCGAATACGGCGCAACGATGGGCTTTTTCCCGGTTGATGCCGAAACCCTGCGCTACATGACCCTGACCGGCCGCCCCGCGGATGTGATTGCCCGCACCGAGGCCTACTGCCGTGCCCAGGGCTTGTTTCGTGACGCCAGCAGCCCCGACCCCGAATTTACCGATACGCTCGAACTTGACCTGGGTTCGGTTGAACCGTCATTGGCCGGACCCAAACGCCCACAAGACCGCGTGCCGCTGACTGAGATGAAATCCACCTTCCAGAAGGCGCTGACTGCCCCGGTAAAAGAACGCGGCTACGAGTTGAGCGTCGAAGCCCTCCAGCGCGAAGCCGTATTTGGGACCAACGGCGGCTCACAGAAGATGAAACACGGCGCAGTGGTCATCGCTGCAATTACCTCCTGCACCAACACCAGCAACCCCTCGGTGATGGTTGCGGCGGGTTTGGTCGCCAAGAAGGCGGCTGAGAAAGGTCTCTCGGTCAAGCCCTACGTCAAAACCAGCCTGGCTCCCGGTTCGCGGGTGGTGACCGAATACCTGAAAGCCGCCAACCTGCTCGACCCGCTGGCGCAGTTGGGTTTTAACGTGGTCGGTTACGGGTGCACCACTTGCATTGGCAACAGCGGTCCGTTGCCGGGCGAGGTCGCCAAGGCTGTCACCGGCGGCGACCTGGTCGCTGCGGCGGTCATCTCGGGCAACCGCAACTTCGAGGGGCGCGTTCATCCGCTGGTCAAGGCCAATTACCTCGCTTCCCCGCCGCTGGTCGTGGCCTACGCCCTGGCCGGGACGGTCGATATCGACCTCGAAACAGACTCGCTCGGCATTGGCGCGGACGGCAACCCTGTTTACCTGCGCGACATCTGGCCCTCGGCGCGGGAAGTCGCCGATGTGGTTGCTTCAAGCCTGAATACCGGCATGTTCGAGGAACGCTACGCGGCGGTCTTTGAAGGCACGGAAATGTGGCAGGAGGTCAAGGTGGCCGAGGGCGAGCTGTTCGCCTGGAGCGAAGACTCGACCTACATCCACCACCCGCCCTACTTCCAGGACTTGACGCTCGAAACCGGTTCGGTGGGCGATATTCGCGGCGCGCGTGTGTTGGGTCTGTTCGGCGATTCGATTACCACCGACCATATTTCCCCGGCGGGCAACATCGCGGCCGACAGCCCGGCGGGCAGGTACCTGCAGGAGCGCGGCGTCCAGCCCAGGGATTTCAACTCGTACGGGGCGCGGCGCGGTAACGACCTGGTCATGGCGCGCGGCACGTTTGCGAATATCCGGCTCAAGAATATCCTGGTCGCGCCCAAAGAGGGCAACTGGACGAAAGTTTGGACGGTGGACGGTGGACAGAAGACCGAAAACGGTCAACTGCCTGTGGTCAATAGTCAGGCAATGCCGATTTACGATGCGGCCATGCTTTACAAGCAGGCGGGCGTGCCGACTGTCATCCTGGCGGGCAAGGAATACGGAACCGGCTCGAGCCGCGACTGGGCCGCCAAAGGCCCGATGCTGCAAGGCGTCAGGGCGGTCATCGCCGAATCGTTCGAGCGCATCCACCGCTCCAACCTGGTCGGGATGGGCATCCTGCCGCTGCGCTTCGTGGACGGCCAGAACGCCGAATCGCTCGGGCTGGACGGTTCGGAGACCTTCGACATCATCGGCCTGGGCGACAAGATGACCCCGCAGAGCCTGGTGACGGTGCGGGCAACAAAGCTGAATGGTTCGGTGGTCGAGTTCAAAGCCACCGCCCTGCTCAACACCAGCGTCGAAGTCAATTATTACCGCAACGGCGGCATCCTGCACACGGTACTGCGGAATTTGGTGAAGTAATTAAAAAAGGTGACAGTCACTTTTAAAGTGACTGTCACCTTGCAGGCAGGGAATTTCGAGACCGGCACATCGCCGGTCTCTTCTCTTTTTACCCTCCCGGTATAACCGAGCCAATTGCCAGGAAGGAGAAAATCAGCATGTCCTGCCAGAAGTGGATGAACCAGGCCCAGGAAACCCGCCATAAACCACTTTAATTTTTGTAACGAAATCCAACAAACTTCGTCATAAAATATGAGTAATGAAGCGGCCCCAACAACCAGACTTTCCCGACCAGGCCTTACTTGAACGCGCCATGCGCGGCGATGCCGAAGCCTTTGGCGGCCTGTATGCGCGCTACCTCGATGAGTTCCACCGCTATATTTACTACCGGGTTGCGAATCGTTTCGATGCCGAAGACCTTACCGAGGCGGTATTTATCAAGGCCTGGGATGCGCTGCCGCGCTTTGCATCTGCAAAGGTTAATTTTCGCGCCTGGCTCTATCGGATTGCGCAAAACACCGTCGTTGACTATTACCGCGCGCAGCAGGCAACCGCAGACGGCATTTCTGAACAACTGCGAGATTCCCGGCCTTCGCTGGAGAACCAGCTGCAAAGCCGGGATGAAAGCCAGGGCCTTGCCCTCGCCATCCAGTCGCTGGATTCCAACCTGCAACAGGTCATCATCTGTCGCTTTGTCAATGAAATGAGTCACGCTGAAACAGCCGAAGCGCTGGGCCTTAACGAAGGACATGTGCGCGTCCTGCAAATGCGAGCCTTGCAAAAACTGCGGCGGTTCTTGGAGAAGAAAAAATGAAGAACGAACTGGCAAATGTCCTGGCCGCCAGCCTGGACGCCATCGAACAGGACGGTCGCTCCCCGCAGGAAACCCTGGCCCTGCGCCCCGAACTTCGGGATGAACTGGCCCCGCTGCTGGAAGCAGCCCGCGCAATCCAGTCCCGCGCCGCCGATTTTGCGCCGCGACCTGAATTCCGCCGGGCCAGCCCGGGCCGTTTGATGCAGCGCCTTACCCCGCGCCGCAATGTTTGGGATTTCCGGCAGTTTACTCTGCAATTGCGGACTCTTTTTGCAGGCCGCCTGGCTGCCCCGGCCTGGACGATTTTGCTTGTCGTTGCGATTTTGTTTGCCAGCACAGGCACGGTGTACGCCTCGGCAGGCGCGCTGCCGGGAGATGCGCTTTATCCGGTTAAACTGACTGTCGAGGACGCCCGGCTGTTTGTCGCCGCCGACGATGAGGACGTATTGCTGCAAATCGAATTTTTAGGCAGACGCATGGACGAAATGGAACGCCTGGCCGCGCTGGGGCGTGAAAACGACCTCGAACAGGCCGCGCAGGCTTTTTCCGGGTCGGTTTCTGCCGCCGCCAAATCGTTGGGCGCGTTGGGCGGTAAGGAGAACCAGCCGGGGCGGGCGGCGCTGCTTGAGAATGCGCTCCTGACCCATAGCGAGAGATTGACCGCCCTGCTCGAAACCGCTCCCGAACAGGCCAGGCCGGGTTTGCAGCGCGCGCTTGAAAATTCGAACCGCGGCAGGCAGGTTTTGCGCGACCTGTTCCCCGACGGCTTTCCGGGGCAGGGCCCGCCGGGAGATAAGAAGCCCGAAATCATCCCCGGCCCGTCTCATGGGCGGCCGGAGAACCGGCCCGAGCCCGCCCAATCGCCTCCCGCTGGTGCTGGGCCTGCGGAAGATAAAATTCCAGATGAAGAAAACAATCCTCCTGTTCCGGGCGGGCCTCCCGATAATTTGCCTCCCAGGGGGCCGGGCGCACCCGGTGACAGGCCGTGACCGCTAGGACATTGGTACTGTTTTTGGGCAGGTTCGTAACGAAAGAACGCCCCGCAACGTCATATAGGTTGAAACAACACAGGATTGAACATGAAAACATGCCCGAAACGTTTCTTTCCGTCCTTGCTGCTGGCATTGCTGATGCTCGGATTGGCCGCTTGCGCCCCTGCCGGGCAAGGCAGCGATGGCGGCTTGCAAGTCCCGTCGCCTGCAAACGAAGAGGCCCTGCCGGTTGCTTCGCCTGCTGCGGATGACCCGCAACCCCTCGTTGGGCCGGAAGAATCCCTGCCTGTGTTTGCCTGCACCGAGACCAATCCCCACCCCATGGGACAGAGCATTGTCGAAACGTATGACGATGTTTCGTACGAGCAGGTCATGACCTGGTTTTGCGACGGCTATACCTTTGACGACATTCTGGTTGCCCTCGAAACCAGCGAAGCGACAGATGTTCCTGCTGCTGTTCTTCTGGAAATGCTGTGGGAGAAGTCTTGGGAAGAGATTTGGCAAGAAACCGGTTTTCTGCAAGAGTAAAAGCGGTTTACAACATATCCTGTACCAGTTATTGTGTTACCCGTACAAACCGGAGGTAAAAAATGAAACTAAGAAAAACTTGTTACACACTCCTGGCCCTGTTGGCTGCGCTGGCCCTGACTTTCCAGCCCATGCAGCCGGCTTTTGCCGAGCAGGAAGACGAAGAGATTGAAATTCTTGCTACGGTGGTATCCATTGACGAGGCGGCAGGGAGCCTTGTCGTCGAGACAGAGGACGGGGAAACCTATGTCGTCTTCCCTGCCGAGGGCTTCGATTTCAGCGCAGTCCAGGTCGGTGACCTGCTGGAAGTTGAAGGGACCTTAAACGAAGACGGCAGCATTTCTGCGTTCAAGGTCAAAGTCGAAGACCCTGCCGGGGATGATGCCGGGGAAGGCGAAGATGGCCCGTCTGAAGGTTATTATTGCACCCAGTCCGATGCTCCGCATCCGTTTGGCGCGCTGCTGGCTGAACGCTACGAGACGGATTATGCCACCCTGCAAGCCTGGTTTTGCGAAGGCTTTGGTTGGGGCCAGATTATGCTCGCGCTCCAGACCGGCCAGTTGACCGGTGCCGACGCCGAAACGTACCTGGCGGCCCGCAGCGACGGCCAGGGCTGGGGACAGATTTGGCAGGAACTCGGCCTGATTGGCCGCCCGGAAGACGCCGGCCCGCCTGAAGGCAAAGGCCCTCCTGAAGGAAAAGGCCCGCCCGAAGGCAAGGGTCGCCCTGAAGGCAAAGGCCCGCCGCCAGGCAAAGGCCCCAACAAGCCTTAACCTGATTTACAATGCAAGCAACGAGACCGGTGATGAGCCGGTCTCTTTTTTGGTTAAAGTCGCCTTTGCGCAGCACGTTGCACAGCACTTTGCGGGTGGCTTCGTAACAATAGTTCCGATATTTACTTGTGCCACGCAGTGGTATGTCCGGGGCGGGGACGAAGGGAGATGAAAGCCGATGAAGCGGTAAATTTTTGTGGTGCGGTTTCACACACTTAATCTTCATCCAAACAATGTACGAAGGTGCTAAAATAGTATGGTCGATGGCGCGCCAATATAAACAAAACTACCATCAAACTACTTGGAGAATAAGATGGCGGGAAAAAACACAATTTATATTCAAGACGATGTGCTAAAAGATTTGGAACAAGATACTTTTGGGCACAAACACATTGCTGATGCCGTGGTTAAGTCAATATTAACTACGAAACCGCCCTTTACTATTGGTATTTTTGGCGGATGGGGGACAGGTAAAAGTTCTCTTTTAGAGATTATCAAGACAGGCTTAGATAAAGAAAATATTACTACTGTAACCATTGACGCTTGGCGTTATTCGTCTGCTGACGATTTACGACGAGCTTTTTTAGTTCATGTTGCAAACCAATTAAACCCCAAAGTAGTAGGGGAATTAAGCCGAAAATTGTACACAACAGAACAAGAAACGATTTTGTTAAAGTCTACAGCCAGCGAGTTAACCAAAAGAAAATGGAATGATATTTTTTTTAGTGGTTTAAAAACTACCTTCTGGTTGGCAACTAATTTTTTTGGAATCTCCATCCTTTTTCTTTTCTTTTTGTTCTTGATATTTTTGATTCCAGCCATCAGTCAACAAGGAGTAAAAGAACTTTGGGCTAATTATGATTGGACCGGATTAGCACAGCGGTTCTTGGATCTAATTTTCATTCCATTGTTACTAGCATTAGGTAACGATTTGCGGTTATTTGTATTCCAGAGACCGGTTACGATAACTCAGGAAAGAATAGATGCAGATGAATTATTTTCATATTATTTCAGAAAAGTTATTTCTAAAGTTATGGAGAGTGGCTAACTTGATGGGCTAATAAAATCCATTACATGGGCAGAATAACGAGGATATTTGCGTTTGTGTAATTGGCGGCGATTGAAAGAATAGATAAACAACCGCAAGGCACATTCAAGGGCCTCAGGAC
>Ga0208244_100489_pt1 | contig 37697 bp, 33 predicted proteins | sample SubbioCR12Aug_5A_FD_184828 | JGI IMG/M metagenome (GOLD analysis project Ga0208244, IMG submission 184828) | Serpentinite rock and fluid subsurface biosphere microbial communities from McLaughlin Reserve, California, USA - CR12Aug_5A (SPAdes) | ecosystem: Environmental > Terrestrial > Deep...
ACGCTTTGCCGGCCTGGAGTCCTGCAGCTTTGACAAAGGCTTCCATTCACCGGCGAACCAGCAGGCCTTGCAGGCGCATTTGAAATTGGTGGTGCTGCCGAGGAAGGGCAAGTTGTCGCAACAGGCGTACGAGATCGAGCACGCGGAGGACTTCGTCAAGGCGCGCCGCCAGCACTCAGCGGTGGAATCGGCGATCAACGCGCTCGAGGTGCATGGCCTGGATCGTTGTCCGGATCAGGGCATCGATGGATTCAAACGCTACGTTGCCCTCGCGGTGGTGGCGCGCAACATTCACCGCATCGGCGCCATTCTGCGAGAACGGGAAATCAAGCGGATGAAGCGCCGTCAACGTCTCGCCGATCCACCGTGCAAGCTGGCGGCGTAGCCAGCGTCAGGCTGGCTTTATTCAACGTGGGATGCGGGCGGTTGCGGGAGACGCGCGTCCAGAATTCGAAAAAAACGATAACACCAGCCCACGTTCCGGAAAAAAACGCCGACTATCTGTCGTCTATCCACTGATTGAACGAAAACCAGAGGTTTTTTGGAATTTTAGTGGCCGAGATTTTTGGGAAAATGGGGTTTTCGGTCAGGCACTAATTAAGTCCGTTGTGCCGGCGGGGGTTGATGGTGGGCAGACGCCATCTCCTTGAGGACGCTCAGTCGTCTGGGTGCGTCCGATTTCCGCCAGCAACCCGAAAATGATGTCGGGCGGCACCGGCTTGACCAGATGCCGGTCAAAGCCGGCGGCGACGGAACGGCTGCGGGCTTCCTCATCGCCGTAGCCCGTCACGGCGATGAGGCGGATGGCTTCCCCCTGCTCCGCTCGCAGCTGCCGGGCCAACTCGTAACCGTCCATCCCCTGCAGCCCGATGTCGAGCAGGGCGACCTGGGGCCGGAAGCTGCGGGCGATTTCCAGCGCCGCCTTGCCGCTGGCCGCCACCCTGACGTCATGGCCATTGATCTGCAGCAACATGCTCATGCTGTCGGCCACCGCGTCGTCATCGTCCACCACCAGCACCCGGCAGCGCGACGAGGCAGGGCTCGCAGCCGGCGCTTCCTGATTGACCATGAGGGGGGTGTCGCGCAGCGCGGGCAGCCAGATGGTGAAGGTCGAGCCCTGCCCCGCCCCTGTGCTGAGCGCCTCCAGCAGTCCGCCGTGCAACGCCACCAGCGCTTTCACCAGCGTCAGGCCGATCCCCAGTCCACCCTGGCTGCGATCCAGGGTTCGCTCGCCCTGCTTGAACAGCTCAAAGACCTGCGGCAGCAGTTCGGCCGGAATGCCCGTGCCGTTGTCGCACACCCTGATCTCGATGAGCGGCCCGGCAACGCTGACGTCAAGCTGGATTTTTCCGCCCGCCGGCGTGTACTTGGCGGCATTGTCCAGCAGGTTGAGCAGCACCTGGGCGAGCCGTACCGGGTCGCCTTCCAGATAGACCGCCTGCTCGGGCAGCCGCACCGCAACCCGGTGTCCCATGGCATCGATCAAGGGGCGAGCCATGTCCAGGGCATGGTTGACCACAGCCGCCACTTCGATGCGTGCCACCTTGAGCGCAACCTTGCCGCGGACAATACGCGAGACGTCCAGCAGGTCGTCCACCAGCCGGGTCAGGTACCCCACCTGCCGCTCGATGGTCTGCTGCGCCCCAGCACATGTGCGGCGTTGCGGATCGGCGTCAGCGGATTGCGCAGCTCATGGGCCAGCATGGCGAGGAACTCGTCCTTGCGCTGGTCGGCTTCCATTAATGCCAGCTCGGCCTGCTTGAGGTCGGTAATGTCCTGGATGGTGCCGAAGCCGCCCAGAAGTTGTCCTTGCTCGTCGAACTCCAGTTCGGCCTTCTGCCGCACCCATTTCACCTTGTCGTCCACCACCACCCGGCACTCGATGTCATAAGGCGCCCCTCGCAATGCGGCCATCCACATGCGGTCGACGTATTCCCTATCTTCCGGATGGAGGGTGGCGAGAAATGTTTCATAGGTCAGGGATGTGCCCTTGGGGATGCCGTAGATGCGGTGGCTCTCATCCGACCAGAGCAATTCATTACGTTGAATATTGAGCCGCCAGTTGCCGAACCTGGCCACGGATTGGGAGTGAGTGAGGTCCGCCTGGCTGTCGCGCAATGCCTGCTCGATCCGCTTGCGTTCGGTGATGTCGCGCACTGCCGTAAAGCGGCGGCCACCAGGTGCGCCGGCCGGAGTCGTCTTGTCGTGGGCCTCGACGATGATGCGCTCGCCGTCTTTGCGCTGCATCGCGTGTTCAACGATGCTTTCGCGACCGAGCCGGATATTTTCCGCAACGCGTTCACGGTCCTCGGGCACGATCAGGTCGTCGATGAGCCGGCCCGTCAGCTCCTTGACCGTATGGCCCAGCATGCGCGCGAATTGTTCGTTGCAGTCCAGGATGCGGCCGTGCTGGCTGATGACAATGCCTTCGAAGGTGGTGGCGGCAAACAGCGCCAGGCGTTCTTCGTTCTCGTGCAAGGCCCGTTCGCCATGCATGCGTTGGCTGATGTCGCGCAGGATGACGGTGAACAGCCGGCGACCCTGCACATTGATCTGGGAGATGGACGCCTCGACCGGAAAAAGTTCGCCATTGGCCCGCCGGCCGTGGGCGCAGCCCGGGCCCATCGGGTAACGGTTGCTCACCCCGGTGTGGGCGAAGGTGCGAATATGTTCCGCATGTTTCTGGCGGGACGCTTCCGGCAGCAGCACATCAAGGGACTGGCCCAGGGCGTCGGCGACCGGCAGGCCGAACATCCGCTCGGCGCGCGGGTTGAACAACACGATGCACTGGCGCTCGTCCACGCTGATGATGGCGTCCATGGCCGACTCGATCAGCCCGGCCAGGAGCTGCTCTTTTTCGCGCGATTCCGTCAGCGCCAGTTGCGCCTGCAGCAGCGCTTCCTGCAGGTGCGCGGTCGTGTGCCCGGGGGGCGCGACGGTGTCCGGCCCGGAACACTCCGCCAGACGCGGCCCCACATCCTCGTTTAGCAGATTCCCCCCGGCTTCACTGGTATCCATGCCCTCCCCCTCATCGGTGGCCTGCCTGTTCCCCGGTTGCAAGACGGGGACGTTGCCAGACACTGTAGCTGCCAAGCCGGTATCCGGATTCTTAATCAGATTTCAGGCGCCTGCAACTCGGGCCGCATTCTCCGCTGCCATTCGTTCCGCTGCTCGTCTTTATCCCGTTTATCCCGCGCGCCGACAGTGCAGCCCTAAAGATCCCCCTTCTTCGTGCGAACTGCTGAAGACAATCGACGGGTAAATGCCTTACCCTATTAGCTTAATTTTGAAACCAGTAGAAGAGACGTCATATGGCCAAACCCAATTATTCGTTTGCGAAGCGTCAGCGAGACCTCGCCAAGAAGCAGAAGAAGGAAGACAAGCTGCGGCGGAAAACCGAAGGCACAAGCGACAATCCGCCTCAGGATGATGAGCTGCAAGAGGTTCCGCCGCAGACGAGCGACGACGAGAAACCGGCCGACTGAGCCCGCCGAGTCTTCACGGCATCCTGCGATGCGGCTCACGCGTCGCGATGCCATGGGGCCCTGAAAGCGTTCATGCTGCCCGGGACAAATAACTGCAGCACCCTATTCCAATATGCCAGCTGTCCTACATGTCGTTCAGGCTGACATTACCTCCCTGGCAGTCGATGCCATCGTCAATGCCGCCAATTCGTCGCTGCTCGGCGGCGGTGGCGTAGACGGCGCGATTCATCGCGCCGCCGGCCCCGACCTGCTGGACGAATGCCGCACGCTTGGCGGCTGCAAGACCGGCGACGCAAAACTCACCCGGGGCTACCGGCTTCCTGCCCGCTTCGTCATCCACACGGTCGGCCCGGTCTGGCACGGCGGCAACCGGGGCGAGCCTGAACTGCTCGCGTCCTGCTATCGGCGCTGCATCGAGGTGGCCGCGCAGAACGGCATTCACAGCCTGGCCTTCCCGGGCATCAGCACCGGGGTTTACGGCTATCCCGTCGAGCATGCCGCCCGGGTCGCCGTCGTGACGGTGCGCGCCACCGTGCCGGATTTTCCGGCCATCCGGGAAGTGATCTTCTGCTGCCACTCGGCGGTCGACCTCGCCGTTTACCAGGCGCTGCTGGCCGACGCAGCGAGCTGACCGCGCATGGACGTGGTGCTGATTCATGGCATGGGCAGGACGCCGCTTTCCATGATGCGGCTGCGCCGGCGATTGCGGCGGGCCGGCCACCGGGCGATCCTGTTCGGCTACTCCCCCACGTTTGAAACCCTGCAGGGCGCGACCGCCCGCCTGGTAAGGCTGATCGAGCGGCGGGTGGACACCCGGCATTACGCGCTGGTGGGGCATTCGCTCGGGACGGTGATCATCCGGACCGCGCTCGATCATCTGCAAACCCGGGCGCCCGCCGCCTGCATTTTCCTGGCGCCGCCGATGCTCGCCTGCAGGGCCGCCCGGCATTTTTCCCGCTACCGGCTATACAGACTATTGACGGGCGGGATGGGCCAGTTGCTGTCGGACGAGTCGTTCATGTTGCGCTTGCCGATGCCGGCGGTCCCCACCCGGATCTATGCCGGGGCCGGCGGGCCGCGAGCATCCTGGCTGCCGTTCGGCATGGAAGCCAACGACGGCATCCTCGCCGTGTCGGAAACCACCGGCCGCCATCAGGCAATGGCCGTCGAGGTGCCGTCCCTTCACACCTTCATCATGAACTCGAAGCCGGTCTACGATGACATGATCCGCTTCATCGATGCGCTTGAACGGTTCGGGCGCCCGAGCGAAGCGCCACCGCAGGAGTAAAGCCATGGAGCCCCGCATCAGCCTCATCACCCTCGGCGTGGCCGACCTCGAGCGCGCCACCCGCTTCTACCAGGAATGCCTGGGCCTGCCGCGGCTGGAGACGCCGCCGTCGATCACCTTCTTCGAACTCGGCAAGACCTGGCTGGCGCTGTGGCCGCGCGAAAGCCTGGCGGCCGACGCCGGCCTGGCGCCGGATGGCTCGGGGTTTCGCGGCTTCGCGCTGGCGCACAACGTGCGTTCGCCGGCCGAGGTGGATGCGCTGCTGGCGCATGCAGCCGCCTGCGGCGGCACCGTGACCCGGCCCGGCCAGCCGACCGACTGGGGCGGCTATTCCGGCTATTTCAGCGATCCCGACGGCTTGGTATGGGAAGTGGCGCACAACCCGGATTTTCCCCATGTCTGAGCCACCGACCGAACAGCCCACGATCCGGCTGCCCAATTCATTGCGTGCCTGGGGAACGCCCGCATTCGAGGCGGTGCTCAAGCAGGAAATCGAACAACTGGATGCCGCCGAGCTGCCGCTGCAGCAGGGTCTGGCCCGCAGCAGCCACGTCACGGAGCGGCCGTTCCAGGCAATGCTCATCAGCGCCAGCGAGGACGCCGGCCTGCTCCGGGTGAAGGCGGGGGTTTTCTATACGGGGATCATCGCCGGCTGCAGCTGCGAGGACGACCCCACGCCGATCGACGAACTGAACGAATACTGCGTAGTGCGGTTCGACATCGACATGAAGACGGCCGCAACCACGGTGACGCTGCTGGCAGAGTAGGCGGGCCATGCCCACGGATCAAGGCAGCAGCAGGCAGAAAACCGCGCCCTGGTCGTTGTGCAAACGCAGTTCGCCCCGCCGCCCCCGATTGTCGTGGCTTTGCGCAATCAGCCTGGAAAACTGCAGGCCGAGGCCGGTTCCCGTGGATTGGCAGGGGGCGTTCGTGGCCACACAGGCCAGGATGTGCTCGGGATAGCCGGCCGAGTCGTCGCGTACCGTCAGGGCGAGACAGCCGTCAGTCATGCTCGCTTCGATTCGCAGGACCGACCGCGCGTGGGCGAGCGAATTGTGGATGGCGTTGATCAGGGCCATTTCGACCAGATCGCGGTCGAAGAACCAGATTTCAGGCACGTCCGGCGCCAGCGCGGCCTCGACCCGGATGCGGCCGCGCGCGAGCGCCGCCGCCCGGTCCCGGATTTCGCGCACCGCATCGTGCGGCGACCAGGCATCGATGGCCGGCCGGATCGGCTGATCGATCGCCTTGTAGATCAGCAGCGACTGCTGCAGCCGGTCGACCACGTTCTGGCACAGCAACCGCGCCGCGTCGACCGTGGCATCGTGAGCGGTATCGCCCTGCAGGGGGATGCCGTCGATGGTCATCGACAGCAGGCCGAGATCGTTCTTCAGCTCATGAATCAGCGCCGCATACAGGTCGGTGCCGTCGAATTTCATGCAGAGCCCTTCCTTCGGATGCCGAACCGGCTTTCCACGTTTTTCAACTGCAGGCGCAGGCCTGCCAGGCGCGCGTGGCCGGGCGCCTGGCGTTCCGCCTCATCCAGATGGCGCCGGGCGGCCTCGATCATCGTTTCGTCCATGCCGGCCTGGTCGACATACTTGAGAATCACCCATACGGCGTTCATCATGATGCGCGGGTTGCGGGGGGCTTCGGCGCACGCCGTCAGCAGCTTGTCGACCGCCGCGCGGAAGTCGCCGCGCTGCGCCAGCACCACGCCCTCGTTGTTGAGCTTGCGCACGTCGGCGGTCGCCACGGCAAGCACGGATGCGCCGGCATCGGTGCGCCCGGCCTCATCGTAGATTTTCCGGGCACGGGCCAGCAACACCTCGCTATCGTGCGCGTTGCGCGCCACCTCGCCGACGATGCCGTCGGCCTCGTCGTGGCGGCCGCTGGCCATGCAGGTGCCGGCCATGTCCAGCATCAGGTTGGCATCGCCGCGCGTTCCGCGCTCACGCAGGGCAATGGCCTCCGCCACGGCTTTCGCGGCTTCCCTCAGCTTGCCGCTTTTGACGTGCACCATTCCCTGCGTGACCGCCATCACCAGTTGCCCTTCCGGGCTGGCCTGCAGGGTGCTTTTGTTCTTTTTCAGGATGTCGGCGGCGCCCTGCAGGTCGCCCTGTTCCATCTGTACCCGGCACAGATTGCCGAAATCGCCGGGCGTGACAAAAACGGAATGGCGCCCCTTTTCCAGGACATTGGAAAAAGCGGTCCGCGCGGTATCCAGATCGCCATTGGTGTGGGCGATTTCTCCCAGCTTCTGCTGCCGGCGAACCGTCCTGGCGGAAATGGCGACCCCCTTTTCCAGCGCGACCTGGGCAGCGGGTGCATCCTTCCTGGCCAGGCAGACATCGGACAGCAGGTCGTAGGCAGCGACCATTTCCGGCGCCTGTTCCATCACGTCGCGCAGAACCTCCTCGGCGGCCTCGTCCTTGTTTTGCAGGTGCAGCGCGCGGGAAAGGCCCAGGCGCGCCCACGGAATGGCGCGCATCGAGATCACCTGCTGATACAGCGCCTCCGCCTCCTCGAAGCGTCCCAGGGTAACGAGCAATTCGCCCTTGAAGCGCAGGGCATCCACCAGGTATTTCGGCTTGCCCTGAATCAGCTTGTCGCAGCCGGCAATGGCGGCGTCCAGTTCCTGGGCTTGAAAGTGCCGGTAAACGTCGCGAAACGCCCGCTTGCGAAACAGGACGCTTTCGAGCCGGCTGCGCAGGACTTCGGGGCTGAAAGGCTTGATCATGTAGTCGTCCGGCGCCAGTTCGGCCGTCGCGACCACTTTCTCGTAATAGGACTCGGCCGTGACCATCATGAAGACCGTTTCGAGAGAAATCAGATGGCTGTGGCGCAATTCCTCCAGCAGCTGCTGGCCGTCGCGGCCGTCGCCCAGATTGAAATCGCACAGGATGAAGTCGTAGGACTTCTGCTTCACCTGATAGATGGCCTCGGCTGCATTGGCGGCCAACTGCACCCGGGTGATCCCGAAATTGGTGAGCGACAGCCGCAATGCATTGCGCATGCCGGGGTAGTCCTCCACCACCAGCGCACGCAAGGCGCTGTAATCGATGAATGCCTCGCTGGCCGAAGCCGGGTTCACGCCTGAATCTACCGCCATGAAAAATTGCCCCTGATCACTGCACGTTTCCCTGAATGCCTGGATTGGTGGGAATAACGGCGATCCGGCGCTTTACTGAACCTTGCGCGCCGTCAGGCGGGCTGGGCGCCTGACGGCGGGATTTCCAGCTCTTCCGCATAGGGTCGGCTCGGATACTGGAAGGCAACCGGTCCGTCCGGCCTGGCGTGAACGAACTGGTGGACGAAGGGGTCGCTCGAATCCGTCATTTCGGCGGCGTTGCCTTCGGCCACCACCACGCCGTCGTGGATGAAGTAGACATAGTCGGCGACCTTCAGCGATTCCGACACGTCGTAGGTCACCACGATCGAGGTCAGCCCGAGCGCATCGTTGAGGCGACGGATCAGATTGGCGATGGTGTTAAGCGAGATCGGGTCGAGGCCGGCAAAGGGCTCGTCGTACATCATCAGCATGGGGTCGAGCGCGATCGCCCGGGCGAGCGCCACCCGGCGCTCCATGCCGCCCGACAGTTCGCTGGTGCGCAGGGCGTGGGCGCCGCGCAGACCGACGGCGTGGAGCTTCATCAGCACCAGGTCGTGGATGACGTCTTCCGGCAGATCGGTGTGTTCGCGCATCGGGTAGGCGATGTTGTCGAACACCGACAGATCGGTGAACAGCCCGCTGACCTGGAACATCATGCCCATCTTGCGGCGCATTGCGTAGAGCGCTTTGCTGCCCAGCGTGTGGATCACCTTACCGTCGAATGTCACCTGGCCGCGCGACGGTCGCAACTGGCCGCCGATATGTCGCAGCAGCGTGGTCTTGCCGCAGCCGCTGACGCCGAGAATGCCGACCACCTTGCCACGGGGAATGGCGAGGTTGACGCCCCTCAGCACCCGGTTCTCCTCGTAGGCGAAATGCAGGTCGCTGACTTCAACCAGGTTTTTCGACATGCTCAGGTTTCCTCCAGCAGGGATTCAGGCGCTTCCAGCGCGGCCTTCACCGCGACCAGAAACTGCACCGCGTCGCGGCCGTCGATCAGCCGGTGGTCGTAGGTCAGCGCCAGGTACATCATCGGGCGGATCGCCACCTGGCCGTTTTCGGCGACCGGGCGTTCCTGGATGGTGTGCATGCCGAGGATGGCCGACTGCGGCGGGTTGAGGATCGGCGTCGACAGCAGCGAACCGAACACGCCGCCGTTGGTAATGGAGAAGGTGCCGCCGGAGAGGTCCTCCAGCGTGAGCTTCGCATCGCGCGCACGGCCGGCGAAGTCGGCAATGGCCGCTTCGATTTGGGCCGACGACAGCGTCTGCGCGCGGCGCAGGATCGGCACCACCAGCCCGCGCGGGCTGGAGATGGCGATGCCGATGTCGGCGTCGCCGTGCCACACGATGTCGCTGCCGTCGATGGCGGCGTTGACGACGGGAAACTGCTGCATCGCGTGGCACACCGCGCGCACGAAGAACGACATGTAGCCGAGCTTGACGCCGTGCCTGACCTCGAACTCGGCCTTGAAGCGCTGGCGCAGTTCGTTCACCGGCTGCATGTTCACCTCGTTGAAGGTGGTGAGCATGGCGGCGGTGTGCTGCGCGGCGACCAGGCGCTCGGCGACGCGGCTGCGCAGCCGCGACATCGGCTCGCGGCGGTTTTCGCCCGGTGCGGCGACGGGATCCACTGCGGCAGCAGGCAACGGCACGCTGGCCACGGGCGAGACGACGGCAGCGGTCGGCACGACCCTCGTTGCGGCAACCGGCTGCGCGGCCTTCTCGGCAGGCGCGGCCGCGGCGATACCCTCGCCGGTCTCGATCACCGCCACCACTTCGTCGGCCTTGACCACCGCGCCCTCCGGCTGACGCACCTCGAGCAGGGTGCCGGACGCCGGCGCGGGAATTTCCAGGATCACCTTGTCGGTTTCCAGGTCGACCAGGGTTTCGTCGCGCGCGACCGTCTCGCCGACCTGCTTGCGCCACGGCAATAGGGTGCCGTTGGCAACCGAATCGGACAGCGTCGGCACACGCACTTCAAGCTTCATGGGGGGTCTCCAGCGCGTCGGTCAGCAGGGCTTCCAGTTCCGCCCGGTGGCGCGACAGGTAGCCCGACGCCGGCGCGGCGGCGGCCGGGCGGCCTGCGTAATGGAAACGCCGCCCACCGGGCGCGCAATGATTGAGGTGGTGCAGGGTCTGGTACCAGGCGCCCTGGTTCATCGGTTCTTCCTGCGCCCAGACGAAGGTGGCGGCCTGCGGATAGATGTCGAGCGCCGCGCGGAATGCCGCTTCGGGGAAGGGATAGAGTTGCTCGACACGCACCAGCGCAACGTCGTCGAGGCCGCGCGCCGCGCGCGCCGCCTCGAGGTCGAACCACACGCGCCCGCTGCACGCCACCACGCGCCGCGCCTGATGCGGTGAGCGCGGATCGTCGATCACCGGCAGGAATGCGCCGCTGGCCAGGTCCGCCAGCGACGAGGTGGAGGCCGGATGACGCAGCAGGCTCTTCGGGCTCATGATCACCAGCGGCGTGCGCTGCGGGCGCACGACCTGCCGGCGCAGCAGGTGGAACATCTGCGCCGGCAGGGTCGGCACGCAGACCTGGATGTTGTCCTGCGCGCACAGCTGCAGGAAGCGTTCGAGCCGGGCCGAGGAATGCTCCGGCCCCTGCCCCTCGAAGCCGTGCGGCAGCAGCAGCGTGAGCCCACACTGCCGTCCCCACTTGGCTTCGCCGCTGGCGATGAACTGGTCGATCACCACCTGCGCGCCGTTGACGAAGTCGCCAAACTGCGCCTCCCACACCACCAGGGTGTCGGGGTCGGCGGTGGCGTAGCCGTATTCGAACGCCAGCACGGCTTCTTCTGACAGCAGCGAATCGATGATGGTGAAGTCGCCCTGCTGGTTGTGGATATGCTCGAGCGGCACATAGACGCCGCTCTGGCGCCGTTCGCGCTTCTGGTCGTGCCACACGGCGTGGCGGTGGAAGAAGGTGCCGCGCGCCGAATCCTGGCCCGACACCCGCACATTGTGGCCGGCGTCGAGCAGGCTGGCGTAGGCCAGGTGCTCCGCGTAGCCCCAGTCCAGCGGCAGTTCGCCCGCGCGCATCCTGCGGCGGTCGTCCAGCACCTTCTGCACCCGCGAATGCAGTTCGATTTCGTGCTGCAGGACGGTGATGCGCTCCCCCAGAAAATCCAGGCGGGCAGCCGGCACCGCAGTCGGCACTTCGCTGATGGGGCTGCCCTTGAAGCGCTCCCAGTGGGTGCCGAATGTCTGCTTGAAATCGGACAACGCGGGCGGGCTCAGCGATTCGCCGTGCTCCAGCCGCTCGCGGCAGTCGTCGACCAGATCGTCGGCCTGCACCTGCGTCAGCACGCCCTCGTCGACCAGCCGCTGCGCGTACAGCGTGCGCGTGCTGGGATGCGCCCGGATGCGGCGGTACATCATCGGCTGGGTGGCGAGCGGTTCGTCCTGCTCGTTGTGGCCGTGGCGGCGGTAGCACACCAGGTCGATGAAGCAGTTCTTGTGGAAGGTGTAGCGGAAATCGACCGCCGTCTGCACCGCGAACGCCACCGCCTCGGGGTCGTCGCCGTTGACGTGCAGCACCGGCGCCTCGACCATTTTCGCGACGTCGGTGCAGTACAGCGTCGAGCGCACGTCGCGCGGATCGGAGGTGGTGAAGCCGATCTGGTTGTTGATCACCACATGGATCGCACCGCCGTTCCTGAAGCCCCGCGTCTGCGACATGTTGAGGCTTTCCATCACCACCCCCTGCCCCGACAGCGCAGCGTCGCCGTGCAGGATCACCGGCACCACCTCGTAGCCGAGCACGTCGCCGCGCCGGTCCTGGCGCGCGCGTACCGAGCCGCGCACCACCGGGTGCACGATTTCGAGATGCGATGGATTGAACGCCAGCGCCACGTGCACCGGGCCGAAATCCGTCGCGAAGTCGGTGGAAAAACCCTGGTGGTACTTGACGTCGCCCGACAGCGGCGAGCCGGCACCGTTGGTCGACTCCTCGTACAGGCTGTCGATGGTGCGCCCCATGATGTTGGCCAGCACGTTGATGCGCCCGCGATGGGCCATGCCCATCACGACTTCCCTGGCGCCGTGGCGGGCACAGCGCGCGATCACCTGGTCGAGCAGGGGGATCAGGCTCTCGCCGCCTTCGAGCGAGAAACGCTTCTGGCCGACGTGGCGGGTGTGCAGGAATTTTTCCAGCGTCTCGGCATCGGTCAGGCGCTTGAGCAGTTTCTTTTTCAGGTCGGTCGACACCCCGAAGCGGCCCTGTGCCGATTCGATGCGCTCCTGCAGCCAGCGTTTGCGCGCGACATCGGTGATGTGCATGTATTCGATGCCGACATGCCCGCAATAGGCCGCATTGAGCCGTTGCAGGATGTCGGCCAGGGTGGTGCGCTCCACCCCGAACAGCGAGCCGGACTCGAATTCCCGCGTCAGGTCCGCCTCGGTCAGCCCGTAGTGCTCGGGATCGAGTTCGGGCGTGGGCGGCGGCTCGAAGCGCCGCAGGGGATCGAGTTCGGCGCGGCGCACTCCCAGGTAGCGGTAGGCGTTGATCAGCCGCAGCACCGCGACCTGGGCGGCATCGGATGCTGCCGTGGTGCCCGGCAGCGGCTGCGTCAGCCAGGGCGCCAGCGCGTCGTCGCCGAACTGCTCCAGATACGCCGCATTGCCGGCATACAGCGGAGAGGTATTGGACCAGTCAGGCGCGCTCATGCGAGAGGGCTTGCGTATTCAGGCTCCGCGCTGGTCCAGCGGCACGAATTCACGCCGCGCCGGACCGGTGTAGAGCTGGCGCGGACGGCCGATCTTGTGCGCGGGGTCGGACAGCATTTCGTGCCACTGCGCCACCCAGCCCGCGGTGCGCGCCATGGCGAACAGCGCGGTGAACATGCTGGTCGGAATGCCCAGGGCACGGAAGATGATGCCGGAATAGAAATCGACGTTGGGATAGAGCTTCTTGGCGATGAAGTAGTCGTCCTCCAGCGCGATGCGCTCGAGTTCGAGCGCGATCTTGAACTGCGGATCGTCGCGCAGGCCGAGTTCATCCAGCACCTCGTAGCAGGTCTGACGGATGATGGCGGCGCGCGGGTCCATGTTCTTGTAGATGCGGTGGCCGAAGCCCATCAGGCGGAACGGATCGGACTTGTCCTTGGCGCGCTTGATGAATCCCGGAATCTTCGAGACGTCATCGATCTCTTCCAGCATGTTCAGTACCGCCTCGTTGGCGCCGCCGTGCAACGGCCCCCACAGCGAGGCCATGCCGCTGGCGATGCAGGCATAGGGGTTGGCGCCGCTGGAACCGGCCAGGCGCACGGTCGAGGTCGAGGCGTTCTGCTCGTGGTCGGCATGCAGGATGAAAATGCGGTCGAGCGCGCGCGCCAGCACCGGGTTCGGCTCGTAGGGCTCGCACGGGCTGGAAAACATCATGTGCATGAAGTTCTCGGCGTACGACAGCCGGTTCTGCGGATAGACGAAGGGCTGCCCCTCGTTGAACTTGTAGGCCCAGGCCGCGACCGTGGGGATCTTGGCGATCAGGCGGTGGGCGACGATCGCGCGATGCTGCGGATTGAAGTTGTCCAGCCCCTTGTGATAGAAGGCCGACATCGCGCCGGTCACGCCGATCATCACCGCCATCGGGTGCGCGCTGCGGCGGAAGCCGCGGAACACGTTTTCCATCTGGTCGTGCAGCAGGGTGTGATGGCGGATCGATTGCTCGAACGCCATTTTTTGCTCGGCCGTCGGCAGCTCGCCATGGATCAGCAGATAGCTGACTTCCATGTAGTCCGACTGGTAGGCGAGTTCCTCGATCGGGTAGCCGCGGTAGTACAGCAGGCCTTCGTCGCCGTCGATGTAGGTGATCGCCGAGGTGCAGCTGGAGGTGGCGGTGAAGCCGGGGTCGTGGGTGAAATAGCCGTGCGAACCGAGTGCGCGGATGTCGATTACCGGCTTGCCGTAGGTGCTCTGCTCGATCGGCAATTCAATCGAGGGGCTGCCGTCGCTGAAGGTGAGGGTGACGGTTTTTGTCATTGCAATTCCAAAAGTGTTGCTGCCCGATAGTGTTGCAGGCGTTGAATGAGCGCTTCGAGTCCGGCATCACCCGGAGGCGAGCGGCCTTGCAGCCGGTCGAGGATGTCCATGTCCGACAGGCCCAGCAGCCGCTCCAGCGCCGCTGTCTCGCAAGGCTGAAGTGTAGCGCGGTGCGCCGCCCAAAAGCCACCCAGCCAGAGATCCAGTTCCAGCAGTCCGCGTCGGCAACGCCAGGTCAAGGCGTCAGACACGGCGTTTCACCAGCAGCGACTTGATGCGCCCGATCGCCGCCGTCGGGTTCAGCCCCTTGGGGCAGGCGTCGACGCAGTTCATGATGCCGCGGCAGCGATACAGCCGGTATGGGTCTTCCAGATTGTCGAGGCGTGCGGCGGTCGCCTCGTCGCGCGAATCGGCGATAAAACGATACGCCTGCAGCAGCCCGGCCGGTCCGACGAAGGTCTCCGGGTTCCACCAGAACGACGGGCACGCGGTGGTGCAGCAGGCGCACAGGATGCACTCGTAGGCGCCGTCGAGCAGCGCGCGGTCGGCAGGACTTTGCAGGCGCTCGACCTCCGGCTCGGGATCGTCGTTGATCAGCCATGGCTTGATTGAGCGGTACTGCTTGTAGAACGGCTCCATGTCCACGATGAGGTCGCGGATCACCGGCAGCCCCGGCAGCGGCCGCACCTCGATGGGCTGCTTCAGTTCGGACAATGGCGTGATGCACGCCAGCCGGTTCCGGCCGTTGACATTCACCGCATCCGACCCGCACACGCCCTCGCGGCAGGAGCGGCGCAAGGAGAGCGTCTCGTCCTGCGCCTTGATCGCCAGCAGTGCGTCGAGCAGCATCTTGCCGGCGGGGTCGATGTCGAGTTCGACGTCTTGCATGAAGGGCTTTTCGCCGGACTCGGGGGAGTAGCGGTAGAGGCGGAATTTCATGGGTGCATCTCCTTGTCATTGCGTCCATGTACGCAATGACAAGCCATCATCAATATATCCGCTCCTTCGGCTGGATCGTCTCCACCGTCAGCGGCTTCAGGCGCACCGGCTTGGCGTCGACCTGATCCCCCGCCCGCGAATACAGCGTGTGCTTCAACCAGTGCGCGTCGTCGCGCTCAGGAAAATCCTCCCGCGTGTGCGCGCCGCGGCTCTCGGTGCGATTCAGCGCCGACACCAGCGTCGCGCGCGCCACGCCGATCAGGTTTTCCAGCTCCAGCGCCTCGATGCGCGCGGTGTTGAAGACGCGGCTGGTGTCCTGCAGACCGGCGTGCGCCAGCCGGTCTTCCAGCTGATCCAGTTTTGCCAGGCCCTCGCGCAGCACGGCATCGGTGCGGAACACGCCGGCATGCGCCTGCATCATGCGCCTGAGATCGTCGGTGATGGCCGCCACCCGTTCGCTGCCGGGGCGTTCCCAGCGCGCGAGCCGTGCCAGGCTTTGCTCGGCCGCATTTTCGGGAAGCGGACGCGGATAGGGGTTGTCGCGCAGGGTTTCCTGCATGTGGCGGCCGGCGGCGCGGCCGAACACGATCAGGTCGAGCAGCGAATTGCCGCCGAGGCGGTTGGCACCGTGCACCGAGACGCAGGCGCATTCGCCGACCGCGTACAGCCCTGGCACCGGCTCCTCGGGGCCGAAGCGCGCGGGGGCAACGACCTGGCCGTGCAGGTTGGTGGGGATGCCACCCATCATGTAGTGCGCGGTGGGGGCGACCGGAATCGGCGCCTGGACCGGATCGACGCCGGCGAAGCGGATCGACAGGTCGCGGATGCCGGGCAGCTTTTCGGCGATGAGCGCCTCACCCAGATGGTCGAGCTTGAGATCGACGTAGTCGCCGCCGCCTTGATTAGAGGCAGCCCCGCAGCCGCGGCCCTCGGCGATCTCGATGGCGATGGCGCGGGTAACGACGTCACGCCCGGCCAGGTCCTTCGCATGCGGCGCGTAGCGTTCCATGAAGCGCTCGCCGTTTTTGTTCAACAGATAGCCGCCCTCGCCGCGCACGCCTTCGGTAATCAGCGAACCCACGCCGGCGATGCCGGTGGGATGGAACTGCCAGAACTCCATGTCCTGCAGCGGCAGCCCGGCGCGCAGCACCATGCCGAGGCCGTCGCCGGTGTTGATCATGGCGTTGCTGCTGTTGCCGAACACGCGCCCTGCCCCGCCGGTGGCGAGCAGCGTCGCGCGCGCCTCGATCAAGAGCGGCTCGCCGGTTTCGATGCTCATTGCAGTGACGCCGAGGCAATAGCCGTCGGCGTCGTGCACGAGGTCGAGCGCGAAGTATTCGTCGAAGAACTGCGTGCGGTGGGCGATGTTCTGCTGGTACAGCGTGTGCAAGAGCGCATGGCCGGTGCGGTCGGCCGCGGCGCAGGTGCGGGTGGCCTGCTCGCCGCCGAAGTGCTTCGATTGCCCGCCAAAGGGGCGCTGGTAGATCTTGCCGTTGTCGAGACGTGAAAACGGCAAGCCCATATGTTCGAGTTCGTACACCGCGCTGGCGGCCTCGCGGCACATGAACTCGATCGCGTCCTGGTCGCCCAGCCAGTCGCCGCCCTTGACCGTGTCGTACATGTGCCATTCCCAGCGGTCGTCGTCGACGTTGGCGAGCGCGGCGGTGATGCCGCCCTGCGCCGACACCGTGTGCGAGCGCGTCGGAAACACTTTCGATACCACCGCGACCGTGTAGTCCGAGCGCGCCAGCTGCAGCGCGGCGCGCAGGCCGGCGCCGCCGCCGCCGATGATCAGCGCATCGAAGCGGCGCGTGTTCATGCCGTGCTCCACGCTGTGCCAAACAAAATCGCGGCCAGCCAGGCCACGCTGCCCGACAGGGTGACGATCACCGCCAGATACAGCGCCAGCCGCAGGCCGGTGGGCCGAACGTAATCCATGAAGATGTCGCGCATGCCTACCCAGGCATGCAGCGCCAGCGCCGCAACTGTCAGCAGCATCGGCACGCGCAGCCACAGCGGCGCGAACAGCGCCTGCCAGCCGCTGAAATCGGTCGGCAGCGCGCTTATGAAATAAACCGCCAACCCCGGCAAAGCCAGCGCCAGCGCCACCGCCGTGGCACGCTGCAGCAGCCAGGTTGCGGTGCCGGTGTGCGAGCCGGTAACCGATTTCATGCGAACAGGCCCCAGGCGGCAAGCAGCGTGACCAGCCCGGCTGCCAGCAAGACCGCGAGACTGCTCTGCCGCGCGCGTGGCAGGTCCACGCCCCAGTCCACATCCAGCGCCAAATGCCGCAAACCGGCAAACAGATGGTGCGCAAACGCCCAGATCAGAAACAGCAGGAACAGTCTCCCCAGTGGGTGCGCCACCCCGTCGGCCACGCGTCGAAAACCGGCCTCATCCGCCAGTGAGACCGACAGGGCCCACACCCCGAGCGGCAGGACCGCAAACAGCAGTGCGCCCGACAGCCGGTACAGGATCGACACCCAGCCGGGAAGCGGCAGATGGATGCGCAACAGATTGAGGTAAACGGGACGTTCGATCGGCTTCACGGTGCGGTTCGGCTTTTCAGGGGGGTCGACTCAGCGACGCCTGGCTGCCGCCATCCCCTTCTTCGCCGCCTTGGCGACCGCCTGCGGGACGCGTTCGCCCAGGCGCGGATCGAAGGGCTTGGGCAGGATGTAGTCCGGGCCGAATTTCAGCTTCTTCAGCTTGTAGGCCTTCAGCACCGAAGCCGGCACCGGTTCGCGGGCGAGTTCGGCCAGCGCGTGAACGGCTGCGATCAGCATGTCCTGGGTGATCTCTTTGGCACGGGCGTCGAGCGCGCCGCGGAAGATGAACGGGAAGCCCAGCACGTTGTTGACCTGGTTCGGGAAGTCCGAGCGCCCGGTCGCCATGATGAGATCGCTGCGCGCGGCCATGGCCTTTTCCGGCAGGATCTCGGGGTTGGGGTTGGCCAGCGCGAACACCACCGGGCGGTCGGCCATGCTTTGGACCATTGCCGGGCTCACCAGATTAGCGTCCGACACGCCGACGAACACGTCGGCGCCGGTCATTGCATCTTCCAGCGAGCGCAATTTCGTCTTGCGCGCGAAGCCCTTCTTGAAACTGTTAAGGTCGGTGCGTTCCTTGTGCACCACCCCCTTGGAGTCGACAAGGGTGATGTGGGCCTTTCGCGCGCCCATCGCCACCAGCAGTTTCAGCGATGCGATGCCGGCCGCGCCGGCGCCGAGGCAGACGATCTTCGCCGCGTCCAGCGTCTTGCCCTGCACGTGGAGGGCATTGATCAGACCGGCGCAGATGATGGTGGCGGTGCCGTGCTGGTCGTCGTGGAATACCGGGATGTCGAGCGTCTTCTTCAGCGCGGCTTCGATTTCGAAGCAGTGCGGCGCGGCGATGTCTTCGAGGTTGATCCCGCCGAAAGTCGGCGCGATCGCCACCACCACATTGATGAAGTCCTGCGGCGTTTTGGCATTGACCTCGATGTCGTAGACGTCGATGCCGGCGAACTGCTTGAACAGCACGGCCTTGCCTTCCATCACCGGCTTGGCGGCGAGCGGGCCGCGGTTGCCCAGCCCCAGGATCGCGGTGCCGTCGGTGATCACCGCGACCAGGTTGCCCTTGTTGGTGTAGTCGTAGGCCTTCTCGGGATTTTTCGCGATTTCCAGCACCGGCTGGGCCACGCCCGGCGTGTAGGCCAGGGACAAGTCTTCTTGCGTGGAGCAGGGCTTGGACGATTCGACCGAAAGCTTGCCCGGCTTGGGCAGGCGATGGTAATCGAGGGCTTTTTTCTTGAGGGCGGCTGGGCTCATGGGCGGTGATGCGGGCGGATTGGACAAGCCGCCATTATCGCGGATTTGCGCGTGTTCCGCCGCGTCAGCGGCCCCGGTAGGCAGGCTGCGTCAGCTTTTCCAGATCTTCAACTGGGCCCGCAGGCGGGCGACCGCCTGCGAATGCAGCTGGCACACGCGCGATTCGGACACGCCGAGCACCGCGCCGATTTCCTTCAGGTTCATGTCCTGTTCGTAGTACATGCCCATCATGCTGCGCTCGCGTTCGGGCAGGCTGTGGATCGCAGCGACCAGACTGTCGCGGAAGCCGCCGTCCTCCAGCACCGCAAGCGGATCGTTGCTGCCGTCAACCAGGTAGCGTTCCAGAAAGCTGGCGCTGTCCTCGTCCGAGAAGTCTTCGTAATACAGCAACTGCGAGCATCTGACGTCGCCCAGCATGGACTGGTACTGGTCGATCGGCATGTCCAGCTCGGCCGAGATTTCCTGCTCGGTCGGCGGCTTGCCGTTGCGCTGTTGCAGCCGGTTGATGGCGGATTCGATCTGCCGCGATTTCTGCCGCACATGGCGCGGCAGCCAGTCGGCTTCGCGCAGCTCGTCGAGCATGGAGCCGCGGATACGCTGGGTGGCATAGGATTCGAACTGGGCGCCCTGATTGCCGTCGAAGCGGGACACCGCATCCATCAGGCCGATCAGGCCCACCTGGATGAGGTCGTCGACCTCGACGCTGGCAGGCAGCCGGCCATCATGTGATAGGCGATGCGCTTGACCAGCGGCGCATATTTGGCGATCTTTTCGTCTTGCGACGCTGCTTGCGGCGTGGGTTTAACAGCCATGTTTCAAGGCCATGCTTTCAGAGTTTTGCTTTATAACGCGCCGTCAGGCCCGTCTCCTCGTGCGCCATTCTAACGGCAAGCGCGGCGAATGCATCATCCTCGTGGGCGACGCTGTAAACGGCCCGGGTGAAGACAGGATCGAGAAAACGTCCACACGCCGCCAGCAGATGGTCGCAGGCGGCGGCGTCCCCCAGCAGACCGATGCTGATGGACGCCCCCGAGTGAGCCAGCGTTTTGAGCAGAGCGTAGCCCCGCAAGGTCGATGCGGGCTGCGCATTCACTTCCAGGATGACGGCTTGGGCAGCGCCCGGCAGCGGCGACCAGTCCGGCGCGTTGGGGCGCACATCGAACACGACGCAATCGTGACCCCGTGCGGCAGCCATCAACGCCGGTTCGTCTCCCTGTATCCCCGGCGCATACCAGCCCTCGCCATACGGCATGGGCAGCGTGTGCAGCTGTCCGCGCTCGAGCTGTTGCTTCCAGTCGAACAGGCTGCGGGGGGCATCGGCAAAAATCCGGCCGCAGGCATCGATCAGCAGTGACGTCCAACCGCGCCGATGCAGCGCCTGCGCCAGCCGGGGGGTGGATTCGGCGGCGTCGAAATAACAATGAATGCAATGGGGCGGCTGCCGGGCGCGCCGCCGCCTGAGTCCGGCGGCCTGGTCAGCCGGCACCTGTGCCCTTTTGGGTGCGGTACTCGGCGCGTTCGGCTTCGACGCCGGCAAACAGCGGCCAGTCCTCGGCCTCCAGCGCATAGGGGGTGGCGAGCTGGCCGCCCTTCAACGCACGGTCGATGAGGTAGGCGGCGTTGGGCGCGTGCAGGTCTTCCGGCACGCGCTGGCCGCCGCTGATATAGGCCAGCGGCAGGCGGTGGCGGATCAGGCTGTCGAGCGCGGCGCCCGGCTGCGGGGTTTCGTCGAGCTTGGTGAGGATGCAGGCGGCCGCGCCCTGGCCGAAATACGTCATCGCCTGCTCGATCGCCGCCCCCTGCTGGCTGGCGGAAATCGCCAGCAGACGGCGCACGCCCAAGGCGTCGAGCGCCTGCCCTTCGCGGCTGCGCGGATCGCTCGGCGCAAACCCTGCAGTGTCGATCAGCACCAGTTTTTTGGCGGCGAGTTGCGGCAGCAGCCGGGCCAGTTGGGTTTGATCCCGGACCTCATGCAGCGCCACGCTCAGCAGTTCGGCAACCACACTCAATTGCGCCGCTGCGCCGATGCGGTGGGCATCGGCCGCCACCAGTGCCACCTCGCCGGCACCGTGCGCATCCACCCCGCGCGCGGCAAGCTTGGCCAGCGTGGTGGTCTTGCCCGAGCCGGTCGAGCCCACCAGTGCATAGCGGCCGCCCCGCGCCAGCAGGTCGGCGTCGCGGCCCAGCAGCGGCAGGTTGCGGATCAGTACCTGGCGCAGCCAGCGCTGGGCGGCGTCGGTGTCGAGCCCGCGCGGCAGGCGCGCGGCCAGGGTGCGGGCGAGCGCGCTGCCGAAGCCGGCGGCGAACAGGGTCTGCATCACGGCCACCCGCGCCGGGTCGCGCCGCAGCCCCGCGCCCCAGGCAAAGCCCGCCAACTGGTTTTGCAGCATGCCGCGCAAGCGCGACAGTTCGTTCAGGATGCGCGAACTGCCTGCGCTATCAGGCGCCTCGCTGACCGCCGGCACCGCCAGCTCGCCATAGGCGCTGGCCAGCAGCTCGACGCCCTGCGGGTGCGGCCGGGTGGACAGCACCACGGCGTCGTCGCCCAGTTCGCGCCGAATGCGCGCCAGGCCTTCGCGCGCGTTCGGCGCGACGAATATCTGCACGCTCATGCCCCCTCTCCTATCGACAGTTCCGTCGTCACCTGCACCATTTTATCGGCAGGCACCTCGGCGTAGGCAATCACCGCAAGCCGCGGCAGGTTGCGCCGCAACAGCCGCGCCAGCATGGCGCGCAGGCCGGGCGAGGTCAGCAGCACCGGCGGGTAGCCTGCGCCTTCCTGCTCGGCCAGCGCGCGTTCGGCGGCGTCGTTCAGGGCGTCCAGCGTGGCGGGCGACAGCAGGGCTTCGCCCTCGTCGCCCATCTCGTGCAGCAGACGGGTTTCGGTAGTAGCAGCCAGGCCGATCACCTGCAGCGTGTTGCTGCCTTCGAACAGGCGGTCGACGATGCTGCGCCCCAGCGCCGCGCGCACGGTTTCCACCAGATCGTCGATTGCCTGACTTTTCGGTGCGCGCGCGGCCAGCGTCTCGAACAGGGTGCGGGTGTCGCGGATCGAGACGTTTTCCGCGATCAGCTGCTGCAGCACCGCCTGCACGCTGGTCAGCGGCAGATGACGCGGCGTCACGTCCTCGACCAGCCCCGGGTGGCTGCGCGCCAGCGTGTCGAGCAGCTGCTGCACTTCGCTGCGCCCCAGCAGTTCGGGCGCGTGCTGGCGGAACACGGCCTCGACCTGGCGTGCGATCAGTTCGGCGGGCGCCAGCACCACGAAGCCGCGCAGTTCGGCTTCCTCTTCCCGTCCGGCGTCGATCCAGATGCCCGCCAGCCCGGTCAGCGGGTCGTCCGCGGGCGGGCCGTCGAGCTGCCCCAGCACCTCGCCCATGTCGACCGCCAGCACCTGGCCGCCGGGCAGCTCGCCGTGCGCGACGTCGACGCCCTTGAGGGTGATGCGATAGCTGTTGGGCTTGAGGTCGAGGTTGTCGCGCACGCGGATGAGCGGCACCACCAGCCCCATGTCGGTGGCGAAGCGGCGGCGCGCCTCGGTGATCCTGGTGAGCGCGGCGCCGCCCTGGTTGCGGTCGACCAGCGGGATCAGGCGGTAGCCGACTTCGAGCGCCAGCACGTCGACCGGCGGAATGTCGTCCCAGGTGACATCGAGCGGCGCGATGCCCTCATCGATCAGCGCCAGCGGCTCGACGTCGAACGGCGCGCGCTGACGGCGCATCAGCCAGAATCCCAGCCCGCCCAGCACCGCGGCGATGGTGAGGAAAGCCAGATGCGGCGTGCCCGGAATCATGCCCAGCGAACCCAGCACCGCCGCAGCCACATACAGCGTCTGCGGCCGCCCGAAAACCTGGGTGGAAAACTCGCGCGACAGGTCCTGCTCGCTCGACGCGCGGCTCACCACGATGCCCGCCGCGGTCGAGATGATCAGCGCCGGAATCTGCGTCACCAGGCCGTCGCCCACCGTCAGCAATGCGTAGCGCCCGAGCGCCTCGGTCAGCCCGAGGTCGTGCTGGAACAGGCCGACCAGAATGCCGCCGATCAGGTTGACCAGCAGGATGACGATGCCGGCGATGGCGTCGCCGCGCACGAACTTGGAGGCGCCGTCCATCGCGCCGTAGAAATCGGCTTCGCGGCCGATTTCGTGGCGCCGCGTGCGCGCTTCGGCCTCGTTGATGAAGCCGGCGTTGAGGTCGGCATCGACCGCCAGCTGCTTGCCCGGCATCGAATCCAGGGTGAAACGTGCCGCCACCTCGGCGATGCGCCCGGCGCCCTTGGTGATGACGACGAAGTTGATGATGACCAGGATCAGGAACACCACGAAGCCGACGACGTAGTTGCCGCCGACCAGGAAGTTGCCGAAGGACTCGATCACCTTGCCCGCCGCTTCCGGCCCGGTGTGGCCCTGCATCAGGATGATGCGGGTGGACGCGACGTTGAGCGACAGGCGCAACAGCGTCGTCAGCAGCAGCACCGTGGGGAACACCGAGAAATCCAGCGGGCGCCGCGCGTTCAGGCTCACCAGCATCACGATCATCGCCAGCGCGATGTTGAGCGTGAACAGCACGTCGAGCATGAAGGTGGGCAGCGGCAGGATCATCATCGCCAGGATCAGCAGCACCAGCAGCGGCACCGCCAGCCGGTTCACCGGCATGCCCATCACCATCACGCCCTGCGCGCTCACCCGATCACCTCGTCAACATGCCGGCCCTGTCCCGCCTGCTGCTGGCGGCTGCGCAGCCGTGCGCGCATTTCCGGGCTGCCTTCGGCTTCGCGCGCTTCGGCCACCACTTCCTGCCAGGTCATCGCGTGCCGGCGCAGGTAGCGCCACCAGCGCCAGCCCGCGTCCAGCGCCGCCGCCAGCGCCAGCGCCGCCGCCAGCGCCAGCAGGCCGCGCCCCACCCAGGCTGCAGCCACCGCCAGCGCCACCGCCGGCTCGCTGCCAGCCAGGCTTTGCAGCGCCGGCCAGCCGCTTTCCAGCGCCCAGCCGACCGCTGCGGCGGCGAGCGCCAGTTTCAGCAGCACCATTGCACCATCAAAAAAGGAGTCGGCGGAAAACAGCCGGGCAAGCGGTTTGAACGGGTTGGCGCGCATCAGGTCGGCCTGGGTGAGCTGGGGCGCATACACCCAGCCCGAAAGCAGCACCGGCGCCACCAGCGCGGCGACAAAAATGACGGCCAGCACCGGCAGCACCACCCACAGCGCGGCCTGTGCCGCTTCAAGAAAAACCGGGGAAAGGGGCTGTGCGGCGTGAATGAAAGCCGCCGCAGTCAGGGCCTGCAAGGCATCGATCAGGCGCGGCGCCAGCCAGCCCAGCATGCCCAGCGCCGACAGCAATACTAGCCACGCAGCGAGCTCGGCCGAGCGCGGCACATCGCCCGCGCTGCGCGCCTGTTGCAGGCGCCGCGGACTGGCGGGTTCGGTACGGGAAGGATCAGACGCCTCGGCCATGCTTGTCTCGGTTTTGGAGCAGTCTAGCAGCCTGTCGGACTTGAAGGAAATTGGTTGCCAATCCGCCAGGCCGGCTCAGGTTCCGCCACTTTCATGGGCAATCGGACGGGTGCGCCCCTTACGCCGGGATATCGCCCGCGGGATGGCGCTGCCAGATCAGCGTGCCGTCCTGCCACACCTCCCGGACCCGGTGGAACGGGATGCTGTGCGCCACCCCCTCCGCGTCCAGCAGATCGAAGAAGGCCGGGTTGTCGGCGTCCCAGCCGACCTCGCGCAGATCGGCGTGCTGCACACTGCCCGCCACCCGATCCCAGTAGCCGATGACGAAGCGGCTTTTGGCGAGTTGCGCATCCCAGCGGATGCGCGACAGGAGTTCGTGGATCGGGATCATGTCAGGACGCCGGGGGGGGCCACGCCGTGCAGGCGCACGATTCCAGGCTGGTCGGCCTCGCCTTCGATCGCAACGGAGACGGGCAGAAAGTAGCCCAAGAGTTCGGCATTGGTGCGCAGGTGCCGGCTGATGCGGCAGACGGACAACACCGATTCCCCAGGAACAAAGGCCAGCGGCAGCAGCAACTGGTCGGCCAGCCGGGCGTCGATGGCGCCGCCCGAATGAATGTCCGCGCGCAGTTCGTCGACGGCCTCGTCAGCCACCTTCTCCGCCGGTTTGTGGCGGGCACCCAGCGCGAAGGCGCAGCAGCGCCCGCCTTCGAATTCCGCCTGCAATACGATGAAGGTACCGGGCGAAGCGGCGGGCACCTCCACGACCTCGATCTCCAGCGGCACCGCCAGTTCGGACAGCCGCTCGCTTGCCTGTTTGCGTTGCCGCTCGGCAATCGAGCGGTCGAGCCGGCCGACGCCGGACAGGCCGCGGATGCGCAGCAGCCGGCCGCGCTCGGCGATGCGCAGCGGCGAGAGAGGTCGGCTCGGCACGATGTTCGCGTGCAGCAGGCCGCCGCCGCGCGGATAGAAGCCTGCGCGCTCGAGGCTGCAATCGACGTGGTAGCCGGCCGCGGCCAGGCAAGGCAGCCACTGCCACTGCAGATAGTGATAGCAGGGGCTCCAGGGCACGTGGGTGCCGCCGACCAGGGTCAGCCTGGACGGGCCATCGGCAAAGCTGAGCGGCAGGTAGATGGTCTGCAGCAGCAGGCTGACCGCGCCCGCGGTGCCGATGTCGAAGGCATATTTCCCGCCTTGCAGGCCCGCCGGTTCGAAGCGCAGGGTCTGCGAGCCCGGGGTCGCGCCCTCCACCTGGGCGGCGCTGATCTGCGCCGCCGCCTCGACCGCCTTCAGGTGCTGGGGTTTCATGCCCGGCTGCGGACGCCGGGCGCGGATGTTGGTCAGCCGCGTGGCCTGGCCGGTGATCACCGACAGGGCCAGGGCGCTGCGCAGAATCTGGCCGCCGCCCTCGCCGAACGAAGCGTCAATTTCGATCATCGCGGCCAGCGATCCCGGACCGGAGGGCGCGCATGCTCAAACATGCCTGCAGCCCTTACGCAGCGCGTGAAGAAAGCGCCGGGTCAATACGGCCACATCCAGGCGTCCGCTTCCGGCAGATCGACCCCGTGCTCGTGCGCGTAATCGCGGCAATCGATCTGCATGTCGCGCAGCTTCTCCTTGATGTGGGCGCCGGCCACCTGCAGGCCGGGGACGCGGTTGATCACGTCGATGGCCAGGCTGAAGCGGTCGATTTCGTTCTCGATCGCCAGTTCCAGCGGCGTGTTGATGTTGCCCTTCTCCTTGTAGCCGCGCACGTGCATGTTGTCGTGGTTGGTGCGGCGATAGGCCAGGCGATGAATCAGCCAGGGATAGCCGTGGAAGTTGAAGATCACCGGGCGGTCCAGGGTGAACAGGCTGTCGAAATCCCGATCCGAGAGGCCGTGCGGATGTTCGCTGGGCGGCACCACCTTGTAGAGGTTGACCACGTTGATGAAGCGCACCTTCAGTTCGGGAAAGTGCTCGCGCAGCAGCACCGTCGCCGCAAGCGCCTCCTTGGTGGGAATGTCGCCGGCGCAGGCCAGTACCACGTCGGGCTCCGATCCGGCGTCGTTGCTGGCCCACTCCCAGATGCCGATGCCCTTGGTGCAGTGCTTGATCGCCGCATCCATGTCGAGATACTGCACGTGCTTCTGCTTGTCGCAGACGATGACGTTGACGAGGTCGGTGCTCTCCAGGCACTTCGCAGCGGTCACCAGGAGCGTGTTGACGTCCGGCGGCAGGTAGATGCGGGTGACGGCGGGGCTTTTGTTCACCACCACGTCGAGGAAGCCCGGGTCCTGGTGGGTGAAGCCGTTGTGGTCCTGGCGCCAGACAGTCGAGGTGATCAGCAGGTTGAGCGATGCCACCGGCGCCCGCCACGGGATGTCCCTCGATATCGTCAGCCATTTGGCGTGCTGGTTGAACATCGAGTCGATCACATGGACGAAGGCCTCGTAAGTGGAGAGGAAGCCGTGGCGGCCGGTCAGCAGATAACCTTCCAGCCAGCCTTCAAGGGTGTGCTCGGAGAGCATTTCCATCACCCGGCCGTCGGGCGACAGTTCGCTGCCTTCGGCGTCTTCCGGGTAGATGTCGGCCAGCCAGGTTTTCTTGGTGACTTCGTAGAGGTTGTCGAGCTTGTTGGAGGCGTTCTCGTCGGGGCCGAAGACGCGGAAGTTGTCCATGTTCCGCGCCATCACGTCGCGCAGCAGCTTGCCCAGCGGGCGCGTGTTCTCGGCTGTGATCTTGCCGGGGCCGGGCAATTCGACGGCGTATTCGCGGAAGTCCGGCATCCGCAGCGGGCGGCGCAAGTGGCCGCCATTGGCGTGCAGGTTGGCGCCCATGCGGCGGTTGCCCTGGGGCGCCAGCGCCCTCAGTTCGGGGCGCAGTTTTCCTGTCTCGTCGAACAGGCTGTCGGGGTCGTAGCTGCGCAGCCAGGCTTCCAGTTGCTGCAGGTGGGCCGGGTTGCTGCGCACCCCGGCCAGCGGCACCTGGTGCGAACGCCAGAAGCCCTCGACTTTCTTGCCGTCGACCTCGGCCGGACCGGTCCAGCCCTTGGGCGAGCGCAGCACGATCATCGGCCAGCGCGGCCGCCCCGGGACGCCGCTGCGCCGCGCCTCCTCCTGGACGCGGCGGATCTCCAGCACGCACTGCTCCATCACGCGGGCCATGTCGGCATGCATGGTCATCGGGTCCGAACCCTCGACAAAATACGGGGTCCAGCCGTAGCCCTTGAACAGGTTCTCCAGCTCTTCGTGCGAGATGCGTGCCAGCAGCGTCGGGTTGTGGATCTTGTAGCCGTTGAGATGCAGGATGGGCAGCACCGCGCCATCGTGGATCGGGTTGAGAAACTTGTTGGAATGCCACGCCGTCGCCAGCGGCCCGGTTTCCGCCTCGCCGTCGCCCACCATCACCGCCACCAGCAGATCGGGGTTGTCGAACGCCGCGCCGAAGGCATGCGAGACGCTGTAGCCGAGTTCGCCGCCTTCGTGGATCGAGCCGGGGGTTTCCGGCGTGCAGTGGCTGCCGATGCCGCCGGGGAAGGAAAACGACTTGAAGAAACGGCGCATGCCCGCCTCGTCTTCGCTCTTGTTGGGATAGATCTCGCTGTAGGCGCCTTCGAGGTAGACCGGGGCCAGCACGCCGGGCGCGCCATGGCCGGGACCGGCGAGAAAAATGGCGTCGAGGTCGTACTTGTTGATCAGCCGGTTGAGGTGGACGTAGGTGAAGCTGAGGCCGGGGCTCGCGCCCCAGTGGCCGAGCAGGCGTTCCTTGATGTGTTCGACCCGAAGCGGCTCCCGCAGCAGGGGGTTGTCGCGCAGGTAGATCATTCCCGCCGCCAGGTAATTGCAGGCGCGCCAGTAGGCGTTGATCTGGCCCAGTTCGTCGGCGGCAAGAACGGGATTGGAAATCGGGTTGGTGCTGTTCATGGCGCTCTCCTTTTCAATGCGGTTAGACGTGAGGCTTGGCGCGATTGTGGTGGTACAAGATTACAAACTGGCCGGCGCGGTCAGCGCCCAGGCGTGGCGCGCGATCACCCTCTCCTCGTTGGTGGGGATGACCCACGCTGAAACAGGGCTGTCTGCCTGGCTGATGCAGGGGCCGTGGCGCTGGTTGGCCGCCTCGTCGAGCGTCAGGCCGAGCCAGGCGAGGTGGCGGCAGATGGCAGCGCGCACCGGCGCGGCGTGCTCGCCGATGCCCGCGGTGAAGACCAGCGCGTCGATGCCGTCCAGCGCGACGGCATGGCCGGCGATGGCCTGGGCGGTGCGGTAGGCGAACAGGTCGAGGGCCTCGGCAGCATGCGGATCGCTGCTTTCCAGCAGCGTCCGCACGTCGCCGCTGATGCCGGAGACGCCGAACAGCCCGGAGCGGTGGTGCAGCAGCTCGTCGAGCTGTTCCAGGCTCATGCCCTCCTCGCGCAGCAGGTAGAGCAGCACGCCGGGGTCGAGCGCGCCGCAGCGGCTGGCCATGGGGATGCCGTCCAGCGGGGTGAAGCTCATCGAGGTTTCCACGCTGCGGCCCTGCCGCATCGCGCACAGGCTGGCGCCGTTGCCCAGATGGGCGACCACCACCCGGCCCTCGGCCGTGGGGCCCAGCGTGTCCGGCAGCACGCCGGCGATGTGCTCGTAGGACAGTCCATGAAAACCGTAACGACGGATGCCGCGTTCGCCGAATTCGCGCGGCAGCGCGAAGCGTCGGGCCAGCGGCGGCAGGGTGTGATGAAACGCGGTATCGAAGCAGGCGACCTGCGGCAAGTCCGGGCGCAGCCGGGCCAGTGCGCGGATGCCCGCCAGGTTGTGGGGCTGGTGCAGGGGGCTCAGCGGGATGAGCGCTTCCAGGTCCGCCATCACGGTCGTGTCGACCCGCACCGGATGGACGTAGTCGGCGCCGCCATGCACCACGCGATGCCCGGCCGCGCGGAATGTCAGGCCGTGGTGACGGGTTTCCAGCCAGTCCAGTACCTGCTGCAGGGCCTGCTCATGGTTTGCCGCGGCAACGGCCTGATCGACCAGGCCGCCGGCGTCGGGCGCGTGAAACACCTGGAAGCGCCCGTTGCGGCCGATTTCCTCGATGCCGCCGCGATACTCGGCCTGTAACGCGCCCGCCGCATCGGCCTGATAGACGGCGAATTTAAGGCTGGAAGAACCGGCGTTGAGAATCAGCAGGGAGGAGTCCATGTCGGCTCTGAAAATAAAATCATTCACCACAGAGACACAGAGGCACAGCGTTGAGAAAAAGGAAAAGTCCTGTACGCACAATTTTTCTCTGTGACGCGGTGCCTCTGTGGTGAACTGCTTTTGCGGGAGGAAAACCCCTTCTACTCGGAATACCCGCCGCCGTTACGATAGCCCTCGCGGGCGTAATACCGGACATCTCCCAGCGGCAGCACGACCAGCCCGCCTTCGGTGACATGATAGCCGGCTGCGCGGTCCTGCTCGTGGTCGTAGCCGATCTGCGTGCCGGGCGTGATCTTGTTATGCCGGTCGATGATCGCATGCCGCAGCCTGGCGCCGGCGCCGATGTGCACATAGTCCATGATCACGCAGTCCTCGATCACGGCCCCCGGTTCGACCACCACTTCGCGCCGCAGCAGCGAATTGCGGATGGTCGCGTCGCTGACGATGGTCGCCGCGCCCAGCAGCACGTTGTCGAGCATGCCGCGGATCACCCGCGCGGTCGGACCCTGGTAATGACTGGAGTAAATCGGCCATTGCGGATTGAACGCGTCGAAGCACGGCTCGATGCCGAGCACGTCCATGTGCGCCTCGAAATAGGTGTCCAGGGTGCCCACGTCGCGCCAGTAGTCCGCCTCCTCATAAGGCTTGGTGCCGGGCACCACGTTGGTTGAAAAGTCGTAGGCAAACACCCGGTGGGTCTGCGACAGGCGCGGTAGCACATGGTGGCCGAAATCCGTCTCGCCGCGCTGGTTCGCTTCCTCCAGCGCCTGCCTCAGCGTATCCGCCCTGAACAGATAATTCCCCATCGAGGCGTAGGCACGCCGCGAGTCGTTCGGCATCGGCTTCGCCTGTGCGGGCTTTTCCTGGAAGCCCTGGATTCTTCCCGCCACATCGGTTTCGATGATGCCGAAGTTCGAAGCCTGGTCGAGCGGCACCGGCAGCGCGGCCACCGTGACATCCGCCTCGTTTTCGCAATGGAAACGCACCATCTGCCGCACATCCATGCGATAAATATGGTCCGCGCCGAACACCGCCACCAGGTCCGGGCGATGCATGTTCATCAGGTGAAGGCTTTGATACACCGCGTCCGCCGTGCCGCCGAACTGCATACATTCCTTGGTCATCTGCGGCGGCACCACCGCCACGAACCAGTCGGAGAACAGCGCGGACACCGTCCACGCCTTGCGGATATGCTCGATCAGCGACTGCGGTTTGTACTGCACCAGCAAATAGATTGACCGAATATCGGAGTTCGCCAGGTTGCTCAACACGAAATCGACGATGCGGTAGCGGCTGCCGAACGGCACCGCCGGCTTGCAGCGGTCTGCCGTCAGCGGCCGCAGGCGTGAGCCCTCGCCGCCTGCCATGACAAACGCCATCACTTTTTCGCGTCCCCGCCGTTCAAGCATCGGCTTCTCCACAATTTTTTCCTCGTATGCGACATGCCCTATTCTTTATTTATAGCCAACGAATCAAAAATACATCCACCAACATGAAAATCTGGCCTGGCAACTCCTACCCGCTCGGCGTCACCTGCGACAACGGCGGCACCAATTTCTCGCTGTTCTCGGAAGTCGCCGAGCGCGTCGAACTGTGCCTGTTCGACGAAGCGGGCAACGAGACTCGCGTCGACCTGCCGGAGGTCAGCGGTCACTGCTGGCACGGCTACTTCCCGGAGATCAAGCCGGGGCAGCGCTACGGTTTCCGTGTGCATGGCCCGTGGGAACCGCACAATGGCCACCGCTGCAACCCCGCCAAGCTGCTGCTCGATCCCTACGCCAAAGCCATCGACGGCGACGTTCAGATGGATGAAGCGGTGTTCCCCTACCCCTTCGCCGACGGCCCGGACGTGCGCAACGATGAAGACAGCGCGCCCTTCATGCCCAAGTGCATCGTCCAGCAGCCTGCCTTCGATTGGGAGGGCGACCGCCTGCTGCGGCGGCCCTGGCACGAAACCGTCATTTACGAACTGCACGTCAAGGGCTTCACCGCCCGCCACCCGGCGGTGCCGGCCGAACTGCGCGGCACTTATGCCGGCCTGGCGCACCCGGCATCGATCGAATACATGCAACATCTGGGCATCACCGCCGTCGAGCTGATGCCGGTGCATTACTTTGTGCACGACAAGCACTTGACCGACCAGGGATTGCGCAACTACTGGGGCTACAACTCGATCGCCTACCTCGCGCCGCACACCGACTACGCAGCCGACAAGCGCCCCGGCGCCGCCGTCGCCGAATTCAAGCAGATGGTGAAGGCCCTGCACCAGGCCGGGCTCGAGGTCATCCTCGACGTGGTCTACAACCACACCGCCGAGGGCAGCGAGTACGGCCCGGTGCTGTGTTTCGAGGGCATCGACAACGCGTATTATTACCGGCTGCTGGAAGACAACCGCAGCCGCTACATGGACTACAGCGGCACCGGCAACAGCCTCAACATGCGCCATCCCCACGTGCTGCAGCTGATCATGGATTCGCTGCGCTACTGGGTGCTCGAAATGCACGTGGACGGCTTCCGCTTCGACCTCGCCGCCGCGCTGGCGCGCGAACTGCACGCGGTGCACCGGCTGTCGGCCTTCTTCGACCTGATCCAGCAGGACCCGGTGATCAGCCAGGTCAAGCTGATTGCCGAGCCGTGGGACGTCGGCGAAGGCGGCTACCAGGTCGGCAACTTCCCGCCCGGCTGGTCGGAATGGAACGACAAGTACCGCGACTGCCTGCGCGACTTCTGGCGCGGCCAGGACGAAACCCTGGCCGAATTCGCCTACCGCTTCACCGGCAGCTCCGACCTCTATGCCAACGACTCGCGCAAGCCGAACGCCAGCATCAACTTCGTCACCGCCCATGACGGCTTCACCCTGCGCGACCTGGTGTCCTACCAGGACAAGCACAACGAAGCCAACGGCGAGGACAACCGCGACGGCACCGACGACAACCGCGCCTGGAACTGCGGCGTCGAGGGCCCCACCGACGATCCCGACATCCAGGCCCTGCGCGCGCGCCAGCAGCGCAATCTCCTCGTCACCCTGATGCTGTCGCAGGGCGTGCCCATGCTGCTCGCGGGCGACGAGGCCGGCCGCACCCAGAACGGCAACAACAACGCCTACTGCCAGGACAACGAAATCTCCTGGCTCGACTGGGAACAGGTCGACCAGGACCTGCACGCATTCACCCGGCGACTGATCGCCTTCCGCCACGCCCACCCGGCCTTCCGCCGGCGCCGCTGGTTCCAGGGCCGCGCCATTCACGGCGCCGACTGCAAGGACATCGCCTGGTTCACCCCCAGCGGCGAACAGATGAGCGAGGAAGACTGGGGCGAAGGCTATGCCAAAAGCCTCGGCATCTTCATCAACGGCGACACCATCCCAAATCCCAACACCCATGGCGACCCGGTGACCGACGCCAGCTTCTATCTGATTTTCAATGCCCACCACGAGACGCTGGATTTCCGGCTTCCGGCGCGCGAGTGGGGCGGACACTGGGTCAAGTTGCTCGACACCGCCGACGGCTTCCTTGGCGAGGGCGAGCACCGTCTGGAGGCCGGCGCGGAGATCAAGGTCGAGGCAAGATCCATAGAGGTGTTCCATCGCGTCGAGCGGGCCGCGTCGTGACCCCGCTTGCTGCGGCCGTCGTATGGGTCGGCGTCTACCTGCTGCTGGTGGCCGCGCCCCTGCTGGTGCTGCTCGTCGGGCCGGTGCCGCCGGGCGCGGGCTTCTGGTGGGATTTCTCGATGGCGCTCGGTTTTGCCGGCATGGCGATGATGGGCGTGCAGTTCGCGCTCACCGCGCGCTTCCGCCGCGCCTCCGCGCCGTTCGGCATCGACATCATTTATTACTTCCACCGCTACGTGGCGGTCATCGCGCTTGCCCTGGTGCTCGCGCACTACCTCATCATACGGATCGACAACCCGCAGGCCCTCGGTGCCCTGAATCCGCTCGAGACGCCGTGGTTCATGAGCGCCGGGCGCGCGGCACTGCTGCTGTTCACGGTCGTCATCGTCACCTCGCTGTGGCGCAAGCCGCTTCGCATCGAATATGATCGCTGGCGGCTGTGGCACGCGCTGCTCGCCACCGTGGCGTTCCTCGCCGCCGTGGGGCATATCGAGGGCGTGGGCTACTACACCGCAGCACCGTGGAAGCGAGTGCTGTGGACCGTGTACACGCTGTTCTGGGTGCTGCTCCTCGTCTACGTGCGCCTGGCCAAGCCCTGGGCGATGCGCCGCCGGCCGTGGCGCGTAACCGAGGTGCGCGCGGAGCGCGACAATATCTGGACGCTCGCGCTCGCGCCCGATGGCCATGCGGGCCTCTCCTTCGCGCCCGGCCAGTTCGCCTGGCTCACGCTGCGTACCTCGCCGTACCACGTGAAGGAACACCCGTTCTCGTTTTCCTCGAGCGCCACCAATACTTCACTGATCGAATTCACCATCAAGGAACTCGGTGACTTCACCCGCACCATCAGGACCGTGCAGCCGGGCGAGATCGCGTACCTCGACGGCCCGTACGGCGTGTTCAGCGTGGACCGCCACCCGCGCGCCCCGGGCTTCGTGTTCGTCGCCGGCGGCGTGGGCATCGCGCCGATCATGAGCATGCTGCGCACTGCCGCCGACCGCGGCGAGCGGCGACCGCTCACGCTCGTCTACGCCAACAACCGCTGGGAAGACGTCATCTTCCGCGAGGAGCTCGAACAGCTGCGCGAGCGGCTCGACCTCGAGCTCGTGCACGTGCTCGCCGAGCCGCCGCCCGAATGGCGCGGCGAGCGCGGTTATATCGACGAGACCCTGCTCGCGCGCCGCCTGCCGCCGGAGCGGCGTTTGTTCGAATACTTCCTGTGCGGCCCGCGGCCCATGACCGAGCGCGCGCAGCGGGCGCTACGCGCGCTCGGCGTGCCGCTCCGGCGCGTACACTTCGAGCTGTTCGAGATGGTATAGGAGCGGACCATGCGCGAGCTGTGGGTGCGAATCGTGGCGACGCTCACCGGAATGCTGGTGATAATGCTGGCGCTCGTCTTCGCCTGGCTGCAGAGCCCGCGTGTGCCGTTCACCGCGCCGGCCGTGGCCCCGGCGACGCCGCCGCCGGCGCTCGTCGAGGCCGGCCGCGCGGTCTATGCGGCACAGGGTTGCGCGATGTGCCACGCTATCGCCGGCGAGGGCAACCCGCGTTATCCGCTCGACGGCGCGGGCGAGCGGCGCGACGCCGCGGGGCTGCGCGACTGGATCCTCGCCACCGGCGCCGCCGAAGCGGAACTCCCTGCGCGCGCGGCCGGCCGGAAACAGGCCTACCGCGCATTGCCCGATGAACAGCTGGGCGCGCTGGTGGCTTACATGCAGAGTCTCGGGACCGAGGGCATGAATTGAACGATTTCGCCATCTGGCTCGGCATCGCGCTGTGTCTCACGCAATCGGCGATGTTCTCCGGCCTTAATCTTGCGGTGTTCAGCCTGAGCCGGCTGCGCCTCGAGGCCGCGGCCGAGGGCGGCGATGCAGATGCGCGCCGCGTGCTCGACCTGCGGCGCGACGCCAATCGCACGCTGAGCACGATCCTGTGGGGCAATGTCGCCATCAACGTGCTGCTGACGCTGCTGACCGATTCGGTCATGGCCGGTGTCGCGGCCTTCCTGTTCGCCACCGTGGTCATCACCATCGCCGGCGAGATCGTCCCGCAGGCCTGGTTCTCACGCCACGCACTCAAGGTAGCGGGGCGACTTGCGCCGCTGCTGCGCATCTATCGTGTGCTCCTGTGGCCGGTCGCCTGGCCTTCTGGCAAGCTGCTCGATGCCTGGATCGGCCCGGAGGGTATCCCGTGGTTTCGCGAGCGCGAACTGCGGCAGGTGCTCGAGCAGCACGCGCGCAGCGGCGCTACCGAAATCAGTCGCGTCGAAGCCGCGGGCGCCATCAACTTCCTGGCCCTCGACGATATTCCGGTCGGACAGGAAGGCGAACCGCTCGATCCGCGTCCCGTTTCGCGACGGGTTGCCGGCGTTCCCAGAGTCCGCGCGCAGCGTGAACGATCCGTTCCTGCGCCGGCTCGCCGCCTTCGGCAAGAAGTGGGTCGTGCTGGTGGACGAAGAAGACCAGCCGCGGCTGGTGGCGAGCGCACCGGCGCTGCTGCGCGTGGCGATCCTCGGGCTTGCCGCGCTCACCTTCCTCGTCGGCGTATTTGCCTGGGGCCGGGATTGGGGTGAGATGTTGCTCGCCGCGGTCACCATCGCCGTCGCGGCGATCCCGGAGGGTCTGCCGGCGGTCATGACCGTCACCCTCGCCATCGGGGTGCAGCGCATGGCGCGGCGCAACGCCATTATCCGCCGCCTGCCGGCGGTGGAAACGCTCGGTTCGGTCACCGTCGTCTGCTCGGACAAGACCGGCACGCTGACCAAAAATGAAATGACCGCCAAGACCCTGCGCACGGCGGACGAGGACATCGAGGCCGGGGGCGTCGGGTACGCGCCTGGGAGCGGGCGGGGGGCGACATCATGCAACGCCGGGGCGGTACTGCGCAACGCCGGGGCGCTCGACCTGTTCGACGCCAGGGTCGACGGCAGCGACGCGGCGGATCTCAATATTCCCGGCAAGCCCGATCCGGCGATGCTGCTGGAGGCGGCACGACGCCTGGGTGCCGAGCCCGGGCGCACTGCGGTTGTCGAGGATGCGATCGCCGGCGTCGAAGCCGGCGCCCGAGGCGGGTTCGGCCTGGTGGTCGGGCTTGCCCGCGGCGATTACGGCGACCAGCTGGCGTCGGCTGGCGCGGATGTCGTCGTGCACGACCTGAGCGAGATGCGCTTCACGCCGGGCGAAGGCCTGACGGTCAAGACGCTCGCCAACCTGCCTGCCGTCTGGGACCGGGAGGACGCTATCCGGCAGCGCCTGTCGGGAAAAACGCCGATGGTGTTTCTCGATTACGACGGCACCCTCACGCCGATTGTGGAGGACCACGCCCAAGCGCTGCTCGCCGAGGACATGCGTGCCGCCGTAGCGGAACTCGGCAGGCGCTGCGCGGTGATCATCGTGAGCGGCCGCGACCTCGGGAAATTGCGGCAGCTGGTCCAGCTCGGGCACGTCTGGTACGCAGGCAGCCACGGCTTCGAGATCGTCGGTCCCGAAGGCTCCATCGAGCAACTGGAACGGGGCACCGACTTCCTGCCCGAACTGGACGAGGTGGAGCGGGCATTGCGGGAAGCACTGGCCGATGTCGAGGGACACGCGGTGGAGCGCAAGAAATTCTCGATCGCCGTCCACTATCGGCAGGTCGCGGAGGACGCCGTCGGCAAGCTGCGGTCGATCCTGGACAAAACGCTTTCCAGTCACCCGCGCCTGCGCCTGGGACACGGCAAGAAGGTGTTTGAAATGCGGCCCGACATCGACTGGAACAAAGGCGAGGCCGTGCGCTGGATCCTGCAGCAGGTCGGCCCCGAACAGCCCGGAATCATGCCGTTGTACGTCGGCGGCGACGACATCACCGACGAGGATGCGTTTCACGTGCTGGCGGGGCGTGGCCTGTGCATCGCCGTGCGGCACGACGAGTCGCGCCAGACGGCGGCGGACTACGCGGTGGCCGACACGCGGGACGTGAAGCGCCTGCTTGAAATGCTGGCGGCAATCGCCGCCGGCGTGGAAGCGGAACCGGGAGCACGGCCATGACATCCGGCATCACGCGCGAGACCTTGGATCGCCGGACCGAATCCCCGGAGCGGGATACCGTTGCGGCGCACAGTCCGAACGCCTGGTCGCTCGTCTACGATGACTACGTGCCCGATCAGGAGGGGCTGCGCGAAGCGCTCTGCACGCTGGGCAACGGCTATTTCGCGACCCGCGGCGCGGCGCCGGACGCATTGGCCGACGGCGTGCACTATCCGGGCACCTATTTCGCCGGCGGCTACAACCGCCTGACCAGCGAAGTCGCCGGCCGCAAGGTCGAGAACGAGGATCTGGTCAACTTCCCGAACTGGCTGCCGCTCACCTTCAGGATCGACGATGGCGCGTGGTTCCGGCTGGATGAGGTCGAGCTGCTCGCCTTCCGGCAAGAACTCGATCTCAGGCACGGCGTGCTGCGCCGCGATCTGCGCTTCCGCGATGCCGAGGGCCGCACGACCCGCTGGATCGAGCGTCGCCCCGTCAGCATGGCCGATCCGCATCTGGCCGCGCTGAGCGTCGAACTCACGGCGGAAGACTGGTCCGGGCGGCTGACGCTGCGCTCAATGCTTGACGGCGGCGTCACCAACCGCGGCGTGTGGCCACGCTCTATGCGTTGAAGGAGCAGTTGCAGCGATTGTGGCAGCCCGACTCGACATTCGCCGCGATGAACCAGCGCCTCGACGACTGGTGCGGCATGGCCGAGGCGGCCAGGATCACAGGTCTGGATAAATTCGTGAAGACCCTGAAGGCACATCGCACCGGCATCTGCGCGTATGCCGATCATCCGATCACAACCTCGCGGCTGGAAGCCGGCAATGTGTCCATCGCCCTGCTGCGACGCCGCGCC
>Ga0208244_100490_pt1 | contig 37693 bp, 28 predicted proteins | sample SubbioCR12Aug_5A_FD_184828 | JGI IMG/M metagenome (GOLD analysis project Ga0208244, IMG submission 184828) | Serpentinite rock and fluid subsurface biosphere microbial communities from McLaughlin Reserve, California, USA - CR12Aug_5A (SPAdes) | ecosystem: Environmental > Terrestrial > Deep...
AATTGTTTCACGAAAATGTTCCACGGGATTTCTGAAATTCAAATCGCGGACACCCCCTGATCGCTCGAAAGCCTTGCTGCAACTGGCGTTCGCGGCGACAGGTATTAATTTAACCGGACACTACTGAATGGCGATGAGCAATATATATCTCGTCGGCATGATGGGCGCCGGCAAAACGACCGTCGGTCGACGCTTGTCCAAATCGCTTGGCTGGCCGTTTGTCGACCTCGATCAGCACATCGAAAGCGCCACCGGGGTTGCGGTGGCGACCATTTTCGAAATCGAGGGCGAGGCGGGATTCCGGCAGCGCGAAGCGCAGGCGTTGAAGCAACTGGCGAGCGCGGGCAAGCTGATTGTCGCCACCGGCGGCGGGGTGGTGCTGAATCCGCTGAACCGGGCGCGGATGAACGCCAGCGGGGTTGTTGTATATTTGTGCGCACCGCCGGGATTGCTGTTTGAGCGCACCCGGCACGACAAAACCCGTCCCCTGCTGCAGGTAGCTGATCCGCTGGCGCGCATCACCAGTCTCGTGGAAAAACGCGACCCGCTCTACCGGGAAGTGGCGGATTTCATCATCGAGCCGAACGGCGGATTGGGCAATTCGGTCAGTGCCATAGAAAAAGAAATCAGATCCTTATGCTTAGTTTGAATGTCAGCCTGGGTGCGCGTAGTTATCCGATCCACATCGGCCCGGCGCTGCTTGACATGCCGCTTGGCTCATTGGTCGGGCGGCAGGTGGCGATTGTCACCAACGAAGTCGTGGCGCCGCTTTATCTTGAGCGGTTGACCCGGCCGCTGAAACAGGCCGGAATTCTCGTCACCGAAATCATTTTGCCCGATGGCGAAGCCCACAAGAACTGGGAGTCGCTGAACGCTATCTATGACCGGTTGCTGGCCGAGCGTTGCGATCGCACCACCCCGATCATCGCCCTCGGTGGTGGCGTCGTCGGCGACCTGGCGGGTTTTGCGGCCGCGACCTATCAGCGTGGCGTACCCTTCATCCAGGTGCCGACCACCCTGCTGGCGCAGGTGGATTCTTCCGTGGGCGGCAAGACCGGCATCAACCATCCGCGCGGGAAAAACATGGTCGGCGCATTCTGGCAGCCGCGTCTGGTGCTGGCCGATACCGATACGCTGAATACCCTGCCGGATCGGGAGCTGTCGGCCGGTCTGGCCGAGGTCATCAAATATGGCCTGATCCGCGACCCGCCCTTTCTCGAATGGCTGGAAGCCCACATGGATAGGCTCATGGCGCGCGATTCCGCCGCATTGTCCTACGCCATCGAACGCTCCTGTATCAACAAGGCCGAGGTGGTGGCGGGCGACGAACTGGAAACCGCGCCACAGGGCGGGCGGGCGCTCCTGAATCTGGGGCATACCTTTGGCCATGCCATCGAAACCGGCATGGGCTACGGAGTATGGCTGCATGGCGAGGCGGTTGCGGCGGGCACCCTGATGGCCGTGGAACTTTCGCGGCGGCTGGGTTGGCTTGCCGCTGCCGATGTGGAACGCGTGCAGCGTTTGTTGGTGCGGGCAGGATTACCGGTACGCGGCCCGGCGCTCGGCGCGGCGCGGTATCTCGACCTGATGGGCCACGACAAGAAGGTGATTGCGGGACGTTTGCGCCTGGTGCTGCTCAAACGGCTGGGTGAGGCGGTGACCTGGGCGGATGCAACGCAAGCGGAAATCAGCGCCGCCATCGAGGCTTGCTGTGAATGAACACGTAACCGAGCTGGCGGCCTGGGCGGCCTGCGAAGCGGTATCCAACGGGCGCGTGCATGCCGAGCCGCGCCCCAAGACGCGCGGCGAGTTTCAGCGCGACCGCGACCGCATCGTGCATTCCACCGCGTTCCGGCGGCTGGAATACAAGACGCAGGTGTTCGTCAATCACGAAGGAGACCTGTTCCGCACCCGCCTGACGCACTCGATCGAGGTCGCCCAGATCGCCCGTTCGATTGCGCGCGCTTTAAGTCTGAACGATGACCTGACCGAGGCGATTGCGCTGGCCCATGACCTGGGGCACACGCCCTTCGGCCATGCCGGCCAGGATGCGTTGAACGAGTGCATGGCCGCGCATGGCGGCTTTGAGCACAATCTGCAGTCCTTGCGTATCGTTGATCGGCTGGAAGAGCGTTACGGCGCCTTTGACGGGCTGAACCTGATGTTCGAGACGCGCGCCGGCATTCTCAAACATTGTGCGCCAGCCAAGGCGCGTGAACTGGGCGAACTCGGGAACCGCTTTCTTGAAGACCGGCGGCCGTCACTGGAAGCGCAAATCTGCAATCTGGCGGATGAAATCGCCTACAACAACCACGATGTGGATGACGGGTTGCGCTCGGGTTTGATCACGCTCGAACAGCTTGAGCAAATCAGCCTGTTTGCGCGCCACGCCAGGCAGGCGCTCCTTGAATTCCCCAAACTTGTCGGGCGGCGGCTGATTCACGAAACGGTGCGGCGGGTGATTGATGCGCAGGTGACCGATCTGCTGACGGAAACGCAACAGCGGATTGCGGCCAACGGGATCAAGACGCTGGCGGATGTCGAGCGCGCCCCGCCCCTGGTGGGTTTTTCCGCCGCGATGCAGGCGGAAAACCGGGAACTGAAAACGTTTTTGCGCACGGAACTCTATCGCCATTACCAGGTGGTGCGGATGACCAACAAGGCGCGCCGGGTGATCCGTGACTTGTTTGCTGCTTTTCTGGCGGAGCCGCGACTGCTGCCACCGCAATACCAGGCGAGCGGCGAGCAAGAAGGCATGCCACGCGTGATCGCCGACTACATCGCCGGCATGACCGACCGTTACGCAATCAAGGAGCATCGCCGCCTCTTCGACGTCGGGTATCTTGAGCCATAGGGTGATTCCGGGTATGTTTTACGGTTCACTTTTAGCCGCACTGCCAGGAATACACTAATGGAAAACCCCGCGCAGCCGGGTCTGTACGACCCCGCCTTTGAGCACGACGCCTGCGGTGTCGGCTTTATCGCTCACATCAAGAACCAGAAAAGCCATGCGATTGTCGAGCAGGGGCTGCAGATTCTCAAGAATCTCGAACACCGTGGCGCTACTGGCTACGACCCACTATTGGGCGACGGCGCGGGCATCCTGATCCAGATTCCCGACGGCTTTTTCCGCGCCGAACTGGCGGCGCGGGGCATCGAGCTGCCGCCGCCGGGCGCCTATGGCGTGGGCATGATGTTCCTGCCGCCCAACGCTGCCAGCCGGCGCGCCTGCGAGGCGGCCATCGAACGCACGATCCGCTACGAGGGACTGAAACTGATCGGCTGGCGCGACGTGCCCCGCGACAATTCCGGCCTGGCCGAAATGGCGCGGGAGCGCGAGCCGGTCATCCGCCAGGTGTTTATCGGCTGGGAGGCCAACGACGCCGCCGTGGCTAAGGATGGTGCCGTGGTTAACGATCGCGCCGTGGTCAACGATCGCGCTGCAATGGAGCGCAAGCTCTTCATCGTGCGCAAGGCCTCGGGTCACGCCATCCAGGCGCTCAAGCTGCCGGATGTGAAGATGTTCTACGTCCCTTCGCTGTCGACGCGCACGATCATTTACAAGGGCATGCTGCTGGCCAATCAGGTTGGCGAATACTTTCTCGATCTGCAAGACGAGCGCGTGGATTCCGCGCTGGCGCTGGTGCATCAGCGCTTCTCGACCAACACCTTCCCAACCTGGGATCTGGCCCATCCCTTCCGCATGATCGCCCACAACGGCGAGATCAACACCCTGCGCGGCAATGTGAACTGGATTCGCGCTCGCGAGCACAATATCTCGTCGCCGTTGTTCGGCGAGGATCTGGAAAAAATCTGGCCGCTGATCTACGACGGCCAGTCCGATTCCGCCAGCTTCGACAACGCGCTGGAGCTCCTGGTGATGGGCGGCTACAGCCTGCCGCACGCCATGATGATGCTGATCCCCGAAGCCTGGGCCGGCAACCCGCTGATGGACGAGGAGCGTCGCGCCTTTTATGAATATCACATGGCGCTGATGGAACCGTGGGACGGCCCGGCGGCGGTGGCCTTCACCGACGGCCGGCAGATCGGCGCCACGCTCGACCGCAACGGCTTGCGGCCCGCCCGCTATCTGGTGACCGACGACGACCTGGTGGTGCTGGCCTCCGAGGCCGGCGTGTTGCCGATCGCCGAGGAACGCATCGTCCAGAAGTGGCGCCTGCAGCCCGGCAAGATGCTGCTGATCGATCTCGAAGAGGGCCGCATCATCAGCGACGAGGAGATCAAGCACACGCTGGCCCAGGCGAAGCCGTACCGCCGCTGGATCGAGCAGTCGCGCCATTATGTCGATGCGCTGCCCGAGGTGCTGGCGCTGGAGAAATTAACCGCCCCGCTGCTCGATCTGCAACAGGCCTTCGGCTACACGCAGGAAGACCTCAAGTTCGTGCTCGAACCCATGGCCGTCAATGGCGAGGAGGCGACCGGGTCGATGGGCAGCGACACGGCCTTGCCGATCCTGTCGAACCGCAACAAGCCGCTGTTCCATTACTTCAAACAACTTTTCGCCCAGGTGACCAACCCGCCGATCGATCCGATCCGCGAGGAAATCGTCATGTCGCTGATCTCGCTGGTTAGCCCCAACCCCAACCTGCTGGAAATCAACGAAAGCCAGCCGATGCCGCGCCTCGAGGTGCTGCAACCGATTCTGGCGCCGGCCACCATGGCCAAGCTGAAGCAGATCGCCACGCTGACCGACGGCATTTTCCGCTCGCAAGTGATCGACATCACCACGCCGGCTGCGGCGGGGCCGGTCGGCCTGAGTCATGCGCTCTATCAGGTTTGCGTATCCGCCGAACGGGCCATCGGCCAAGGCAGCAACGTCATCATCCTGTCCGACCGCAATGTCGATGCCGAGCGCGTCGCGATCCCCTCGCTGCTCGCCTGCTCCGCCGTGCACCAGTACCTGGTCAAGGCGGGCCTGCGCACCGCGTGCAGCCTGCTGGTCGAAACCGGCGACGCGCGCGAGGTGCATCATTTTGCCCTGCTGGCGGGCTATGGCGCCGAGTCGATCCATCCCTGGCTGGCCTTCGCGAGCCTCGACGCCATCGCGCCGACGCTGCCGGGGAAGCCCGCAGCCGATGCGTGTCACAAGAACTACATCAAGGCCAGCGGCAAGGGTTTGATGAAAGTGATGTCGAAGATGGGCATCTCCACTTACCAGTCCTATTGCGGCTCGCAAATCTTCGAGGCTGTCGGCCTGTCGTCGGATTTCGTCGCGCGCTACTTTACCGGCACGCCGACGAAGATCGAAGGTATCGGCATGCAGGAAGTGGCGATGGAGACGCTGCACACCCACGCGGCCGCCTTCGGCAACGACCCGGTGCTGGCCGACACGCTCGACGTGGGCGGCGAATATGCCTTTCGCGTGCGCGGCGAGGAGCACCTGTGGACGCCGGACGCCATCGCCAAACTGCAGCACGCAACCCGCTCGGGCCAGTTCGAGACCTATCAGGAATATGCGCGGCTCATCAACGACCAGAGCCAGCGCCACATGACGCTGCGCGGCCTGTTCGAGATCAAGCCGGCGGGGACGCGCGATGCACCCATTCCGCTTGACGAAGTCGAGCCGGCCAGCGAAATCGTCAAGCGCTTCGCCACGGGCGCCATGTCGCTGGGCAGCATTTCGACGGAAGCGCACAGCACGCTCGCCATCGCCATGAACCGCATCGGCGGCAAGTCGAACACCGGCGAGGGCGGCGAGGATCCCCGCCGCTTCAGGAAAGTCGGCGCTGGCGAGACGGCGGCCAGCGTCATCGGCGCCGACCGCATCGAGCGCGATATCCCGCTCCGGGAAGGCGATTCCCTGCGCTCGGCGATCAAGCAGGTCGCCTCGGGACGGTTCGGCGTTACCGCCGAATATCTGGCCAATGCCGACCAGATCCAGATCAAGATGGCCCAGGGCGCCAAGCCCGGCGAAGGCGGCCAGTTGCCCGGCCACAAGGTTTCCGAATACATCGGCATGCTGCGCCACTCGGTGCCGGGCGTCGGCCTGATTTCGCCGCCGCCGCACCACGACATCTACTCCATCGAGGACCTGGCGCAACTGATCCACGATCTGAAGAACGCCAACCCGCGGGCTTCGATCTCGGTCAAGCTGGTGTCCGAGGTCGGCGTGGGCACCGTGGCCGCCGGCGTCGCCAAGGCCAAGGCCGACCACATCGTCATCGCCGGCTTCGACGGCGGCACGGGCGCGTCGCCCCTGTCATCCATCAAGCATGCCGGTTCGCCGTGGGAACTAGGCCTCGCCGAGACGCAGCAGACGCTGGTGCAAAACCGCCTGCGCGGCCGAGTCCGCGTGCAGGTCGATGGCCAGATCAAGACCGGCCGCGACGTGGTCATCGGCGCCCTGCTCGGCGCCGATGAGTTCGGTTTCGCCACCGCGCCGCTGGTGGTCGAAGGCTGCATCATGATGCGCAAGTGCCACCTGAACACCTGCCCGGTCGGCGTCGCGACGCAAGACCCGGTGCTGCGGCGGCGTTTCACCGGCCAGCCCGAGCATGTCGTCAATTACTTCTTCTTTGTCGCCGAAGAGGCGCGCCGCATCATGGCGGAAATGGGCATCCGCAAGTTCGACGAGCTGATCGGCCGCTCCGACCTGCTGGACATGCGCGAGGGCGTTCTCCACTGGAAGGCGCGCGGCCTCGATTTTTCGCGCATCTTCCACATGCCGGCCGTCGGTGACGGCGTGGCGCGCGCCCATTGCGAAACGCAGGATCACAACATCGTCGGCGCGCTCGACCATCAGTTGATCGCCCAGGCCCAGCCGGCGCTCGAACATGGCCAGCCCGTCAGCTTCGCCATGGCGGTGAGGAACCGCAACCGCACGGTCGGCGCCATGCTGTCGCACGAGGTCGCCCGCCGCCACGGCCACGCCGGGCTGCCCGACAACAGCATCCAGGTCCGCCTGACTGGCACCGCCGGCCAGAGTTTCGGCGCTTTCCTGGCGCGTGGCATCACGCTGGAATTGACTGGCGAGGCCAACGACTACGTCGGCAAGGGGCTGTCCGGCGGCAAGATCGTCGTCAAGCCGCCAGAGGGTTTCCGGGGCGCGCCCGATGCGAACATCATTGTCGGCAATACCGTTTTGTATGGCGCCACCGCAGGCGAAGTCTACTTTCGCGGGGTGGTCGGCGAGCGCTTCTGCGTGCGCAACTCCGGCGCCACCGCGGTGGTCGAAGGCGCCGGCGATCACTGTTGCGAATACATGACCAGCGGCACCGTGGTTGTGCTGGGCCGGACCGGCCGCAATTTCGCCGCCGGCATGTCGGGCGGGATTGCCTATGTGCTCGACATGGACGAAACCTTTGCCAAGCTCTGTAACACCGCGATGGTGGCCCTTGAGCCGGTGCTGCCGGCGGACAGCCAAGCGGATGACGGCACCCGCCACAAGGGCTTGGCGGACGAAATTTTGCTCAAGGCACTGGTCGAAAAGCATCGGGACGAGACCGGTAGTGCAATGGCCGAGCGCGTGCTGGCCGATTGGCCGACCTTCCGTGCCCGGTTCGTCAAGGTGTTTCCGAATGAATATCGCCGCGCGCTCAAGGAAATTGCCGCCGGTCAGTTGAAGGAGGCTGCATAAATGGGCAAGCCGACAGGATTTCTCGAATTCGAACGTCAATCCGAAGGCTACGCGCCCGTCGCGGAGCGGCTCAAGCACTACCAGGAGTTCGTCGCCCACCTGGATGATGCCGGCGCAAAGGTGCAGGGCGCGCGCTGCATGGATTGCGGCATTCCCTTCTGCAACAGCGGCTGCCCGGTCAATAACAACATCCCCGACTTCAACGACGCGGTGTATCGCGGCAACTGGCGCGAGGCCAGCGCAATCCTGCACTCGACCAACAACTTCCCCGAACTGACCGGGCGCATCTGCCCGGCGCCCTGCGAGGCAGCCTGCACGCTCGGCATCAACGCCGCGCCGGTCGGCATCAAGTCGCTCGAACACGCCATCATCGACAAGGCCGGAGAAAACGGCTGGGTGCTGCCCAGACCTGCCGCGCGGCAGACCGGCAAAACGGTCGCCGTCGTCGGCTCCGGCCCATCTGGCTTAGCCGCCGCCCAGCAACTGGCGCGCGTCGGTCACCAGGTCACGGTTTTCGAAAAGAACGACCGGATCGGCGGCCTGTTGCGCTACGGCATCCCCGACTTCAAGCTCGACAAGCGGCTGATCGACTGGCGCATGGCGCAGTTGCAGGCGGAGGGCGTCAAATTCCTCACCCGCACGCTGGTCGGCACCGTCCTGCCGCCGGGCATCGCCAGCGACGCCGTGCGGGTCGTCGCGCCGCAACGCCTGCTGCGGGAGTTCGACGCGGTCATCCTGGCGGGCGGCGCCGAAACCCCGCGCGACCTGCCGGTCCCCGGCCGCGAATTCGACGGCGTGTATTTCGCGCTTGAATTTCTCATCCCGCAAAACCGGGAAGTCGGCGGTGGAAAAAAGAACCCGATCGCGGCACGCGGCAAGCATGTCGTCGTGATCGGCGGTGGTGATACCGGTTCCGATTGCGTCGGCACGTCCAATCGTCACGGCGCCGCCAGCGTTACCCAGTTCGAATTGATGCCGCGGCCGCCCGCGGAAGAGGACAAGCCGCTTACCTGGCCGTATTGGCCAAGTAAATTGCGCACCTCGTCGTCGCACGATGAAGGCTGCGCGCGCGACTGGTCGGTCGCCACCAAGGAATTCATCGGAGAAAAAGGCAAACTGAAAGCGCTCAAGTGCGTGCGCCTGGACTGGCAGGGCGGCAAGATGACCGAAGTTCCGGGCAGCGCGTTCGAAGTTCGCGCCGACCTCGTTTTTCTCGCGATGGGCTTCACCCAGCCGATCGCCGCGGTGCTCGACGGCTTCGGCGTGGCAAAGGATGCGCGCGGCAACGCCGACGCCACGACCGACGGCCTGGGCTGCTACGCCACCAATGTCGCCAAGGTCTTCGCCGCCGGCGACATGCGCCGCGGTCAGTCACTGGTGGTCTGGGCGATCCGCGAAGGCCGCCAGTGCGCCCGCGCGGTCGATGAATTTTTGATGGGAGCGAGCACGCTGCCGCGTTGATGCGCATACAATGCGCACAGGAGGTAGGCGATGAAAACGACTTTCAGTAGTGAAGCCCGGCGGCGTCCGGTCAATCTGACCCTGAACGAAGAATTGGTCGTCCAGGTGCGCGGCCTGACCAATAATCTCTCTGGCGTGGTCGAGTCGTTGCTGGTTGAATATGTCGAGCACGAGCGCCAGTTGCGGGCAACCAGGGCCGGGGCGCTGGCGGCAACCGTTGACATGTGGAATGCCTTCAACGCCAGGCACGGATCGTTCGCCGATGAATACTCAACGCTTTGACCCGCAGCCATGGCGCAATTCGATGTTCATGAAAATACGGGAAAGCACAGGGGTGACATTCCCTATGTAGTGCTGGTCCAGTCCTCGTTGTATGACAGTTACCGGCGCCGGGTGGTGGTGCCCCTGGCGCGGAAATCCGCGCTCGGGAAGATCAGCAATCCACGCTTCAACCCAACTTTCAAAATCAGGAACCTTCATGTTGTCCTGCATCCGCTGGAAATTGTTTCGGTGCCCAGTGAACAATTGGGTGAATTTGTGACCTCCCTGAGCCCTGAGGGCAGCCGCATCATGGACGCCATGGATGAGTTGCTCACCCAGGCATGGCGCTGACCATGAACATCGTCATCCTCGCCGCCGGGCAGGGCAAGCGCATGCGCTCGGACTTGCCCAAGGTGCTGCATCCGCTTGCCGGCAAACCGATGCTGGCGCATGTGCTCGATACAGCACGCGCGTTGCATGCCGCGAAAATCTGTGTGGTGGTTGGCCACGGTGGCGAACAGGTGCGCGCCGCGCTCGCCGCCCCTGATCTCGCCTGGGCAATTCAGGAACCCCAGCTTGGCACCGGGCATGCCGTTTTGCAGGCGTTGCCACAGTTTGACGCCGATGCGGAGACGGCTGTCGCCGTTCCCATGCACGATGCGGAAACGGCTGTCGCCGTTCCGCGTGCGCCGACTTTGATCCTTTATGGCGACGTGCCGCTGATCCAGGCGGCAACGCTGCGGCGGCTGATCGAGGCGGCTGGCGAGGACAAATTGGCGCTGCTGACCGCGCAGCTTGATGACCCCCACGGCTACGGCCGCATCGTCCGCGAAGGGAACGCAAATGAGGGGAAAGTCACCCGCATCGTCGAGGAGAAGGATGCCGACGATGCTGAGCGACTGATCCGTGAAGTTAACACCGGCATCCTCGTCGCGCCCGGCGCGGCGCTGGCGCGCTGGCTGCCGCAATTGGGCAACCGCAATGCCCAGGGCGAGTACTACCTGACCGATATCGTCGCGCTGGCCGTGGCCGAGGGCATGCCGGTCGTCACCGCGCACCCGGATGCCCCCTGGGAAACCGAGGGCATCAACGGCAAGGCCCAGCTTGCCGCGCTGGAGCGCGTCCACCAGCGCAACAGCGCCGCGGCGTTGCTGAGCGCGGGGGTGACGCTCGCCGATCCGGCACGCATCGACGTGCGTGGCGAACTGCTTTGCGGCCGCGATGTCTTCATTGATGTCAATTGCGTTTTTGAGGGCCGTGTCGTACTGGGCGACGGCGTCCGTATCAATGCCAATTGTGTGATTCAGGATGCCGTGGTTGGCGCCGGCAGCATCATCGGCCCCTTTGCACGCCTGCGGCCGGGCACACGACTTGCCGAGGATGTGCATGTCGGTAATTTCGTCGAGGTCAAGAATTCGACCATCGGCACGCATTCCAAGGCCAATCATCTCGCCTACATCGGCGATGCCACCATCGGCAGCCGCGTCAATGTTGGCGCCGGCACGATTACCTGTAACTATGATGGCGCGAATAAACACCGCACAGTGATCGAGGATGATGTTTTCATCGGCTCGGATACCCAGTTGGTCGCGCCGGTGACGGTGGGTCGCGGCGCGACGCTGGGTGCGGGAACCACGCTGACCAGCGATGCGCCGCCCGATCAACTGACCGTCTCGCGGCCGAAACAGATTTCCGTCACGGGCTGGAAACGTCCGGTCAAACAGAAGAAAGCGTGAAAATATATGTGTGGCATTGTCGCGGCCGTCGCTGCCCGAAACATCGTTCCGGTGCTCGTCGAGGGCTTGAAGAAACTCGAATATCGTGGCTACGACTCGGCGGGGATCGCGCTGCTCAATCCAGCGCTGACGCGCCTGCGCAGCGTTGGCCGGGTGGCCGAACTGGCGGTGCAGGCGGCGGGGCAGACCGCGCAACTCGGCATCGCCCACACCCGCTGGGCCACGCACGGCGTGCCGAGCGAGCGGAACGCCCACCCGCATGTATCGACTGGCCTGGCGGTCGTGCATAACGGCATCATCGAGAACTACGCCGAGATCAAGCAGGAGCTCGCCGCCGCCGGTTATGTGTTCAGTTCCGACACCGACACCGAGGTCATCGCGCATCTGGTGCGGGAAACGCTGAAAACCTCCGCCGACCTGTTCGCGGCGGTGCAGCGCGCCACGCGGCGGCTGGTCGGCGCCTATGCGATTGCCGTGTTGTCCGAAAACACCGAGCGCATCGTCGTTGCCCGCCAGGGAGCCCCCTTGCTGCTGGGGCTCGGCACGGACGGCAATTACGCCGCGTCGGACGCCTCGGCGCTGTTGCAGGTCACGCGCCGCATGATCTATCTGGAAGAAGGCGACGTCGCAGAATTGTCGCGCGATGGCGTGCGCATAGTCGGCGCTGACGGGACGGCGGCCGAAAGGCCAATCCACGAAAGCACGCTCTCGGCCGATGCCGTGGAGCTGGGCGACTATCGCCACTATATGCAGAAGGAAATCTTCGAGCAGCCGCAGGCGCTCGCCGCCACGCTGGAAATGATCGGCGGCGCGCAGGTGCTCTCGCCCAACCTGTTCGGCGCCAGCGCGCCCGAGCTGCTGGCCGATGTGAACTCGGTGCTGATCATCGCCTGCGGCACCAGCTATCACGCCGGCCTCGTCGCGCGCTACTGGATCGAGCAGATTGCCGGCCTGTCCTGCACCGTGGACGTCGCCAGCGAGTATCGCTACCGCGTCTCGGTGCCCGATGCTGCCCAGCTCGTCGTGGCGATTTCGCAATCCGGCGAAACCGCCGACACGCTGGCCTCGATCAGGCACGCCAAGGCGCTGGGCATGACGAAGACGCTGGCGATCTGCAATGTGCCCGAATCGGCCATCGTGCGCGAATGCGCGCTGCGCTTCCTCACCCGCGCCGGCCCCGAGATCGGCGTCGCCTCGACCAAGGCCTTCACCACCCAGCTTGCCACCTTGTTCCTGCTGGCCGCCACGCTGGCCAAACAGGCTGGGCGGCTGACCGCCGAGCAGGAATCCGGCTACCTGACGGCGCTCCGTCACCTCCCGGTCGCCGTGCAAAAAGTGCTGGCGCTGGAACCGGGCATCGCCGCCTGGGCCGGTTTGTTTGCCGACAAGCGCCACGCCCTGTTCCTTGGCCGCGGCCCGCATTACCCGATCGCCCTCGAAGGCGCGCTCAAGCTCAAGGAAATTTCCTACATCCATGCCGAGGCCTACCCGGCCGGAGAACTCAAACACGGGCCGCTGGCGCTGGTCGACCGGGACATGCCGGTGATCAGCGTGGCGCCGAATGACGCCCTGCTGGAAAAGCTGAAATCCAACCTCAAGGAAGTCGCGGCGCGCGGCGGCGAGCTGTATGTCTTTGCCGATGCCGACTCCGCCGTGGAAGCGGAACCGGGTCTCCACATCCTGCGCCTGCCGGAACATTACGGCGCGCTCTCGCCCGTGCTGCACGTCGTGCCCTTGCAGCTCCTGGCTTATCATGCCGCCCTGGTCAAGGGGACCGATGTTGATAAGCCGCGCAATCTGGCAAAGTCGGTTACGGTCGAGTGATGCCAAGCGCCGGCCGCAAGCCGCGTGCGAGGAAGCCGGTAGGATCTGCGTGCTGATGTCTTGCTGATTGTTTCAATCAGCCGGACATAAAGGTTTCAATTAGCCGAGTAACAGGCTTACAATTGGCCGATGCCAAATCCGCCAATTTCACTGACCTCTCCGGCCTTGCCCCGGGTGGCCCAAGCCAGCCTGCAGGCCAGCCTGGCGGATACCCCGGTGGTGTTGCTGCAAGGGCCGCGGCAATGTGGCAAAACAACCCTGGCGCGTGTTGTGGCCGAGCCCGCGGGTTATGGCTACCTCAGCTTTGATGACGACAACCTGGTGCGCGCCGCCTGCGCCGATCCGCTGGGCTTTGTCACCGACTTACCCGCAAAAATGGTGCTGGATGAAGTTCAGCGGGTCCCCGAGATCTTTACATCCATCAAGCTGGTGGTGGATCGGGATCGTCAGCCGGGCCGATTTTTGCTGACGGGGTCGGCCGATGTGTTGCTGCTGCCCAGATTGGCGGATTCGCTGGCCGGACGGCTGGAGGTGATTCGCCTGCATCCCCTGGCGCAAACCGAGTTGCGGCAACAACACGCCAGTTTTCTGCAGCAGTTGTTCCGCGGCGAGTTCAATGTTGCAGCCGCCGCGCGCATGGGCCTGGCGCTCGCCGAACTGGTCGTGGCCGGGGGCTTCCCCGCCGCGCTGATGCGCCAGCCAATGCGCCGCCGCGCCTGGTATCAAGCCTATGTGCAAGCCCTCGTGCAGCGCGATGTGCGCGAACTTGCGCGCATCGCCGCGCTGGACGTTCTGCCGCGCTTGCTGGAATTGGCCGCCGGCCAAACGGCGCACCTGTTCAATGTCAGCGAATTAGCCGGCCCGTTTGGCTTGAGCCGCCCCACCGTGCGTGACTATCTGACTTTGCTGGAACGGGTGTTTCTGGTCGATGTTTTGCCGCCATGGCATCTACGGCACATCAATCGCCTGGTCAAAACCCCCAAACTTCATTTGGGTGACACCGGTGTTGCCAGTGCCTTGCTGCGCCTCGATGCTCCCGCGCTGCATGCCAACCGGGCGCTGCTCGGGCAACTCCTGGAAACCTTTGTCTTCCAGGAGTTGCGCCGTCAGGCCAGTGGCTGCGCCGAGCCAATCGCCTTCTATCATTTTCGCAACCGCGACGATCATGAGGTTGATATTGTCCTGGAGCAAGGCACTGCCTTGGCCGGGGTCGAGGTCAAAGCCTCGGGCACGGTGCGCGCGGACGATTTTCGGGGTCTGCGAAAACTTCAGGAGATTGCCGGGGAACGGTTTGTCTGCGGCGTGGTGCTGTACGACGGCGAGGTCAGCCTGCCCTTCGGGCCGCGCCTGTTCGCGCTGCCGATGCAAACTTTGTGGCATCCCGGCAGATAGCGTGAAAGACGCAATTTGGGTCGGCAAAACGCGGCGTAGAATTGACCGCGAAACCAATCAAAAAGGGAGAACAGCATGCCGAAATTCCATACCGCAGCCATTCGCGCCGTCGCCCTGGTCGGGCATGGCGGCGCGGGCAAGACCACCCTGGCCGAGGCGTTGCTCGTCCGTGCCGGCGCCATTCCCGCGGCGGGTAGCGTCGAGCGCGGCAACACCGTTTGCGACTTCGATGCGCAGGAAAAGACCGCCGGCCATTCGCTGCAATCGGCGCTGGTGAATTTCGCCTGGGAAGACGTGCATGTGCATCTCGCCGACACCCCCGGCTACCCCGATTTCGCCGGTCAGGCGCTGGCCACGCTGGCGGGCGTCGATACCGCCATCATCGTGATCAACGCCCAGACCGGCATCGAGCTGATGGCCGAGCGCATGATGAAGGCGGCCACGGCGCGGGGCCTGGCGCGCATGATCGTCATCAACAAGATCGACGCCGACAACCTCGACCTGGCTGCTCTAATGGTCGACATCCGCGAGCGTTTCGGCCCGGCCTGCAAATTTCTCGACCTGCCGGCGCCCGATCACAGCCAGGTCGTCGAAGTGCTGGAACACGACAGCGGCGAGGCGGACATCGACAGTGTCGCCCATGCCCATCGCGAGCTGATCGACCAGTTGGTCGAAGAAGACGAAAGCCTGATGGAGCGTTATCTTGAGGATGGCCGTGACCCGACCGCCAGCGAGTTGCATGCACCCTTCGAGAAAGCCCTGCGCGCCGGCCACCTGATTCCCGTGCTGTTCACCTCGGCGCGGAGCGGCGCCGGCATTGATGAGCTGCTGCATGTGCTGGCGACCCTCGCGCCCAACCCCGCCGAGGCCAATCCGCCGCCGTTCTACAAGGATGAGGTAGCCTTCGAACGCGTACCGGACGCCGATCGCCATGTGCTGGCGCACGTCTTCAAGGTGATCGTCGATCCCTACATGGGCAAGGTCTGTATATTCCGCGTGCATCAGGGGACGATCAAAAAGGACGCGCAACTGTTCATCGGCGCTGGCAAGCGCCCCGTCAAGGTCGGCCACCTCTACCAGTTGCAGGGCAAGGATTACGTCGAGGTCGACGTGCTGCTGCCGGGCGATATCGGCGCCGTCGCCAAGATCGAGGAAATCGAATTCGATGCCGTGCTGCACGACTCGCGCGATGAAGATCATATCCACCTGAAGCCGATCGAATTTCCCAAGCCGATGCAGGGGCTGGCGGTCGAGACGCAGAAGAAGGGCGACGAGCAGCGCCTGTTCGAAATCCTCCGCAAACTCGAAGCCGAAGATCCCTGTTTCAAGGTGGAACGGCACCCGACCACGCACGAAACGGTCATATTCGGTTTGGGCGAAATGCACCTGCGCACCAAGCTCGACCGCATGTCCAGCCAATACAAGCTGGAACTCGACACCAAGCTGCCGCAGATCCCCTTCCGCGAGACGATCACGAAAAATGCCGAGGGCCACTGCCGCCACAAGAAGCAGTCGGGCGGCGCCGGTCAGTTCGGCGAGGTCTATCTGAAAATCGAACCGCTCGCGCGCGGCGCGGGCTTTGAATTCGTCGACAGCGTCAAGGGCGGCGTGATTCCCGGCGTCTTCATGCCGGCGGTCGAAAAGGGCGTGCGCCTGGCGCTGGCCGACGGCGTGGTGGCCGGTCATCCGGTCGAGGATCTGCGCGTCACCGTCTATGACGGCAAGACCCATTCGGTCGATGGCAAGGAAATCGCCTTCACCATGGCCGGCAAGAAAGCCGCCATCGCCGCCATTCAGGCCGCCTCCCCGGTGGTGCTCGAACCCATCGTCAATATCGACGTGGAAGTGCATGAGGCCGAGATGGGCGACATTGCCGGCGATCTGTCGAGCCGGCGCGGGCACGTCACCGGCACGCGGCCCGCGGGTCCGGGCCGCGTCGCCGTGGCCGGCGAAGTGCCGCTTGCCGAAATCAGCGATTACGCCTCGCGGCTCAAATCGTTGACCGGCGGGCGCGGCAGCTACAGCATCGAGTTTGCGCGTTATGCCCAGGTGCCGCCGCAGGTGCAGCAGAAGCTTGCCGCCAACTTCAAGCTGAAGGACGAAGAGGAGTGACCAGCGCCGCGCGGCGCCGCCTGCTGCTGGGCGCCGCCGCGCTGTGCACTGGCTTGACCGTGGCGCGCCGTGCCGCCAGCGCCGACTTTGCGCGGCCGCTCGAAGTCGGCCTGATGCCCTACCTGCCGACGGCGACGCTGATTGCCGGCCATCAGCCGCTGCGGCGTTTTCTCGAAATCCACTTCAGGCGTCCGGTCGCGCTGTCGACCGCGCCCGACTTTCACAGTTTCCAGCGCCGCGTGGTGCGGGGTGATTTCGACCTGATCCTCACCGGCCCGGCGATCGGCTGGCAGGCCTATCTTGATGCCGGTTTCACGCCGGTGGCCGTCAGCCAGAAGCTTGTCGTCGTCCAGCTTCTCGTCGCCAAGGACGGTCCGATCCAGTCGCTCGAACAACTGCGTGGCCAAACCGTCGCCACCATCGACCCGATGACCTTCACCGCGCAGACGACGGTGGTCATGCTGCGCGAGCACGGCCTGACGGCGGGCCGGGACGTGCAGTTGCGGCATGAGAAGGTGCCGTTCAATAGCGCACAGGCTGTCGCCATCGGCGAGGTCGCGGCCGCCGGCTTTCCCAGCGTCTCCTGGCCGGCCCTGACGCCTGAGATCCGCGACCGGCTCAGGACTATCAAGGTATCGGCCGGTTATCCCGGCGTGATGTTCATGAGCCGCCAGGCGGCGGACATCCCGTCTCCGATGGAGTTTCAGGCCGCGCTGCTGACGTTTGCGCGCGACACCAAAGCCGGTCGCGCCTACGTCAAGGAATTCGACCACGGCGCGCTGCTTCGGCCCGACCTCAAGGCCTTGCGCGCGTTGGAGCGTTTCGTGCCTGAAGTCAGGCGGCTGCTGGCCCAGCCCTGAGGCGGCAGCATGTTTCCGCGCTGGTTCAGTAACCGCTCTCTCCGTTTCAAACTGTCGGTAACGACGCTGGTGGCGCTCCTGGCGATGCTCGGCCTGCTTGGCTGGCAGACCTGGAGCGTGCTCGACGCCGAACTGCGCGGGCAGCTCCGCAGCCGCATCGAGCAGACCAATCTGCTGCTGACCTCGGCCGTGGCATTGCCGCTGGCCCAGCGCGACTACGCCACGCTTGGTGACATCGCCAGCGATCTGGTGAAACAGGATAACGCGATCAACTACCTCGTCATCGAAGACCATCGCGGCCGCCGCATCGCTTCGGCGGGCTGGCCCGCCGGGCAGGCCCTGCCGACGCCCGGCGGCGGCGCGGATCACGCCAACGGGCAGATTCACGTGCGCCAGGCGGTCAGGTTCGCCGCGCAGACGCTAGGCGAAATCCAGTACGGCGTTTCGCTGCAGTTCCTGGAACAGGCGCGCGCCACGCTCGCCGACAAGATGCTGAAGATCGGCGCGATTGGCGTGCTCTTCGGGCTGCTGCTGCTGGTGCCGCTCGGCCTCTGGGTGACGCGGCGACTCGGCCTGCTCGAAGCTGCGGCGCTGCGGCTGGCCGCCGGGAATCTCGACGAGCGCATCGACCTGCCGGGTGAGGACGAGTTGGCGCGGCTGGCCGGCGCCTTCAATCACATGGCCGACAGCCTGTCTGCAACGATCGGCGAACAGAAAAAGGCGGCGCGCGCGCTCGCATACCTTGCCCACCACGACGCGCTGACCCAGCTGCCCAACCGCGTCCTGCTCGCCGATCGCATGGCCATGGCGCTGGCGCAGGCGCGTCGCGACGGCGACCGGCTGGGCATCGCCCTGCTCGATCTCGATGGTTTCAAGCCCATCAACGATACCCATGGCCATGATGTCGGCGACCTGGTCCTGATCGAAGTCGCCCACCGCCTGCGCGCCACGCTGCGCGAAACGGACACCGTCGCCCGTCTCGGCGGCGACGAATTCGTGCTGGTGCTGTCCGGCTTCAAGGAGGAGACCGAATACCAGCTGACGCTGACACGGGTGCTGACCACGCTGGCGCGGACCTACACCGTGGCCGGCGCCACGGTGACCCTCTCGGGCAGCATCGGCGTCACCTTCTTCCCCGACGACGATGCCGACGCCGACACCCTCGTGCGCCACGCCGACCAGGCGATGTACCTCGCCAAGCAGGCCGGCCGCAATCGCTTCCATGTCTTCGACGCCGTGCTGGATCGTGATGCCCAGTTCCGTCAGGGCGCGCGCAACCGCGTCATTGCCGCGTTGCCCGCCGGAGAGTTCTGTCTGCATTACCAGCCCAAGGTCGATCTGCGCGCCGGTCGCGTGATCGGCGCCGAGGCGTTGATCCGCTGGCAGCATCCGGAACGCGGCCTCGTCGCGCCGGGCGAGTTCCTGCCGCTGATCGAGGATGACGAATTCATGGCGCGGCTGTCGGAATGGGTGATCGAGACGGCGCTGGCGCAGATGGAACAATGGCAGGGGCAAGGCCTGACGCTCGGGGTCAGCGTGAACCTGCCGGCGCGCCACCTGCAGGCCGCGGACTTCCCGGCGTTTCTCGCCGGCGCCCTGGCCCGCCATCCGGCGGTGGTCCCGGCGCTGTTCGAACTCGAGGTGCTCGAATCGGCCGCGCTGGATGACGTGGCCGGCGCCTCCGCGCGCATGCAGCAATGCCGCGCCCTCGGCGTGCGCTTCGCCCTCGACGACTTCGGCACCGGCTACGCCTCGCTCGCCTACCTGCGCCGCCTGCCGATCGACCTGCTGAAGATCGACCAGTCATTTGTCCGCGACATGCTGCGGGACCCCGATGATCTCGCCATCGTCAAGGGTGTGATCGGGCTGGCCGCGGCCTTCAACGACACGGTGATCGCCGAGGGCGTCGAAACCATCGAGCATGCCGTCAAACTGCTGCACCTGGGCTGCGACCTCGCGCAGGGCTACGGCATCGCCCGGCCGATGCCGCCGGAGGCGCTGCCCGCCTGGGTCGCCGCCTGGCGGCCGGACCCGGCGCTGGCGCTGGCGGCGCGCCAGTGAAAGAGCGGAACCGAACGACAAACTTGCGGTCTGACTGACGAGTTCCTACAATGGCTCCGCCATGCGTCGCTTGAAAAGCTTTCTGCTGATCCTCATCGCCATCTGGCTGCCCGTGCAAACGGTGGCCGCGATGGTTATGCCGTTTTGTGGTCATGCGGGGGGTCTGACTGTGCAAGTTACCGCTAACGCTCCCGCGCCCTGTCACGAACATGCCGCCCCCGCCACCCCCGCCACCAACTCGGCGGGCGGGGCGAGCGCCAGCGACCTGGGTTGCGACAACTGTGAAATGTGCCATCTGGCCAGCGCCGGTTATATTCCGCCGGCTGCCACCGCCTTGCCGCTCCCCGTGGCCAGTGTTTTTGTCGCGCGGCCGATGCCTGTCCTGCACAGTCACATCGCCGAGCCGCCGCAACAACCTCCCAGACGCCTGAACTGAAATCCCTGACAGGACGGACGCCGTCCCGCCAGCGCCGACTTTCCCGTTCGTCTTTCAGGAGGTTTCCATGAAATCCATACTGCGTACACTCGCCTTTTTTGCCCTGGCGATCAGCCTGGTTCTGCCCCTTTCCCTTCACGCCGCCGACAAATATCCTTTGTCCGAGGGCACGGTCAAGAAAATCGACGTGGCCGGACAGCGCATCATGCTGGCCCACGGCCCGATTGAAAACCTCTTCATGCCGCCGATGACCATGATGTTCAAGGCCAAGGACGCGGCGCTGCTGAAGAAGGTCAGGGAAGGCGACAAGGTGCTGTTCCGCGTCGAGGAGGAGAAAAACGGCGACTACGTCGTCGTCAGCATCAAAGCGGCGAAGAAATAATCATGAAGACCGCGCCAAGATTGCTTGCGGCGGCGTTGGCTGTCGCCAGCGGGCTTGCGCTTGCCGCCGATGAAACCTTCATCGGCGGCAACGTCGAAAGCCTGCTCGCCTTTGCCCGCGAGCGTCATCCCGAGTTCGCCGCCATGCGCGCCGAGGCCGACGCGGCAGCGGAGCGCGTGGCCCCGGCGGGCGCCCTGCCCGATCCGAACTTCCGCGTCGAACTGCGCGATTTCACCAACGAGATGAGCGGCGGGAGCCCCAACCTGTTGCCGTCGCGGGTGGGCAGCGCGCGTTATGCGCTGACGCAAACCCTGCCGTGGGCGGGCAAGCGCGAGCTGCGGCGGGATGCCGCCGCCGCCGGCGCCGACGCGGCGCTGCAAGCGGCGCGTGCGAGCTGGCTGGAACTGGCGACACAGATCAAGCAGGTCTACGCGCAGCACCACGTTCATCTTTACACCCTGCGGCTGATGGGCGAAAACCTCGACCTGCTGCAGCGACTAGCCGACAGCGCCCAGACCCGCTATGCCAACGGGCTGGCGCCGCAGCAGGATGTGCTGCGCGCCCTGACCGAGCGCGCGATGCTGCAAGGCGACCAGGCCATGTTCGAAGGCGAGAGCGCCCAGTCCAGCGTGCGCATGCGCAGTCTGCTGGGACGACCGCCAGCCAGCATCAAGCTGCGGCCGCCGGATGTGCTGCGGCCATTGCCACCGGCCGCCAAACTCGATTTTCTCGCGCTGGAAGCCCGGCTGCTGGCTAACAATCCGCAACTGGCCATCGCCGCGGCGCGCGTTACCGCGGCCGACAAGGGCCGCGAACTCGCCTACCGCAATCGCTATCCCGACGTGATGGTGGGCATTGCGCCGATTCAGTCGCGCACGCGCGTCGCCGAATGGGAACTGATGGTCGAGGTGAATATCCCCCTGCGGCAGGACAGCCGCCGCGCGCAGGAGCGGGAGTCCGAGCGCATGTTTGAAGCGGCCGGACTGCGCCGTGAAGCGACGCTCAATCAGGCGCTGGCCGAACTGGGCGAAGCGCTGGCCGGGCTGGAAGCGGCTCGCCGCATCGAGGCGCTGCAGGCCACTCACCTGCTGCCGCAGGCCGAGTTGTCCTGGCAGTCGGCGCTCGCGGGTTATGAGACGGGCAAGGTCGAATTCGCCATGGTGCTCGAAGCGCAGCGGCAGATCCGCCGCGCCCGGCAGGACATCGTCAAGGCGCGCGGCGACCAGCAGTTGCGCCTCGCCGAAATCGAACGCCTCATCGGAGAAGAGCTATGAAAACATTGGCAATCGTCGTCCTTCTGGCCGTGGCCGGCATGATTGGCTACTGGTTTGGCGGCCAGCAACATGGCACCGCAAAAGTCGGCGCTGGCGAGACGGCGGCAGTCACCGAAGCCGCGCCGGGGGGCAAGAAACTGCTCTATTACCGCAACCCCATGGGTCTGCCAGACACCTCGCCGACGCCGAAGAAGGATTCGATGGGCATGGACTACATCGCCGTCCATGAGGGCGAGGAGGACACGGGCAGCGGTGAAGTCAAGATCAGCACCGCCCGCGTGCAGAAGCTCGGCGTGCGCGTCGAGGCGGCGAGCTTCCGCGAGCTGTCGCGGCCGATTCGCGCGGCGGGCCGGGTGGAAATCGACGAGCGCCGCGTCCACACTATTGCGCCCAAATTCGAGGGCTGGATCGAGAGCCTGCATGTCAGCGCCACCGGGCAGCCGGTCGGCCGGGGGCAACCGCTGTTCGAGGCCTACAGCCCGGAGCTGGTGTCGGCGCAACGCGAATATCAGGTGGCGGCGCAGGGTCTGGTCGCGTTGAAGGACGCGTCGCCCGAGGCGCGCGAGGCAATGCGCCGGTTGGCCGATGCGGCGCTCGTCCGCCTCTCCAACTGGGATATTTCGGCCGAGCAGATCGAACGTCTTGCCCAGGGTGGCGAGGCAAAACGCACCCTGAGCTTCCGCGCGCCGGCCGGCGGCGTGGTGCTGGAGAAGAAGGCGGTGGCCGGCATGCGCTTCATGCCGGGCGAGATGCTCTACCAGATCGCCGACATCGGCAGCGTCTGGGTGCTGGCCGATGTGTTCGAGCGCGACATCGGCGCGCTGAAGCTCGGGCAGCCGGTCCAGGTGACGATCAACGCCTATCCCGACAAGGTTTTCACGGGCAAGCTCGCCTACATCTATCCGACACTCAACGCGCAGACGCGCACGGTGCCGATCCGTGTCGAGCTGGCCAATCCCGGCGGACTGCTCAAGCCCGCGATGTACGCGAATGTCGAAGTAATGGTCGGTGCGGGCGGGACGGCGCTGGTGGTGCCAATTTCCGCGGTGATCGACAGCGGCACGCGCCAGACCGTGCTGGTGCAAAAGGAAGCGGGACGCTTCGAGCCGCGCGCGGTGAAACTCGGTCTGCGCGGTGACGATTACGTCGAGGTGAAGGAGGGCGTGAAAGCGGGCGAGCAGGTGGTGGTCGCCGCCAACTTCCTGATCGATTCGGAAAGCAACCTGAAAGCCGCCCTGGGTGGCATGCAAGAGAAGCCCGGCGTGAGTCACCAGGCCGTCGGCACGCTCGATGCCATCGACGCCAAGGCCGGCACGGTGATGGTGACGCACGAACCGGTCGCCAGCCTCAAGTGGCCGAAGATGACCATGGAATTCGTGACGGCGAATGCCGCGCTCGTCGCCAACCTCAAGCCGGGCGCCGCCATCCATTTTGAATTCGTCGAGAGGAAGCCCGGCGAGTGGGTCATCACCAAGATCGAGGCGCGCTGACATGTTGAGCCAAATCATTGACTGGTCGGCGCGCAACAAGCTGCTGGTATTGCTCGCCACGCTGTTCGTCATTCTGGGCGGCGTCATCGCGGTGCTGAAAACGCCGCTCGATGCCCTGCCCGATCTGTCGGACGTTCAGGTCATCGTTTATGCGGACTATCCGGGCCAGGCGCCGCAGGTCGTCGAGGATCAGGTGACCTATCCCCTGACCACGGCGCTGCTGGCGGTGCCGAAATCCAAGGTGGTGCGCGGCTTCTCCTTCTTCGGCGCATCCTTTGTGTATGTGATCTTCGAGGACGGCACCGACATTTACTGGGCGCGGTCCAGGGTGCTGGAATATCTCAGCACCGTCGCCGGGCGCCTGCCGCAGGGCGTGGCGCCGAGCCTCGGGCCGGATGCCAGCGGTGTCGGCTGGGTCTATCAGTATGTGGTGCAAAGCGCCAACCACACGCTGGCCGAACTGCGCACGCTGCAGGACTGGTATCTGCGCTACCAGATCACCAAGGCGCATGGCGTGTCCGAAGTGGCCAGCATCGGCGGCTTCGTCCAGCAGTACCAGGTGATCGTCGATCCGGTGAAACTGCGCGCCTATGGCGTGTCGCTGATGACCGTGGCGAATGCCATCCGCAACTCGAATCGTGACGTCGGCGGGCGCGTGGTGGAGCTGGCCGAGACCGAATACATGGTGCGCGGGCGCGGCTACCTGCGCGGGCGCGGCGACCTCGAGCAACTCGTGATCAAGGCGGACAAAGGCACGCCGGTGTTGCTGCGTGACATCGCGCGCGTCGAACTCGGTCCCGATGAACGCCGGGGCATCGCGGAACTGAATGGCGAGGGCGAGGTGGTGTCGGGCATTGCCGTGGCGCGCTACGGCCAGAACGCGCTTGAAGTCATCGAGAACATCAAGGAAAAGATCAAGGAAGTTGCCCCCGGCCTGCCCGAGGGCGTGACGATCGAAACCGTCTATGACCGCTCGGAACTGATCGAACGCGCCATCGACACGCTGAAGACGACGCTCATCGAGGAAAGCCTGATCATCGCGGCGGTCTGCTTCATCTTCCTGCTGCACCTGCGCTCGGCGCTGGTGGCGATCCTCATCCTGCCGGTGGGCGTGCTGATCGCCTTCATCGCCATGCGCCTGCTCGGCATGAATTCCAACATCATGAGCCTGGCCGGCATCGCGATTGCGCTGGGCACCATGATCGACGCGTCGATCGTGATGGTCGAGAACGCGCACAAGCATCTGGAGCGCTTGAAGCCGGGTGAGTCACGTGTCGAGGCGATGATTGCCGCCTGCAAGGAAGTCGGCCCGGCGCTGTTTTTTTCGCTGCTGATCATCACCGTGTCATTCCTGCCGGTGTTCACGCTGGAGGCGCAGGAGGGTCGGCTGTTCGCCCCGCTGGCCTGGACCAAGACCCTGGCGATGGCCGGCGCGGCGGCCCTGTCGGTGACGCTGGTGCCCGTGCTGATGCTGCTGTTCATTCGCGGCAACATCCTGCCCGAGATGAAAAATCCGGTGAATCGTTTCTTTGTCACGATCTACCGTCCGGTCATCGCCCTGGTGATGCGCTGGAAACTGACGACGCTGGCGCTGACCGTCGCCATCATGCTGACCGCCGTCTGGCCGGCCATGAAACTCGGCAGCGAATTCATGCCGACGTTGAACGAGGGCACGCTGTTCTACATGCCGACCGGCCTGCCCGCCATGTCGGTGACCAAGGCGGCGGAGCTCTTGCAGACGCAGAACAAGATCATCAAGAGTTTTCCCGAGGTGGCCTCGGTGATCGGCAAGGCGGGGCGCGCCCAGACGGCGACCGACCCGGCGCCGATCGAGATGTTCGAGACGGTGATTAACCTGAAACCGGAAAAGGAGTGGCGCCCCGGCCTGACGGTGGACGCCCTGATCGCCGAACTGGACCAGGCCCTGCAGTTCCCCGGCATCGCCAATTCATGGACGATGCCGATCAAGGCACGCATCGACATGCTGTCCACCGGCATTCGCACGCCCGTCGGCATCAAGGTCTTCGGCAAGAACCTCGAAGAAATGGAGCAACTGGCGCGCCAGATCGAGACGGTGCTCAAAGCCGTGCCCGGCACCAGTTCCGCCTATGCGGAGCGCATCACCGGCGGCTGGTATCTCGACATCGAGCCGGATCGCGCGGCGCTGGCGCGTTATGGCATTCTCGTCGGCGACCTGCAGGAGGTGATTGCCACGGCGCTCGGCGGCGAGATGGTGACCACCATGGTCGAGGGCCGCGAGCGCTTCGGGGTGTCCATCCGCTACCCGCGCGAACTGCGCGATGACCCTGCAAAGATCGCTGCCAATGTGCTGGTGCCGATCATGAGTGAAATGGGCGGACAGGCAGCGATGGTGCCGCTCGGGCAGGTGGCCAAGGTGAGCATTGCCAAGGGCGCGCCGTCGATCCGCACCGAAAACTCGCTGCTCTCGGCCTATATCTACGTCGATATCCGCGAGCGCGACATCGGCTCCTATGTCGCCGAGGCGAAGCGCGCGGTGGCCGATAAGGTCACTTTCCCGCAGGGGAGCTACGTCACCTGGAGCGGTCAGTTCGAGTACATGGAGCGGGCGCTGGAGCGGCTGAAAATTGTCGTGCCCTTCACCCTGCTGCTGATTTTCCTGCTGCTCTATCTCAACTTCCGTCGCATCATTCCGACCGTGATCGTCCTGATCTCGGTGCCCTTCGCGCTGGTGGGCGGCGTCTGGCTGATGTGGCTGCTCGGTTACAACCTGTCGGTGGCGGTGGCGGTCGGCTTCATCGCGCTGGCCGGCGTGGCGGCCGAAACCGGCGTGGTGATGCTGATCTACCTCGATCACGCCTGGGCAGCCGCCAAGCAAAAGTCGGCGCTGGCGGGACGGCGTCCGAGTAACGCCGAGCTCTACGCGGCGGTGATGGAAGGCGCGGTCGAGCGCGTGCGGCCGAAGATGATGACCGTGGTGACGATCATGGCCGGCCTGCTGCCGATCATGTGGAGCACCGGCACCGGCTCGGAAGTGATGCGCCGGATTGCCGCGCCGATGGTCGGGGGGATGATCTCCTCGACGCTGCTGACGCTGATCGTTATTCCGGCGCTCTTTGCGCTGGTGGAGGCGTGGCGATTGAAACGGGACGGCGCGACGGATTGAGGAAAAGAACCCATAAAGAGAAAAGTGGCCAGGCTCGAGCAAATCAAATCGAGCTTGGTCTCTTTGCCCCCTTTAAGCAATGAATGAACCTGCGCCGAAATCAGGCTGCTCGCTTTTCTGGCAGGCGAACATCGACCACGATTTCGTCATAGGGGGCCACAATCCGGGATTGATCGTCTCGCTCGATGGCTTGCCATTCGATCAGTTTCTCGACATCGCCATGAACATTTTTGTAGTCACGCCGCACATGGCGCGCAAGCCCGGCGATGGTTGTCGGCCCCGTTTCCCTGAGTGCCGCGAGCAAATCCCAGCGCTTGGGGGTGAAGACTGCAAAAAATTGACCGACATCAGCAAAGCCAATGGCGCAATACGGCGTTACGGGCTTGCCCTGTTCCAATGCTTCCATCGCCTGCGCTGCCAATGACAGCGAAGCACTCAGAGACTCGCCAACCTTGACGTTGAGAATCCGTTTATTCATGACCAAGCTCCTTCAAAGCGGCCATGAAATCGGCCATCAGTTGTTGCGGGGTGACGAAACAGTAACGCGACTCGTCACCACCGACATGTTTATGATCACCTTTGCCGCGCTCATTGTCGTAGCCAAGCACCCGCTGGCTATTCACCACATAGACCAGCCGATATTTGTACGGATGCTCGCACGGTGGCACCGGCTCAGGCACCTGCCAGATCACGATTTCGACAAAGCCGGCACCGTATGCCTGCTTGACCCGAAAAATCTCCTGCGCTTTCATGGGGTGTATCACACCATAGACCATTCATGGCGTCAAGCACCATTGCATGGAAGGAAAAGCATGGAAGGAAAAGGGGTCAGGCTCGGGAAGGATTGAGGAAAAGAACCCATGACTGCGCTACCATGGAGGCGTCACCTCAAGGAGCCTTGGTCATGGGATTACTCAAAAAAGACGCGCAACCCTTCACCTATGCCGATTATTGCCAGTGGCCGCAGGACGAGCGCTTCGAGTTGATCGATGGCGTGGCCCATGCGATGGGCCCGGCGCCGGTGCGGCGGCATCAGGTGTTTGCGGGAGAGATTTTTCGGCAGATCGCCAATGCATTGAAAGGCAAGCCCTGCCAGCCATTCATTGCGCCTTTCGACGTGCGCCTGCCCAAGGCCGACCGGGCGGATGACAAAACCGACACGGTGGTGCAACCGGATATCAGCGTGGTGTGCGACAAGGCAAAACTGGACGAGCGGGGCTGCATGGGTGCGCCGGACTGGGTGATCGAGGTGGTTTCACCGGCCACGGCGAGCCACGACCATATCTTGAAACGCCAGGTGTATGAGCGGTCCGGCGTGCAGGAATACTGGATCGTGCATCCGGTGGACCGGATGGTGACCGTGTATTGGCTGATCGATGGGGCCTACCAGCGCCCGGATGTGTATGAGCTGACCAGCACGTTGGCCAGTTTGGCCGTGCCCGCAGCGGTGATCGACTGGAACGAGTTGCCGACGGATTGATGCCGGCGGATTGACGTTGACGTCAACGTCAGCCAAAATCGTCCTCCTGCGCTAACCTTATTTTTCATTCCCGCCGGAGTCCGCGGTCATGACCGATCTTTCCCTCGCGAAAAAGCTCGCGCCGTACCGGCCGCGGCACAAGCTGCGTTTCGTCACGGCGGCCGCGCTGTTCGACGGCCACGATGCTTCGATCAACATCATGCGGCGCATTTTGCAGGCGACCGGGGCGGAGGTGATCCACCTCGGGCATAACCGCTCGGTGCGGGAAATCGTCAATGCCGCGCTGCAGGAGGATGTGCAGGGGATCGCCATCACGTCTTATCAGGGCGGCCATCTCGAATTCTTCAAGTACATGATCGACCTGCTCAAGGCGGGCGGTGGCGGCGACATCAAGGTGTTCGGCGGCGGCGGCGGGGTGATCGTGCCGGCGGAGATCGCCGCACTGCATGCTTATGGCGTGACGCGGGTCTATACGCCGGAAGATGGCGCCAAGCTCGGCCTGCAGGGGATGATCAACGATGTGGTGGCGAACAGCGACTTCGCTCTGCTGGCCAACGTGAGCGTCGATGATTTGCGCGGCGGGAATCACCGCGTGCTGGCGCGGGCCATCACGCAACTGGAGAACGAGCCGGGCGGGGCTCTGGCGCAGGCCATCAAAAATACCGCCGTCCCGCCAGCGCCGACTTTAGGTATCACCGGCACCGGCGGCGCGGGCAAGTCGAGCCTCACCGACGAGCTGATCCGCCGCTTCCGTCTCGACCAGGACGATCAGCTTTCGATCGCCATCATCTCCATCGACCCGTCGAAAAAACGCACCGGCGGCGCGCTGCTCGGCGACCGCATCCGCATGAATGCGATCGAACACCCCAATATTTTCATGCGTTCGCTGGCGACGCGCAATGATGGAAAACGCGGCGGCAACGAACTCTCCGCCGCGCTGCCCGAGGTGATTGCGGCCTGCAAGCTCTGTGGCTTCGACCTGGTGATCGTCGAAACTTCCGGCATCGGCCAGGGCGACGCGGCCATCGTGCCGCATGTCGATACCTCGCTCTATGTGATGACGCCGGAGTTCGGTGCCGCGTCGCAACTGGAAAAGATCGACATGCTCGATTTTGCCGATTTCGTCGCCATCAACAAGTTCGACCGCAAGGGCGCGGCCGACGCGCTGCGCGATGTGCAGAAGCAATATCAGCGCAACCATGAGCGCTTCGGCGAGACCGCCACGGCGATGCCGGTGTTCGGCACGCAGGCCTCGCGCTTCAATGACGATGGCGTGACCGCGCTGTATCAAGCCATCGCGGCGCATCTGCAAAATAAAGGGCTCAAGCTCCAGCCAGGGAAATTGCCGCAAGTCGAAACCCGCCAGTCATCGCAAAGCCACGCCATCGTGCCGGCCGCCCGCGCCCGTTATCTTGCCGAGATCGCCGCCACGCTCTGCGCCTATCACCAGCATGCGGACGCGCAGGCCACCGTCGCGCGCGAGCGCCAGAGCCTGCGGATCGCCAAGACCCTGTTCGCCGACTGTGGCAAGCCTGTCGGAGATTTTGACGAGATGATTGCCTGGAAGGACGGTCAGCTTGATGCAAAGGCGAAGAAGCTGCTCGACCTGTGGCCCGCCACGCGGCAGGCCTATGCCGGCGATGAATATGTGGTGAAAATCCGTGACAAGGAAATTCGCACCGGCCTGACCCATGAAACGCTTTCCGGCACCAAGATCCGCAAGGTGGCGTTGCCGGAGTATGCCGACGAGGGCGATATCCTGCGCTGGCTAATGAAGGAAAACGTACCGGGCAGCTTCCCGTTCACCGCCGGCGTGTTCGCCTTTAAACGCGAGAACGAAGACCCGACGCGCATGTTCGCCGGCGAGGGCGATGCCTTTCGCACCAACCGCCGCTTCAAGAAAGTCTCGGCGGGCATGCCCGCCAAGCGCCTGTCCACCGCCTTCGACTCGGTGACGCTCTACGGCTGCGACCCCGACCTCCGGCCGGACATCTACGGCAAGATCGGCAACTCCGGCGTGTCGATCGCCACGCTCGACGACCTCCAGGTGCTCTACGAAGGCTTCGACCTGTGCGACCCGGCCACCAGCGTGTCGATGACCATCAACGGCCCGGCGCCGATCATCCTGGCGATGTTCTTCAACACCGCCATCGACCAGCAGCTCGACAAGTTCAAGCGCGACAACGGCCGCGAGCCGACCGATGACGAGGCGGAAAAAATCCGTGAATGGACGCTGGCGACGGTGCGCGGCACGGTGCAGGCCGACATCCTCAAGGAGGATCAGGGCCAGAACACCTGCATTTTCTCCACCGAATTCGCGCTGAAGATGATGGGCGACATCCAGGAATTCTTTGTGCACAACCAGGTGAAGAATTTCTACTCGGTGTCGATCTCCGGCTATCACATCGCCGAGGCGGGCGCGAACCCGATCTCGCAGCTCGCCTTCACGCTGGCCAACGGCTTCACCTACGTCGAGAGTTATCTGGCGCGCGGCATGCACATCGACGACTTCGCGCCGAATCTGTCGTTCTTTTTCTCGAACGGCATGGACGCCGAATACACGGTGATCGGCCGCGTCGCGCGGCGCATCTGGGCGGTGGCGATGAAGCACCACTACGGCGCCAACGAACGTTCGCAGAAGCTCAAATACCACGTGCAGACTTCCGGGCGCAGCCTGCATGCCCAGGAAATGGACTTCAACGACATCCGCACGACATTGCAGGCGCTGATCGCCATCTACGACAACTGCAACAGCCTGCACACCAACGCCTACGACGAGGCGATCACCACGCCCACCGACGCATCGGTGCGCCGCGCCATGGCCATCCAGTTCATCATCAATCGCGAGTGGGGCCTGGCGAAAAATGAGAATCCCAGCCAGGGCGCCTTCGTCATCGACGAACTGACCGACCTGGTCGAGGCGGCCGTGCTCAAGGAATTCGAAGCCATCGCCGACCGTGGCGGCGTGCTCGGCGCGATGGAAACCGGCTACCAGCGCGGCAAAATCCAGGAAGAATCGCTGTATTACGAACAGAAGAAACACGATGGTTCTTACCCGCTCGTCGGTGTGAACACATTTCTCAACCCGCAAGGTTCCGGCGTGGCGGGCGAGATCGAGCTGGCGCGCTCGACCGAGGAAGAAAAGCAGTCGCAGATTGCGCGCCTCGCCGACTTCCAGTCACGTCATGCCAAGGAATCCAGTCCGCTGCTCACGCGGCTCAAGCAGACCGTGATCGAGAATGGCAACGTGTTTGCTGTGCTGATGGAGGCGGTGCGCGTCGCCTCGCTCGGCCAGATCAGCGCGGCGCTTTACGAGGTGGGCGGGCAGTACCGGCGCAGCATGTAGGCGGGTCGGCACGGCGGCTTGTCACTAAGTCCGCTGGCATTTTCGGTTAAACTGCAGCCTTTGATTTCTGAAAATCCCCATGTGGCGCCATTTGACGGCCAATTTCGCCGATCTGCTGTTTTCCGTATCCGAGGCCATGGATCTGGCCGATGCATCGCTGGTCGACCATCAGATGCGCACGGCCTATGTCTGCGCCGAACTGGCCCGCGCCGCCGGGCTGGATTTCGAGCAGAGCGAACGCCTGGCCATCGCCGCCCTGCTGCACGATATTGGCGCGCTGTCGCCCGAAGCGAAAATCGGCGTCCACAGCGCCAGTGAGAGTCGGCTGGAGCCGCACTGCCAGCGCGGCGGCCAGCTGTTTCGCGAGGCGGACTGGCTGGCGCCGGCGGCGGTGATTGTCGATTGGCACCACACGTTCATGAGGAAGCATCGGGAGGCCGGCCGCGGCCTGGCCGATTTCGACGTCCTCGGCGCGCAAATGCTCTGCCTGGCGGATCACCTTGAAGTGGCCATGCGGCGCGACACTTTCATCCTGCACCAGGTCGACACGCTCCGCGCCGGTATCCACCGATTATCCGGATCACTGTTGCACGCCGACGTGGTGGCGCTCTTCGATCAGGTTTCAGGCAACGACGGCTTTTGGCTCGAATTGGTTGCGCGCGACCTGGGACAGCAACTGCGCAAACGCAATCTGTTGCGTTCGGTCAGCCTCGATTACCCGGCGACGCGCGCGCTGGCCGGGGCGTTCAAGGACATGACGGATTTTCGCGCTGCCTTCACGGTGACGCATTCGGCGGGAGTTGCCGCCTGCGCCCGGGGTATCGGCGCGGCGCTGGGTCTCGAGGAGCAGGAACTGCAGCAGCTTGAGCTGGCCGGGCTTTTGCACGACATTGGCAAACTGGTGGTGCCGAATGCGATCTTTTGCAAGGCGGCGCCATTGACGCCCGAGGAATTCGCCGTGATCCGGCAGCACGCGTACTGCAGCCAGCGCATCCTCGCGCGGGTGCGGGGCTTCGAGAAGGTCGCCAAGTGGGCGGGCCAGCATCACGAGCGACCGGACGGCAGCGGTTATTGCCGGGGGACCGGTCAGTCGAACCTTGACCTCGGCGCCCGGGTGCTCGCCGTGGCGGATGTGGCGATTGCCATGGCCGAGCGGCGGCCCTACCGCGCGGCAAACGATGCCGCGACGGTGCGGCGCGAACTCGCCGCGCTGGCCGGCAAGGGTTGGCTGGATGCGGAAGTCGTCGCGGCGCTGGCCGACAATCATCCGGCGATCGCCGCGCGGGTGGAGGAAGCCCAGGCAGCGGACGCGGCGCGTTACCGCAACCAGTACGCCATGATCAGCTGAGACCGGAATTCCCGCAGCCTGTAGAATTCATGCTGCGACGCACCAACCCGAAAGTCATGGCTACCATTTCCATTTACGACTCCACGCTACGCGACGGCGCGCAGGCGCAGGGTATTTCCTATTCGGTCGAGGACAAGCTGAAGATCGTCGAGCGGCTGGATGCGCTCGGCGTCAGCTACATCGAGGCCGGCAATCCCGGCTCGAATCCGAAGGACCTGGAATTCTTCGCCCGCGCCGCCACGCTCAAGCTCGCGAACGCCCGCATCATCGCCTTCGGCGCGACGCGCAAGGTCGGCGTGCGCGTGGCCGACGACGCCAACCTCCAGTCGTTGCTGCAAGCCGGCACGGCCGCCATCGCCATCTTCGGCAAGAGCTGGGACTATCAGGTGCGGGAAATCCTGCGCACCACGCCGACCGAAAACCTCGCCATGATCGGCGACACCGTGCGCTATCTCAAGCAGCAAGGCAAGGCGGTGGTGTTCGACGCCGAGCATTTTTTCGACGGCTGGAAGGCCAACGCCGACTACGCCCTCCAGACGCTGGCCGCCGCCGCGGCAGCAGGCGCTGACAGCCTGTGCCTGTGCGACACCAACGGGGGCAGCTTTCCCGACGAGATTTACGAAATTACCCGCGCCGTCTGCCAGCGTTTCCCCGCTGTCGCCATCGGCATCCATTGCCACAACGACAGCGAAATGGCGGTGGCGAATTCGATTCGCGCCGTGCAGGCCGGCGCCACCCAGGTGCAGGGCACCATCAACGGGCTGGGCGAGCGCTGCGGCAACGCCAATCTCTGCTCGATCATCCCGAACCTGCAATTGAAGCTGGGGCTCGAATGTATCCCGCCCAGGGCGTTGCAGCATCTGACCTCGGTGGCGCGCGCGGTCAGCGAAATCGCCAACCTGCCGCTGAATGAAAAAGCGCCCTACGTCGGTGGCCACGCCTTCGCCCACAAGGGCGGCATGCACATCGACGCCGTGGTGAAAAATCCGGTCTCCTACGAGCACATCGATCCCGAGTTGGTCGGCAACAGTCGTCGGGTGCTGATGTCCGAGGTGGCGGGGCGCAGCACGCTGCTGGCGCGCATCAACGCCATCGACCCGACGCTCTCCAAGGATTCGCCCGAGACGAAAAAGATCATCAATAGGTTGAAGGAGCTCGAGCACGCGGGCTATCAGTTCGAGGCGGCGGAAAGCTCCTTCGATCTCGTCGTGCGCAAGATGCTCGGCCGCTACACGCCCTTCTTCGAGCTGGTCGAGTTCAAGGTCATCACCAACGAACCGGCCGTCAACGACGTGAACTCCTCGGTGATCATCAAGGTGCGCGTCGGCGACCAGGAAGTGCTCACCGTGGCGGAAGGCGACGGCCCGGTCAATGCGCTCGACAAAGCCGCCAGGAAGGCGCTGGAGCGGCTCTATCCGGCCATCGGCGAAATCCGCCTCACCGACTACAAGGTGCGTGTGCTCGACTCGGACAAGGCCTCGGCCGCCAAGGTGCGCGTGCTGATCGAGTCCACCGACGGCCGCGAGAACTGGACCACCATCGGTGTGTCAACGGATATCATCAACGCCTCGTGGCAGGCGCTGGTGGATTCGATCGAATACAAACTGCTCAAAGATCAACAGGGGAAATAAGCACATGGCTGGCAAGACGCTCTACGACAAGTTATGGGATTCGCACGTCGTCCGCGAGGAACAGGACGGCACCTGCCTGATTTACATCGATCGCCACCTGATGCACGAGGTAACCAGCCCGCAGGCATTTGAAGGCTTGCGCCTGGCCTCTCGCCGGCCCTGGCGGGCGAGTAGCGTGGTCGCCACCGCCGACCACAACACGCCGACCGACCACTGGGACGATGCGGATAGCGGCCTGAAGGACCCGATCTCGCGCTTGCAGATCGAGACGCTCGACGCCAACATCAAGGATTTCGGCGCGCTGGTGTATTTCCCGTTCAAGCATGCCAACCAGGGCATCATCCATGTGATCGGCCCGGAAAACGGCGCGACGCTGCCGGGCATGACCGTGGTCTGCGGCGACAGCCACACCTCGACGCACGGCGCCTTTGGCGCGCTGGCGCATGGCATCGGCACTTCCGAGGTCGAGCATGTGCTCGCCACGCAGACGCTGGTGGCCAAGCGCTCCAAAAGAATGCTCATCAAGGTGGACGGAAAAGTCGGCGCTGGCGTGACGGCGAAGGACATCGCGCTGGCCATCATCGGCAAGATCGGCACGGCCGGCGGCACGGGTTATGCCATCGAGTTCGGCGGTGCCGCCATTCGGGACTTGAGCATGGAAGGCCGCATGACGGTTTGCAATCTCGCCATCGAGGGCGGCGCGCGCGCCGGTCTCATCGCGCCCGACGACAAGACCTTCGAATATCTCAAGGGCCGCCCGCTGGCGCCTCATGGTGAAAATGGCGCGGACTGGGACAGGGCCGTCGCCTACTGGCGCACGCTGACGACCGATGCCGCCGCGCAATTCGATGCCGTCGTCGAACTCGACGCCGCGCGCATCCAGCCGCAGGTGACCTGGGGCACTTCGCCCGAGCAGGTGTTGGCCGTGGGCGGGCGGGTGCCCAATCCGGCCAATGAGGCGGACCCGCAGAAGCGCGCCGGCATCGAACGCGCGCTGCAATACATGGGCCTCGCCGCCGACACGCCGATCACCGCCATCCCGGTCGACAAGGTCTTTATCGGCAGTTGCACCAATTCGCGCATCGAGGATTTGCGCGCCGCTGCGGTCGTGGCGAAGGGCCGGCAGAAGGCGGACAGCGTCAAGCAGGTGCTGGTCGTGCCGGGTTCCGGCATCGTCAAGCGCCAGGCCGAGGCCGAAGGGCTGGACAAGGTATTCGTCGCCGCCGGTTTCGAGTGGCGCGAACCCGGCTGCTCGATGTGCCTGGCCATGAACGCCGACCGCCTGGCTCCGGGCGAGCGCTGCGCCTCGACCTCGAATCGCAACTTCGAGGGACGCCAGGGCGCGGGCGGCCGCACCCATCTGGTCAGCCCCGCGATGGCCGCCGCCGCCGCCATCGCCGGCCACTTCGTCGATATCAGGAATTTCTGACATGAAAGCATTCACCCAGATCAACGGCCTCGTCTGCCCGCTCGACCGCGCCAACGTCGATACCGATGCCATCATCCCCAAGCAGTTCCTCAAGTCGATCAAGCGTTCGGGTTTCGGCCCCTACCTGTTCGACGAGTGGCGTTACAGCGACACCGGCCAGCCCGGCATGGACTGCGCAAACCGTCCGCTGAAGAAGGATTTTGTCCTCAACCAGCCGCGCTACCAGGGCGCGGAAGTGCTGCTCGCCCGCGACAACTTCGGTTGCGGTTCGAGCCGCGAGCATGCGCCGTGGGCGATCGAGGATTATGGTTTTCGCGTCATCATTGCGCCGTCCTTCGCCGACATCTTCTTTGGCAACTGCTACAAGAACGGCATCCTGCCCATCGTCGCGTCGGCCGAAATTGTCGACCAGTTGTTCCGCGAGTGTGCCGCGCAGCAGGGTTACAAACTGCGCGTCGACCTGGAGACGCAGACCGTGCGGAACCCCGCCGGTGAGTGGTTCAGCTTCGATATCACGCCGCACCGGAAGCACTGCCTGAAAAACGGTCTCGACGAAATCGGCCTGACGCTGCAACACGCCGATGAAATCAAGGCCTTCGAAACGAAGCACCGGGCCGCGCAGCCCTGGCTGTTTAATTGAAGCACACTTGTCAGGACATCATCCGGACGCTATCATGAGGGCAACGCCAGAAATATGGAGCTTGCCATGAACACATTAAGCATCTCGAAAACCGAACGGATTGATGTCCGCGCCAGCAGTGCCATGAAGCAGTTGCTGCAGGAGGCTGCGCGTGCCTGCCACAAGAACGTCAGTGAGTTTCTGCTGGACGCAGGCGTGACTGCCGCCAACCAGGCCCTTGCTGACCGTCGTCACTTTGTGCTCAATGAAGACCAGTGGGCGGCGTTTCAGGATGCGCTCGATCGCCCGGTCAAAGCCCGCCCGCGCCTCAAGAAACTGCTCGGCGAGTCCGGAGTGCTTGGTTGAGTGCAGCCTATCAACCGGTTCGCAAGCTTGCCGCGGCGGATCGGGTTGATGGATTCGGCTGTGGGCAGCCTTCACTAGATCAGTTTCTGCAGCGTTACGCCTTTGTCAATCAAAAGGCCAACAGCGCGCAAACTTACGTCTGTTGCCAGGCAGATGAAGTCGTCGGGTTCTACAGCCTGGCTGTCGGCAGCGTTGATCCGGAAGATGCCCCGTCAAGGGTCATGAAGGGTTTGGCCCGTCATCCGGTACCGGTGATGATCCTGGCGCGTCTCGCAGTCGATGTGGATCATCAGGGCAGGGGCATCGGCAAGGCTTTGCTCAAGGATGCCTTGCTGCGCACCGCGCAAGCTGCCGACATCGCGGGCATTCGTTGCCTGCTGGTTCATGCCAAAGACGATACGGCGCGGCAGTGGTACGCAGGATGGGAATTCGAATCCAGCCCGACCGATCCCTACCACCTGTTCTTGATGCTGAAAGACCTCAAGGCATTACTGGCGGGGTAAGCGATGCGCCGTTATTTGCGAATCAGCACCACGGCAAGTTCGCTGCGCTCGATGTGCGTGTTTTCGACGACTGGATAGGGCGGCTTCGGCCAGTCCCACAGCGTGTAGGGCGCAATCGTTATTGCGCCGCATGAGAAGCATCCGGTGCAATTCGCTTCGCTTATTGCACCCTACACGCTCTGGCACATTCGGCGGATTACGCTGCGCTAATCCGCCCTACGAAGTCTGGACGGCGCAAGTCCGCCGATTTTCGCCGCATGAAAAAGCCCGCCCGGATCGCTCCGGGCGGGCCAGTGCGTTTCAGTGCCTCAGGCCGCGATCAGGCGCTCAGAAATTCGCCCGCAGGCCCGCCGTCAGGCCCCAGGTGGCATCGCCGCCGTTGCTGGCGGCGGTGGCGCCGAAGGTCAGCGCGGTGGCGTTCGACAGGCGATGATCGACATCCGCCGTCAGCCGCGCCCAGGTCTGGTCGGTCTTCTGGCCGGGCAGCGTAAAGCTCCACAGCCCAATCACCTGGCCATTCACGCCGTCGGTCGAAGCGTCGAGGCGATGCACCGCTTCCAGCCCCAGGCGCAGGTCGGTGGCCGGGTTGAGCGCGGTCCTGGCCGCGACGCCCAGGCGCAGGTCGTCGGTGCGCCATTTGGCGGCGGCGTAGCCGACCGGGAAACCGCCGCCGGTCTCGGTGTAGGCGACCAGCTTGGTTTCCATCCAGGTGTAAGCCGCATAGGGCGAGAGCGCAAAACCGCCCGCCCGGGCCACGTCCTTCCAGTCCAGCCGCAGCGCGGTGGATTGCGCGTCGGGGCGGCCGGCGGAGGTATCCACGTTCGCGCCGTTAATCCTATTTTCCTCAGTTGAATCTGTAAAAACTGCGGCAAACTCAATGCTGGAGCGGGATAACGGCTGAAGAGGAGGGTCACCCAATGGGTGAGCAGGATTTTGAGCA
>Ga0208244_100491_pt1 | contig 37687 bp, 30 predicted proteins | sample SubbioCR12Aug_5A_FD_184828 | JGI IMG/M metagenome (GOLD analysis project Ga0208244, IMG submission 184828) | Serpentinite rock and fluid subsurface biosphere microbial communities from McLaughlin Reserve, California, USA - CR12Aug_5A (SPAdes) | ecosystem: Environmental > Terrestrial > Deep...
CAATGTCGTGGTCGGTGATGGTGGTGCGGCCCTCAAAAGCGGCCTGGGCGCGGGCAGCCTTGAGGATGACCAGATCGGCGCGGTGGCCGTCCACGTTCAGGGAGGAGGTCAGGGCGGCAATCGAGAGCATGTCGCGTTTGGTATAGGTTACATCGCCGACGAGTTTACGGGCCAGTTCAATCTTGCGCGAGAGTTCGCCTTCCTTTGCGATGAAGGCATCACGAAAGGCGTTGGCATCCGCTTCGTAGGCGATGTTGCGCTCCATAATGGCGACCCGCTCACGGGTGTCGCGAATCCCGGTAATATCCACCGAAAAGGCAAAACGGTCAAGCAGCTGCGGGCGCAAGTCGCCCTCTTCGGGGTTCATCGTCCCAACCAGGATGAAGCGGGCCGGGTGCGAGAAGGAGATGCCCTCGCGTTCGACGATGTTCATGCCCATCGCCGCCGAGTCGAGCAGCAGGTCGACGACGTGGTCGTCGAGCAGGTTGACCTCGTCAATATAGAGCAGGCCGCCGTTGGCGTTCGCCAGGACGCCCGGCTCGAAGTGCCGCTCACCCTTCTGGATGGCTTTTTCGATGTCGAGCGTGCCGACCACACGGTCTTCGGTGGCCGAAACGGGCAGGTTGACGAAGGGGATGGGGCGAATTTCGAAGGGCAGGTCACGGCCATCGGTGGCGCGTTCCTTGCACTCGGTGCACCAGGCATTCGGCTGGTCGGGGTCGCAGCCAAAGCGGCAGTTTTTGACGGCTTTGACTTTGGGCAGCAGGGCCGCCAGGGCGCGCGCCGCGGTCGATTTGCCCGTACCGCGTTCGCCGCGAATCAACACCCCGCCGATGCGGGTATCGACGGCGTTCAAAATCAGGGCGCGTTTCATGCGCTCCTGACCAACAACGGCAGTAAAGGGATAAATGGTTGGCATAAGGGTTCCTCGAAATGGCGATTATACTGCCATTTTTACGTTAGCGTATCTCGACCGAGTATACACCCACCTCGCGGGTAAAGCGGGTGGTGCCGCTGACGACCAGGATGATTTCATCGACCCCGTCCCTGATGCTGATGGGGATTTCGATGGACTGGTCGGCGGGCAGGTCGAGTTTCTCGATGCGCGTTTCAGGGCCTTTGTAGATGAGCGACAGGCGGAAGATTTGCGGCAACAAATTCTCAACGCGGGCAAAGCCCTCGGCCTGCCAGCCGCCATCGTCGCCTTCGAAATCGGTGAAATAGTCCAACACCGGGAGGCTGATGTCGTCGAGCAGGAATCCCTCGCCGTGCACTGCCGCGTCGGTGACGTACTCGAAACGCAGCAGAACTTGCCGACCGGCAAATTGCGAAAGGTCGACCGTTTCGCGAATCCAGGCGTTGGTTGTGCCATTGTAGCCCCAGCCATACGAATTGCCGGATGGGTCTTCGGCTGTGCCGGAGGGTGTCACCAGGATTTTCCAGGTCGCGCCGTCGTCGTCCGAAGCAACCAGGTAAATATAATCGTAATCTTTTTCGATGTCGTACCAGGTCTGGTAAGAGATTTCAATGGGGCCAGAAATCTCGCGAAAGTCGAAGGCGCGGGTCAGGGTCATGTTCGATTTGTCGCCCTTGTTCGACCAGAAGGCGTAACGGCCCGAGTAAGCATCGGCGCCAGGGGGCAGCAGGCGGGTCTGGGTGGCGCCCTCAAAGCGCAGGGTGAAATCACCCTTGCAGGTCAGGCGGATGTAATCCGTGCCGTATTGTTTGACGGTGCGGCCCTCCAGCGTGGTGGGGCAATCTTGAACGGTTTCGGTGGCCGAGGCCTGGGGCGCGCGGCTGTAGCGTTCATAGGCGTAGCGTCCGTCTAAAAGGCGTGAGTCGCCCAGGTAGTTGGCGAGAGTCCAATCCGCAAAATAATCATCCGCCTGGAGGAGCAACCCGCTGAGCGGGTCGAGGGCGTTGATTTCGCGCAAGACGGCATCGACGCTGTCGAGACCGTTTTCGGGGTGGCGCACCAGGGCTTTTGTGGCTTCCTCGCCGAAACGGTCGAGGAAGTAAGCGGTGAACAGGAAGCTGGCCCCATAGTGCGGTTGAGTTGTGCCGGGGTTGTTGGGCCAGTCGTTGAGCTGCAGGTCAGGGTTGGAAATAAAGGCGTAATCGAAACCGCCGTGGTCGTAGCCGTTCAGCAAAACGGCCAGTTCGGAGAATCCTTCGTTCAGCCAGGCCGTTTCGTTGCGGTCCTGGTACCAGTGAATCATGTGCTGGAATTCGTGTGCGATAACCCCGTACGTAAATGGATTGGACAGGCGCACCGTGTCAGAATTGAACAGGAACATTTCGTGGGCGTTGGAATATTTGTGCGCCAGCGGGTGAAGGGCGTCAGCCGAGGAAAAGTAACCGGCCAGCGAGCGGCCAAGCCCACTGGCGTACAGGATGTGGATGCGCGGGTCTCCGTCGATGCCGGGATTGGGCTCGGAGCCAAAAAATTCGCGGGTGGTCGGGTATATTTTCCGGTCGAAAGCCTCGGCCAGGGCGCGCAGTTCGCCTTCGTTATAGCGGACTCCGTCCTCAATCCAGAAATAGGAGCTGGGGGTCAGGTAACGCACGACGGCGGTTATCTGGAAACTTTCGTTGGTATCGACATTCGTGACCCAAAATTGTTTCGAGTCGCCGACCACAAACGGCCCGCTGGGGTAGGTTTCGGGGATATTGGAAATGCCCGACAAGCGCTCGGCCAGGTCGCGCGGGTCGTTAATCGGGATGGTGGTATTTTGCAGTATGGACAAGGTGTCGAGAGGAATCTCCTCGAGCGGGGTGCGCTCGACCGCCACCGGGGTAGGCGTGGCGGGGTCAAACGAGGAACCACCGTCGTAAGGGACGGTTTCGTATTGGCTGATTTCTTCGCCAAACACAGAGAATCCATAAAAGCCGCCGACAGCCAGGATTAAGCAGCAACAGCAAAGCACAACAGAAAGCAATAAAATAATGGTAATCGGGGAGGTCCAAAAACTTTTGTTTTCCATGGTTAAGAACTCTTTTCATTTTGATTCCTGGCGAGCGCAAGCCAGGAACGGGTCAGGAACCAGGCCGCCAGCCCGGCCAGCGCAATCAGGCCGAGAAAGAACAGGATAACCGATGAAATGCCGGAATTAAAAATCGGCGAGGGCGGCGGATGCATGACGTAGTCGGCATTCGAGAAAGTGTACAGCAGGGCAGAAATAAACAGGATATTGCCCCAGGCCGTGACCCAGGAAATGTTAAACAGCCACAGCCCAACCTGCAAAAGCAGGCCAACAACGGCAAAGGTGAGCGCCAGGCGGAAGCGCGGCTCGGCCAGGAAAAGCCCGTTCCAGTTGGCCTGCATAGCCCACAGCGAAAGCGGCAGGTACGTGACCCAGAAGACGATGCCGGTGCGCCCCAGCGCGGTCGACCAGTCGTAAAAGGCGGACTGGCGGCTGGCAAGGACGTTCACCCTGGCGGCCAGCAGTCCCAGCGCCCCGGCCAGCGCGGCGCAGATAAAAGCCGCCTCGGCAGCCAGCACCCAGGCCCCGTGCAGGTAGACAATCCGCACACTGGGGCCGAGCGATTTCTCCTGCGGGCCAAGCAGGGAGAGCAGGGCTATCAGGCCCAGGGTGGCAAAAAAAGCCGGCAATGGATTTTGGATGAGTTTCTTCATGAGCCTGATTTTACCCGTAATCAGGAATCCCAAAACGTAAAAGTGCCAATAAAAAAGCAAGCCCGCACAAATAAGGCAGGCTTGCTTTTTTTATCAAAAAACTCAAAGTAGGAAATATCGCCGATGTTACGCGCCGCCGGGGTCGCAAGTTATCCCTAATACCTCGTAAGAAACGATTGTAACGCTATATATTGATTCAACCCAGGCTATGTGGGATGCAATTATTTCATCAATTGTCATATCTTGGGACGGGTAAACACTTGTATAACCGATATAATCATTCCCGTCAGAATCATAAACCACCAGGTCAACCCTCTCTACATAGTCAGGCGGGCACTCGGCGTAGCCAGTCGAAGCCTTCTTACCGGGAACCTCTGCGCTGAAGGTCTGGCCGTTGAAGAAGATGACCGCGGTCTGGCCGACATATGGGTTGAGCGATTCCATCGTGCAGGAAATATGGTCATCGTCCCTGAAGTTGCAATACAGGTCAATGGTCTTGCCGCCCACGCTCAGGGTGTGCCCTTTCAGGTCGGCGGGCTTCCAGGTGCCGGTCACTTCAAAGACAACCGCCCAACCTTTGACAGGTGTAAAGTGCAGGCTGTCAAGCTTGGCTGTTTTCCCCGCCGCCAGGGCGCTCATCGACGGCAGGAAGGAGGAGAACAGCAGGCTGGCTATCATCAACACAAACAACAATTTCTTTCTCATTTTTATTTCTCCCTTTTCTTGAAAAACGAATACGATAAACAAGATTATATTTGTTAGTATTGCAAATTGCAATAAGCAATATTTCAAGTGACCAAAGAGAAAACCTGCCCGCTTTGGGCGGCTTGTGGTAAAACTCTGCCCATCAGGAAGAACAAATCGTCCACTACAAACCGGAGAACCCCATGCCCCAAATCAACAGTATCAACCATGTCGCCATTGTGGTCGAAGACATGGAAAAATCACTCCATTTCTGGCGCGACGCGCTGGGAATCAAACTGCACGAACTGCGCGATGTGCCCGCCGAGGCCAGCCAGGTGGCTTTCCTACCCGTGGCCGGCGCGGAAATCGAACTCGTCCGCCCGACGACCGACGATTCGGGACTGGCCAAGTACCTCGCCAAGCGCGGGCCGGGCATGCACCACGTCTGCCTGGAGGTGGATGATATTGACGGGATGATGGCGCAACTCAAAGAAAAAGGCATCCGCCTGATTAATGAAGAAGCGCGCAGCGCCGCTGACGGCAAGCGCTACGCCTTCATCCACCCTGAAAGCACTGGCGGGGTGCTGGTCGAATTATACGAAGTTTAGGACAGCCGCAACGAAGTTTTGAACATCCGCTCCAGTCATTTGGCGAGATCCGCTCCTATCGAATGCCAGGAACTTCAAGCATGGCTGACGCCATTGCAAGGAAAAGGAACAGGCCTGAAATGACGCGGCTGGCACGCGGCTGACGCACCATCCATTCTTCGGCAAAAAACACCAACCGGGCAGGCAGGTAAAACATCACAAAAAGAAATGCCCCAGAGATGTATGCCTGCCACTTTACTTCGGCTGGCGGTATGGTTGCCAGCAGCGCTTCCCAACTCAGGGTAATGGCAGCCATGCCAAAGATGAGCAGGAAGAAATCGCCCAACAGTTCTCGCATCTTGACCAGTGGTTCGTCCAGGTCGAGCGGCGCGTATTTTTCCTGGCCATACCCAAAAGCCTCCAGCACTACGCCTTCCTTGACGAAAACCAGTATCAGGGTAAAAAAAGTAATCGCCCCAATCAAAAATCCGGCATCGTCAGACAAACTCAACCCAAAAACAGGCTGGATGTTGAGCCAGATAAAAAAAGACAGGCCGACGTGCAGGAGGGTGGTCATCCCGGCTGCAATTTTTCCAGTATGAGACTGGGCAGGCCAGCGTTGTATTCGTTCGGCGGCTATCGGCCAGCGAATGCGGGTGCCGATGATTTCAAACAAGAGAAAGATAACAATCAGCAGCCCCAGCCAGAAATTAGGCTGACTGCCAGCGCGGGCCTCGCCCAGCCCATCGAGCAGCAACGGGTGGATGAAGAGCAGATAACCGACAAAAATCAATCCGTATAAAATAGTACGGACAGCATACAGCGGGGACAAAAACGGCCAGAATGGACGCGCAAATTCAAAGCGATAACGAACAGGGGGCGCTTGTAGTTTTGTGCGTTTCATTGAGAAAAACAGCCTCCAAATTGTTTGCTGAGAAAGAAAACAATCTATTCTCGAATTTCGAACACACTACCGGCGCTCGTCCCCTGCACTTCGGGGAAGTAGGTCATCCAGGCCCGGGCGGGCAGGACGCGGAACTCACCCGGCAGGGCCGGGATGAGCGTATAACTGAGCACATACGTCCCGGCGGGCAGGTAATCGGCCGTCCACTGGATGTGGTCGCTGTAAATGCGCGAGCTGTCGAAGTACCACCAACCCCAACCCCCGGCGTAGGGGTCGTCGGGCGAGAAAAATTCGACTTCGAGCGACTGTTCACCCTGCTGGCTGGTTTTCAGGGTTGGGTTGACAATTTCCGCGCCAGCCGGGGCAAAATCTTCCACGTTCAGGTAATACATATCATTCGGCAGGCTCAGACTGACCCGCACAGTGATTTTTCCCACCGTTTCGGGCCGCATTTGCCAGGCATCAATCGGCTGGCAGGGGGAAAGACTGCAATCGAAATATTCGCGGCTGACGGCAATCCCCTTGTTCAAGGCAGGCGCGCTCTCCGCCGGGCGCAGGACATTCAGGATGGCGCGGTAATACAGCTTGCCGTTGCCGCCCTCGCGCCGGATTTTCAACTCATTCGGGTCATTCAGGTACAGCCCACCAAACGGCGTGGTGGATGTGACCATGGTCAGCGTTTGCGGGCTGGCGGCCTGCCCGCTTGCAATCTCGGTGCCGTTCAGGCTGGCGCTGAAGGGGAAATTGGCCGCGAACTCGCCCGTGCCGACCAGCGCGCTCGAAAGGGCGCTCAGCACCCAGGCGTTTTGCATCGCCCCGCCCCAATCGCGGGTCGCCGAACGATTGGCCGCCAGGTAGCGGACGGCGTCGTTCAGCAGCGGCGAGGCCGGGTCGGCCTGCCCCATGGCGTGGACGATGACCGCCGTCGTGTAAAGCGGCGTGCCGGGCAAACGCCAGTCACGGCTCGGGGAATCCCAAAATGCGCCGGTCGAGGAGCGGTTGGCGGTCGCCGCCAGGTTTGCCAGCAGCAGGCGGGCCGGTTCGCGTTCGTCCATGCCCAGGTAGGCCAGGGCCAGGTAGGCCTGCCCGAGCGGACTGAGGCGTTCGCGCCGTTCGTACAGTTCATCAATCGGCGTTTGCGGCTGGCTGGCCGTTTTCAGGCTGCCCATCGGCTGGCCGAGAGGTGAGCCGTAATAGGCCAGCATGAGGAAGGCCTGTTCGTCGAGGTTGACTCCCGGTGCATCCAGGTCGAGGGCCATCTGGCTGGCCAGGTAATCCCTGGCGCGGCTGAGGCTAAAGTCGTAGTTGCCGGGGTCAGGCCCGGCCACCCGCGCCAGGGCATAGGCCGCATAAGCGCTCAGGAAGGGGTCGCTGATGTTTTCGCCCCACATCCCGCGCCGGTACCAGTTCCAGCCGCCGTCGTTGTTCTGGAGGTTCGCCAGTTTGCCCGCCCAAACCTGGATGGCGCGCTCGCGCCCGGCCAGGTCTGCGACAGGTACGCCGGCCTCGCGCAGGGCCGGCAGAATCGCCAGGTTCGCCAGCAGGTAGGAGGCAATCGCCTCGTTGCTCGAAAAAGCATCCGGTTCAGGCAGGCTGTCGGCGGCCTGGAGCAGGTAAGCCCCCAGCGAAGGCGCAAGCTCGAGGGTCAGGTCGCCGCCCAGGGGAATGAAACTACGGGGCAGGCTGACGATTTCGGTCTGCATCCCGGCTGCGGGTAGGACGCCCGCGGTGGCAAAGGCCTGCGGCGCGGTATAACGCAAAATCGGAATCGCGCCGTCGTTCGGGCGGGTGGCATCCGTCAAATCCCCCGACTTGACCGAAAAGACCAGGTCGGCGGCCAGGGCCTCGCCCGCCGTCACCCACCACGAGACCAGCGCGCGGCCATTGGCGGGCACATCGACCTGCTGGCTGGCGGCGCCGGGGTCGTCGAGGCTGACACCACTGGCTTTGAGCGAGACTTCAGCCCTGAGCGGACCGGCGGTGGTGTTGTTGACATAGGTCGAAACCCGAACGCGGTCGCCGACCACAAAGTAGCGCGGTGTGATGGGACGCAGCAGCAGGTCTTTGCTGGTGACCAGGTTCAGGCGCGCCCCGCCGACGCGCGTCTGGCGGTCGAGGCCGCGCGCATCCACCTGCCAGGTGGTCAGGCTATCGGGCAGGGTCAGCGTAATTTGGGCCGCGCCGTCGGCGTTGGTGACGAAGGTCGTCCACAGGGCGGTATCGGGGAAGTCCTCGCGGATGGCGGCCGGGCCTTCGCCCCCGCCTCCTCCGCCCATGCCGCCAATCGGGTCAAAATAGCGCTTGGCATACACGACGCTGGTCAGGCCGGTGCGCACCGCCAGCGGCTGGAGGTCGTAAAAAGCCGGGACGATGTCGGGCGCATTCGGGTCAGCCAGCGCCAGGGCGGCCAGGTCGACCACCGCCAGCGAAAATTCTCCCCGCACCGGCTGGCCACTGGAATCTGTGACGCGCAAATCGAGTTGCACGCTCTCACCGGGGCTGGCCTTTTCGGGCGTGGCCCGGATGTCCACGTTCAGGATAAAGTTGCCGGGGTCGACTTCCAGGCTGGCATATCCCTGGCGGAATTGGACATCCGGCCCAAGCAGGGTGACAGATACATAGGTATTGGGCGCGTTGTCGTCGCTGAGCGGGATGCTGACACTCTCGCCGCCCGGCCCGATTTGCAAAATCCGCGCGGAAAGAATCGCGCCGCGCTCGGTCGTCACCAGCGCGCGGACGGTTTCGTCGAAGGGGTTGGGGACGAACACCCCGGCCATCTGCCCCGGCTGGTAAGCAGACTGGTCTGCCGTCAGGTGAATCTGGCTGAAGGGCATCACCGGCCAGACGGCCTGGCCGCGCCCGCCGACCCATATCAGGGTTTCGCTGGCGTTGCCGTCCACGACGGCGCGCAGCAGGTAGGTACCCGGCTCGGAGGGCGTAAACTCGACCGACGCCAGGCCGTCGGCTCCGGTGCGCACCTGCCGGCCCTCGAGCGGCGTAACCACTTTGTCGTAGCGCGGGTATGGGCTGGCTTCATCGCCCGGCCTGATTTTCCAGGCGATTTTCTGGAAATCGGCCTGCAACGTCCGGCCCGCCTGCGGGGTTTTGTCCAGGCCGACGACGGTCAGGGTAAAACCGAGCGGCGTTCCGGCCCGCCCGACCCACTGAGCCGGGCAGATTCCGGGATAGACGGATGCCGGGTGCAGGGTGGCCGATTCGCGCGCGCTGAGCGGGAATCCGCCCGATTCGATGGCGGTCACTTCGAGGGTAAAGTTGGATGTGCCGTTAATTTTCAAGTCATCAAAAACCAGGCTTGACGCGCCGTCAAACCCGGTGCGCCCCTCGCCGCTGGCAACTTCGATGCCGTAGCGGCCGCTCCACATCCCCAGCCAGTCGGCTACATATTCGCCGCTCTGGAAGCCGGGAATGGAGAAATATTGCGGCTCGCGGAAAAGTTTCCAGGTTAAGGGCAGGTCGGCGGCGGGCGCGCCAAAGAAATAATCGGCCCGAACCGTTGCCGTCAACGGCTCCCCGGCCAGGCCTTGCTGGGGGGTCATCGCCACCGACAGGTTGATTTCCGGCTTGCGGTAGTCGGCCACGCTGAAAAAAATCTCGAAGGTTTCATCGCCGCCCCAGCGGCTCTGGTCGCCCGTCACCTGGATAACCCAACTGGACGGGCTGGCATTCTCGGGCAAGCTGAACTGTCCGCTGAACGCGCCAAATTCAGAGAAAGTTATCGGCGCGCTGGATACTTCCGAACCGCGCTCGTCCCTCAAGGTCACCCGCCATTGCGATTCGGGCTGCAGGTCGCTATAGCGGCCATTGAAGGCCTGGCGGGCAATCCCGCGATACGAAACCTGCTGGCCGGGGCGGTAAATCGGTCGGTCGGTGTAGAGATACACCCGGTCTTGCTCGCCGTGGAAAAAGTCGGCGGGCAGACCGAACTCCCAGGGGGTAATGCCAACGTCAAAATGAGTGGCTACCATGCCGAACAAATCGTCGCCGGGCTGGCCGAGTACGACATAATAATTTTCACTGATATCCAGCCTGGGGTCGAAGCGCGGCTGCCACAGGCCGCTGGCATCCGTCTGGCCGCTGGCGTGCAAGACACCTTCCTGGTCGTACAACGCAATCGGGGCCGAGGCAACCGGCTGTCCGCTGCGCAAATCCACCGCCCAGGCCAGGGCGCTGTCCGCCGCCACTTTCAGGGTCAGGTTGATGTTGCTCGAAAGTACAGTCATCGGCTGCGGGCGGAAGTTGTTCCCCAGCAGGCTCGAATCGACCCTTGTAAAATACAGGCCGGGCGGCAGGCTGTCATTCTCGGTCAGCGGGGCGCTGTAAACGCTCGTGCCGCTGCCCGCATTCGGGCGCAGGGCCAGCGTCCAGGGCCGGGCCGGGACGAAATTCTCGCGCTCCTGGTAGGCGTTTTCCAGCCTGAAAAACTCATCCAGAGAAATCTGGCCGGTGCTGACATCCAGCAAAGCCAGGTTGGTAATCTGCATTCCCACATGCGGGTCTTCGGGGCGCACAAAAAACACCGGCAGGTAGGCCAGGCTCAATCCCGGCTCGGGCGGGTTACTGCGAAACCGGAAAGTGTAAGCCTGCCCCAGTCGCATGCCCCACTTGTCGGCCAGGTCGCCCGAAACAGAAGCCGTGTAAAGCGTATCGGGGTTGAACTCACCATGAATATAGAGCGCGCCTTCATAAATATAAATGCGCACATCGCTGGCAGTCGGGCTGACCGTGACCATCTGTTCGATTTCGTCAGCCGTGTACTCGCCAACCGGCGCGGTCAGGAAAATCTCGACCCGCTCGTTGTAAGGTTTGGCCCCGCCATCGAAAGGCGTGGTGTAGGCAATCGCAAAGTTCGGAACACTGGTGTAATTGCGCTGGATGTCCGCCTGCAGGCCCAATCCGCCGCGCGAGCGGGATGCGGACGAAAGGCGCAGGCTGTACGCCGCAGCGCGGACCAGGCGACCCGCAGGCTTGAATACCGTTTGGGTGGCGTTTTCGTTCCATTCAAACGTCCCGTTAACCGCCCCGCCCGGGCCTTCGAGGCGCAAATCAGCCTCGACACTGGCCTGGTCCATCGGCTGGTTGAAGGTGATGGTGAACGCCGGCTCGAGTTCCAGGTCGAGCTGGTCGGAGGGGCTAATCTCGACCACACGCGGCAGGGAGGTGCGGAAGGCCCAGGCCGGGGCATTTTCGAGTTTCAGACCGGCCAAACTCTGCAAGGACGGGTTGACCCGCACGGTATAGTCCGCGCCGCCGTCCAGGCCGGGGTCGGGATGAAAGATGTAGGTGCTGGTGTTCAGCCACTCGCCGCGCCCGCCCACCGCCGGTTCAATGCTGAACCCGGCGGGTAGGTCAGTTGCGTCGCTCCCGAGCGGCACCACCGGCTGGTTAAAAGCCACCACAATCGCCGAATCGGTGCGGATGTCTTCGCCATCGGCGGCCGGCAGGGTCTGGGTGACGGCCAGGGCCGGGGCGGTGAAAAAGCCGACAGACCAGGCTTCGAGCAGGACCAAACCGTTCGCGGCTGTCGCGCCAGTGGCCAGGGTAAAGGTCACGGGTGAATCCGCCGGGAGCGGCTGAAGCGGGGTAAAGGTCAGGGTCGAGTCGTCGATCCAGACGTAGATTCCCTCGCCCTTGTCCATCTTCAAGGCTGCTTCGACCGAGGCGCGGTTCATCGGCTGGTTGAAAAAGAAGGCTATCCCCTGCTGAAGGCCAACCTGGCTCCCAGCAGGCGGGTCGGTTTCGACGATCGCGGGCGGCAGCGTCAGGGGCGTGGCGGTCGGCGTGACCACAAAGGGGATGTCGATTTCGACCGGCGCAGTGAAGTTGCAGGCCAGCGCAAGGCTGATAAGCAGGGCAAAAATGGCAGAGACAAAACGCGATGTGCGGGACATATCTCTTCTCCTCAGTAGCGCAGGTTTCAGCCTGTAAGACCGCCTGAAGTCGGCGCTACATTAATTGTTTCAGAATTGCTATTTTGATTATACAGCGGCAGAGCAGAAAGCCAATCACCAGTATAATCAGGAAAATTAATGGAGATACCGATGAAAATCCTGGTGACAAACGACGACGGTGTGCAGGCGCCCGGCCTGCTGGCGCTGGCCCAGGCAATGCGAAAATTGGGCGATGTGACCGTGCTGGCCCCCGACCGCAACTGGAGCGCCAGCGGGCATGTCAAAACCATGGAGCGCCCGCTGCGGGTGCGCGAAACCCGCCTGGCCGACGGCTCAGCCGCCTACACCAGCGACGGCGCGCCCTCCGATTGCGTTGCCCTGGCCGTGCTGGGCGTTCTGGATGAAACGTATGACCTGGTTGTCTCGGGCATCAATCCGAACGCCAACATCGGCCACGACGTGACCTACTCCGGCACGGTCACCGCCGCCATGGAGGCGGTCATCTGCGGTGTGCCAGGGATTGCGGTTTCGCTAAATTCGCTACCAGAACACGGCGAACTGGACTATGCCCCGGCCGCCTGCGCCGCCCTGCGGGTGGCAAAACAGGTCGCGGCGCGCAGATTGCCCGAAGGGGTTTTCTTGAACATCAACGTGCCTTGCCTGCCCGAAAATGAGTTCAAAGGCTACATGATTACACGCCAGGGACTGCGGGTCTACCGCGACGCGCTGGTGCGCCGCAACGACCCGCGCAACCGTCCGTATTACTGGATTGGCGGCGACTTTCCGACCGGAATCCCTGAAGACGGCACCGATGTCGGCGCGCTGGCGGCGGGTTATGTCTCGCTGACGCCCCTACAACTCGATTTGACCGCCCGAAGCGCGCTCGAAACCCTGAAAACCTGGGAATTCTAAACATGCCCGCATTCAGCTCCCCACCCAACCCGGCAGATTTCAACGCCCGCGTCTGGCAGGTCGTGCGCCAGATTCCGCCCGGCAGGGTCATGGCCTACGGACAGGTTGGCGCGTTCGTCCCCGCACCCGAGGGTATGAGCCTGAAAGATTACGATGCCTTCCGCGCCCGCTGGGTCGGCGGCGCAATGGCCGCCTGCCCCGAGGGAGTCCCCTGGTGGCGGGTGGTCAACGCCCAGGGAAAAATCAGTCCGCGCCCGGGGGCGGAAGAGCAGCGCGCCCTGCTCGAAGCCGAAGGAGTCGTCTTCGACGCCAAAGACCGCATCGACCTGTCGCGCTTCGGCTGGCATCCTGACGAAGCGCAAAACGACAAAATACTAACATTATTTTAAGAAAAACCCCTTGCATTTTTTTCTGCATGGGAGTAATATATAGAAGACAGACGTCAGGGTGCCCCCCTCACCCTGGCGTCTGTCATTTAAGTCGAAATTCAGGGGATGATTGCCAAAACAGCCAACCCTGAATTAGAATAAAGCCGGAGAGACTCTCATGGAGACGACGAACAAATCCCCGCGCTGGAATGCCAGTACCAAACTGATTGCCGGGCTAACCCTGGTGGCGATTGTTGGTTTTTTCCTGGCCAAGTTCCAGGGTATTTTGCCGCCGCTGATTATGACTTTCCTGCTGGTATACCTGCTCTACCCGGTGGCGAATTTCCTGAAAACCAGGCTGCGCTTTGCCTGGGGATTGGCCGTGCTAGTCGTTTACCTGGTTTTGATTTTGCTGATTTTAGGGCTGGCAACCATCAGCGGGTTCGAGCTGGTATCGCAGGTGCAAAGCCTCATACGGTTGGTCGAATCCAGCCTGAGCGAAATCCCCGAACTGACCCGACAAATTTCTGAAATCAGTTTCCAGGTTGGGCCATTGGTCTTCGAGATGAGCGCCCTCGATCTGAACACCCTCAGTGGACAGTTGATTGACGCCGCACGGGGAATGCTGGGGCGCACCGGTGAGGTCCTCGGCACGGTAGCCGGGACGGCCCTCAGTTCACTGGCCTGGACGGCTTTTGTCCTGCTGATGTCCTTCTTCATCCTGTCCGAAAGCGGCGGCCTGCCCGGAGGCATCCTGAACATCAATGCCTACGATTACACCAATGACCTGAACCGCGCCAAGCAGGAACTAACCAAAATCTGGAACGCTTTCCTGCGCGGGCAGATTATCGTCGCCAGCCTGGCGGTGCTTGTCTACACGCTAGTTTTGAGTACCTTGGGGGTGCGTTACGCGCTCGGCCTGGCTCTGCTGACTGGCGCGGCGCGCTTCCTGCCTTACGTTGGCCCGGCCATCGGCTGGACGGTGATGGCGCTGGTGGCTTTCTTCCAGGTTTACAAGCCTTTTGGTCTGTCTGATGTGGCCTACACCCTGATTGTCATGGCGACTGCCTGGGTCATCGACGCCATTTTTGACAACATCGTCCAGCCGCGCGTCATGGCCGACGCATTAAAAGTCCACCCGGCTGCAGTGCTGGTGGCAGCGATTATTGCCCTCGACTTGCTGGGTATTTTGGGGGTTATCGTCGCCGCCCCGATGCTGGCCACCCTGCAACTGACCGCGCGTTACGTCACGCGCAAAATGCTCGACGTCGACCCCTGGGAAGGCTTCGAAGACAGCCACCCCCCTGAGCCGCTGCGCAAACAAATCAGCGATAAAATCGACACTGTTAAGGCTTTGTGGAAAAAACTGACCAAAAAGAGCGTAAAATAGGTAGCAATGCTATAATTTACTTAATATTTGAGAAAGGAGCTGACAATGCCCAAGAATACCGAACCCACCACCGAAACCCTGGCCGAAACCGAGAATTACCTGGTCTGGAAAGCGGACGAACCCGATGGTGAAACCACCTATCATGTCGAGTTGGGAAACCTGACCATTCATTTCTTCAAGGAAGAATGGGAAGAATTCCTGGCCCTGGCCCGCGCGCTGGAGGACTAATCTGCCCGCGGTACAAAAAGCAAACGCGCCCAGCCTAATCGCCGGGCGCGTTTGCTTTTAAGCGTGATGCTACCGCCGGTCATCCTTGAAGAAAGCCGTCAGGATGACGCTGACGATGCTGACAATCAGGCCGCCCAGGAAGGCGGGCCAGAACCCGTCCACGGTGAAACCGATGCCGAAGTTCAGACCAATCAGCCCGGTCAGCCAGAACAGCAGAGTATTGATGACCAGGGTGAACAAACCGAGGGTCAGGATAATCAGCGGGCAGGTCAGGAACTTGAGCAGGGGGCGCACCAGGGCATTCAACAGGCCAAAAATCAGCGCCAGGCCCAGGTAAGAGACCCAGGTTGTCCCCGGCAGAGGCAGGATGCCTGGAACCAGGCTGACAGCCGCATACAGGGCAACCGCATTAATCAGTAAACGAATCAGGAACTTGTTCATTTTTTCTCCTTGTTGCGCAAGAAATTCCGGGCTATTGGCCCATTGGGTCGCGCTATTTTGTTATACGCCCCAGCCTCAATTTGGTTGCTGGCCAGGGGCCTCCATCCACATCAGGGTGCGCTGCGCGGAAAAACCGGCAGCGCGTATGGCTTCGTCGGCGGGGCCGGAGGGGTATTCGAGGCCCAGTCCGCGCTGGTGGGCAAACATGCGTCGGGCATACAAGAGCAAATCGGTCAGTGCTAGCGGGTCTGGATGGGGCGGTGCGGCCAGCCAGGCCGTCGCCTTGCGATTCTCGTGCAAACGGCAACTGAGCACCGCGCGCAACTGGCCATCCTTCTCGACCGCCCATTGCGAAACGTCGATATCCATCAACAAGCGGTAAAAACCGTCCCAAAGGTGCGGGCCGAACGAATCCCACGAAGATTGGTTGGGCGGATACCATTCCAGGTCGGGCGGATAGCCGCGTTCAAGCCAGTTGCGCTGGGAAGACCAATCGTCCGCCGCGCGCAGTCGGATTTTCGCCCCCGGTCCTTCGCCGTGCTGCGGGATTGTGCCCGAGTGGGCGAACCATTCGGTGCGGCGGGTGCGCTCGCGAAAACCCAGGTCACGGTAAATGTGGATTGCGGAGAGGTTGTCGTCGCGCACGTGCAGCCAGAGCGCGTTGGCGCCTTTTTCGCGCGCGCGCTGCATTGCCATTTCGGTCAGAATCCGCCCGATGCCGCGTCCGCGATAGTCGGGGTGGGTGGCGACGTTGGCGATCAGGTAAATGCGGCGTCCCCAACGGTGAAACGGAACCAGGCTGGCATTACCGACCACCCTGCCCTTGTCCTCCCAGACAAAGCCCGAAAGCGGCAGCGAAATCACATCCACCATGTGCGGGGCCCAACCCAGGAAGTCGCGATTGCGGGCGTGGCGGCGCATCTCGCTAACCTGCGCGCGCCCGTCCGAACCGAGGGTGGTCTCGAAGCATAACTCAATCAGGTCTGCCACCGCCGTCAGGTCGCGCAGGATGTTTAATGGACGCGCTTGCCCGGTAGTCTCTGAAGCCAAAGTCAATGTCAGGTTCATTGCTTCAATTATAACTTGGGGGGCAAAATCAAGTGTAGAATAGACTCATACGCATTTCTTACACCGTTCTTTGAGTGCGCCTACACGCCTTTTGCTATAATTCCATTATTGTAAAAGCCTTGAATCTGCCCTAAAGACTTTCAGGCGTAATAGAGACCAAAGGAAAAACCTGCCATGATGCGATTTGACCGCTTTACTGAACGCGCCCAGGAAGCCGCCCAACGCGCGGCGGAAATTATCCAGCGCTACGGCCATAACCAGATTGATACCGAGCACATCCTGCTGGCTTTAATTGAACAGCCCGGCGGGGTGATTCCACAAATCCTTGAGAACCTTAACGTCAACGCCCAGGCCCTGGCCGACCGCCTGGACGCGACCCTGCGCGCCAGCCCGAAGGCCAACATCTTCGGTGGCGGGGCGGGACAAATTTTCATCACCCCGCGCGTCAAGCGGATTATCGACCTTGCCAACGAGGAAGCCAACCGGCTGAAGGATGAGTACATCTCGACCGAACACATCTTCCTGGCGATTTTAACGGAGCGCAACACCCCCGCAGCCCGAATCTTGGAAACGACTGGAATCACCCGTGAGCGGGTGCAAGAGGCCGTTCAGCAACTGCGCGGTGGACAGCGCGTGACCGACCCGCAATCCGAAACCCGCTACCGCACCCTCGAAAAATACTCCCGCGACCTGACCCAGATGGCGCGCGAAGGCAAACTCGACCCGGTCATTGGCCGCGATAAAGAAATCCTGCGCCTGATTCAAATCCTTTCGCGGCGCACCAAGAACAATCCTGTCCTGATTGGCGAGGCCGGGGTCGGCAAGACCGCCATCGTCGAGGGGCTGGCCCAGAAAATCGAAAGCAACGATGTGCCCGAAATCCTGAGCGGCAAGAAAGTGGTCGCGCTCGACCTGGGCGCGATGATTGCCGGGTCGCGCTTTCGGGGTGAATTCGAGGAACGCCTGAAAGCCGTCATCGAGGAAGTCCAGCGCGCCGAAGGTGAAATCATCATGATGATCGATGAATTGCATACCGTCGTCGGCGCGGGCGCGGCCCAGGGCGCAATGGACGCCTCGAACATGCTCAAACCGGCCCTGGCGCGCGGCGAGTTGCAGTGCATTGGTGCGACAACGCTGGACGAGTTCCACAAGCACATCGAGAAAGACCCGGCCCTCGAGCGCCGCTTCGCCCCCATTTATGTGGAAGAACCCTCGGTCGACGACACCATCCAAATGCTGATGGGACTGCGCGACCGCTACGAAGCCCATCACAAAGTCCGCTTTTCAGATGAGGCCCTGAAAGCCGCCGCCCAATTGGCCGACCGCTATGTGACTGACCGCCACCTGCCCGACAAGGCCATCGACCTGATGGACGAGGCCGCCGCCAAACTGCGCGTGGCGCTGTATTCCATGCCGCCCGAACTGAAGAGCATGAAAAACGACATCGAAAAACTGGCCGCCGAGGAAGAACAGGCCGGTCTGGCGCGCGAGTACGAACGCGCCGCCCAGAAAAAGGTCGACCGCCTGCGCCTGGAGGACGAATACAAAGCCCTGCGCGATAAATGGGAACGCGAGCACCACATCGACGAGGTGGTGGATGTGCAGGATATCGCCGAGGTCGTCAACCAATGGACGGGCATCCCGGTCACGCAGATGATGGAAACCGAATCGGCCAAACTGCTCCAAATGGAAGAACGCCTGCACGAGCGCATCATAGGCCAGGAGGAAGCCATCCACGCCATCAGCGACGCCATCCGCCGGGCTCGTTCCGGGCTGAAAGACCCATCCCGCCCGATTGGTTCGTTCATCTTCATCGGCCCCAGCGGCGTGGGCAAGACCGAACTGGCCAAAGCCCTGGCCTGGTTCATGTTCGACGACGAAGACGCGATGGTGCGCATCGACATGAGCGAATACCGCGAACAGCATACCGCCAGCCGCCTGTTCGGCGCGCCTCCCGGCTATGTCGGCTACGAGGAAGGCGGACAACTGACCGAGGCCGTGCGCCGCCGCCCCTACCGGGTGGTGTTGTTCGACGAGGTTGAGAAGGCCCACCCCGAAGTGTGGAACACGCTGCTGCAAATCCTCGACGATGGCCGCCTGACTGACGGGCAAGGCAACGTGGTCGATTTCCGTAATACGGTCATCATCATGACGTCCAACCTGGGCACCGAATTCGTGCGCAAGAGCGGCGCTTTGGGCTTCGTGCAGCGCAACGTCAGTGAGGATGAGCGCGAATCGCACGAAAAAATCGAGCGCGCCCTGAAAGGCACCTTCCGGCCCGAATTCCTGAACCGCATCGATGAAATCATCATGTTCTCGGCCCTGACGGTCGAGCAGATGGAGCATATTGTTGATTTGCAGATGGCTGAAGTCCAGAGCCGGTTGGACGAATACAAAATCACTGTCACGCTCAGTCCCGAGGCGCGCACCTGGCTCGCCACACAGGGCTACGATGCGGCCTTTGGCGCGCGTCCGCTGCGGCGGGCCATCCAAAAGTTTGTCGAGAGTCCGCTTTCGATGGAACTGCTGGCGGGCAAATTTACCGAAGGCGGCTCCGTCAAAGTGGATGTGGCCGAAGAAAAAATTGTCTTCAAGTAAATCGGTTTGAATGAGAAGAGTGCGGGATTTTCCTGCACTCTTCTTTTTTGTTGGAGACGATTCGGTCTTGCGCCAACTCGCCCCATTCTGCGCAAGGGTTTTCTGATAATTGCCGGGTGAGCCTGCGCAAATCGAGAGCCAATAGTCAGGATAAAAAAAGGAGAAGCAGACATGTTCAGGAAAAAAGCAATCCTTGCAACCATTACCGCCGGAATGTTGTTGGCGGCCTTGTTTGGGGCTACTCCAGTTCGCGCCGACGTTGCCCCGCCCGAATCAGCGCCCGGCTCGAACCCGGTCCCCGGCGGCCAGACCCAGGTGCGGATGCTGGCCGAAACCGTCACGCTCGAGATTGCGCCCCACCCGTCCGACTCGCGATCGGCCATAGCCAGAACCACCGCGCTTTTTACCATGCGCAACCTGGGCGCGAGCGAGGAGAAGATGCAGGCGCGTTTTCCGCTCTCGTTCTTCAACGGCAACTCAGACGGGTTTGGGCAGTTCCCTGAAATCGGCGCAATAACGGTCAAAATCGACGGGCGCAGCGTCGCCACCCGGCGCGAGATGCAGCCGTTCCTGGAAAACGAAACCTCCTACAAAGAGCGCGAAGAAATCCCCTGGGCGGTCTTTGATATCACCTTCCCACCAGGGCAGGATGTCGTCATCGAGGTGGGTTACACCATCAACGGGTTTGGATACTACCCCTACCAGGTCTTCCGCTATGTATTGCAGACCGGCGCGGGCTGGAACGGGACGATTGGCTCCGCCGACATCATCGTGCGGCTGCCTTATGCCGCCAACGCGCAAAACGTCTGGCTGAAGGATGTGGACGGCTACGGCGAACCGACCCAGGGCGGCCTGATCAGCGGCAACGAGGTGCGCTGGCGTTTCGAGGACTTCGAGCCAACCTGGCAGGACGATTTCAAAGTCGTGCTTGTCACCCCCTCGCTGTGGCAAACCGTCCTGCGCGAACAGGCCAATGTGAACAAAAACCCCAAGGACGGCGAGGCCTGGGGGCGGCTGGGCAAAGCCTACAAGGAAACCATCATGCAGTCCAAGGGCTACCTGCGTACCGACCCGGGCGGCAGGGAAGCCCTGCGCCTGGGACGCGAAGCCTATGAGAAATGCCTGTCCCTGCTGCCGGATGATTCGCTCTGGCATTATGGCTATGCCGAACTGCTCTGGGCGCACTATTTATTCGATATTTACTTTGGCGGCCCGCCAGATGCGGAAGGCATCCTGTCACTGACGCTTTTGCACCTGCAAACCGCCCTGCGACTCGACCCCAACAACCAGCGCGCGCGGGATTTGCTGGAAAACATCAGTTACTCCCTGCCGGATGCTGTTCAACTCGACGGGGCGGATTTTATTTACCTGGGGCTGACCGCCACTCCCGTACCGCCGACACCCTATAACGGGCCCGCCAGCGAAACGCCAGAATCCCAAACGACCGAGCCGTCCGCGCCCACAGCGACCAGCGCTCCCACAACGACCCGCCCGCCCGAGACGGATGAGTCCGCGCCAGGGAATGAAACACCCCGCAATCCGGGGACGGTTTGCGGGGCGGCTGCGCTGGTATTTCCGGGGCTGGCGATTGTCTTATGGCGAAGGCGGCTGGCTGCTCAAAAAGGTACTCAAACGAGCGGTTCCCTGAAGTCGTAAATGCCATCGCGGAAGGCCCATTTGCATCCGCAGCCGGGGCAGTCGAGGTGGTCGGACTGGTCGGTGAGCGGGTGGGTGGTGCAGTTGGGACATTGGAAGCGGTCGAGGATGTTGTGGCGCAAGATGACATCTTGCGCCACTTGCGTTACTGTTGCTTTGACAAACACGCTGGGGGTCAGTTGCCAGAGTGCGCCAGTCGGTTGGACCAGGCCATCCATAGCGGCCAGCAGGCTGGCGGGTAGGATGCGCTTGAGTATCCCCAACCGGAAGTGCGAAACCGTCAGCGTTTTCTCAATCCGAAAGCCGAGCTCATCCAGCCAGTTGCGAATGGCTTTGGGGTGGAAGTCGAAGTTGAGGGCGGCGAATTCGATCGGTTCGAGGCTGAACGGGTTCCAGCCCTGCCTGCCGAGCCAGTAGCGCAGGATGGCTTTCAGGTTGAGTTTGTTGGCAAATTCGAGGATGAAGGTCGCGCCGGGGAGCAGGACGCGCCGCACCTGCCCGAGGGCTTTGGGGGCGTCGGCCATGTGGTGCAGGGTGCGAATCATGGTTGCGCCGTCGAACAGGCCGTCGATGAAGGGGATTTTGTACACATCGGCGGCGACGTAGGTGTAGCGTGGCGAATCGCCCAGGCGTTCGCGGGCCTGGGCCAATTGGGTACGCGAGTAGTCAAGCAGGACGATGCGCTCATAGCCTGTATAGCGCAGGGTGTTGCGCCCGGCCCCGGCACCGAGTTCGAGCAGGAGGTTGCCCTGGGCGGGCAGCATGCGCTTGAGGGCAATTTCCTCGGCTTTGTCTTCGTAGGCGCGCCCACCTTTGTCCCAGAAGGAGGTCTGGTAGTCGGAGCCTTCGTAATCGCAAACGGGAATATTACTCATTATCTCCCTATCGCTCGATACTTGAAGCCCATTTCGCGCATGCGGGCCGGGTCGTAGATGTTGCGGCCATCCATGATGATGGGGGTTTTGAGCAGGTTCTTAATTTTTTGCAGGTCGAGTTGCTTGAATTCGTTCCACTCTGTGACGACAACCAGGGCGTCACAGCCTTTTGCCATTTCGTAGGGGTCTTTGAACATCTGGACGGCGGGCAGTATGGGAGCGGCCACGTCCATGGCGACCGGGTCGTAGCCGCGCACGGTTGACCCGGAGGCTGTCAGGGCCTGGGCAATGTCAATTGCGGGGGCGTCGCGCATGTCGTCGGTGTTGGGTTTGAAGGCCAGGCCAAGCAGGCCGACGATCTTGCCCTGGGCTGAACCGCCGAGTAGTTCTTCGGTCCAGCGCGCGACAGATTTGCGGCGGTCGTAATTGACATCTGTGACCATATTCAAGATGCGCGGGTTGAGACCTTTTTCCTCGGCCATGTAAGCCAGGGCCAGCACGTCCTTGGGGAAGCAAGAACCGCCCCAGCCAAGACCAGCGTCGAGGAAATGGCGTCCGATGCGGGCGTCGTAACCCATCCCGGCGGCAACTTCCTTGACATCCGCGCCGTAGGCTTCGCAGATTTCGGCAATTTCGTTGATAAAGGAAATCTTGGTCGCAAGGAAGGCGTTCGAGGCGTATTTAATCATTTCGGCGGTGCGCAGGTCGGTGATGACGATGGGCGCGCGCAGCGGCAGGTGCAGTTGGGCAACTTTGTTGGCGGCATCCAGGTCGAAAGAGCCAATCACATTACGGTGCGGCTGCATGAAATCGCCAATGGCCGAGCCTTCGCGCAGGAATTCAGGACAGGAAACGACCGCAAAATCAATCGGCTGGGGCAGTTCGCGTTTGACGATATCGGCCACCCAGTCGCCGGTGCCAATCGGCACGGTTGATTTGTTGATGAGAATCAGCGGGGCCTTCATATTTTTAGCAATGGATGTAGCCGCCGACGCGACATATTTCAAATCGGCCTCGCCATTAACACCCGAAGGTGTGCCGACGGCGATGAAGGCAAACTCGCAATCTTTGAGGGCTTCGGCGTAATCGGTGGTAAACGACAGCCGCCCGGCGTTAACATTGCGCCGAACCAGTTCTTCCAGGCCCGGTTCGTAGATGGGCATGATGCCCTTTTTAAGGTTTGCGATTCGTTCAGGGTCTACATCCAGCGCGATAACCCGGTTGCCCAGGTCTGAGAAGCACGCGCCGGTCACCAGGCCGACATATCCAACACCAACAACGCAAATTTGTTTCATAGTTTCTTCCTTTATAACCACAAAGTTGGGATTTTATAATTTCTAGAAAAAGCCATAGCCCCGGATGCCCAGAAAGGCCAAGACTCCAAAGATAAAAAGGACTATTAACCCGGCAGTGGCAGCCTGTACGTTGCCATGCTCATCAGTCAATTGGAAATAGGGGTACATCCCCTCGACGATTAATTTCGGGCCGCCGAACCAGGTAAAAATCAGCCCGCCCAACAGGCCGCCCAGGTGTCCCCAGTTGTCGATGCCCGGCTGCAGGCCAATCACAAAGTTGACGCCCGCAATGAACAACACACTTTGCAGGGCCGAGCGCGCCTGTCCGCCAAACAACTCACGGTGGCGGTAAAGGAAAAGCCCCTGGGCGCCCAGCAGGCCGAAGACAGCGGTCGAAGCCCCCAGCGAGGGATTCGGCGTCAGCAGGAAGGAAAACACATTCCCGGCAAATGCGCCCGCCAGGTAAAGCCCCAGGTAACGGCCATGCCCGAAGAAACGCTCGAGGCCGCTGCCAATCACCACCAGGGCGTACATGTTAAAACCGATATGCAGGATGGAACCGTGCAAAAGCGCCGGGGTAAAAAGCCGCCACAACTCGCCATTGATGATGAACTGGTTGATTTTCATGCCAAAATAAGCCGGGAGGTCTGTCCCAAGCACAACTTCGCTCAACATCTGCGCCAGGTAAACCAGAACCGTCAGGCCGAGGATGGTATAGGTCACATAAGGCACACCCTTCGGCAGTTCAACACGCGCCGGTTGCGGAGGTGGGTAACTTTCAGGAGATTGGTCTTGATACATCACAGGCTCACATTCCTTTGTTGCACACGGTGATGCTCGGAAGAAATAATCGCGCGAATGGTATCAACCGTTTCGTCGAGAAAAAATTCACGGTTAATGACCACATAATCGAACTCGTCCACCCGCTTCAGTTCCTGGCGGGCGGTGGCAATCCGCAGGCTCAGGCTCTCAACCGTCTCGCTCTTGCGCGTCTCGAGACGGTGCACCAGGTCGTCGGCGTTTTCGGTGGTCAGGAAGATGAGAATCGCATCCGGCGCAAGCTTGCGGATGGTGGCCGCGCCCTGCACATCGATACGCATGATAACATCCTTGCCGCTCGCCAGGGCCTCGCGCACCTGCTGCTTGGGAATGCCCTTGTAATCGTTGTAGACGATGGCATATTCCAGCAATTCGTCCTCGTCAATCATATGGGCAAATTCTTCCTTGGACAGGAAAAAGTAATCGACCCCATGCACTTCATTGGCGCGGCGCGGGCGGGTGGTGGCCGTGACCACAAAGTGAAACGGCAACTCGCGCTCCTTCATGCGCTGCAAGACGGTATCTTTGCCAACGCCCGAAGGGCCGGAGACAACAATCAATAAGGGTTGGGGATGGAGGATATCGAATTCGTCGGTCATCCTGCTATTTTACCGCCAAACTGGCCCTCCTTTTGGTTGGATTGGACGCGGACTTCCCCGCGCCTGCCTACGGCGATTCTCAAGCCGCCTCGGCCCTGGCGTTTTGATTCTTGCGCCAGAAAGAGATGGCAATCGCCAGAAGGACAATCCCCAGGGCCAGGCCGCCAAAGTTGGACAGGAACTCGCTAACCAATTCCCACTGGCTGCCAAAGGCGTAGCCCAGGCCTCCGTACAGGAAAACCCAGGTCGCCTCGCCCAGGAACATGAACAGGAAGAACCTGCCAAACGGGTAGCGGCTGCCCCCCGCTATCAGGTTTACCGGCACGGCCAGGGCTGTAAACAGGAAACGGGAAAAGTAAATCGCCGCCCCGCCCTGGTTGTTGAAGGTTTTGCGAGCCGACTCCCAGCGTGGGGATTGCTCCAACGAAGCGCGAATCCGGCCACGGGTTATGAAGCGGCCAATTCCAAAGCCCAGGCTGTCGCCCAGCACCACGCCGGTCAATCCCAAAAAAGCGGTCAGACGCCAGTCCATAAATTCCTGGCGTGCAAACGCGCCTGCCGCAACCAGCATCAGTGAAGCGGGCACAGGCAGGCCTGCCGCGCCAACCAGCAGGAAAAACGCCAACGCCGGAGCGCCGTAAGTCAGCAGCAGGGACAAACCCAGTTCGGTCAGCGACTCGGTCATGGCGGCGATGGGGCCTCCGGCGGCTGTGGCGGGCGCGGAGGCCGGCTTTGCAGGTATTCGGTGACGACTTCGCGGGTGCGCGCCAGGACATACCCCGGCTGGTCGGGATAATAAAGGCGATTAATGTCTTGCAGGCTGCGTTTTGCGTTTTCAGGCGGGGAGATTTCCAGTTTTTCGTACAGGTATTCGGGCGGCAGGCGAAAAGCCTTCGAAATGTAGGCCGGGGTCATCCAGCCGCGAATATCCTGCGGGTCAGGCTGTTCGGGACGAAAATCGCTGCCGCGCAGGTGAAAAAACGCCCTGCCAACGCGCAGGCCAAAAAAAACGACCAGCGCAATGCCGAGCAGGAGTATCAAAATCTGTACCCAGTTTTTTTGCAGGGACAACTGTCTCATGCCGCGAGTATACCTTAGGCTTTGCGTCCCTCAGCCTCGAAGCCGGGAATTTTGACGCGTACCTCGGCCCATTTCAAGAAAGCGTCGAGCAGGTAGACAATCGCCAGGTAAACCAGCGCGACAGTCATATATGCGCCAATCGGGTTGTAGGTGCGGGCGGCGATGGTTTTGCCAACCGCCATTAGCTCAGGCACTGCAATCAGGAAGACGATGGCAGTGGATTTAAGCAAAGAAACCGGCTCGTTGGCCCAGGCCGGGATGGCCAGCCGCAAGGCCTGCGGCAGGATGATTTCCCAAATGGCGCGCCACTTCGACATGCCGATGGCGCGCCCGGCCATCATCTGGCCTTCGCCAATCGCCAAAATGGAGCCGCGCAGGTATTCGGCCTGGTACGCCCCGGAATTCAGCCCCAGCGCCAGGAAGGCCGACCACTCGCGCGAGAGGGTAATCCCGATACCCGGCAGGCCGTAATAGATGAGGAACAACTGCACCAGCAGCGGCGTGCCGCGAAAGAGTTCGACATACCCGACCGCCAGCCCGCGCCAGAACTTGTTGCCATACACACGCGCCAGCGCGCTCAACAATCCCAGCACCAGGCCGGCCGCCAGCCCCTGGACGGTCAACAGCAGGGTAATACCTGCACCTTGAAGCAGTTGCGGCCAAAAGCGAATGAAGAACTCAGGCACATCGCTCATGCTTTTTCTTCCTTCTTGCCGTACAGTTCGCTGATCTTCCACAGGAATTCGCGGGTGCGTTCGTGCTGCGGACGATAGAACAGGTCGTCGGGTTTGCCCTGTTCGACAATGCTGCCTTTTTCCATGAAGACAATCCGGTTGGCGACTTCGCGGGCAAAGCCCATCTCATGCGTGACGACCAGCATGGTCATATGTTCGCGCGCCAGGGTTTCCATCACGCCCAACACTTCGCCAATCAACTCGGGGTCGAGGGCCGAGGTCGGCTCGTCGAAGAGCATCACGCTGGGGTCCATCGCCAGGGCGCGGGCGATGCCTACACGCTGCTGCTGGCCGCCCGACAACTGGCCGGGATAATGGTCGGCGCGGTCGCTTAGCCCGACCCGGTTCAGCTCGTAAAGGGCCTTTTCGCGCGCCCGGGCTTTGGGCATTTTTTTAACCTTGCTCAGGCCAACCATCACATTATCCAGCGCGGTCAGGTGGTTGAAGAGCAGGAAGTTCTGAAAAACCATGCCAACCTGCTGGCGGACCTTGTCCTCGTTGGACTCGGGCGCGGTGATTTCCTGTCCGTTCAGGAAGATTTGGCCGCTGTTGGCCGGGGTCAGCAGGTTGATGCAGCGCAGCAGGGTGCTCTTGCCCGTACCAGACGGGCCGATAATGACAATGGTTTCGCCGCGATTGACATCCAGTGAAATGTTTTCAAAAATGACATTTTGTCCGTAAATCTTGGTCAGGTTCTTGACTTGTAAAATGGGAGAGTCCATGGTTTGCTCCAATTTCAGGCAGCCTGGGTGGGGAGTTTGGTCTTTTCAGCCAGCGCATCGAGGCCGCGATTGACCAGGAAAACCAGCACAAAATAAATCAGCGCGGCAGCGCCAAAGGCCAGCAGGGGCTGCTGGTTGGTGGCGCTCAACTGCTGGGCGCGGCGCAGAATTTCGGGCACGCCCAGGGCATAGACCAGCGAGGAATCCTTCAAGACAATCGAAGCCTCGTTCGACCAGGGCGGGATGGCAATCCGTAGGGCCTGCGGCAGGATGATATACCGGATGGCCTGTATGCGGCTCATGCCTATGGCGCGCGCAGCGGTCATCTGCCCGCCGCTGATGGAAAGCAGCGCCCCGCGCAGGATTTCCATCTGGTAGGCCGAGCTGATGATCCCCAGCGAAATCGACCCGGCCCAAAAAGGCGTCAGGTTGACGACGTTGCCGGAGAGAATGAAGTACAGGATGAAAAGCAACACCACCGGCGGCACGCCGCGCATCAACAGGCTGTAGCCCGCCGAAAGACGTTTGAGCCAGGGCCCGCCATAGGTGTTGAGCAGCGCCAGCCCCAGCCCCAGCACCAGCCCGGCGGGCAGGGCCACCAGCGTGACCGCGATGGTTATCGAAACCCCTTGCAGGATGTAGGAAAAGAAATTTCCGAACATGGGCCTCCCAAAATAAAAAACCTGGCAGGCCGAGAAAGCCTGCCAGGCCAGGGGAAATTACTGACCGAAGTGTTTGAGCGCCAGGGCTTCGATGAAGCCTTCCGATTCCAGTTGGACAATGACTTCGTTAATCGCCTGGGCCAGTTCGGTTGCGCCCTCAGGGATGACGATGTTCATCGGGCCGCTCGAAACAACGCCTTCGTAGGCGATTTTCAGACCGCCCAACTGCGCAGCCAGGGCCTTCATCGGCACGGAGTCGGCCATCATCACATCGATGCGGCCATTTTTCAGGTCGAGCGCGGCCTGGTCGGCGCGGTCATAGCGGAACAGGTTGGCTTCGGCCAGCAGGCCCTCGTCCACCAGCCCGGTCAGCCACTCGTCCTGGGTGGTTCCGTTCTGCACGCCCACCTTGTAGGCGGCCACATCTTCAGGAGCCTGGATGCTCCCGGCGAAGCCATCGGCCACTGCAAAGGCATCTTCACCGTCGTAGTAGGCGTCGCTGAAATCCACCACCTGGTCGCGCTCTTCGGTGTAGTTGAAGGCCGAGATGGAAATATCAATCTTGCCTTCCTGCACACCGGCAATCAGGCTGTCGAAGGGCATATCGACCCACTCGACCGTGACGCCCAGGCGTTTGGCAATCTCTTCCATCAGTTCGATGTCGAACCCGGCCTTGTTGCCGCTTTCATCGATGTACTCAAATGGCGGATAGTCTGCGCTGGTGCCAACCTTAATGACGCCAGCCTTCTTAATGGCATCAAGTTGACTGCCCCCCGCCGCACCGCCGCAAGCCGCGAGCAGCAGGCTCATTACCAAAACCAGGGCAAACCAAAAATACAGGCGTTTCATACGTATTCCTTCCTTTCTGGGTTGGAGAATCTTCCGCAATGCGGAGTTTTTTTACAATAGCACGCCCGCCAGGGTGCCACAAGTGTAAAATGTCACACACAAAACGGGTATTTATCAGGACATTCATAAAAACCCTGGCCCCAATACCGCAATTGCGCCAGCCCTCCCTTTTCGGATATACTGGGCCGGTCGCGTCGTTTCTTTCCCCTTTCCCAACATGCCCCTCCTCGGTGAACTTTCCGCATTACTGACATCCTTCTGCTGGGCCATGAGCGCGGTCGGATTCAACAACGCCACCCGCGTGCTCGGCTCACAGGTCACCAACCGCCTGCGCGTCGTCCTGGCGCTGGTCGCGCTGGTCGTCATTAACACCGTCCTGTACGGCAAACCCATCCCCTTCGATGCCGGTCTCGAACGCTGGGGCTGGCTGGCAATTTCTGGCGTCATCGGCCTGGCCCTGGGGGATGCCTTCCTTTTTAGCGCCTACCGCCACGTCGGCCCCCGCCTCGGGCTGCTGCTGCTCAGCCTGGCCCCGGTTTTCGGAGCCTTCATTGCCTGGGCCTTTTTCGGCGAAACCCTGAGCGCAATTCAAATCCTCGGCATTGCCATCACCCTGGGCGGAATCTCGTGGGTGGTGCTGGTGCGCGACGAAAACAGCACCCAAAACCGGCGCGACTGGCGCAAAGGCGTGCTGTTTGGCATCCTGGCCGCGCTCGGGCAGGCCCTCGGCCTGGTGCTCTCCAAACAGGCCATGGGCGATAACTTCTCCCCCTTTGCCGCCACCCTGATTCGCATGATTGCCGCCGTCTCCACCCTGTGGGTCCTGGCCGTTTTCCAGGGTCAGGCGGCCAAAACGGTAAAAACTGTCATGGCCAACCCGCGCGGATTGCGCTGGGCTATCTTCGGCGCATTCTTTGGCCCGGTCTTCGGTGTATCGGCCTCGCTGCTGGCCGTCCAGCACACGGCGGTGGGCGTCGCCAGCACGATCATGGCCCTGCCGCCAATCATCATGCTGCCGATCAGCTATTTCTTCTACAAGGAAAAACTCAACTGGCAGTCAGTTCTCGGCACGCTGGTCGCCATCGGCGGCGTGGCGTTGTTGTTTATTGCTTGACCCGTGGCACGGGATGTTATCCCGCGATTTGACCATATTGTTATCTGTAGGGGCGCAGCAATGCTGCGCCCCTACGATGGATGAAAATTATGACCATTTACCCCCTCGCCGCCCTGCGCGCTTTTGCCCTGCATTCGCTCAAACTGGATACACCCAACGGGAGCGAACCACCTGCCAGCCTGGATTCGGTTTACGAAACCATTGACCACCTCGGCGCAGTCCAAATCGACACCCTGCAAATGGTCGCCCGCGCCCATTACCTGACCATCTGGTCGCGGCATGGCGACTACGACCGCAGCCTGTTCGACCGGCTGGCCTTTGACCCGCCTGAACGGCGCATTTTCGAGGGCTGGCAGCACGCCGCCTGCTACATCCCGGCCCACGAATACCGCTACCAGATGCCGCAGCAGCGCAGCCTGCGCGAAAGCCCGTCGAACTGGTACACGCGCTGGTTGAACGACATCCACCACAAAGAAACGGTCGATTTTGTGCGCGAACGCATCCAGCGCGAGGGCGCGCTGCGCGTTTCGGATTTCGAGCGTGGCGACCACCCGCCCGGCGCATGGTGGAACTGGCGCCCGGCCAAGGTTGCGCTCGAATACCTGTTCGCCTTTGGGGATTTGATGATTGCCAACCGGGTCAAATTCCAGCGCGCCTACGACCTGACCGAGCGCCTCCTGCCCGCCTGGGTCGACAAAAGCGAACCAACCGCCGAAGAACGCGACCGCTTCTGGCTGGAGCGCGGCGCGAAAGCATTGGGAATCAGCCTGCCGCGCAACCCCGCCGATTACACCTGGATGAAACTGACCAAAGCCCGACCCCTGCTGGCCGACCTGCTGCGAAACGGAATCCTGCGCGAGGTGCAGGGCGAAACGCTGGCGGGTGTGCAAACCCTGCTCGTCCACCGCGACCAGGTTGAAGGGTTGGAACGAGCGGCCAGCGGCGAAATCCGTCCGCAGCGCACCACTTTCCTTAATCCATTCGATAACCTGTGGTGGGCGCAGGGCCGCGATGAGGCCTTTTGGGGCTTTCGCCAGCGGCTGGAGGCTTATACCCCCGCGCCGAAGCGGATTTATGGTTACTTCAGCCTGCCGATTTTGCACAAAGACCGCCTGGTGGGGCGCTTCGACCCGAAGATGGAACGCAAAACCGGCCTGCTGCGCCTGAAAGCCATGCATCTCGAACCGGGCGTCGCCCCCGATGACGAGCTGACTGCCGATGTGGCGACAGCGATGCGCGATTTTTTGCAGTTTCACGAGGCCAAGAATTTGGTCATCGAGGCCAGCAACCCGCCGGAGTTTGGCGAGAAGCTGGCAAGGGCCCTATAAAATGTGAATTCCGGATAAAGATTTTGAGCCTGATTCCACTAAAAATTTTCACGCACACCGTCCCGGTGTCCTTCGGGAAAGCCGCAAAGACCGCCAAGCTTTTTTTGTTTCTTGGCGCACTTTGCGGCTTTGCGCGAGAAAAAACACAAAAGGTAGCCGGGGATTCTTATTCCGAACTGATGTTATAAAACCAAAACCACCCCGATGGGTGGTTTTTTGATTGTCTCAGGTATAATCCTTGAGCGTTTGGTGCCGAAGGAGGGAATCGAACCCTCATTCCTCACGGAACACGAGTTTGAGTCGTGCGCGTATGCCAGTTCCGCCACTTCGGCCAATCGAGCGCCCCAAAGTATACCACTCTCACACACAAGGTCAAGATGAAACTAGGAATTATCGGACTCCCCCAATCTGGAAAAACCACGCTTTTTAACGCCCTGACCCGCAACAACACGCCTACCAATGCCTCGGCCGGGCGCATCGAAGTCCACAATGCTGTTGTGGATGTCCCCGACCCGCGCGTCGACAAACTCTCGGGCATGTTCAACCCCAAGAAGACCATCTATGCCAAGGTGGCTTATGCCGACATCGCCGGGCTGGATGGCTCGAAAAGCGGCATCTCGGGCACGCTGCTCAACACCCTGACGCAGATGGACGGCTTCCTGAATGTCGTGCGCTGTTTCGAGGATGAAAACGTCCCGCACCCCAACGGCACGGTCAACCCGGCCCGCGACCTGGAAGCCATGCTGACCGAACTGCTGCTGAACGACCTGATTGCCGTCGAGCGTAAACTCGAAAAACTGACCGACGAGCGCAGGAAAGGCGGGACGGACAAGACCCTCAACGCCCGCCAGACCGAACTGTTCGAACGGCTGCTGGCCGCACTGAACGAGAACCAGCCGCTGCGCAGCCTTGAGTTTTCTGCCGATGAAAAAAAGGAACTGGCCAGTTTTGGGCTGTTGACCCGCAAACCCGTTTTGACGGTTTTCAACCTGGGCGAGGGCCAAAAAGCCCCCGAACTGGCGGCGCTCGACCACCCTTCAGTGGCGCTGATGGGCAAACTGGAGATGGAAATTGCCCAACTCTCGCCCGGAGACGCGGCCCTGTTCATGGAAGAATACGGCATCGACGAGCCCAGCCTGAACAAGATGATTCGCCTGTCGTACGACCTGCTCGGCCTGCTCTCCTTCTTCACCGTTGGCGACGACGAATGCCGGGCCTGGACGGTGCGGCGCGGCGCGACCGCCCCCGAGGCGGCTGGCGAAATCCACTCTGACCTGCAAAAGGGATTCATCCGCGCCGAGGTGACGGCCTACGACGACCTGGTCGAACTGGGCGGGTTGGTCGAGGCCAAGGCCAAAGGCAAGTTAAGGCTTGAAGGCAAGGAGTACATCGTCAAGGATGGCGATGTACTGAATATTCGGTTTAGTAATTAGGCTTGTCAGGTGACAGTCACTTTGAAAGTGACTGTCACCTGTGCGGCAATCGCTTCTTTCGGCTAAACGAGGCGGCAGTTCGGTTAGAAGTGGCTGCCGCCTGTGATGAAGAAGTAGGCAATATAAATCAGCACTGAAAAGACGGTGTAAAGCGCCAGGACGTTGTTGACGTAGCGTTTCTCTTCGAGCAGTTCGGGGCGCATATAAAGGGGAATGATAAAGGGCGGAGGCAGCACCAGCAGGGTGAACAAAGCCGCCTCGAAAACCGGGTCAAGGCCCAACCATCCGCGAATGATAAAGAAGTTCATCCCCAGCGCCAGCGGAATTAAAATCGCCAGTCGCAGCAGGGGCAGGGGAAAGGCGGCTTTTAATCCCTGGCGGTCGAAATGCAGGCTGTAGCCGACAATCAGCAGGATGAGCGGCACGACCAGGCTGCCGAGGAATTGCAGGGCGCTCATCAGCGCGCCGGTAACGGGAGCCGTATACAGCGTGGATTCGAGCCCCAGCAGGTTGAGCAAAATCCCGGCCAGGATGGCGAGGATGACCGGGGATTTGAAGAAAGTCCCCAGTAGTTGTCCGCTGCCCTGAAGACCGTCGCGTTTCATCAGCAGCAGGGCCAGGAAGACGAACCAGATAAAAATCTCGTGACCGAGGGCCAGCACGGCGATGGTGCCCAGTTTTTCCAGCCCGTAAGCGCCGCCAAACAGGCTGACGCCCAACATGCCGTATTCGAAGCCGGTCATCAGGAAGGGGAAGTACTCGCTTCGGACGTTCAACAGGCGTTTAAAGAGATGCCCCAGCCCGAGCAGCAAGACGCAGACAGCGAAGATGAGCGCAAAAACGACCAGGTAACTGGCCTTGAGTTCGAGCTGCAAAAAGGTGACGAAGAGTACCGCAGGCAGGGCCAGGTTGACGACCAGTTTGCGCAGGTCGTCGATGGTGCTTTCGGCCAGGAATTTGCGCCGGCGCACCCAGAAACCGAGCAGGATGAGCAGGATGATGGGCAGGACGCGGTTGAGAATCTGGGTGGTTTGTTCCATGTTTGCTCCGAGGGTGAGGAGGGCGGTGGCTATTGTATCAGCCCAGGAAAATAAGTGATGTTCTTGGCTGGCTCATATTTTTCTGGTCTGACGGTAGGGATGTGAGGGTATACTCATGTAAAATCGCCAATGAACAGAGGAATGAATGAGACGAGAATACTACTCGGATACCATCACTAATTTTCTCAAAACATCCAGTAATGAAATACTGGCCCAATTGGTGCAAAGCAATGAATTTGCGCTGGAGCAAACCCAAAGGGATTCTTGGCTCGAACAAATTCAGATTTTGCAGTCAATATTAGGACCAAATGTAGGTTCACTATACTTTGAGTATTCCATTCCGAGAATGGGGAAAAGAATAGATGTAGTTTTGTTGATTGAATCTGTGATTTTTGTACTGGAATTCAAAGTGGGAGAAAAAGAGTTTCCTGCTTATGCCATTGAACAAGTCTGGGACTATGCTCTGGACTTAAAAAATTTCCACGAAACCAGCCATGAGCATTTTATCGCGCCAGTACTGATTGCAACCAAAGCTAAATCCCAAGCCACTACAATTTCTGCGACACCGCATAACGACAAATTACTCTTTCCCATAAAAAGTGATGCTGCGCTATTAGGCCAAATCATAGCAGATGTGCTGATATTTGCTGATGATGAAAAAATTGTAACGACGGTATGGGAGAAAGGCCGTTACCAACCAACCCCAACCATTATTGAGGCTGCAAAGGCATTGTATAACGGGCATTCTGTAAGCGAAATTTCGCGCAGTGACGCCAGTGCCATCAACCTTAGCAAAACATCGGATGTCATTTCGGAAATCATTCATACTTCGAGAGCACAATCGCAAAAAGCTATTTGCTTTGTGACTGGTGTTCCCGGCGCGGGAAAAACCTTAGTTGGTCTCAACATTGCTACAAAACACGTTGACAAGGATAATGAACTTTATAGCGTTTTTCTTTCAGGAAATGGACCGCTTGTAGCAATTCTACGAGAAGCGCTTGCGCGCGATAAAGTAAACCGGGAAAAAGAACTGGGGCGAAAAGTGAAGAAAGGTGCAGCCTTGAGCGAAGTCAAGGCTTTTATTCAAAATGTCCATCATTTCCGCGATGAATGTCTTGTAGATTTTAGTAAACCGCCGATCGAGCATGTTGCCCTATTTGATGAAGCTCAGCGTGCATGGGATTTAGAGCAAACGGCAAGTTTTATGCGCAGGAAAAAGAATAAACCCAATTTTGAACAATCTGAGCCAGAATTTTTAATTTCATGCCTAAATCGTCATCCTGATTGGGCTGTAGTGGTATGTCTGGTTGGCGGCGGGCAAGAAATTAATACTGGTGAAGCAGGAATCAGTGAATGGATAAGTGCTCTTAACCGTTCATTTCCAGATTGGCACATTTACATTTCAAGTCGTCTCAGTGACAGTGAATATAGCGCAGGCAATATTTTGGATGAAATAAAAAATCGTGCAAGTGTTACCACAAAAGATGAACTACACCTTGCTGTTTCCATGCGTTCTTTTCGCGCAGAAAATGTTTCACTGTTAGTCAAACAAATGCTTGATCTTGATACTCTTGGGGCTCAAAACACATTGACACAAGTGCGAGAAAAATACCCTATTGTTGTCACCCGCGATCTTGCAAAAGCAAAAAAATGGCTAAAAGAACAGGCACGAGGATCAGAACGATATGGAATAATAGTTTCATCACAAGCAGAACGATTAAAGCCACATGCGATTGACGTAAAGTCTCCGATGGATCCAATCCATTGGTTTTTGGATGGTAAAGATGATGTTCGCTCATCATATTTTCTTGAAGATGTTGCAACCGAATTTGATGTACAAGGGTTAGAACTTGATTGGGCTTGTGTGACTTGGGATGCAGATTTTAGATACGCAAAACAAGGTTGGGAACACTGGTCTTTTGTTGGCAGTAAATGGAATCGCATCAGAAAACAAGAGCGGCAGGGTTATCTCAAAAATGCTTATCGTGTTCTTCTGACGCGCGCGAGACAGGGCATGGTTATTGTTGTTCCTTGCGGTGACGATAAGGATATGACCAGAAAACACGAGTTTTATGATGATACATTTGAGTTTTTGTTGAAAATTGGATTTCAAGTGATTTGAACTATCCCCTTTCCCGTTTCCCGAATCTGTTGGAGCAAAGACAGGCAAATTGGCCGGGCGGTAAGGCTGCGAGTTGCGCCACACCGTGATCCCGGCTTAAAAAGTTGTCAATCAGGTGACAGTCACTTTGAAAGTGACTGTCACCTCGTAACCTGGTCATTGAAAACGGGGGCGAAAAGGCGCACAATAGGGGTGCGATTGAAATAATTTTCACAAAACTTGGATGATGCTGAAAGGGAGGGTAGTATGCCGGGTAAACCTGTTTTCCTGTCCCTGCTTGCGCTGCTGGCGATAACGCTGGCCTGCGCCTTGCCAAACGTAACCATTGAATCTTCGCCAAACGAACCCGCTGCGCCGCAAGTGGATACGACCAAAATCGCCCTTGAAATCCAGGCGACGATGATGGCCGAGCAATTGACCCAAAGCGCCGGGCAACCACAGCCGGAGGCCGTCGTCGCTTCCACACAAGAACCGGCCCAACCGCCGCCCGCTGCGCCGACTTCGGAGGCCCAACCCGTCCCAACCGCCACGCCAGACTTCGAAGAACGCATGAAAAGCGCCAAAATCCTGGTCTACGAGGACACCCAGGGCATCGGCCTGTGGATCAAGGACGCCCTCGACGGGCTGGGGTTGAAATACACCCACATCGGCGACCGCAGCGGGGATTTTATGAGCCAGTTGAACTCGTCAACCGACTGGGACCTGATCATCGTCGGCGCGGAAGCCAAGACCAAGGTACAGGGCGAGTTCTGGGATGTAATTGTCGAGCGCATTGCCCGCGACGATACCGCCCTGATTGCCGAAGTCTGGTATCTCGACACGCTCGGCGAGGGACGCGTCAAATCCCTGCTGACCGGATGCGGGGTACGCTTCCAACGCGATTGGGACCTGGCCGAATCGATTTACTGGCTGCAATCGGACCATCCGGTTTTCAGCGAGCCAAACAACACCGTTGCCCTGATTCATTTCAGCCGCCACTGGCGGGCGCAAGCCGGGGACCTGATTAAACTCTCGCCTGGCAGTAACGCCACCCTGCTGGCAGGCACTTTCCAAAAGCAAAAATCGGATTACGGCGTAATGGCCACCTGCTACGACGGGCGCGTCATCCTGCAAACTTTTTCGAACCACGACTACCGCTACAACGAAATCATCCCCCTCTGGCAAAATTACATCTACTACACATTAAAAAACCGTTTCCTGGCTGTTCCTTAAATTTAAAACAGGTGACAGTCACTTTTGAAGTGGCTGTCACCTGTTGCATTTAATTTTGCCTTACCCTCCCGCTGCGGCGACGAGGGTCCAGGTGGTGTAACCGTCCGAACCCTGGGTGATGGTCACCGTGCCGTTGTAACTGACGTTGGTGTAGAACACAGTTCTCCTCCAAAAAATAGGTTTGGTTCCGGCTTACGGTTCGCAGGCCGGGTCGGTCACCTGGGCGCGGGCCGAGGTGCTATCTGCGCTGTAAGATTCCACAGCGTAGGTGTACGGCCCGCCAAAGGGTGGGGTATCCTCATAACTGGTGATGGTTGCGCCGAGCGTCGCCAGCAGCGCGCCGTTGCGATAGACCTTGAAACCGGCTTTGCCGTCGGCCTGGCTGGCCCAGGTCAGGCGAAGTTTGTAGCCGTTGGGGCTGCAGATGCGGTTGTTGATATTCAACTGCGAGGGTGGGTTAAGCAGGGCCGGGTAGGAAACTATCGGCAAAATCTCCAGGTTGACCAGCAGGGTGCCGGTAGAAAGCGCGACCCAGCAATTGGCGCGGGTGTTTGGAACCAGCAGCCTGAGCCAGGTATTGTCCTCGTTACGGCCATCGGCTTCAAGTTCGACGCCCCGGGCATACGATGTGGTCACGTTGTATGACGTGCCGGGGCCGCGGCGACAGTTGGCGTTCTGGTCGAAGGTAAAGAGCGGGATGACCGGCGCAGGGGTTTCAGTCCAGATGGCGACTAACTCGGGGGTCGCTTCGGGCGTTTCAGCGACGATTGCCATCACGCCCGCGCCAAACTCGTACGCGCCGATATCGCAGGTCGAGCCGGAGGGGCGCGGGAATCCACGCTGGTCGTTGGCCGGGCAGGCCGCCACCGGGCCGGCGGCGTTAATCAGCGGGCTGTCCGGCAGGATGGGATGGACAAGGGTCCCGGCGTCTTCGGTAAGGGTGCCCAGGCCCAGGCTGGCTGGCGTCCAGTCTTCGTTACAGGTATAGAACGCCGGGGTGCCCATAGATGCTGTCACCCGCGGGTCCAAGAAACATTCATCCCCGCTGTTCAGGGCAATCACCGAGCGCCTTGCCGTAATAGTCGTCAGCCCGCCCGCGCCGCTGACATTGCCCTGCAAGCCGTATCCTTGATTAAAGGCCACAGTCGAATCGAGCAGGAACAGCGAGCCGCCATATTGCCAGATTCCGCCCCCGCCGGAGGAGGTTCCCTGGTTGCCACTGAACGTGGTGTTTTGGACATGCACCTCGCCGCCGTCCATGCGCAGGCCGCTCGACCGGTTGGCAACCAGGGCCGAGTTGCGAATGCGCAGTGTCCCAAAATCGGGTATGCCGGAGCGGCCACCGATGATGACGCCATAGCCGCCATTATTGCGGATGATGCTCGACCCTATCTCGGTCGTGCCCTGTTCCTGCCAGACCC
>Ga0208244_100492_pt1 | contig 37663 bp, 38 predicted proteins | sample SubbioCR12Aug_5A_FD_184828 | JGI IMG/M metagenome (GOLD analysis project Ga0208244, IMG submission 184828) | Serpentinite rock and fluid subsurface biosphere microbial communities from McLaughlin Reserve, California, USA - CR12Aug_5A (SPAdes) | ecosystem: Environmental > Terrestrial > Deep...
ATAGGCTTGCGAGTTCCTGATCTCGCGCTCTACTGCCTCTATCCTGCCGCGCAGGTCAATCAACGACTGGTTTGTGGCCCGGATCACGCTATAGATTCCTGTCAGTTTCTTTTCCAAAAAGGAAAGCAGACGGTCCCACTCCTCCAGCGTCGTCCGTTGGACGCCGGTTGGCCTAGCCTCGCGCGACGTCGTTACCCGCACTGAGTCGACAAATTCGCGTTGGCTTCGGAGCACAAGGAGCGCATCCTGTAATTTCTGCTCTTCGCCTCTGAGAGAGCGGAGTTTCGCCTGAAGTTCGCGGATGCGGACTTCGGGCACCGTATCCAGAAAAACCGTTGCAACACGCACATCCAGAATTTTTGCAGAGCTTTCGCCCACTCCGCTCACGCGAATCGTTTGATCCATGAGCGTCACTGGCAGATCTCCGACAACGAAAATAGTTTCACCTGAGGAGAGCTGTTCCCTGATCGTGCGAGTGACCATGGCGCGATCGGAATAGATGGTTACCGAGGCAACCGTTGAAGAGACTTTTCGCTGTGGTGAAGATGCTTCAGGCTGGGCCTGAATTAGGAAAGGGACAAAAATGGTAAGACAGAAAACCCTTCGGAGCATCAGAAGTCCTTGATTTGGGCCAAGAAGCGGGAAAAAGATAGTCAGACATGCCCCAAAATGCAAGGCAATCCGGTTCGCGAGGGGTGGGAAGGGAAAAGCTGGAGAAAGGAACATCAAGTGTGAACGATCAGCTGGCTGTCATTTCCAAAGCCGCGTCCCGGGTAGGATCCCGTCCGAAAGAGAAATTCCTGCGTTGTCAGGAGTTAACTCCTGACAGCACGTGGAGGCGTTGAGGTTCTATTTCCTCGTTCCCAAGATTCTCATCCCGGATCAGACCCTGCCTTTCGTCAGGGTGACGGAAAGGGGTGGTGCAGATGCCTAAAAACCTTCCGAAGGGTGCGGGGCAAGTGGGTGGAACCTTCGGAAGGATGCTCGGCTGAACCAAGAAGCCTTCCGAAGGACTGTCCTTCCGAAGGGTGCGGAGCGAGGGGGCGAGTACGCTGAAATCTGGAAAAGAGGTCTGCCACCACTAGAACGTCAGCACAAATCCAATCCTTGGCTCGACTCTCTTCTGAGATTTGTATCCGACCGTCTTTCCATCCACTTTCTCCGGCGTGAAAGTCCATTCGTAAAGCGTCGAAATCACCAACCAGCGATATGGTCGATATCCAACCTGGGCATAGAGCAACGAATGTTCGTCCAGCGTGAAGACGCGCCCGACATTCTTCTTGTCATATCCTCCTATGAGGAGAATTTCCGGAATCACCTCCATCATGTCGAGCTCGAGGTGCAAAACTCCGCGATTCCTGACTCCGACCGGCGAATAGTACCCGCCAAGCAGATGGATGCTCCCGAGAACTCTGGCATATAGCTCGCCGTAGTATCCCTCCGATGCGGTAAGTGATTTCATCGCCTCAGCTTTGCTGACAAACCGTGCCGGCCCAAGGGGCGTGAACCTCTCCCGTTCATATAACGCATCGAAATATGAAGGAATAAACTGATCTCCCAGCCACCGCCTCTCGTATTTCATCCCGAGGTCCAATGCCGAGCCACCGGAGATGTCGAGATCAATCCCAACCGCCGCCCCGTTGCCGTAGTCGACAATATTCGCGTAATCGGCGTACAACGTCGACCGCAACGCGCTCATCGAGAGAAGCGGGAACCCAATATCCAATCCCACGACCGTCATCGCTCCGCCGTCTCGTGCGGCGACAATCGCCCCTGTCGGATCTCCCCACGTTCTATTTGCGTCCGCGTGGAGATCAGATGCGTAAGTGGCGCCGACTTCAAATCCGCCCAGGATCGGAATATCGGCAAGCTCCGTATAGCGCAGCGGTCGTCCGTAACCCCTCAATCCAAGAATCCCCGCTCCCCCAACATCGCTGTAAACGCTCTCGAATCCGAAATTGCCGAAGTCGACATCCAGCTCCGCACCGAGCTTCCTTCCGTCGTAGCTCGCGTTGTTGCGATAGTAGTACATAATGAACCCATGACCAAGCCGCGAGTTATCGAGGACTCCGAATCGGGCGTATACAGGATCATGCTTGAGTCCCCAGCGAACATAGCGGAGGATCCGGAAATAGTCGTACGTTTCGTCGAAATCTTCCGTCCGGAGCTTCCCTTCCCGATTGAATCGTAGATTGATATCCAATCCGATTCCCAGTTTGCCGAAGACCACCTCCGGCATCAGATTGACAAGATAGTACGCCTCTCCGTCGATCACTGTCAGACCGAGATTCCCCATCATCCCCGATCGTTCGCGGTAGTGCATCATCCCACCACGCGGCCTCATCTGCCCCATCAGCATGGTCGTGCTGAACAGGACGAGCGCGACGAGTGCGGCAAGTAAACGGTTCCGATTCATAATTTCCTCAGATGTTGTGCTGAGAAATTAGATCCCAAAGAGAATCCGACAGATCAAGACTGCGCCGAGCATCCCGAATACGTCAGCGATCAAACCGGCCGGGAGTGCATGACGCGTGTTCTTCACCCCAACCGCACCAAAGTACACCGCGAGAACGTAAAATGTGGTTTCTGTGCTGCCATACATCGTCGAGGCAAGCACACCAATAAACGAATCGGGACCATGAACGCTCATCAGCTCCGTCATGATTCCGAGTGATCCGCTCCCCGAGAGAGGGCGCATCAGCGCCATCGGGAGCGTTTCGGCCGGCATTCCAATCAGATTAGTGATTGGTGAAAAGAGCATCGCGAAAACCTCCATCGCTCCGCTCGCCCGGAAAATGCCGATGGCGACGAGCATCGCAACGAGGTACGGAATAATTCTGATCGCGACGTTGAAGCCATCTTTCGCCCCTTCAACAAATACCTCATACACTTTGACTCGCTTCACGATTCCCCAGCCGAGAAAAATGAGGAGCATGAGTGGGATCGCAACGATCGAAACGATATTCACAATGGCCCGGAAGAGATCGGTCATGACTTCGGCCCTCCTTCCCCACCCGCCTTAACAATCAGGTCTTTCTTGTAGTATTTCAACTTCTCGAGCAGTTTCACCGCGATCAGACCCGCGATCGTCGCGCATCCGGCTCCAAAAATCGACGTGCCGATGATAATTCCGGGATTGGCGGAGCCTGCTACTGCTCTTACCGCTATGGCAGTTGCAGGAAGAAGAACGAGTCCCGCCGTATTGATCACCAGGAAGGTGCACATCGCGTTGGTTGCTGTTCCGATCTTCGGATTCAGCTTGTTCAATTCCTCCATCGCCTTGAGGCCGAGAGGCGTCGCAGCGTTGCTGAGTCCGAGCATATTGGCCGCAATGTTCATGATCATTGCTCCCACCGCCGGGTGATCGGGGGGAACATCGGGAAAGAGGCGCTTCGTAAGCGGCGTCAACAGACGCGTGAGACTCCTGATCAGGCCCGCCGCTTCAGCAACCTTCATGACCCCAAGCCAGAGCGCCATGATGCCGATTAATCCAATTGCGATATTCACGGCGATCGATGCATAGTCCAGCGCGGCTTGTGTCACCCCCTTAAACTTCACAAACCGAATTGGCTCTCGCACGAATGTGATCTGTGCGGTGCCACCATCCTCGCTGATTTCCAACGAGTGGACCGTTGCACTCAGCTTATCTTTCGTGCTCGCATATTTCACAAATTCCTTCCAGATCACCGGCATGTCTGGAGAAAGGCCAAAGGCCATCCGCGGAATCTCCATGTCACCTTGAATCACAACCGGCAGGCGGATCTCTTCTCCTGAGGTCTTCACGCCATAAAAGTCATTGAAATAGGATCGATCAAGAATGAGGACTCCCTCGATCGTCGCGCGTATCGGGGTCGGCGACTTCGTGATTGTCAGCCTCCCCTCCATCACCACGTCATTTCGATAGGTGTTCTTCATTTCGGCATCGAAGTCAGTCCCCGCGGCGACAAGGATGCCGATCACGACAAGTGATATCCAGATGTAGTTGAGCATGGGTGCCTTCTGAGGTTGATGTGAATACAGTCAGAGAGTGTGAGACGTTAATTGAGCGTGGATGTCATGGCACGTCCAATCAATACGAGGTTTCTAGAAGATCAAATAGAGCTGCTTGTGTTGACTCATACCTTGATCCGGGAAAGCCAAACCGGAGAGTTCGCAGAGAATTATAGCAAGGTTGTAACCTCCGCGTTACTCGGCGTTCTCCGCGTCTCCGCGATTGGCTTTTGATTAGGGAAAAGCGAAACGCAGAGGCGCGAAGAGCGCAGAGAATCGCAGAGAATTCGCGGAGAACGCTGAGAAGAAAGTATTCTTGTGAGCAACGGAGTTGACCCCCTACATTGACGTTCTCGGAACCTTTTGCCACCGGATGAGACCTACAGAGCAAATCTCCAACACCTTGATGTCCCGGGGATAGAATCGCGTCATTCTTACCGCATGAGGAAGAGCAGCAGAATCGATCCTGAGAGAGAGCAGAGAAAGTTCACGGTGTCATTGTTCATCCAGCGAAGTCCCTCTATTACGTTGCCCAGGGTTGGCGGATTCCCGCCCCTCACATCACAATGGAGACGCTTTTCCGTTTCTTTTCCGCAGGCGGGACATCGAAAACTTGCCTGAAGCGTCACCCCGAGGAGACTGTCTACCAGACTCGCCAGAATTCCGACCAGCGCGATCACAAGCACGACGCTCCATCCGGATAGCCACGGCAGTGCCGTGAGCGCCACGATGCCGCTCCCAACAGCGCTTCCGACTAATCCCAAAGCGCTCACTCCCCCATTTACCCCGGCTGGTGCTTCGCGAAATGTCGTAATCAGATACGTTTTGTTCCTCGTCATCAAGCCTATCTCAGTCCCCCACGTATCGGCAGTCACCGCCGCGACAGCCGCCACATACAAGGGAAAGAAATCAATTCCATGAATGAACAGTGAAGAGAGGAGCAATACACCCGGTATTCCGCCGTTTGCCAGAACCTGCGCATAATCCCGCGTGCTCCCCTTTTCGAAAATATCGGAGATTTCCGCCTTTCTCTTTTTTCCAACCTTGGAAAGAAGGCTCGAGAGGACGAAGAATGCAAGAATCGGGAGTGTCCATTTCCATCCACCGATCCCAAACACGGGAGAGGCCAGGAGGTAGACAGCAACCGAACCGCTCAAAGAAAGAAATCCAACGTAGTACGACGCCACGGCAATCAGAACGGCGAGCGACGTTCCAAGCGCGTATTGCTGCAAATCAACTTGCATCGACGGCAGGACAAAGATTGCGAGAAGTAGCGCAGTTGCAAGAGGGACAGTGAGATTGTCCAAGCCTCTTGCAGAAATCGCCTCCCATGCCGTCGCGGTCAGAGCAGTGATCCCGCTCACCAGAAATGCGTACTCAAACAGTCGATGTTCGGGCAATCCAAATTGAAGCAAACCGGCATAGATGGTAACGAACGTGATGATGAACATCGCCATCGAACCTTCGACCGATTTCTTGTCTGAGGTCAGACGATATTCCGTCGGAGTGCGATACGATTCACCGACGATTGCCGCTCCCGCGTCCGCGAGCGCAAGCACAAGAATTGAAACTGAGAGAACAAAAGGCGCGCGATACCAGAACAGAAGCACAAGGATGAGAAACGAGAGGGGGTAAAAAACCGTCCCGTATGTCGGCCTCCCCGTCCCATGCATCCCTTTAAGGAGTCCTCGCTTGATGGCGACTAGATTTACGACAATGAAGATGACGGCCAGGATGATTGCAGGGAGCGCGACCGTGAAGATTGTCGGTGCGAAGAAAATCAGAATTCCGACGGAAATGTGAACCAGCTTCCACGTGAACTCGGGGGACCACTTGAAGAATGCCCTGACTCCCTCCCCCAACCCGATTGTCCCGAGAAGTCCAGAAAAAACATACAGCAGTCGCCACCACTCCGTCGATGAGGGGAGAGTAAGGAGATGAGGAAGTTGAGTATCCATAGGTTATGCGAGGGCAACTTCCGATTCGGGAGTTCCGTTAATGAGCGAGTAGACGAGAAGATCGAGAACAATTTGCGGATGGCGACCGGTCGATTTCAGGATCTTGTCCGCCTGAAGAAGGACCCGGAAATTTGATTCCAGGTGTTTCTGCGAGTAATTGGATTGGAATTGTCGGAGTGTACGGAGAAAGTAGGGATGAACATTCACTTCTTTTGCCAGATCTGCAGAGGGAAGCCGGAGAACTCCCGGATCGGACAGCTTCCAGAGCTGGATGAAAAATCGGGTCAGCATGATGATAATCGCCTGAGGAGACTGTCCATGCTGAAGCATTGGCGTGAGAATGGACATCGCACGTTCGAGGTTCTTCGCGCCGATCGCATTTTGCAGATCATATATCGTGTATCCCTTCGACGCGCCCACGACCGCGGTCACATGATCAAGCGAGATGTTTTTCTGATCGCCGATGTAGATCATGATTTTTTCGATTTCGTTCGCCAACGCCCGCAATGAGTTTCCAACCTGTTCCTGCAACAACACGACAGCGTCCGGAGAAATTGATCGGCCCGCCGTCTTCACCTGCTCGACGATCCAATCCGGGATCTCGTTGTCATAGGGAGACTTGCATTCGACAACGGTCGAGTGCTTTCTTAGATCGGTAAACGGTTTCTTCCGGAGGTCTGCCTCCCCTGCAATCAGGAGAAGGAGGGTCGATTCGAGAGGACGCTGAAGATATGCGGCAAGGATCTCTTTGGCCGGTTCGGATGTTGCCAGTTTTTCAAATTCTTTAATGATGACGATTCGTTTTTCACTCATCATGGGGAAGGCGGAGGCAACCGCAACTACCTCCTGTACACTCGCTTTGCTTCCATACAGCGTGTCCAGATTGAATCCCTTCGTTCCATCGTCGAGAGTCTGCCCCACGATCTTATCGATCGATTGCTCGATGAGCAAGTCTTCGTTCCCGTAAAAGAGGGTCACAGGAGGAATCTTCTTTGACCGGATGACTTCCTGAAATTCCCTATGCGTCACCTTCTATTCCTTTCGCGCGTTCCTTGCGGAGAGCCGTCACTAAAACCACAATAAGTCCCCCCCAAACAATGCTAAGGGCTCCGATCATCGTCAACACCGTCTCAAGTGGCATGGTCCGCCTCCCGTCCAAAGATTCTTTTGACCATCCATCGGTTTGCCAGCACAAACAATCCAATCATAATCCCCCACTGCAGCAGACATGTTCCCACCGAATACGTGTGGAACGGATTCCACCAGCCCTCCCGATCAAACGAGGTGATCGCGAGGTAGAACCACCATCCGATGAGGAACAAAACCTGTGCGGGAATAACCCAGGTGATCAGAATATTGTACCATTTTCCGATTTTCACGTCAGTTCCGCTTGAGTTGATCGCCTCTCTTCGAAACTTATCCGCCCCGTATTTGATCACACCGAATGAGATAAATCCACCGCTGATCATCAGTGCTATTCCCCATACCCAATCCTGATTCTCGAAGAAGGTCATGCTCAGCGCCGATGGAATCCCAAACAGGAAGCCAAGAGACGTGACCAGCGCGATCGCCCTCTTTCTCTGGAGCCCCATATCCTCAAACGTTCGGACAGCGAGCTCGATCATCGAAATCAGTGATGTCGTTGCCGCAAAGGCCAGTCCGAGAAAGAAAATGGTGGCAAAGAATGTTTGAACGGTTGGCCCTCCCGGCATTTTGGCAAACAGTTGAGGGAGAAATATGAAGGCAAGTCCGGTGTTGGTACTTCCCTGTCCGCTGATCAGCTCTTTGATCCCATCTCCGGGGGCAAGGGCAAATACAGTGGAAAATATGGTGATACCGGCGAGAAGAGAGACAGAGTTGTTGCTGAATGCGGTGAGCGCGGCATTGATGGAGATGTCTTCTTTTTGGCGCGCGTAACAGGCGTACGTGAGAATCAGACCCCAACCGGCCCCGGTATCCCACGCGTTTTGAGTGAGAGCGGAAAGCCACACTTTGTAGTCGAGCAGCGCTTCAACCGATGGCGTGAAGAGATAGACGATTCCTTCCCACGCTCCGGGAAGTGTGACGGCACGGACGGCGAGCGTGACGAGAATCACAAGGAGAGCCGGGATGAGGATGCGATTGGTGCGTTCGATTCCCTTGACCACGCCGCGGTAGATGACGGCCGCACCAATCCCCATGGCGAGGAGATGGAAGAAGAGCGGTTCGTAGCTCCCCGTAAAACTCTCCCACAGGGCAAGGTGATCCTGTGTGGTGATCAGACTGCCGGTCAGCGACGTCGAAAGGTACTTGATGCACCATCCCGTGACGACCGAATAATAGAACATGATTGCAGTCGCCACGAAGCCAATGAATGCACCCATCCAGCCGTATCCCGGACCGGCGATCTTGGCAAGCGAGCCGATCGTTCCGTACCGGGTCGATTTCCCGATTGCGAACTCCGCGATGATCAGCGGAATCGACCAGAGGAAGAGGAACAGAATCCAGGGAATCAAAAAAGAACCGCCGCCATTCTGAGCAGCGATGCGCGAAAATCTCCAGATATTCCCCGTTCCCACGGCGATTCCTATCACCGCCAGAATCATCCCCCAGCGAGAGGTGAAAAACTCCTTTTCACGAGCCATGTGATTCTCTCCTGATCGGGTGAAGAGAACAACAACACAACGACGCTATTTTTTCACGATGGTCACTTTTTCCATCACCACATCGGTCAGAGGACGATCTGCCGGCTTGGACGTCTTGACCTTGCCGATCGATTTTACGATATCCAACCCGTTGACGACCTTCCCGAATACCGTGTGTTTGCCATCGAGCCATGGTGTGGCAACCAGCGTGATGAAGAATTGGCTGCCGTTGGTGTTCGGTCCGCGGTTCGCCATCGAGAGAATACCCACTCCGGAATGACGGAGGGTATCGACAATCTCATCCTCGAATGTCTCTCCGTAGATGCTCTCTCCGCCGCGTCCGGTCCCGGTCGGATCGCCCCCCTGGATCATGAAATTTTCGATGACCCGATGGAAGACAATTCCGTTGTAGTAGCCATTCTCTGCGTGACCGATAAAATTCTTCACGGTTTTCGGCGTTGCCTTTTCGAACAATTCGATTTCGATTGTTCCCATGGTTGTTTCGATGACAGCAAATGGAGTCATTTCTTTTTTCATCTCTGTTTTGGGTTTGGCGTTCGGCTTCTTTGCGGGTTTCTTGTCCTGAGAATACCCACTCATCACGACCGAAGCAAGAAGAATTGCAGACAACACAAGACGCATCATACCAGTACTCCTTTTTGGTTTAGATGAACATTATGCCGAGTGACCCGACGATCAGACAATAGAATGCAAAAATGCTGAACTTTCCCTGTTGAACGATACTCAAGAGAACCTTGATGGCAACATAGCCAGAGAGAAAGGCCATGACCGTTCCGATGGCGATGTGCAAAAAGCTTTCCGCTCCGAACCCGCTGAGGAGCAGATCCTTCGTTTTGAGAAGCGTCGCACCCCCGATAACGGGAATGGAGAGTAGAAACGAAAACCGCGCGGCATTCATCGGCGAAACGCGCAGATACATCGCCATGCTGATCGTTGCTCCTGAACGGGAGATTCCCGGCACGATTGCAATCGCCTGGGCAAGTCCTACGGCAATCGAAGTGAGAATTCCTACCTTCTTTCCCTCGACCGGCTTGGCCAGCCGAGTCAGAAAAAGAATGAGTCCGGTGAGAACAAGCATGACTGAGACCATCTTTGGATCGGTGAAGGCAGACGCGATGGCGTCCTCAAAGAGCAACCCGATCGTTGCCGCCGGAATCGAGGCAATCGCGAGGGCAAGTGCGAGCCTGAATTCCTCGTTTTCAGCATAAAACTTCCTCGAAAGGAGACCTCCGTAGAGCGCCTTAGCCAACGACCGGAAAATCGCGACGATCTCCTTCCTCATGACGACGACCACACTCAGAAGCGTCCCAAAGTGCACAAATACCTCAAACGTAATATCCTCCGAGGGAATGACACCGAGAAGATGCTCAACGAGGACAAGGTGACCAGAGCTGCTGATGGGGAGGAACTCGGTAAGACCCTGCACAAGTCCAAGAATGAGAGATTGAAAAAACGTCAAGCGAATATGCCCTTCCGGTAGTTGTGAATCACTCAGATGCGAGCGCGTTCAGACAACATCGAGCGCGATATATTAATACAGAAACATCACTCCAAACTTCAGGCCGAGCGTAAAGGAATTGAACTTCGCCGTCTGGCCACTCACCGTGGCCGTGCGCCCCTCCGGCGCTTTGAACTCGCGACCAAAGATCCATCTCACATCAACGCCGACGCTTCCGTAGAACGTCTCATCGAACTTCGTGTTACCAACAGCTTCGATCTTCAAACCCGGCCCTTCCGCGCGAAACGCCTCACGCTGGTTCAATCCGTAGAGCGTTTGACTGAATCTCCCGAAATAGTACCCGACGCCTCCGCCAAGCTTCAGCCAATACCCGTCGCCTGCAATCAGATAGTGAGCAATTCCCGTGGGCATGTGGACTTCATAGGAAAAATCCGATCGCCCTATTCCGGAACTCCCGACAACTGAAAACGATTTGATTTGATAACCGTACTCAAGAGCCAGCGACCAGTCAGTCGTCACCTGAAATTCCGGGGCAACATAGAACTCTGCGATCGCATTGAACTCGTCAAGCCGATCCTTGATCGGAGGCAACGCGACAGCATTGACGTAGTCCGTCACAGTTGCGGCAGCATGCGCACCCACACCCATGCCTACGGAGACTCCCCTCAGCCATTTCTGGCCTTCCAGAGGCTGGGCCGGGGCAGGGATTGTGATCCAACAACCCAATAGCGCACTCAGAACGATTTTTCGAAGTCTCGCCATCGCGCGTTTGCTACCGGTTCTTTGCGGTCTCTCCCCGAATCTCGGAGATTTTTAAATGATCCTTCAGAAAGTACACGATCCCGACAACGACAACGAGAACAAATCCCAGCTCGTGCGTCACCACGGAATAACTCAGGGCCGTCGGCGTATCGACCTGATACAACCGCACGAGGGCAAACGTAAGAAACGAATGATATGTTCCGAAGCCTCCGGGAACCGGAAGAATAAATGCCGTTGTCGAAAACGTGAGGAGAATGACAGCCGCTGCCACTCCCACCTGCGACGATGCGATCGCGTCGAAGGCAAAGAACGATACGTAGAGTGTGAGGGCGTAGCAGATCCAGATCCCCAGACTGGTGACGATAATCCCGCCAATATTTCGGCGCGTTCCTGTCACGCGGAATCCCTCCGCGAACGTCTCAAGGAGGCTTTCAAATCTCTCCCTCATCCCTTGAGGAACCACCCGGCGAAGTTTCTTCATCGCGCTGAAAACACTCTCGCTCTTCAGGAAGAGCCAGGTGAGCAGCACAATGGAGAGTACGGATCCACCCAGAAACAGGGGACGAAGTCGGTCAACTTCCGTGAAGAGCGCTTCCAGACTTTCAGGGTAGAGAAAGAGGACAACACAGAGGATGAAGAAGAAACTGACGAGATCCAGAATTCGCTCCACCACCACCGTACCGAGCGCGGCGCTCTTGGAGATCCCTTCAAGCTTCCCCACCACATAGGCGCGAGCAATCTCTCCCGCCCGGGGAAGCAGATTGTTGATCATGTACCCGATCATGACCGCGGAAAATAATCTGTGTATCGAAATATCCGGCTTCAGATGCGCAAGCAGATACCTCCATCGCCACGCACGCACGAGATGACTGAACGCGGCGATGATGAGAAACAGGAGTATCCACTCCATGTTCACCTGTAGAAGTTTTTCCCACAATTCAGCCAGAGGGACGTCGCGAAAGGCGATGTACAGAAACACACCGGAGAGCAGGAGTCCAAACAATGTGCGGAAATAGGGGCGAGATCGAGATGGCATACCGGAATGCGCGCTACCGGAGGTCCACGGTTTCAGTGCCAGCCGGGGGCGAGAAGGTGAACCTGCTGTCGTTGATTTTGGTGTCGACCTGAAGATTGCTGAGATGATATGTTGTCTCGGTTTCGTTAGCATCGAGGATGGAAATCCGATGGACGATCCAGGCCCCATCCTCAACCCACACTTTGACTGTCTTCACGAACGATCGATCATCTTTGGGAACCAGCTTCAGGATGATGAGCGAGACTCCTTTGTCCCGCTCCCGTCCAAGCAATGTGACATAATAGTTTGAAGGGAGATTGACAAGAAACTTTTCCGGAGAGACCGAATTCTGATTTTCCTTGTATCGATCGATGACAACCTGCTTATTTACCGGAGAGTATGCCCAGACTGTCGATCCATCAGTGACGACCGTCTGGTGTTCAGACTCGATCCGATATTTATTCGGCTTCTTCATCGCGATCGTACCAGTGAACTCCTGTTCAATCTGCGAGAAACCGAATTTCACTTTCTGTGTGAAGGATGCTGTGGCGCTCTCGATCTTGTCATACCGTTTCTGCATCCGCTCCGTCACCGTCTGAACAGAGATCTCTTTGTCCTGACCCAGCCCCATGCAAACAAGCAAGGCCAGCGCTCCTGCGCTCAATATCATTCTTTTCATTGGAATTCCTTCAGGATCATTTGGAGTTCAACTTCCGTTTCGACGAGTACTTCTCGAGCTTTGCTCCCGTCAAATGGACCGACAATGCCCGCCGCTTCAAGCTCGTCAACCAAGCGTGCCGCACGGGAGTACCCCACTTTGAGGCGACGCTGGAGCAACGAGACGGATCCTTGCTGGTGTCGCACTATAAGCCTTGCCGCTTCTTCGAACAGATCGTCCTTGGTGGAGCTGCCCGACATTCCGGTCCCCTTTTTCCGTTCCGAGATGGACGGGAGGTGGGCCGCCTGAGAATACCCTTGTTGTGATGCGATGTGATCTACGATGCGCTCAACCTCATCAGCCGACAAGAATGCATTTTGAATCCGGATTGGTTTCGACGAGCCGGGGGGCAAATAGAGCATATCGCCGCTGCCAAGGAGTTGTTCCGCGCCGTTCACATCCAATATGGTACGAGAATCGATTTTCGTCGCGACCTGATATGCAATACGCGCGGAGAAATTCGCTTTGATCACTCCGGTAATAACATCAACAGATGGACGCTGCGTTGCAAGCACAAGGTGAATCCCGACAGCTCGCGCCAACTGTGCGAGTCGCGCAATCGGCTCTTCGACATCGCGTGCCGCCGTAATCATGAGATCGGCCAGCTCATCGATGAAGATAATCAGGTAGGGTAGCTTTCGATGCTTGATCGTTTCAGTATCCTTGAGTCGGCCGCTCTTGAATCGTTCATTGTAGTCGGTGATGTTTCGAACCGCTGCAGATGCCAGACGATCGTATCGTCTTTCCATTTCGATTTCGACGCTCTTGAGGACAGCCACGGCGTTCGCCGGCGTGGTCACAATTTCCTCGTCGATGTCGGGTGACACCGCGAGAAAATGCCTGTTCAGTCTGTTGAAGAGGGCAAGCTCTATCTTCTTCGGATCGATGACGACGAACTTAACGTCGCTTGGATGGAGTCGATAAATCAGACTCGCCATGATGGTATTAATGCCGACACTCTTCCCTGACCCCGTCGCCCCCGCGATCAGCAGATGGGGCATTCTGGCAAGATCGTCGATGTAAACCTCACCCGAGATGGTCTTGCCGAGCGCAAGCGGCAAAGCGGCGCGCGACTCACGGAATTTTGAAGTGTTGATCACACTTCTGAAGCGGACCAGAGCGGGATTGTGATTCGGAATTTCCACCCCGACCGTCCCTTTCCCCGGGATCGGCGCGATGATCCGGATTCCCCTCGCCTTCAGCGCGAGGGCAATGTCGTCTTCCAAATTTTCGATCCGACTGATTTTGACGCCGCTGGCCGGGACGAGCTCATAGAGTGTCACAACCGGTCCCGGAGTCACCGAGACGCTCTCGATCTCTACATCAAAGTCTGCAAGTTTCGCCCGGAGAAGCTCTGCATTGGCCTCCAGTTCGGCCTTGTCCACCTGTTCTGAAACGGATGAGGGTTCAAGCAGATCGATTGATGGCGGAACATAGTCGATTTCTTCATCTTCGGAGACCTCGGCAATTCTTTCCTTCCCCTCTGTTTCTTTTTCCTGTACCCCCTTCTTGATACTCATCGGTACGGACGCGGCCGTGAGCTTATCTTCTCGATCTTCGAGCGGTTCGTCCTTGTCCGCAACCCCGTCATCGACAAAGACAAGTTTTCGTTTTCCACTTTCTGGAGCGACGGTCTCTTTCACCACCGGAGACCTGCGCATCGGGGGCGGCTTGAGACTGTCTTTCACAGGGGGCGACTCTTCGCCGCTCTCCTTGATTTCGATCTTCGTTGCGTTCGTTTTCTTTTTCTCCTCACGCCATGCCGTCCACCTCCCTCTCGCATTCGTCCATGCGTTGGAAATCCATTTACCCAGCCCGCCGATCCATTCCCGCAACCTGTCGATCGTCTTCTGGATATCGAGATCGATCAGGAGGACCACCACTAGAACAAGCGAACCGCACAATGCAATCATGGTCCCGGTTACGCCGATCAGTTTCTGCAGCACGCTGGCGATAAAATCCCCTACGACCCCGCTCCACTCAGCAGAGACTGACTCAACACCTATTCCCAGGCGGAATATTCCGAAGAGTCCGGAAACCAAAAGCGCGAGCGCGATAAAGTAGCTTGAGAGAATGACCAGTTTCTGAATATCTTTTTGTCTTAGGAGAATCACAGACCAGACAAGTCCGAGGAAGGGCACGACGAGAATGGAATATCCAATCGTGGAATTGATGAGCCAGTTTGAGATGATTGCGCCGAGGAGACCGAGAAGGTTTTGGGTTTGCTGTGCACGCGCCTGGATCAGTTCATCGTTCGTGAAGACTTTCCAGAGCTCGCTGAGCGCCAGGTCCCCGCTCGCCTGATCTTCCGGGGAGTACGAGAAGAGACTGAGCAGGAGCATGATCGACAATAAAATTCCGACCAGACATGCGAGTTGTCTCTTCTGATTCTTTTTCTTCCGGGAAGAGGTGGAGTTCTTCGCCTCGTCCATGCATCACGCTCCGCTGATTATAGGGAAGCTTTGGGTGAGTTCGATGCACCGGGGTCCGCGTCAGGCAATTCTTTTTTCAGCCGGACACTGTTCCCGGTCCAGACGGGAAGAGCCGGGACAGAATCGATCGCGCCACAGACCTTGAGATCTTCTTTGAATCCGATCTCAATGAGGTATTTCCCATGCTCCGAGTTCTTCAGCATGCGTGGAATCGATCGGCCCAATCCTTTGTACAGTTTTTGTGCGGCGAGGGCGGCATCCGTCATATCCACAAGGGGGGTCTTGGAGCCGGCGAGTCGATCGACAACCATTCCCGCGCAGACAGTATCCTCAAGACTGAATCCGCCCACCACAGGCGAACGCCCGGCGCACACGATGAGGAAGTCCTCGTTAAGTTCCAGCAAAAACTCAACAACGCTCGAAATATTGTTGAACCCGGCGACAACCAGATTGCGCGCATGTCTCGCCTTGACAAGAGCAACGGATCCGTTCGTCGAGCAGAAGATGATCGACTTCCCTTTGACGTTCGCTTCGATGTACTCGAGCGGCGAATTTCCCAAATTGAATCCTTGAATCATCTTTCCATTTCGTTCGCCCCCGCGGATCGTGACATCTCCGAACAGACTGCCCGAGATTTTCACCGCATTCTCAATGGTCGCCACAGGAATGATTTCCCGGGCTCCATTCTGGAGGGCGTGGACGAGCGTCGAACTCGACCGGAGCACGTCAATCATCACCACGTTCTTATCGCGAAGCTGCAATTCATCCAACTGCAGCACGGAAAAAGTTACATCTACTTTCATTTACATTCCCCTCATGTTTTCCTGACAAACGGCATCTTGACGATAGTCGCACTGACCATCTTTCCACGAATATCAATCGAGATGGCATCACCCACGTTCGTACGGCCATCTCGCACATAACCCATGCCGATCGCCTGTTGAAGAACCGGCGAAAATGTCCCGCTCGTGACGTGACCAATTTGGACTCCGTCAGAGAAAATCCCATACCCATGGCGGGCCACAGCCTTATCCTTAACCGCGAAACCGATCAGCTTCCGCTGAAGCCCGGCGGCGTGAGCCGAGGCAAGCGCCTCCCGCCCAAGAAAATCACCTTTGTCGAGCTTTGTGATCCAGCCGAGCCCGGCCTCCAGGGGATTTGTCGTCTGATCAATGTCGTTTCCGTAGAGACAAAATCCCATTTCGAGGCGCAGCGTGTCGCGCGCTCCCAAGCCAATGGGAACGACGCCGAATTCCTTCCCTGCGTCGAACACTGTGTCCCACAAAGTCGAGGCCGCAGCCGGGGTTCCCTTGAAGTATATCTCGAATCCAAGCTCTCCCGTATATCCGGTGCGCGAAACAAGAACCGGAACGCCGGCGATCGTGGAACGAGTCCACCAGTAGTACTGAAGTTCACTCAGCGGAGCCGAGCAGATGCGGGAAAGCGTATCGAGAGACCGCGGGCCCTGAACAGCAAGCAACGCCGTTTCGTCACTTTCATCGACAATCTCAACATCCCCTTCAGCGTGTTGGCGAAGCCACGCAAGATCCTTTTCGGCATTCGCGGCATTGACCACCATCATGAACGAATCACCGAGATTGTAGAGGAGGAGATCATCGATCATTCCCCCGTTCTCGTAACACATCGCCGTGTATTGAACACGGTATGGAGTCAGCTTTGAAACATCGTTGACGGTCACTCGCTGCAACAATGATTGCGCAACTCTGCCCCGAACCTGAAACTCCCCCATGTGCGACACATCGAACACTCCAACGGCATTTCTCACCGCAAGGTGTTCCTGTACAATCCCGTTCGGGTACTGCACCGGCATCTCGAAACCCGCGAACGAGACCATTCGCGCTCCCAGCGAGAGGTGTTTTTCATAGAACGGAGTTCGCTTCATCGAGCCCATCGGTGAACGCGTCTACCTCGGTTTCTCAAACTTCTTCCAATCTTCCAGGAACTTCTCAAGCCCGATGTCCGTCAGTGGATGCTTGATCAGCTGCTGAATCACTTTGAACGGAATCGTACAAATATCCGCGCCAATCAGCGCGGCTTCCAGCACGTGAATCGGATGGCGGACACTCGCGACGAGCACTTCAGTGTCATAATTGTAATTTCGATAGATTGTGACGACCTGTTCAATCAGCTGCATGCCCTCCTGACTGATATCATCCAGCCGCCCGATGAAGGGGCTGATGAAATACGCCCCGGCTTTCGCCGCAAGGAGAGCCTGATTCGCGGAAAAACAAAGGGTGACATTGGTACGGATTCCCTCCTCCTTCAGGGCCTTGACTGCTTTCAATCCATCGATGATCAATGGAACCTTCACCACGATGTTTTTATGGATCTTGGCGAGATCACGCCCCTCTTTCATCATTCCACCGAAATCGGTGGAGACAACCTCCGCACTGACCGGACCGTCAACGACTGAGCAGATTTCTTCAAGAAGTTGTCGGAAGGGTCTTCCCTCCTTCGCCACGAGACTCGGGTTCGTGGTTACGCCATCCAGGACTCCCATCCTGGCGGCTTCACGAATTTCCTGTATGTTCGCGGTGTCGATAAAGAATTTCATAATAGTGTTCCTCTTCTAGGCCCTAAATTGTTCCGTGATATCTTTCTTCTGTCGCAGGGAGAAGAAACGGAATTCATCGACCGGGACGGTGTTATCTGGAATGAGTTTGATTGTGACAAAGAACTTGAATTTGATACGTGTGAGCCTAGAGATCGTGCCATTCGTAAGATATTCCGCCACGGTGGGGTGAACCCTCAATCTCAGCCGGAATTCCCTGGTTTCGGTCTTGAACCTCCTGATCCATCGCTCGATGTGATTGATAGTCGTGCGCTTCGATTGAACCAGTCCGGTTCCTCCGCAGGTCGGGCACGCCTCGCTGAAGCTCAATGTGACATTTTGCCTGATACGCTGCCGGGTCATCTGAACCAGGCCGAACTCGGTCATCGGGAGGACGGTCACCTTCGCCCGCTCCCGCTTGAGTTCTTTCCGGATTTCGTCAAATAGTTTCTTTCGGTTTTTTTCCTCTTCGAGATCGATAAAGTCGATGACGATAATACCCCCGACATCACGGAGCCGGATTTGGCGGCAGATCTCGCGTGCCGCTTCAAGATCCGTCCGGAGAGAGTTCAACTCCTGATCCTTCTTCGCGGCATATCTTCCGCTATTCACGTCGATCACTGTCATCGCCTCAGTCTTCTCGATGAAGATATATCCGCCGCTCTTGAGCCAGACTTTCGGATGCATCAGACTCTGAATATCCTTCTCAATGCCATACCGATCGAAGATTGGCTCCTTATCCCGATACTGCTCGATCCGGTCGAGCATATCCGGAGAGATCCATTGCAGGTAGGAGCGGATTTCCTTGTAAAGCTTCTTGTCGTCGACGACGAGCCGCTCCACATCGGCAGAGAGAAGGTCTCGTATGACGCTGGCCTTCGTATCCATGTCTTTGTAAATCAAGGTGGGAGCGTCTTCATTCTTCACCCCCTTTTCGATGCTACGCCACACGCGTATGAGCTCGTTTAGATCTTCCTTGATCAGATCGTCCCCTTTTCCCTCTGCAACAGTACGAATGATCGCTCCGAATCCCTCCGGCAGCATCCCGCGAACGAGTTTTCGGAGTCTTCGCCGTTCCTTGAAGTTGCTGAGTTTTTTCGAAACCCCGACTTTTCCATCAAAGGGGAGTAGAACGAGAAATCTTCCGGCGAGAGAAATTTCGGAAGTGACCCGAACTCCTTTCTTTCCGATCGGTTCCTTGATAATCTGAACCAGGATGTCCTGGCCCTTTTGCAGTTCGACCGGCCGAGGTCGCCGGTTTTCGGAGCCTTTCCCCTCCCGTTCGCCGTTGGAACGTCTCGCGTTCGTTGGGCGGGAGCCCTCTGCTACCGGCGTTCCGGCGGTTGAAGAGGTCGAAGGCGAATCTGATTCGACTTCATCCTCCTCTTCATCAAACATGGCATTGTATTCGGAGAGAGAATCCCCGATGTCGGAGAAATGGAGGAAGGCATCTTGTGGGAGACCGATATCGATGAACGTCGCGCGGATGCCGGGCATCACCTTGGCTACTTTACCAAGGTAGATATCTCCGACCATCCGTTCTTTTCCGGGTGTTTCGACAAAGAGCTCGGCGAGACGCCGGTCTTCGAGAATGGCGATACGATGCTCGTTCGCCGTAGAGTTGATGATAATATCTTTCTTCATAGGGACACGCTTTCCCATTCAACATGAGCGCGAGCGACCCCAAATGCGACACCTTCCATCGATTCGGAAGAAGTCCCGGAACCGTCAACACGGCGTCGGGAGGATACCACAAACCTTTGCAGGGTCGATCATTCCGAGAGAAACCGAACAAGAAATTCTCTGCGAAACGGAGTATGAATTGCAGGATCTGCATTCGCGCAAAATCGTTATTAGTTAGCTGTTCGTCCATTGTCCCTTGCGGGAATGCCGACGAACACGGCGTTCGAACTTCGTTGAACCGTGGAATCAAAAAAAAGAGGTCAAGCTACCCTGTGTCACACAAAACTCATTGCCGACCGTTGCTTCCTTCCGGACCTGGCGGAGTTGAGCACTGCTTTGTTGCACAGGACTTGACCTCAAAAAACCGATTCCTGATTGAACCAAGAGTAAAACACTTTCTGAAAATGATTCTCCGTGCATTTCGCCCTTCCAGGCATGAAGTGTTGAGCCCATCTTCATACCCTGATCCGCGGCACGGCCACACTGGCCAGGCTGACGCTGGTGCTGACGTGGAGCTGATCGGAATCGAACCGACGACCCCTTCGTTGCGAACGAAGTGCTCTCCCAGCTGAGCTACAGCCCCAAGGGAAGGTATAATCCCTTCGGCAATAATTGATTGCAAGGTAGTGATAAAGTCAAACAAAAACAATCTGGCCCAGGTGACATTTTTTCAGCCGTTTCCGCAACTTCCACGTGTTTGAATCTGCTCAAAGTTTTCCCTATGATGCCTCAAAAACAGGAGCGCATGGTGACCAACGATCGTACGGAGACCACATTTCTTCAGTTTCTTGAAATTGTCCGCAAAGTCCGGAAAGAGTGCCCCTGGGATCGGGAGCAAACTCACCAGAGCATTCGCCACAGCTTAATCGAGGAAGCGTACGAGGTTGTCGAATCCATCGACAATGGCAATTTGCAGGAGTTGAAAGAGGAATTGGGGGACTTGTTACTCCATGTCGCTCTCCATTCGGTGATGGCCGAAGAAAAGAACGCGTTCGCGATCGAAGACGTGATGACTGCCATTTCGGAAAAACTCGTCCGTCGTCACCCGCATGTATTTGGAGAAGGGGTGAAGGCGGGAACGCCTCACGAGGTGAAAACAAATTGGGAACGCATCAAGCTCGAGGAAGGAAGGGAGTCGGTCGTTGACGGCGTCCCCAAAGAGCTTCCCTCCATGCTCCGGGCGTTGAGGATTCAGGAAAAGGCCTCGAAAGTCGGCTTTGACTGGAAGAGAAAGGAAGATGTTTGGCTGAAGATCGAAGAAGAAATCCGTGAATTTCGGAGTGCAGAAACATCAAATGACAGAAAAGCGATGGAAGAGGAACTGGGTGATCTTTTCTTTGCTCTTGTGAACTACGCCCGGTTTCTCAATATCAATGCCGAATTCTCTCTCAACGGATCCACCGAAAAATTCATCACGCGCTTCAAGAGAATCGAAAAAGAACTCAACGACTCTGGGAAGGATGTGCAGAGATCCACGCTCGAAGAGATGGACGCGTTGTGGAACAGCCACAAACAGAAGAAATAGCGTGTGAATGCCCCTTATGTCGGTTCTTTCTTTTCCCCCGCCCCGTTCGCGACTTGAAAACGGTCGTAGGCATCGATGATATCCTTCACCAACCGATGCCGCACGACATCATTGCGGTCAAAATAGACAAACTCCACCCCTTTTATCTGCTTCAGTACTTCCTGAATCTGGACCAACCCTGACGTCGTCTTGACAGGCAGGTCAATCTGCGTAATATCTCCTGTGATGATCGATTTTGAGTTTACGCCAAGTCGCGTCAGGAACATCTTCATCTGGAGCGCCGTTGCGTTTTGCGCTTCATCGAGAATGACAAACGCATTATGCAGTGTTCTTCCTCGCATATATGCGAGAGGAACTATTTCGATGATACGCTTTTCCATGTACGATCGGAGTTTATCCGAGGTCAACATGTCGTCCAGTGCGTCATAAAGAGGACGAAGGTACGGATCGACCTTTTCCCTCAAATCACCGGGAAGAAAACCGAGGCTCTCCCCGGCTTCCACTGCAGGGCGGCAGAGCACGATTTTGGTGACATCCCTATTCTTCAGTGCGGCGACAGCCATGGCCACAGCGAGGTATGTCTTTCCCGTTCCTGCCGGACCGATGGCAAACACGATATCGTTTTTCCGCATGGACTGGAGGTAGTGCTTTTGACCCGGCGTATGCGCCTTGATGATTCCTGATCTGGTAAAGAGGATCGATTGTTCCGCTTCGTCCGCGGCCAAATCGACCGGGAATTCGTGCTGATTTCCGTTGACGGCAACAAGGTCAATGACCGTACCGACATCAGCGGCCGTCAGATTTCCATTCTTGTTGAGAATGTAGATCAACTCTTTGAAGACCTTCTCCAACTTCCCGACTTCAGTCTGGGATCCGCGCATCGTGATTTGATCGCCCCGAACGGTGATGGAGGCTTCGAACCGATCTTCGATGAGTTGCAGGTTCGCATCATTGAAACCGAGGAGTTGCACCGAGTCAACTCCCGTCAGGTGTATTTTCTTTTCTGGCAAGTCGTGATTCTCCGGATTCGGATCCTTCTCCAAAACAAAACGCCCTTGAGACCCTCTAAAGGGTCCCACGGGCGTTTGCCAATTACTCAAAAATGTTCACGTCGTACGTCTTGAGCCAAAACTCCTACTGAGTAGCCCCTTGCTTCTTCTGCCAATATGAGCGCTCAGCAGATTTTTCTTCTCGTGTGAGCGGAGCCTTCGCCGGAACTTTCAGCTTCTGTCCCGGTCGGATGACATCCGGATCTTTGATCTGATCGCGATTGGCCTGCCAGATTTTTGGCCAGAGGAACGCGTTGCTGTAGATGGTGGGCTTCTTCGCAATGTTCCAGAGACAATCTCGATCACGCGCCCATGTTCCGACGGTGTAGGTTTGCGTCAACTGGCCGGAATCGATCAGTTGCTGCAAATTGCGGCGGAGAGCATCCAGCCGACCCTGCGCGTCATTCAGGCGATTGTGGTATTTCGTCAGTGCCGAGAGTTTGTTCGTCCGAGCTGCGTCGATCCACGATTGAACCGTGGCAAATTCGTCGCGACGGCCGTACAAGTCCTGATTGGAGAGTCTGGACAACTCATTGATGCGGTTATCGATCTTCGTCAGTTCGGCCTCGAACGCTGCGATCGCCTCGGGGGTTCCACCAACCATCGCCATCAACTCGTCCTGACACTTATTCACCGCTGCCATCTTGTCGGCATTCTGTTTCTGAAGATCCGCAATCTCCTTCTGCACCGAGGCAAGCTTGTTGGTGAGATCATTCTTCTTCGCGGTGAGAGAGGCAATCTCTTGCTGCCATTGTTCCTTTGTCATCTCCTGGGCGAAGCCTGCCGGGACCACGAGAAGGACTATCACAGCGAGAAGTGCAATTCGTGAAATCACAGTCATAGTTCTATTCTCCTAGTTAATACTGCTGATTACTTTCCCTTTAGACGTTCTGCGACCGCCGCCTTTTCCTTGGCACACTCATCAAGCTGTGCATTCTTGTCGGCAATCGACTTAAGCAGAGCAGCCTTCTCGGCCTCTCGCGCAGCAACTTCTTTTTCGAGCGAAACGACTTCCGCCTTGAGAGTTTCGAGCTGTCTCATCTCCGCTTCACTCGGCTTGCTTGAGCATCCTGCCAGGATCATCCCGGCTATCGCCGCGGCAGTGACTGTGAGAGCGAGCGATTTCTTCATGCGAACTTCTCCTCTGATAAAAATGAACGTTAGTTCGTTAGCCAAATATCCTAAACTTAAATTCGAATTTATAATACACAGACAACTCAAAAAAGTCAAGTTAATTGCGGTGAATTTCCCCTTCCGACGCCGTTTGTTGACTGAGGAACCTGCGGTTTATGATCCCCGTCACTTATCACGTCGGCCATCATCCACCCCCTCACAACAGGCCCCTTTCCGCGAAGCTGACGTATCGGGATCCAGCGATGATGATGTGATCGTGGACAGGAATTCCAAGGATTTTTCCGGATTCAACAAGCTGGCGGGTGACGGTCAGATCTTCCTGGCTCGGTTCCGGATTTCCGCTTGGATGGTTGTGCAAAAAGAGTACCGCAGCAGCTTTCTCTTTGAGCGCGTCGTGGAAGCACTCACGCGGATGAACAAGCGAAGTGTTCAGCGTGCCAACCGTAACACGGATGTCTTTGAGAAGTTTGTTCGACGATGAGAGGAGAAGCACCCAGAATTCCTCATGCATCAAATCAGTCAGTCTCGGAAGAAACCATTGGACAACATCTTCCGGACTACTCATCGATGGAGCTTTGGATGAATCGTCTGGCGGAATGCGCCGGTGTAGCTCAAATGCCGCCACAATAGTCGCCGCCCGGGCTTGACCGATTCCCCGCCGGGTGATGTCGGAGACACTCATGCGGGCCAACTCTCTTAGCGATCGAGTTTCTGTCAGAAGTTTTTTGGCGAGATCGACTGCAGTCGCTCCGCGTGTTCCCGTGCGGATGAGAATCGCCAGCAGTTCGGCATCGCTGAGAGAGGCAGACCCATATCGCCCCAATTTTTCGCGAGGCCTTTCCCCCTCGGGCCAATCTCTGATCTTCGTGTGGTAGTAAGAACCTTCTTTGATGGACTTCCCCTTTTTCCCCTGTTCCATACGCAGTCAGTCTTGAAGTGGTTGATTGCCTCCTGAAAGATCTATCTCACCGATCTTTCTGATAACGCGATTTTTGTATTGCAGAATGGTGAGAAAAGAATTGATTCGTTTCTCCCCGAGCGAGACGACCGAATGCACTCCGGCAAGTCTGCGTTGCATCGCCATCGCCGCAGCGAGTGATGGGCGATTGATCCCCCCCGATTTAACCCCCTCTAACACAAATCGCATCGCATCGTAACTGAAAAGGGTGTTGGGATTCAGCGGACCTCCAAAGTTTTTCTGGTGGCGTCTGAGGACCGATTTGTACGTTTCACTTTCCTCATCAAGATAGTAGTCGCTCGAAAAGACCACGCCGTCGACATACTGTCTGTTGTACTCCAGCTCCCCGATATCATACCAGTCCCCCGTTCCGAGGTACTGAGTCTGGAAATTGAAATAGCGCAGCTGCGAAGCCACGATCCCAATTTCGTCCGCATTGGACACGGGAAGAAAAATCGCATCGATTGTCCGAACCGGCACGCCCAGGCTGTCGATATTCACGGCAACCCTGTGAATCGGAATCTTCAGAGAGTCAGCGATCCGCTTGCCGTTTGCGCCGAAGAGACGCCTGACCGATACGGTAGTCTCGCGTTCCACAAGCGAATCCAGCAAGCGCGGGGGAACTCCCCACTTGAGCATCCCGATCAGATGCGTGTTCGCCATCTTCTTCGAAAAATCGACGAAGTATTCCTCGAGTCTCTCCATTGCCTTCTGTCGCATCATCATCAACTGATTGCGCAAATCGGTCGCACCGGTCGGGTACCACTGTTGATCGACAAGCTCTCCGCCAAGCGAGTTGACCTCGTCGACAAACGCATCGGCCATTGCTTTTCCCGCCGGCGATCCCGTGATGGGGGCCAGGACAGCAAATGTCCGAGAACCGAGGACTTCGAATGCATAGCGCGCCATCGCCCGACCCCGCACATCATAGTCTGGATTCAACTGATACACATAGCTTCCCACTCCGGCAATGCCGTTGGAGGTTGCTGTCGGCGAAACAATGGGAACACCCAGTGCATTGGCAATTCCAGCCGCTGTAAATGCCTCCGCGCTGAAGAAGGGTCCAACGATAGCAGCAATCCGCGTATCCAGGCAGAGCTCCGTCACCTGACGGGCCGCTTGTCCCGGATCTCGCTCCGAATCCCGGATGTCCAATTCTACGCGCGGAAAATATGTCTCGTTGTATTCATCCACAGCGAGCTTTATTCCCTCGAGAACCTGCCCTCCCAATTCTTTGGCTGCTGGATTGTCAACATGCAGCATGAGAGGCAGAATGACTCCCACGCGCAACACTTCCCCCGTCTCCATCCTCTCCAGAAGTCTCTTCGCCTCAGCCAGGTACTTCGTGCGCGGCGGCAATGGTGCCAATGATCGCAGAAGCGTCCTGGCCTCCTGCACCTCGCCCGACCGATAAAGCCGTTCGGCCAATCGCATCGAGATCATTACCTTCATTTCGTCCGTCCGGACTTCCCCCAGCAGAATCTGCAATTCTGCAACGGAGAGATATGCGAGCACATTTCCCGTAAGAATCTCCTCCGCCCGGTTCCGGACGATTTCATCGCCCGACTGTTGGCGGCTCAGGAGAAACGCCGTCGCGGCATCATCATACCGTGATGTTTTCAGGTAATTTATGCCAAGTGAATAATAGGCATTTCCCACATAAAGAGATCCAGGATAAGAATCGATGAGGTGTTTGAGCAGACGGATGGATTCCCGGTATTGACCGAGCCGGGAATATGCTTTCCCCGCCATCAAATAGGCGCCCGTGATCCGATGACCATTAGGAAATTCCCTGACAGAACGCATGAACATGGCTGCGGCATCGTCATATTGGCCTACCTCAAACGCCTTCATGCCATCAGTAAACATCTTTTCCATCTCAGAACGATAGATGACGGTATCCTGACGGGCCTCGGAGGTCGCGACAGCGAACATCAGGACCAGCAATGAAAACAGAAGAATTCTACAAGAAGTGGTCATTGATCAAACTGCGGATGCGTGTTCGCGGATCTTGGTCTGTCCCAGTCTAGCTTTCTCATTAGTGGGCTCGAGCTCGAGAGCCCGTTCAAAATATTCGGCGGCCTGCGCCCGTTCATTCACATGGAGAAGCAGCATTCCGTAGGCTGCGATGGCTTCACTCCACTCGGGGCTGAGTTCCATCGCCCTTCGCAGTTGCTTTTCCGCTTCGGGAAACCGTTCCAGTGCGAGCAGCGCTTCTCCGGACTTCTGCCATCCCACCGCCAGATCGGGATTCAGTTCCACGACTTTCATGAACTCCTTCAATGCCTCAATCAGTTTTCCGCTCTCCATGTACGCGACCCCGAGCCAATAACTCGCATGCCAGTTGGACGGGTAATCACTCGTTACGCGACGCAGCACCTCGATCGCCTCATCCGGCGCACTCCGGCGTGTCATGAGTTCCCCCAACAATTCGCCGACGCCGATAAATTCAGGATCCGCCTGAAATACCCTCTTCAGATGAGACTCTGCCAAGCGATACTTGTGCATATGCAAGTACGCAAGCGCCACATTGAAATGGAGGTGTGAGCGAAAAATCCTGGGCAATCCCCGCTCTGCCGAAAGGAGTCGGCGAAAGTACAGAAGAGATCGTGAATAGTGTCCCCGTCGCAACTCCAGCAATCCATGATAGAAATGCATTTCACGGGAATTCTTGAATTGCTCCAACGCGTTCTTCATGGTCCGCTCTGCAGCCTCGAACTGCTGCAATTCTCCCTGAATATGGGAAAGCCGGAGCCATGTCACCTGAACCGTCGGATCAGTCGTGAGTATTCGGTGGTAGATCTGGGATGCGTGCAGCAACTTGCCCTCTGCGTAGAACGCATGAGCCTGTTCCAACAAGCCGGCAATGGACGAGAGGTCGGTCATCAGTGACGAAAGTTACCCATCAACGGAGAAAAAAGCAATCAGAAATCCCGCTTGAGCGCGGAGAGTCCCGTCACGATTCCAAAGGCTGTAAAGACCAATGAAAATATCGCGACGAGAATTCCACCGGAATAGAACCATTGAGAAGAAAATGCCAACGACTTCCAGATCGCCTCAAAATAAGCCGTCACAGGAATCAGCACACTGACGACGACGAGCAGGAGAAAGACCAGGTTAAGCAGAAACGTCAACGTTGCCCCCTGCGAGGATGCCACGCGGATGGGATTCTTCTCTCCGTAGTTTGCGAAGTACCCTCCAAGTCCCAGGTTCACCGATACGATTCCCACAACAAGGAGCAGCGTGCTCACCACTCCGAGTATCATCAAGGAAAGATCGTATCGCACAATCCGCACAAACGGGCGATTCGAGAAGACCGCCACACCGACGCCCAGGCAGGCAACGACGAGAACCGCGACCGCGAGTTTGACGAAAAACACCCGACGGGTACGGATCGGCGCGCTTCGAATCAACCACAGTGTTCTCCCCTCCAGACTAATCATTGGAAAGACAAATCTTAGCGCGAGAGATGCAACAAGAAATCCACCGAATGCAAAGAGAACCAGATAGATGAATGCGGGAAGATCCGGTACATCAAATCTGAACCTTAACTGGCGAACACTCATGACAAAGAGCCCAATCAGAACAATCATCACCGTCAAATGAATCCACTGACTTGGATCGCGGAAAAACTGAAAATACTCCTTCTTGAGGAGGGATTCTATTTGCGGGGGAAAGATTGAGGAACGACGGTAATCAAGAACGTGCGTGCGTGTCCCCTTCTTGAGATTTGCCGATTTCGACCGGGGTTGTGCAATCAGCCAGCTTCGATAGAAGAATCGTCGACCAAGAACCACAACAAAAACAAACGCCCCTGCCGTCGTGAGCAGCAGAAGCCCTGCAAACGGAAGGGCCTCCCAGACCTCCCCGACCGCCAGGAAATAGAGGAATTCCGATACCCAGTGGTTCGGGAGGAATCTCGTGAAGATTGGATCGAGGTGTGCAAAATGAAGGTTGACGTTCGGATAGTATTGAAACACCTCCTCGACAAGCTTGATCGGGTTCGTGAATTTGAAGAACAGATAGATCCCCAGGAGATATATCCCCGCCAGGACCGTCATCACTCTCCGGAACCCCCATCTTCCGGCAATTTTGATGATCGCCATGAGAATCATTACCGCCAGTGACGCTGACAAAAACATGAACGGGATCAGCACAAACGCCATGAGCGCGATGATCGCGGTCCACGAATAGCCAAAATACGTTCCGTATCCACCGAGAACAGCGAGGGCAATCAGAAACAACGTTGTCGAGCTGTAAAGGAAGTTATCAAGAAATTTCAGGATGAAGATATTGCTGTAGGGAATCGGTTTGGTAAGAAGATACCGAACCTCGGCAGATCGGTAAAGTGTCGCGTAGGAGACTATGATGTTCCCCAGATTGACCGCCACGAAAAAGACGAACAGTATCATGGAGATAAATCGATGATAGAGAAAGAGCCCGGTCTTGGTCTTCTCCAGAACAAATTGCGTCAACTCATGCGCGAAGAGATACGCGACCACCGCAAAACCGCCGAAGACCAGAAGAGAGGCAATTCCACGGACCATCGGGATGGGACGAAAATCGAATGTCGTTTTCGCGAATGAGAGGACCTTGAATTGCAGTATGTGTGCCAGCAGCCTCACGTGTTATTTCGTCAATTCAAGGAAGAACGATTCGAGCTTACCATCCTCGCCGGCCCTGAAGTCCAGAAACTTTTCCTGGGCATCAGCGAAGATCAAGCGGCCATCCTTGATGATCCCGATCCGATCACAGAGTTCTTCGGCAATTTGCAGACTGTGCGTGGACATGAAAACCGTCACCCCCTCCCGCGTTTTCTGCTTGAGCGTGTCCTTCACAATCTTTGCACTCCGCGGATCCAACCCGATCATCGGCTCATCGATAATGATTGTCTTCGGTTTGTGCAGCAAAGCGGCGCAGATGGTGATCCGTTGACTCATTCCCTGTGAATATTCTTCCGTGCGCTTGTCAATCCAGCTCCCCACCTCAAACTGATCAATAAGCTCGGCAATCTTCGCCGACACGGCTGATTTCTCCATCTTGTACACCCCCCCCACGAAATAGAGAAACTCCCTCCCGGTCAGCTTGTCATACAAAAACGGCTGATCTGGAATGTAGGAAAGCATCTGCTTTGCCTCGAGAGGATGAGTCTGGGTGTCATAACCGTTCACTCCGATTGCTCCGCTTGTCGGACTGTAGAGTCCGGCGATCATCTTGATTGTCGTTGTCTTGCCGGCGCCATTTGGACCGAGAAATCCAAAATACTCCCCTTGTGGAACGACAAGCGTCAGGTCATCCACCGCTGTGAAGTCCCCGAATTTTTTCGTCACGTGTTTCAATTCTATCATCGCATTTCCCTCGATTGACTTCGTTCATCCCTCACGACGTCGCTCGTTATTCCCACTCGATCGTCGCCGGTGGCTTCGAGCTGATATCATAGACCACACGATTTATTCCTTTGAGCTCGTTGGTGATGCGACTCGAAATCACCCCGAGCACATCGTTTGGAATATGCGCCCAATCGGCGGTCATCCCGTCTACGCTGGTGACCGCTCGCAACGCGATCGTCGATTCGTACGTCCGGCTGTCTCCCATGACTCCCACCGAGCTGACTGGAAGAATTACTGCAAACGCCTGCCAGATCTTGTCATAGATGCCAGCACGCCGGATTTCCTGAATGAAGATCTCATCTGCTTCACGCAGAAGGTCGAGCTTCTGGCGAGTGATATCACCGAGGATCCGAACTGCCAGACCGGGGCCAGGGAACGGATGGCGTCCAATGAATTCTTCCGGCAAGCCGAGTTTTCGTCCGACCTCACGGACTTCATCCTTGAACAACTCCCGAAACGGCTCCAGGAGCTTGAAATTCATTTTTTCTGGTAACCCACCAACATTGTGGTGCGTCTTGATGGTCACCGACGGTCCTTTGAATGAAACGGATTCAATAACATCGGGGTAGAGTGTCCCCTGCGCCAGGTATTCAAAACGGGCACCGCTTTTTGCGCTCCGTTCAAGTTTCTTCGCTTCCTCTTCAAAGACGTCGATGAATGTCTTGCCGATGATCTTGCGCTTTTGCTCCGGGTCAACGACACCGTGAAGTAGGGAGAGGAAAACATCGGATGCATCAACGTGAGTGAGTGGGAGATGATACGATTTCCGGAACATCTCAACGACATTCCGGCTCTCGTCTTTCCGCATGAGGCCATTATCGATATGGAGACAATGCAATTGATCCCCGATGGCACGATGGATGAGAATCGCCGCGACCGAAGAATCGACGCCGCCGCTCAAAGCACAGAGGACATGGCTCGTTCCAACCCTCTCCCTGATTTCCTGAATTGAGCGCTCAATGAATGCAGAGGGAGTCCAGTCTCCATTCGCTCCGCAAACGCGTAAAACGAAATTCGAAAGGATTTTTTTTCCTTCCGGCGTGTGTACAACCTCAGGGTGAAATTGCACGCCATAGATCTTTTTTGCACGGTGTCGGATAGAACAAATCGGCGAGTTCTCGCTATGCGCGATCGGTTCGAAGCCTTCCGGAAGCTTTGCCAGGGCATCGCCATGACTCATCCACACGGAGGTTGAATTGCCGATTCCATGAAAGAGATCCGCGTGATCGTCTATCTTTAGTTCGGCCCGACCGTATTCCCGTCTTGCCGACGCATCTACCTGGCCGCCGAGTCCGTGGGCAATCAACTGAAGGCCGTAACAGATACCCAGGATCGGCATCCCCAAATCGAATATCTCGATCGGAAGTCGTGGGGCCCCCTCGTCATAGACACTGGAGGGACCACCTGAGAGAACAATTCCGATCGGATGCATCGCGCCGATCTTATCGATCGGATAGTTGAAGGGATGAATCTCCGAGTAGACCCCAAGCTCCCGGATTCTGCGGGCGATGAGTTGTGTGTACTGAGAGCCGAAATCGAGGATGAGAAGAGTCTGAGAATGCGTCATGCGACCGCAATATACCAAAATCTGTTCGGCTATTCAATTTTTATCTGACCGTCACCTCCCGGCGAAGCCGTCCCTTCGGTTCTCGTTGTTCGAGAGTTGAACTCTCGAACGGATCCTCCTTCGACAGTTTAACTGTCTAATAACGGTGAGAATTGCACCTCAATATCGAATGATCTATATTTTGCAATGGAACTTACGGACAAGGGGCGTAAGTAGCATAATGAAGAAACCTACGCAGAAGTGCCGTTTGAGTGTTATGCAGAAGCAAGAATGCAAGCCAGGTCTATCAAGAAACCATATAAACATTAGTTAGCCAGACCTATGGGAGACGAATTGCCCAAATGACGCAAATCTACTGTGGTAGGGAACTCAGAGAAATGTGGCCCCGGCCGCTTGCGCTCCAGTGGTCGAAGCAATACACAGAGCTGTTCGATGCGGACGATGTTAGGCTAGCGAGAGCGCAACCGAGCAATCAATTCGCGGAATGGTTCGCCGCCATTCACCTTTTCCAGCGAGATGGAGTGTTGGCACTGATCGAGAATTACATTTTCGGTGCTCATGCGGAAAAGCGTCGCCGGATTACTGAAATTCAGAAGGGTTTACTCGAGCAGTTGCAGGACATAAAGAAATCCTTGGGTGTCCAACCACCGGATCTTCTCTTACTCGCACGACAAGACGTTTTGTGGTTTTGCCGAATTCAAGGGGCCGGGGGATCGTAGGCAGCCGAGTACTAGGCAACGTCAGAGTCACAGGGAGATTGAGCGAAGGTTGGGTGTTCCGGTGGAACTTATTGTAGTTAGGTTCACACCGAAGTGGGCTGGCTAACAAGCGCGTGAACCTGCCTCGCTTCGCTCGCAGGTTACGCGCAGGACGTTAGCCCGCTCCAAGCAAAGGAATTGAAATGGGAGTTTACATTTACAATGCGTATCCAGCCATCTGAGTCCGTTCCAAAATCTGTTGAACCCGCCTATCTGGCGATCATCGCATTGACCGATAAGATTTGTCGTAGCTACTTGAATGACGAATATGCTACTCTTGCTCGGCGATTGGCTGCAACATTGGCGCGAAAGCGTCCATCACCTATTCTGCGGGGTAAACCTGATATTTGGGCATGTGGCGTCCTATATGCACTGGGTACAGTTAACTTCCTTTTTGATAAGTCCCAATCTCCTCATATGCGAGCAGATGAACTATGCGCAACATTTGGGATCAGTCAAAGTAGCGGATCAAACAAAGCCAAGTATATTCGCGATACACTGAATATGTTCCAGATGGATCCCAATTGGTGTTTGCCTAGCCTCGTAGATGAGAATCCACTTATTTGGATGCTACAGATAAACGGACTGATGGTTGATGTGCGCCATATGCCTCGTGAAGTTCAAGTAATTGCTTTCGAGAAAGGGCTGATTCCATATATCCCAGCAGATCGTGATGGTAGCAAATAATTCAGATAACACTTCCGAGCAAAAAAGCGGCCCAACACCGGCTCCAGCGGCCAGAAATGGTACGATTTTGAGAAGGAGTCTCACCAGTCCTGCCGCTGAGCCATTCCGTTAAGCGACATCGCTGTCGAGGACGCCGGCCAGATGAAGCGTATTGCGCAAAAGGGAGGAGACAAAGTGAACACACTCGATAAAGACTACGCAGCGGGACTATTGGACAATTGTGAGGCCCCTTGCCTCTCGCTCTACCAACCGACTCATCGGCGCTATCCGGACAATCAGCAAGATCCGATCCGGTTTGGAAACCTCGTGAAAGCGCTGGAACAGTCGCTCCTGCAACAATTCACGAAAGACGAGAGCCGGTCATTGCTGGAACCGTTTTTGGCATTGGCTGACGACCGTGCTTTTTGGAATCACACCCTTGATGGGCTGGCTGTGCTGGGCGCGAAAGGCATCGTTCGAGTCTACAAACTCCAGCGGCCGGTCGCCGAATTGGCTGTAGTTGCGGATAGCTTCCACATCAAACCTCTGATGCGCATCCTGCAGTCAGCCGATCGTTATCACGTGCTCGGCTTGAATCGACAGGAAATCAAGCTCTTCGAGGGCAACCGTGACGTTTTAGACGAGATCGAACCGGCCCAGGGTGTCCCGCGGACGATGATCCAGGCGCTCGGAGAAAAATTGACCGAGCCACACCAGACCGTCGCCTCATACGGCGGCATAGGTGGCGGACATACGCCCATGCACCATGGCCACGGCGGGAAAGAGTCTGAGGTAGACATCGACGCGGAACGCTTCTTCCGAGCCGTCGACCGTAGGATCCTGGAGCATCACTCCCAGCCATCGGGCTTGCCGTTGATCCTGGCAGCCCTACCAGCGCATCATCATATGTTTCACGAAGTCAGCCACAACCCGTTCCTGATAGACGAAAGCATCGATATCCACCCGGATGCCCTGTCGTCAATTGACGAACTCCGCCGGCGCGCCTGGCAGCTTGTCGAGCCTCGCTATCTGGCGCGCCTGGCTGCGCTGGTAGAGGAGTTCGGCAGCGCAAGGTCTAAGGGGCTCGGTGACGACGAATTGGCGCGGGTCGCCAAGGCGGTCGTGAGCGGCCGGGTCGCCACTCTCCTAATCGAAGCCCGCCGCGAGATTCCCGGCCGGATCAATACCGCGACCGGCGACATTGAGTTTGACGACTTGGCGGATCCGGAGGTCGATGACGTGCTCGACGATCTGGGGGCGTTGGCCCGGAAGATGGGCGGACAAGTCGTCATCGTCCCCGGCGAACGGATACCGACAAAGACGGGAATCGCAGCGATCTACCGTTATTGAGGCTGGAGTTACGCTGTCCACCAAGGGAATGCGAGCAGCAGGCCGAGAAGGAGAGTTCTCCCGCGTTTCTGCGCTGGTTGGTCCACTAGGCGCTCGTCCCGCCCGGGCCGATAGGCCGCGGCCGTGCCGCCTAAGAAGGGAATATATCAAGATCTGTCGGGCTATTCAATTCTGTTCTCGTTGTTCGAGAGTTGAACTCTCGAACGGATCCGCCTTCGACAGTTTAACTGTCGAAGAACGGTGAGAATTGCACCTCAATATCGAATGATCTATATTTTGCCATACAACTTACGGATAAGCGCGTAAGCACTAACAAAGAAACCCGCGCAAAAACACGGTTTGAGTGTTATGCAGAAGCAAGAACGTAAGACGGGCTTCGCCGTGAGCGCTCAGCCGAACGGTCTATCAAGAAACCATATGAACAATAGTAATAATATCCTCCCGGGTCTTGACATCCACTCCGATGTCGGTAAGCTATGTCGCTCCGTATCCATCGAGACCTTAAATGAGTGACAGCCCACTAAATGCAGCCCTGCGGCACTTTGAAGCCGCCGAAGCGAATCTTGTAAAGATCGAGAGAGTTTTGGCTGAAATCGAGTCCGCTATTCCGAAAGGCATCGCATTCGGCGACAACCATGAATACGACGACGACTGTCGGAGCTTCTATGCTTTGCTTGCGTCTTTGCCAAAGATAGATCACTGGAAACCTGAGATCGCCCTAATGGATCTGGACGAGATTGCCCAGAACCGCCTTGACGCACAAGAAGTTGGAAACATCGAATGCTTGGTTTCCGTGGAGCGCCAGATCGGCGAACCATCGAGGCAACTCCGTGAGTACCGTTATCGCTTCAACCAGAAACGACGGGAGTTGATCCGCGACGCGCTCAATGAACTGATAGATGTGATTGATGGAAACTTGCGAGAGTTGACGAAGCTGCTTGAACAGCAAGCCGAGTCAAATGAGGCCGTTGATAGCCCGGCATTCGATGACCTGAAAGGCAACGTCGCTCAGATCAACACTCTGCTTGGCAGTAGTGTACCGAAACCAGCGAGATGGTCTGATCTGCATCGCCATATGCACTTTGGAATGCATGGAGATTTACACGCCATCGTTGAACACGATTGGCCGAGTGTTAAAGCCGGACTGAGAAAGTCGCTCTACGGAGAAAGAGAACCTGTACCTGTTGAGGTCGAAGACCTCGGTGCTCTTGTCAGCAACAAACCGCGAGGCCCGGTGGCTACTAAACTTCGGTGGGAGAATTTGACCGATGAGAATTTCGAGCGGCTTCTTTTTACATTGATTTCGTCTGAACAAGGTTACGAGAATCCGGAATGGCTGATGAGGACCAAGGCACCTGATCGTGGCAGAGATCTATCTGCGTATCGTGTTCATACAGACCCTCTTGGCGGAACGATACGACAACGTGTCATCATTCAATGCAAACACTGGCTCAGCAAAAGCGTTGGCGCAACAGAGATAGCTGTGCTTCGTGAGCAGATGAAAATCTGGGAGCCACCACGCGTAGACGTACATGTAATAGCCACTTCTGGGCGGTTTACCTCAGATGCGGTCGCAATCATTGAAAAGCATAATCAGTCAGATAGCGCACTTCGAATAGAAATGTGGGCCGAGAGCCACTTGGAGCGCCTCCTTGCGAGTAGGCCCGCGATCATCGCCGAGTTCGCGCTACGGTAACGAGCAACATAACCCTTCGTTCCAGCGGACTGCCTTCGGCCGCCGCTGAACTCAAACGTTAGGCGGCAACCTGTTCTTGATGCTAAAAGGAGTTTAAACATGGCCACAGAAGATGAATGGAAAAAGCGATTTTGGCAATGGTGTGAACGTCTGATCCCTAATGATCCAGACTTTAGAGAATACGCACAGGTTGAGATTGTTTCTGAGAAGTGTGTTAGCCTTACTTTCTATAGCGCACACGAGAGATTTCAACTCACTGCCGCTGGGCCGCATGAAGCTATCCCCGAAGGAGTGCTTCAACTTTTCATGACCGACAACAGGGAGCCTCTACGCGGGCAAATGTATATTGGCCCTAATAATAGGTTGGGGTTCCTCGACGGCGAATTCAATGAGGAGACTTTTGACAATTTCTTGGAACACCTACACGAACGCACACCCTTTTTCCGTCGGAAGTTTGTAAGACTCAGAGAACTCGATGCCCTAAGACGAAAATTGGGGCTCTAAAGACAGCTATGAATTACGAATGATGAAGAAACTATGACTTCAAAAATCTCTCTTCCGTACCCAGAACTTTCTACTGCACTGGGTCAAATCGTCCGGCAGTGTTCAAATCTTGAGGGTATCATTTCCATATTCATCGGGATTCTCATTGGTGCAGATCGTGAGATTGGCCAAATTGTAACTGCTGGACTTTCATTCAATTCGCTTTCATCTCTTTTGAATATGCTCTTTCGGTATCGCGTGTCCGACCAAAAGGCTGTTGAAGAGTTGGATCGGTTGTTAAAAAGAGTTGAAATCAGCCAGAAACGTAGGAATGAGCTCATACACGCTACTTGGGGAGTTCATGACAAGGAAGCTGTGTTCTTACGTATGAAATCTTCGAAGCACTCCATGAGATTGCGCAAAGATCGAGAGATGGTTCCTCTTGCTAATCTTGAAACCGTAATTGAACAAACAGATGAAGTTACAAAGGACTTAATCTCTTTTCTAATGAATCATGTAGGCCCGTATCCAATAAGACAAGTTCAGCGGAAGAAGACTTCGAATAAAATAAAACGGGTTGCCAGCTAACCAGCAACTCAAGCTGACGGAATGAGCTGACGTGCAAAAGTCATGGCTCAGTTAAGTGTAGTTCAGTTGGACGGTTTAGACGATGGGACTTGGTTCGTGTAGTGCAATATTTAGAGTTTACGTTGCCACAGCTTAGCGGCCTTTGTTAGGCGGCTGCGCGTTCTAATTTGCCGATAATGTCGAAACCTCAAAAACCCACAGGCAAAATTGGGCCAGTTCGGATCTCGGGACAGCAGGCTGAATTTCAACCGATCGCGTTTCCCAAAACAAAGAAAGCAATACAGACGACTTTGACTTCGTTTTGGAAACCTCAGATAGAAAAAAATATCTTGAGTTAATGGAGATTGCACCACTCGATGGCCGCAGGAGTTCATACGATCAATCTCCTAATTCTTACAAGCCGTACGATTTTGCGGAATTTATTCTCAACAAGATTCTTGCGAAATCCGAAAAGTATTCTGGCGTATCAGAAGCTTCTATTAATCTTCTCATCTATATCACACATTGGGCTTTTCTGCCAAGCGAGAGTGTCTTCACCCTTCTGCAACTTTGGACCGTCTCAAAGCTCCACATTTTCAAGAACATAGTCCTCTATTGTCCCATTGACCCCTCAGAAGGCATCGCATCTCTGATTTACCCCACGCCGGTTCGCAACCGGTCTAATTTCAACCCTGAAGCTCTGAGAAACAATCTTGTTCAAAACCTCTCACCAACAAACTGGAAACTACCGCGCGAAGAATAGGAGGCTTGGATGAATCCGACCCTAATTCTCTTCACTGCATCATTCTTCATTGCACTGGCTGTCATCGCTCTGAACCCAATGTTCCCCGCGCATAACAGACCTCAGATATTCTGGGGACCAAAGGGTCAATTGCGATTCATTTTTTTAACCACCGCCGTTGTCATCTGGACTTTATCCCTTGTATTGTGGTCATTACTTCGCGTCGGCTTATTTTCTTCTTTCATTTTCATCCTAGGCACTATTTTTATCATGCCATTAATTGTTGCCCGTGTTTCGCCGGCTGTGCTTACTGAAACTGCTGTCGGTCCAATAATTTCAGCCGTCGTGTTACTTGTCCTAAATTATATCGCGTGGTCGTAAAACGCGCAGATAGTCGCTCCCCAACAAAAAGCGGCGGCCTGCCCGGTAAATTAGAAAAGGTCTCGCTATCATGGTGGTGCAGTTAACTGTCCCAGAAGGACAAACTAATTGGCATCTCACCAATGAAAGGAGACCTTATATGAACAGGAGCAAAGTAACACAC
>Ga0208244_100493_pt1 | contig 37527 bp, 38 predicted proteins | sample SubbioCR12Aug_5A_FD_184828 | JGI IMG/M metagenome (GOLD analysis project Ga0208244, IMG submission 184828) | Serpentinite rock and fluid subsurface biosphere microbial communities from McLaughlin Reserve, California, USA - CR12Aug_5A (SPAdes) | ecosystem: Environmental > Terrestrial > Deep...
GGGTGACCGCATTCACCCCCAGGGAGGCGAGCAGGGGATCGAGTTCGAGTTGGGCCAGCGCGTGCAGGCCGACATGTTCGACGCCAACCGAGCGGGGCTGGACCAGCTCCATGGAGGCAACATCGACCTCGACGAATTCGGCCGCGCCGGACTGAATCGGGGCGCGGGCGACGAAGCGTGCGGCCAGCGCCTGGGCCTGGGTTTCCACCGCTTCGGGCAGGTCAACAGGAGCCAGGTCGCCCTGCGTGCCCAGCAGTTGGCCCAGGCGGGCGCAGAGCGCGGGCCACAACGCTTCGGGCAGATCGAAATGGCGGCCGAGGTTAAGCAGGGCGATCTGGCGGACGCGACCGCCTTCGCGGCGCGATTCGACCAGGCGGTAGCTGTGGTAGGTCTCGCCCGAGGCGGTGCGGCGGGTGGTGACGCGGCGGATGTACATGCGACAAGGATATATCAGGTCAAGGGGCCTGGATCGCCAAGTAAAACATTTTATGTCACTACATTGCGGATTTTATCTCCGGACAACGGTTTTACGCGGGTTGGCGGGCTGTCGGAGGTTGAAAAATTGGTGGTTGGGCGGGAATCTTGTTAAAGATGGGTTAGCGTTTCAGGCCGGCGAGGTCGCCGCCGGCCAGCGCATTGAGCTGCGCGTCGCCCTGCGACGGATCGCGGTGATAGGCCGCAGTCAGTTGCCGTGCCGCATCCAGCCAGTGCGTTTGGGCCCTGGACACCAGGTCGGCGAGTTGGGCGGTATCGCGGCTGGCGAGCCAGCTTTCGTACGCCTGCGGCAATGCCGGGAACAGCGCACGGCGCAGCCCGGACAGGTTGGCCAGATAAAAATGCAGCGAGCCGATGGCTTCGCGTTCGAGCAGGGTCGGCAGCGTCATCAGGCAGTCGGCCAGATGGTCGCGCACCGCGCGCACCAGCAGTTCGGCGTGGCGGGAGGTGAGCTGGCCGAGCATTTCATTCCAGTCCGCGCCCAGCAACGATTCGGCGCGTGCCTCGCCGATCTCGTGCAGGATCATTGCCTCGCTTTCGGCTTCGGCCATGCGGTCGAGCCCGCGCTCGACATCCTGTTCGAAGTCGTAGTGGGCAAACGCGCGCCCCAGTGCGGTGTCCTTTTCCTTCCACTGCCATTCCTCGTACTTGTTCCACAGCAGTCGGCGCACCGCGTCCATGCGCAGGAAAATGGCGCCGTCGCGCATCGCCGCCGGCGGGGCGATCAGGTCGCGCGCATATTCGCAGCCGGCCACCAGCACCTGCACGCCATCGCGCACCTCGGCGCGCTTGAGCTCGGCCAGCACGAAATGGGGTTTGCGAAAATGTCCCAGCCCGCTGCTGTAGACCAGCCCCAGCGGGACCAGCGCGCGGTTGATGTCGTCGGCCTCGAACGGGTCGATGCCGATTTCGCTCAGCGGCAGCGGCGCGAAATCCTCTTCTTCGACCGTGTCCCACAGGCTCTCGCGCGCATTCAGCCAGTCGCCGAGTTCGTCCTTGGGCAGGCGTGCCCCGTAGGGGATTTCCATTTCCCAGCGGTAGTACTCGCGCATTTCCAGCAGGAAGGTGCACATCGTCATGTCGCGCGCGTGGCGGGCGTCGGCGATGGTGCAGTTCTTCTGCACCGTGTCGATGAGGGCGGAGAGGTTTTCGACCATGGGGCGCTCCTGAAAACAGCTACGCCTCCAGTCTACAAGTAAAAACAGCCCAGCATACGATCTTGCATGGGCTTTAGCCCATAGCAAATCGGAGTTCCCCTGTGGGACAACCGGGCTATTTTAAGCTTATTGCAACGCGCTAATCGCTGCTTAGTGGCGCCGGGTGGAACCGAAGTAATTGAGGTCGGCACGCGAGCGGCGGGAAAGTTCGTAGCGCGCCGCATCGGCGCCGCTGAACTGCCCGGCAAGCTGGCCATACACCTCGGTTGCCCAGGCGCGGTCGTTGAGCGCGTCGGCGATGCCTTCGGCCCAGCGCAGCTTGTCGGCGGGCTTGCTCAGATGCGTGCCGCACTCGGCATACCATTTTTTCAGCGACTCTGCAGGCAGGGCGAAGCCCTTCAGGCGGTCGATGAACTGGATGCAGGCGTCGCCGCTGGGGCAGGCCGCTGCGGCCGCGGCATAAAACTCGTCGGCCTTGGCGCTGTTGCCCATGGAGGCGTACAGGCGGCCGATGTGGGTCAACGCAAAGTGATCGTTGGCTTTGGCGCGCGCGGCCTCCAGCAGACGGCTGGCTTCGGCCGCGTCCCGGGTCGCGGCAAAGCTTGCTTCCGCAAGTTTGGCGAGGTCGTACACCGTGGCGTCGGCATCCGCCGCCAGCGCCGCTTCGCGCATGGCGAGGTAGGCGCGTGCCCTGGACACGCCAAGTTCGCGGTGCTTCAACTGGGCAGCGGTGACGACCAGATCCTTGAAGGCGATGAAGTCGGTGGCGTTTTCCGCCGCGCGATCGAGCTGGCGGGAGAGCCACTCGGTATCGTCCAGGTTCTTGTCCACGGCGAGGAGGATCGGCTTGTAGCGCGAGAACTGGTAACCGGTACCGTCGAGCAGGGTCTCCGCGGCCTCGATCAGCTTGGCGGAATAGAACGGGTCTTCCAGTTCCAGCCGCACGCGTTCGGCCAGCGCGAGGAATTGCTTGACGCTGACGGCGTCCTTTTCCAGCTGCTGGAATTCCATGTAGCGGGCGTGGTTGGCCTGGCGCTTCTCCAGCTTGACCTTCACCCGGGCGAGTCGCTCGGCATCGTCGGCCAGGTGCGCTTCCACCGCGGTTACAAGCCGGTGCATCTCGTCCAGTCCGGCCACAGCGTCCTCGGCACGGTCCAGCAATGCCGTGGCGCCCGCTTTGTCGCCCACGCCCGCCAGCCCCTCGGCCAGTTCGATGTATTCGCCGGTGGCGGTGGCCAGATCGCCTGCCTTTTTCAGCGCGGTCTGCATGAAGGCGGCATCCCCCGTCTGCTTGGCGGATTCGATCAAGGTTTTCGCCGCGGCGAAGTCGGTCGCGCCTTCGAGCGCGCGCTGATACAGCGCCTTTGCCTTTTGCGGATCGCCCAGCGTCCTGGTCACCTCGCCCGCCAGCGCCAGCAGATCGGGCACGCTGGAGAGTTTCTCCGCCGCCTTGTTGAAAATCGCTTCCGCGTACTCCTTGTCGAGCAGGTGTTCGGCCGAGGCCGCCGCCAGCTTGCTGTATTCCACTGCGCGCGAGATTTTCGCCTCGGCCTTTTCCAGCACTTTTTTGGCGAACGCGCTGTCGGCGATCACGCGCATCACGTCCTTCGCGAGGTCGATCAGCGGGTCGAGGTTGTTGGTTTCCTTCAGCGCCTTTTCATAGGCGCCCACCGCTGCCGCCTTGTCGCTCAGCACTTTGAACTTGGCTTCCGCCAGCACGACCTGTTCCTCGCCCGACATGCAGTAGTCTTCCGCGGTCTGCAGCAGTTCCTCGGCGCGAGCCTGCTCGCCCAGCGCCTTGTAGGCGATGGCGCAGGCCGCCAGGTCCTTGGTGAACTGGCAGTCGTCCGCCACGCGGTCCATCAATTCCTTGGCGTAGGCGGCGTCCGCGGGTTCCTGCAGGGCTTCCAGCGCCAGTGCTGCGTAATCGGCGCCGCCGCTGCATTGGGCTTCTTTGGGGGTGAGGGTGTCGCGGGTGGCCATGGTGGGTCTCCAGGTAAACATCATTCAATTTTCTGATTTTCCGCCTGTGAGCGGTGGCCAGCCAATAAGTAATGTCGATGGCGGTATTAGTGCATGACGGGACGGGTGTGCTTGATTCCGCCCGGCGGCCCGCCAAGGGGCGATGTTTGCAGTATATAAAAATATACTAATGTATTAATTTTGGTATGATTCAGCTTCTCATGAATGGGTGTGATTATGCTCACGCATCTAGTATTGGCAGCGACCCTGCTTGCCGGCCTTGGCATGTCTTCCGCCATGGCCGGGCCGGACGGCGCGACGCTATACGGGCGCCACTGCGCCGCCTGCCACGGCGAGAATGGTGACGGCGGCATCGGCATACCGCTTTCCTTGAACTCCTTTCAGGCCGGCGTCAGCGACGATTATTTGAGCAAGACCATACGCCATGGCCGGCCGGGCCGGGTCATGCCGGCATTTTCAAAGCTGGACGAATCCGAAATCAGGGCCATCGTGCGTCATGTACGTGGCTGGAACAAGGGGGCTTCCGCCACCTATTCCGGGCAACAGGTGAAGGGCGATCCGGTGCACGGCAAGAAACTGTTCGCACAACACTGCGCCGCCTGCCATGGCGCGGACGGCGAAGGGGGGAAGGGAACCGGCGTCACCTACTCGCGGCCCCGGGACCTGCCTATCATGGCGCCTGCACTGCATAACCCGGGTTTTCTCGCCGCGGCGCCCGACGCCATGATCAAGGCGACCTTGATGCACGGGCGGGAAGGCACGCCGATGATGTCGTTCCTCAAGCAGGGTCTGAAGGAAAAGGACATCGACGACATTGTCAGTTACGTGCGTGAATTCGAAAAGCAGCCACTGTCGAGAAGCGCAAGGGTATTAAAGGTGGACAGCCCGGCGATCGTCAGGGATTCCCCCTACGATCTGGCAACCACCGTGGAAAACGCCAAGCGGGCGGTGAGCAACAACAATTTCTTCTACGGCCGGGTGCAGACGCTGGAGTACGGGCTGACCGCCCCGGCGGACGAAAATCCGAAACAGGTCATCGTCTATTTTTGCAACATCAGCCTGCTCAACCAGGCGCTGGCCATCGATCCGCGCGTCGGCATGTTCCTGCCCTGCCGCATCACCATTCTGGAGACGAACGGCAAGGTGCGGGTGATGTCGGTCAATCCCAATGTGCTGAGCCGGCTGTTCAACAACTCCGAGCTTAACCGCCTGTGCGATGAAATGACCAAGAGCTATACCGCGATCATCGAGGAGGCAACGCTATGAAACATTCGTTGAAGTGGGCGGGCGCCGTCTGGCTGGTTTTGCTGCTGAGCATGCCGGCTGCCGCGGATGACTTGCTGATGGCGCGCGCGAACCGGATGTTTCCGGAGGCGATGACCCTGCTGCAATCCGCCATTTCCTCGCGGGGCTATACGGTCACGCGCCTGCAGCAAGTGAACGAAAACCTGCAGCGGCGCGAGTTCCAGAGCGATATGTATCGCGTGGTGTATTTCGGCAAGCTCGAGGAGGTCAGGCGGGCGACGGCAAGGAACCCGGATCTGATTCCGTTTTTGCCGCTTAATATCACGATCTTTGCGGAAGGCGATCAGAGTATTCTGGTGGCAAGCCATCCGCAAATGCTGCAGGAGTTCTTCCCCGATCCCGAACTGAAAGCGCTTTTCGAGCGCTGGGGAAAAGACATGGTGGAAATCATGGACGAGGTGCGCGAAGAGAAGTAAGTCGCCGCGGGAATGCCGGTGGGTATCCCGCCGGCGCCTGCCTGCTTCAATGTTTCGCCGGATGCGGCTTCAGCCCGGCAGACCCCGTTCCTGTTCCAGCAGCGTTCGCATGGCGCGCAGCTCCTCGCGGACGGCACGCAGTTCCTGCTCGAGGTGGGCGCCCTCGCTCTGCACCGCCTCGGTGATGATCCCTTCTTCCTGCTTGATCACCTGCTCGTGCATGGTCTGCATGGCATCGACGATGATGGCGATGAACAGGTTCAACACCGTGAAAGTGGCGATCAGGATGAAGGGGATGAAGAACAGCCAGGCATAGGGGTAGTCCGCCATCACCGGCCGCACGATGCCCATGGACCAGCTTTCCAGGGTCATGATCTGGAACAGGGTGTACATGGAATGGCCGATGCTGCCGAACCATTCCGGATGGCTGGCGCCGAAGAGTCCGGTCGCCATGACCGCGGCCACGTAATAGACCACCACCATCAACAGGGCGATGGAACCGATGCCCGGCAGGGAGTGCAGCAGCGCCTCCACCACGAAGCGCAGCCGTGGCAGCATCGACAGCAGGCGCAGCACCCGCAGGATACGCAGCGCGCGCAGGATCGCCAGCGGCCCGCTGGCGGGCACCAGGGCGATGCCCACCACCATGAAATCGAAGATGTTCCAGCCGCGGCGGAAGAAGCCCGGCCCCTGGGCGATGAGCTTGAGGCCGATCTCCACCACGAACACGCCGAGAATCAACTTGTCGAGGGCGAGCAGTTGAGGACCGATGTGCGCCATGACCGTCGGCGAGGTCTCCATGCCGAGGATGATGGCGTTGATCACGATCAGGCCGATGATGAAATTCTGTACCCAGCTCGACTCCACCCAGGCGCCAAGGGTCTGGCGCAGGGAAGGAGGGGTTTGGCCGCGGCCTGCCTGCTGCATGTCGTGCTCCACTACGTTTGAAAATAATGAAACCGGGGCGCTGAAGAATCAGACGAACCCGGATGTTTGATCAGGCGGCGCCAGCCGGGCAGCCGACGGCGCGCTGCAGCCTGGCCCCGGCCTGGGCGTCAGAGCACGTAGCGCGCGAGGTCTTCGCGGGCGGCCAGTGCGGCCAGGCGGGTGGTGACCACGTCGCCATCGATCACGTATTCCCCGGTGACGCTGCCGGCATCGAAGGAAATATCCTCCAGCAGCTTTTCCATCACCGTGTGCAGGCGGCGCGCGCCGATGTTCTCGGTGCGCTCGTTCACCTCGAAGGCGATCTCGGCGATGCGGCGGATGCCGTCGTCGGAAAACCTGAGCGCGACCCCTTCGGTTGCCAGCAGAGCTTCGTACTGGCGCGTGAGGCAAGCGTCGGTGGCGGTCAGGATGCGCTCGAAGTCTTCCACGTTCAGCGCCTGCAGCTCGACGCGGATCGGCAGGCGGCCCTGCAGTTCGGGGATGAGGTCGGAGGGCTTCGACAGGTGGAAGGCGCCGCTGGCGATGAACAGGATGTGGTCGGTCTTCACCATGCCGTACTTGGTCGACACGGTGGTGCCCTCGATCAGCGGCAACAGGTCGCGCTGCACGCCCTGACGCGACACGTCGCTGCCGTGGGCGTCGCTGCGGGTGGCGACCTTGTCGATCTCGTCGAGGAATACGATGCCGTTCTGCTCGACCGCTTCGAGCGCCTGCTGCTTGGTGTCCTCGTCGCTGATCAGCCGTCCGGCCTCTTCCTCGGTCAGCAGCTTGAATGCCTCGTGCACTTTCAGCTTGCGGGCCTGCCGGCGGCCTTGCCCGATGTTCTGGAACATGCCCTGCAGCTGCTGCGACAGGTCTTCCATCCCCGGTGGGGTGAAAATTTCCATGCCGGGATTGACCGCAGCGAGCTCGATCTCGATTTCCTTGTCGTCGAGCTCGCCTTCGCGCAGCATCTTCCTGAAGCGCTGCCGCGCCGCGCCTTCCTCGCGGGCAGGTGCAGCCTCGCCGAAGCCGACGCTGCGCGGCGGCGGCAAGAGCGCGTCGAGGATGCGGTCCTCGGCCGCTTCCTCGGCGCGAAACTGCACCTTGGACGTGGCCTGTTCGCGCATCTGCTTGACCGCGGTTTCCATCAGGTCGCGGATGATGGTGTCGACGTCGCGGCCGACATAGCCGACCTCGGTGAACTTGGTCGCCTCGATCTTGATGAAGGGCGCGTTGGCGAGCCGCGCCAGGCGCCGCGCGATCTCGGTCTTGCCGACCCCGGTCGGCCCGATCATCAGGATGTTCTTCGGCGTGATTTCCTGCCGCAACGGCTCGTCGACCTGCTGGCGCCGCCAGCGGTTGCGCAGGGCGACCGCGACCGCGCGCTTGGCGGCAGCCTGGCCGACGATGTGTTTGTCGAGTTCGTGGACGATTTCTTTGGGGGTCATGAGGCGGAGTCGAGGGTCGTGAGCGGAGAGTCGAGAGCAAACGGAGCGCTCACAGGGTTTCAATCACATGATTCTGGTTCGAATAAATGCAGATGTCCCCCGCAATGGTGAGGCTCTTTTTGACGATTTCAAGCGGGGACAGGTCGGTATTCTGCAGCAGCGCCACTGCGGCGGACTGGGCGAAGGCGCCGCCGGAGCCGATGGCGGCGATGCCGAGTTCGGGCTCCAGCACGTCGCCGTTGCCGGTGATGATGAGCGAATAATCGCGGTCGGCCACTGCCAGCATGGCTTCGAGGCGGCGCAGCATGCGGTCGGTGCGCCAGTCCTTGGCGAGTTCGACCGCGCTCCTCAGCAGATGCCCGGAATGCTTGTCGAGCTTGGCCTCGAAGCGCTCGAACAGGGTGAAGGCGTCGGCGGTGCCGCCGGCGAATCCGGCCAGCACCTTGTCCTGGTGCAGCCGCCGGATCTTGCGCGCGGTGGACTTGATGACGATGTTGCCCAGCGTGACCTGGCCGTCGCCGCCGAGGGCGACGTCGCTGCCGCGTCGAACGGAGAGAATGGTGGTGCCGCGATACTGTTCCATGAGCGGGATGGTCCTGAAAAAAGCATGGCCGCGAAGGGCGCAAAGGTGAAGGCTGGCGTTGTCTTGCCGCGTCCTGCGGGAAAAATCGGTCGTCTGAAATGAATGGGCCACGTCGCAGCCCGATCGATCAGGACGGTCGAGCTCAGTCCGGGTGGTGCGGGATGAGCTGTGCCAGCTGATCGATGCCCATGGCGCGGAAAAGTTCGTGGATGAGTGCGTTGTGGCCGCGCAGGGTGATGGTCTTGCCGCTGCCCAGACACTGCATCAGCACGCTGATGAACTGGCTGACACTGCCGTAATCGACGCGGGTGACCTGCGACAGATCGACCAGCACCTCGTTGTGGGTGGTGGCATAGCTGCCGAGCTGATGCAAGGCGCTGTCGTTGGCGGGGGTGATTTCGCCGGTCAGCCGCAGCGCATCGTCGAGCGGCTCGGCGGGTTTTGCCTGCACGACTTCGGCGGCCTGGACCTGGCTCCAGGAGGGCGGCGACACTTCAAAGCGCACCGCGTAGTCGACCGCCAGGTTTTCGAAGTTTTCCTCCTGGCCGAGCGTCTGGTAGATCTCCAGCAGCAGCAGCCAGTGCACCGCGCGGCTGTGGGTGGCACGGTTGAGATCCTGCAGCAACGCGGTCAGGGTGTCGACACCGCTGACCTGCAGCTTGCGGCGGGCCTTGCGCGCAGCGGCGAGGATTTTGGCGCATTCGTCGGCGCCGGCTTCGTCGATCATGGCGATGCGCGAAAAATCGATCCGCACCACGGCGTTCCTGGCGGTTGCCTCGACGCCCTCGCGCAGGATGGCGGCCGCTTTTTTATCGAGCAGGCCGGGCAATTCCAGACTGGCGGTCTGGTCTGGCTGGGGTTTGCTGACGGTGTTGTTTCCGCCCATCGCGTGCCAGATCGGGGGCGAGGTTTCGAAGCGCATCGCGTAATCCAGCGCCAGCTGATCGAACTCTTTTTCGCGCTTCTGGATGCAGTAGAGGTCGAACAGCATGTGCCAGGCACGGCGGTCGCCCGTGGCCAGAATATCCTTCAGCAGACGCTCAGCCATGTCGGGTTGGCCGCTGGCATAGAAAATGGCCACCTCGTCCACCGGCGACTGCGCCGTCCCGGTGGACTCCTCCACCACAATGCCACCGCCTCCCATGTCCATGGTCAACAGGGTTTCAGTTGGCTGCGGTTCGGCGGCAGGCGCGGGCGCCGGCTTGCGCGCGGGGCTGGGTGCCTTGTCCTTGCTTTTTTTGAAAAACGGAAGAGACACTGAATATGCGTGCATCGGATAGGAGGTTCAATAGCGGATACTAGCGTTGTCCCCCGCTTGCGGCAACCCGCAGCATGCGGCCGGCAAGCAGGGCAATGACGGCGAGCGCGATGACAATCGCGGGCCCGGTCGGCCAGTCGAGCAGCGCGGACGCGGCCAGCCCTGCCGCATAGGCCAGCGCGCCCACGGTCCAGCCGGCCAGCAGGCCGGGGCGTGCCGACAGACCGCGCACCGCCAGCGCCGGCAGAATCAGGCTGGCGAACACCAGATACACCCCCACCACCTGCACCGACGCGGTAATCGCCAGCGCAAACACCAGATAGAACCCGAGTCCGCCGAGGCGCTCGCCGCGCCATGCCATGAACGCCAGCAGGATGCTGTAGAGCGCGGCCATCTGCATGGCCTGCACGGAGGTGGCCCAGAGGATTTGTCCGGTCAACAGTTCGGCCAGGTGTTCGCCGCCGTGCGGGTCGCCCGCCAGCAGCAGCACCGCCGCGCTGGCGGCGACCACGAAGGTGGAACCGATCAGGGCTTCCTGGATCTGCGGCCAGCGTCGTTCGCACTCGGCCAGCGCCGCCGCGCCGACCAGCGCGGCGGCGGCTGCCGCCAGCTGGGTGGGCCAGCCGTCGGCGGCGAGATCCAGCGCGTGCGCCGCGACCACGCCGAGCACGGCCAGTTGCGCCACCGCCAGGTCGAGGAAGATGATGCCGCGCGCCAGCACCCGGCGCCCCAGCGGGACGTGGGTGGCCAGCACCAGCAGGCCGACGATGAACGGCCACAGCAGCAGGCCGGGATCGAGCGTGGCGAAGTTCAGGGCGCGGCTTTCAGCAGCTGATCGAGGGTGTCGTCGAACAGGCCGAACAGGTCCTGCGCGCGTTCGTTGCCGCCCACGGTGTAGGGCAGCGCCAGTGCAGGAATGCCTGCACGCTGCGCCAGCCAGTCGGCCGGGCGCGGGCTCTGGTAGGCCGCGCGCAGCACGGCGCGCGCCGGCGTCTCCTGCAGTTGCGCAGCTACCCGTGCCAGATGGCTGACCGAGGGCTCGACGCCCGGCCGGGGTTCCAGAACGGCGACTTCGCGCAGCCCCAGCCAGGCCAGCAGGTAGGAGAAGGATTTGTGCTGCACCGCCACCGGCAGGTTTTTCAGCGGCGCGGCGCGGGCTTCCCAGCGCGCGATGGCCGCCTGCCAGCGCGCGGCGAACGCCTGGCCGCGCGCGCGATGCGCTGCCGCATTCGCCGGGTCGACCTCGGCCAGCCGCACCGTCAGCGCCTCGGCGACGCGCAGGATGTTGCGCGGGCCGGTGTGGAGGTGCGGGTTGCCGGCGGCATGCACGTCGCCGTCGGCGCGGTCGAGCCGCGCCGGCTTTTCCAGCAGCGGCACAAACCGGGCCGCCTCGAAATAGCCCGGGCGGCCCGGCTGCACCGCGGCGGTGTTGGCGTTCTGCAGCAGCACCGGCAGCCAGCCGACCTCCAGGTCGGCGCCGGTGCACACGACCAGATTCGCGCGCCGCATCTGCGCGATCAGGCTGGGCCGCGCCTCGATGCGGTGCGGATCCTGCAGGGCGGTGGTGGCGGCATAGACCCTGACGTCGTCGCCGCCGATTTCCTTCGCCAGGGCCGCCCATTCCGGCTCGCAGGCGAAGACGTTGAGGGCGGCATGCGCGTACACGGGCAGCCACAGGATGAGCAAGACCAGCAGTCGTTTCATGCGGTTCTCCTCAGAATTTATGGGCGCCGTGCGCGCCCAGGCTGTGGATGTACTGCACGAACCACTGGTTCTCGCTCACGCTTTCCATCGACTTGTCCTTCGAATATTGCAGGCGCAGGCGCGAGAATTCCGACGGCGAGTAATCGAGCATCAGCGAGTGGCGTGTCGGCTTGTAGTCGGTCATTGCCAAATCGAGAGGGTTGGATCCGAAATCGACCGAGCCCGGGTCCAGGCGGTCGTAGCGGTAGCCGGTGCGCCAGCGCGGCATGAACTGGTACACGCCCTGGGCGTAGTAGCCCGACTGGCGTGAACGGTAGGCGTCTTCGGTCGTGGCGACGCACCCGCCATTGACGTCATCGTGCCCGCAGAGGCTGCCGCGCTCGTTGCGGCGGAAATACTCGGTGGCGAATTTGAAATTCTGCTCGGACGCATTGCCGTTGGGTGCCCATTTCCAGACGAAATCCGCCACCCAGGTTTTGCTCTTGCCCGAGAACAGGGTTTCGGCATGCGCGTCGTTAATGTCTTCGAGTTCGCCCTCGCGTTCGCTGGCTTTGGCGGCGAGATACGACAGCCCGGCGCGCCAGCTGTTCGAAGCACCGACGTCGCCGCCGAGGTGGCCGAACAGGGTATGGCTGCCGATGCCATTCCGGTTGCGGTCAGTGCCGGGGAAATTGGCGCCGCGTCCGGCTTCAACACCGAACTCCATGAACAATTCGGTCGGCGCGACCCATTTCAGCTGCAGGCCGTCGTTGCCGTAGGCCTCGCCGAACAGCGCATCGTAGACCAGGTTGTTGGTGGCGAAGTCCCAGGCGTGTGGGTGCTGCTCATTCTGGTAGCTGAGGCCGGAACGGAAGCGGCCGCCCTTGATCGCCAGTCCCCGGCCAAGGCGGGTGGTCTGGAACCAGGCTTCCTCGACTTCGACTTCATCGTCGGCGAGCACGGCGATGAGATGGCCGCGGAAAGTGGGGTCGATGCTGGCGGAGATCACCAGCTCGCTGCCGCCCATCGAGAAGCCGCGCTCAGTGCCGCCGTGGGCGTGCCCGCCCGCAGGGGAAAAGCCGGTGATGCCGCGCTCGTCCCGATTGTCCAGGTGCGCGTATTGGCCTTGCAGGATGAGCGAGATGGCGGGGTTGAAAGCGTTGCTGCGGGTGGGGTCAGCAGGCCGCGCGGCGGCCTGTTCCCGGGGTTCGGCGGTCCGGATTTGCGCCGCATCAGCTTCGGCCTCGGTGGCTTTGAGGCGTTCTTCGAGCGCCTGGAGGCGGGTTTCGTAGGCGGATTTCAGTTCTTGCAACTCGGCGCGCAGGACGTCGAGTCGGGTGTCGGCATGAACCGGGAATGCGGTCGCGAGTGCGGCCGCCAGCAGGGCGGGTCGTAACATGGTTGAGCTCCATCAAAAACGAGAATGCAGTCGGCAGGCCACAGGGCCTCCGACCGTCAGGTCCGGATTTCAGATGGCGGCAGGCGGGGCGCGGGCTTGCGCATGGTTGAAGCAGGCGGTGACGAGCGGCAGCACCGCCGCCGGCAATTCGACGTTGCCGGCGGTTTCGATGGGCTGGCTGAACACGGTTGCCGGCGCGGGAACATGCGGCGCATTCTACTCGCGCGGGCTATTTGCGCACATCGGGCGGCGGCACCGGGTCGTAACCGTGGTCGCAGCCGGGGCGGCAGCGGCCGATGCGCTTGGCGGCGAGCCAACTGCCCCTGAGTGCGCCGTGTTTTTCGATGGCTTCCTTGCCGTACTCCGAGCAGGTCGGCAAGTAGCGGCACTGACGGCCCAGCCAGGGCGAGAGCGCCAGCTGATACACGCGGATCAGGCCGACGAGCAGCTTTTGTGCGAGGTTCATGGCGCCGCGCCGGCCGGGCTGTGGGCGGCACCGGAAAAATCGGCCAGCAGCTTGGTGACGAATGCGGGGTCGAGGTCGCGCACGATGAAGACGAAGCGGCTGCGGTGGTCGTCGTCCGGCCAGGCGTCGAGCGTCACTTCCGGATACAGCACGTGCTGAACGCCGTGCAGCACCACCGGTTGCGTCTCGCCCTTCAGATTGACGATCGCCTTGAAGCGCAGCAGGTTTTCGGCGCGAAACGAGGTCAGCATGGACAGCGCAGACTGCAGGCCGTAGCGGTCGAGCGGGGCGTCGAGCACCACCGAGAAGGCCTGGATGCGGCTGTCATGCAGGACCGCGGCGGGTTTGCCGCCGAGCTTGCCGGCGCGGGCCGGCTGGTAGCGCTGCGGCTTCAGCCAGCGCGCCACTTCGAGCGAGCGGGTTGCGGCGTTCCACAGCCCCAGGTTCTGGATCACTGCGGGGTCGAGCTCGCCCTGCGTCACCGTCACGATGTCGGCGGCAGGATTCAGCGTGGCGAGCCGCTCGCGCAGCGCGGCCACCGTTTCGGCGGGCGTAAGGTCGGTCTTGGTCAGCAGCAGTTTGTCGGCCACCGCCACCTGTTTGACGGCCTCGAAGTATTCATCCAGCTGGCCCATGCCGAACAGCGCGTCGACCGTGGTGACCACGCCGTCGAGGCGGAAGCGCGCGCGCACCCAGTTGTCGTGCAAGAGGTTGTCGAGCACCGGCGCCGGATCGGCGATGCCGGTGGTTTCGATGACGACGCGCTCGAACGCCGGGATGTCGCCCTTCTGGCGCGCCATCCACAGGTTTTTCAGGGTCGGCGACAGGCTGCCGGAAATGGTGCAGCAGACGCAGCCGCCGGACAGCAGCGCCAGCGGGCCGTCCATTTTCTGCAGCAGCTGATGGTCGAGCGCGACCTCGCCGAACTCGTTCATCAGGATGGCGGTGCGCGGCAGGGTGCGCACCAGGTGGTTCAACACGGTGGTCTTGCCGCTGCCCAGGAAACCGGTGAGCAGAGTGATGGGAAGCGGGGCATCGATCATGGCAGAAGCATAGCGAATCAGGCGTGATCGGTCTCGATTTCTTCTGGCTGGCGTTCCCCCCACACTGGGAACGGATCAGGAAAATTGACCCAGCCCGCGCGCCCCAGCGCCATTTCCGCATCTGTCAAAAGGCAGGCATCGAGGTTGGCGCGAATTTCGGTCTCGTCCATCTCCATGCCGATGAACACCAGCTCCTGCCGCCGGTCGCCCCATTCGTATTTCCCGTTCGCACAGTGCAACTTGGCGGTGATTTGGGCGCGATAGCTTTCGTCGTCCGGCCAGTGTCCCTGCGGCACGGCATCCCACCAGTAACCCGCCGCGCCGTGGCGGCAGGCGCCGCCGGCCTGGCTCCAGGAACCGGCGAATTCGGGACGGCTGGCAAGCCAGAAGTAGCCCTTGCTGCGCACCACGCCCGCCCACTCGCTGTGGATCAAATCCCAGAATCGTTGCGGATGGAATGGGCGGCGAGATTGATAGGCGAAGCTGGAAATGCCGTATTCCTCGGTCTCCGGAACATGTGTCCCCCGCATTTCCTGCAACCATCCGGGAGCCTCGCTAGCCGCCTCAAAGTCGAACAAGCCGGTGTCGAGCACGCTTTCCAGTGCGACTTTGCCGAATTGCGCCAGCTCAACTTTCGCACGCGGATTGAGCGCGGCAAGTATCGCAATCAGCCGTGTGAGATCGGCCTCGGCAACCAGATCCGCTTTGTTGACGACAATCACATCGCAGAACTCGATCTGCTCGACCAGCAGGTCGACGACCGTGCGCGTGTCTTCCTCGCCCAGCGATTCGCCGCGCTCGCCCAGCAAATCGCTGGACTCGTAATCGCGCAAAAAATTGTACGCATCGACCACCGTCACCATCGTGTCGAGCCGTGCCACGGCAGCGAGCGAGCGACCGTCTTCGTCCTCGAAGGTGAAGGTTTCGGCCACCGGCAGCGGCTCCGATATGCCCGTGGACTCAATCACCAGCTGGTCGAAACGGCCTTTCTTCGCCAGCGCGGCGACTTCCTTCAGCAGGTCCTCGCGCAGCGTGCAGCAGATGCAGCCGTTCGACATCTCGACCAGCTTTTCCTCGGTGCGCGAGAGCTGCGCGCCGCCTTCGCGCACCAGGCTTGCGTCGATGTTGACCTCGCTCATGTCGTTGACGATCACCGCCACGCGGCAGCCTTCGCGGTTGTTCAGAATGTGGTTCAGCAGCGTGGTCTTGCCGGCGCCGAGAAAGCCGGACAGCACGGTGACGGGGAGGCGGGTGTCTGGATGGGGGTTCATGCGTGATTTTCCTTCGAAGTGGGTTTGACAGCCGCCGCCAGCGCCGTCACCCCCGCCAGCGCCACGACGATGGCCGCGCCCGATGGCAGGTCGATGAGCGCCGAGCCGATAAGTCCCAGCGCATAGCCGGCCGCGCCGACGGTGATCCCCAGCCAGACCCGCCCGCGCATGACCAGCGCGGGGATGATGAGGCTGGCGAACACCAGATAGACACCGACCACCTGCACCGTGGCGGTGATGGCGACGGCGAACAGCAGATAGAACCCCAGCGGCGAGGATTTGATCTTCAAACCGTGCCAGGCGGCGAGCACGCCCGCGGTGATGACGGCCAGCGGCAGCAGGTCGCCCCAGGTCGTCCACAGGATCTGGCCGACCAGCATGTCGCGCAGGTGTTCGCCGCCGTGGCTGTCCTTGGCCAGCAGCAGGATCGCCGCAGAGGCGGCCACCACGAACGTCACGCCGATCAGCGCCTCCTGGCGCTCGGGGGCTTTCTTCTCCATCCAGCGCAGGAACAGGGCGCCGCCGAGCGCGGCGCTCACCGCCGCCGCCTGCACCTGCCAGCCGTGGTCGTGCGCGCCCAGCACGTGGGCGACGACGATGCCAAGACCGGCGATCTGGGCGACGGCGAGATCGATGAAGATGATGCCGCGGCGCAATACCTCCGCGCCCAGCGGCACATGGCTGGCGAGCACCAGCAAGCCGGCGGCGAAGGCGGGCAAGAGGATGTCGGCCTGCAGGCCTTCGATCATCATTGCGCGCCCGCCTTAAGCCGCGCCAGGGTGTCGTCGAACAGACTGAAGAGGTCGCCCGCCATGTCTGTGCCGCCGACGGTGTAGGGCAGCATCACCGCCTTGATGCCGGTGCGCCCGCTGATCCACTCGCTCGCCTTGGGCGACTGGTAGGCTGCGCGCAGCACCATTTTCGCGGGCTGCGTCTTGAGTTTGCCCGTCAGTTGCCCGAGGTGGGCGGGGGAGGGATCGACGCCCGGCTTGGGTTCAAGGTCGGCGACAACCTTCAGCCCCAGCCAGTCGGCGAGATACGACCAGTTCTTGTGGTGCACCACCACCGGCACGCCCCTGAGCGGCGCGGCCTCCTTTTCCCAGCGCGCGATGGCGGCCTGCATCCGGGCGGTGAAGTCCTTGTGGCGGGCGGCGTAGTGCGCGGCGTGGGCCGGGTCGATTTCGGCCAGGCGTTTGGCGAGCGCATCGCCCACCTTGAGCAGATTGCGCGGGTCGAGGAAAAAGTGCGGATTGCCGGCGGCGTGGACATCCCCCATCGCGCGGTCGAGCACCGCCGGTTTTTCGATCAGCCGGACGAAGGCGGCGGCCTCGAAATAGCCCGGCTGTCCGGCTTGAATCTTGGCGTTGCCGGATTCGCGCTGCAACAGCGGCAGCCAGCCGATTTCCAGTTCGGCGCCGGTGCACACCACCAGATCGGCGCGCCGCGCCTGCGCCAGCAGCGCCGGGCGCGCCTCGATGCGGTGCGGGTCCTGCATGGCGGTGGTGGCGGAAGTCACCCGCGCGCGGTCGCCGGTGAGCTCCTGCGTGAGCGCCGCCCATTCCGGCTCGCAGGCGAGCACGTTGAGGGCGGCGTGGGCTGGCGTTGTGCTCAGCGCGGTCAATGACAACAGAATGGCAAACAGTCTTTTCATGATTTCTCTCCGGTCAGAACTTGTGCGCGCCGTGGCTGCCCAGGCTATGGATGTATTGCAGGAAATACTGGTTTTCCGGCCCTTTGAGCGAAGATTCGTCGCGGCTGACCTGCAGGCGCAGGCGCGAGAATTCGGACGGCGAGTAATCGAGCATCAGGCTGGTGCGTTCGGGGGTGAATCCGCGCGGCCGTCTGAGGCTGGCGTTGAGATCGCCGTAATCGATGCTGCCCAGGCTGATGCGGTCGTAACGCGCACCCGCGCGCCAGCGCGGCATGAACTGGTAGATGCCCTGCGCATACCAGCCGGACTGCGCGGTATCGAGTGCGCCTGTCGGATCGCTGTCGCAGGAATCGACGGCGGTGTCGTTGGGGTCGAAGCATTGCAACGCGCCTTTTTCCCAGCGTTTGTAGTATTCGCTCTGGAACTTGAAATTGCGTTCTTTGGGGTTGCCGTTGGGCGCCCATTTCCAGACGAAATCCGCTCCGGCGAAGCGGGTGCGGCCGCTGAATGCGGTCTCGGCATGGCCGCCACTGCGCTGGCCGATGTCGTTTTCGCGGTTGTGCGTACTCAGGCGGCCGGCGGACAGCCCGGCGCGCCAGCTGTGCGATGCGCCGACGTCGCCGCCGAGATGGCTGAATATGGTGTAGGCGCCGATGCCGTTGTCGTTGTACTCAGCCAGGCCGCGCGCCGCCTCGGCGCCGAATTCGAGGAACAGGTCGGTCGGCGCCACCCACTTGGCCTGGACGCCGTCGAGTGTCAGCGCTTCGCCGAACAGGCCTTTGTAGATCAGCGGGTTGTCGACGAAATCCCAGGCGTGGGGATGCTGGGTATTGAGATAGCCGATATCGGAGCGGAAGCGCCCGCCCTTGACGCCGAGCCCATGTCCCAGCGCGGTGGTCTGGAACCAGGCTTCTTCGACCGCGACCGCATCGTCCTCCAGCGCGAAGGCGGCGTAGCCGCGGAAGTAGGGATCGATGCTGGCCGACATCACCAGCTCGGTGTGATTGATGCTGAAACCGCGCGGCATTGCGCCGTGGCCGTGGCCGCCGCCGCTTTCGAGAAAGCCGGAAATGTGCCGGTGGTCGCGGTCTTCGAGGTGGGCGTACTGTCCTTGCAGGATGAGCGACACCTCGGGATTGAAGCTGGATGCCGTCGCGGGTGCGCGTGCCGCCGCGTCGGCGCTGGTCTGCGCGGCCTGCGCCTGGCTTTCGGTCTTGCTCATCCGCCCCTCCATTTCCTTGAGGCGGGTTTCATAGCTGTCCTGCAGCGCCTTGAGCTTCTGCTCGAATTCGCCGCGCAGTTTTTCGATTTCCGGGTTGGCCAGCACCGGCAGGGGCGCGGCCAGAAGCAGCGCAAGCATGAGGGGTTTGATTCGGGTCATGTCGATTCCTTTTCTATGGGTTGAAAACTTTCAGGCGGCGACGCAGCTGACGAACGCGCGGCGGATTTGGTCTTCGGGGAGATTGCGACCGATGAATATCATGACGCTCTCGCGCGTCTCGTCCGCGCGCCAAGGGCGCAGCGGCTCGCCGCCCATGATCATGTGTACGCCCTGGAAGGCGATCTTGTCGGGGTTGTCGGCCAGCGACAGCACGCCTTTGTAGCGCAGCATGTCCTGGCCCAAGGTGGCAGCCAGCACCTCCAGCGCGGCGCTCAAACGCTCGCCGTCGTAGGGCCGGGCCTCGCGGATGACGAAGGATTTCACGTCATCGTCGTGTTCGTGGCTCACGTCTTCCAGAAAGTCCGGCTCGATCTCCAGAATATCGTTCAGGTTGAAGCCGCGCACTTCCAGCAGGTCGGCCAGGTCGGTTTCGCCCATATGGACGCGCTCGATGGGTGCGCGCCGATTCATCCCGCGCAGGCGTTCGACCAATTGCGGGTAGTCGGCCTCGCATGCCAAATCGGTTTTGGACACCAGGATGCGGTCGGCGAACCCCACTTGTTCCTGCGCCTCGTGGTGCTCGTCGAGCTGCCGCATGGCGTGTTTGGCGTCCACCACGGTAATCAGCGCATCCAGCCGGTAGGCGGCGTTGATCGCTTCCTCGACGAAAAAGGTCTGCGCTACCGGCGCCGGGTCGGCCAGGCCGGTGGTCTCGATCACGACATGTTCAAAATCGAGCTCGCCCGCAGCGCGCCGTGTGGCCAGATCGGCGAGGATGCGCACCAGATCGCCGCGCACGGTGCAGCAGATGCAGCCGTTGTTCATCACCACCACCTGTTCGGCGGACTCCAGCAGCAGGTCGTTGTCGATGCCCGCCTCGCCGAATTCATTCTCGATCACGGCGATCTTGCGACCGTGGTTTTCCGCCAGGATGCGGTTGAGCAGCGTGGTCTTGCCGCTGCCTAAAAAGCCGGTGAGTACGGTGACGGGGATGGGTTCAGACATGAGCGGTCTCCTGTTCGGGCAGTACGGCGGAATGGTGATGCACGATGAGCCATTCGCCGTTGCGATATTGATAGAGAAAGGAATAACGCGCCGGCACGGCGGCGCTGCGGCCGTCGGGCTGGACGACGTTGAAGGTATACAGGCCGACGTCGGCCGCCATGTTGCAGCCCAGTTGCAGGCTGCGATGGCTGATCTGTCCCTGCGGCTGCTTTTGCAGGAAATGGCGGAAGTAGTCGGCGATGGCGGCGCGGCCTTTGAGCGGGCCGCTGGAAAAAGTCGGCAGTAGTACTGCATCCTCGCTGTACAGCGCGGCAACCGCATCGGCGTGGCCGGTGGCGAGCGCGGCGTTCCAGCGATCAAACAGGCAGGCCGCGCCGTACGCGTCGAGGCTGGCGCAGGTTTCCCGGCGTGGGGTGTAACTGTAGGCGCCGGGGCGGGCGTGGCTGAAAGCAGGGCTGCGACGGTTGGCGTAGGGCATGGGGTGCAAGCTCAAGCTTGATGGATGCCGTAGGCCGCACGCGGGTCGTAGACCTTCTCCGACTCCAGAAAAGCGAGCGGAGAACCCGGCGCGGCGGGGTCGAGTTCGCGGAAAAAACACGAGCGGTAACCGACATGGCAGGCGGCGCCGCCGGTGAGCGCTACTTTCAGCAGCAGGCAATCCTGATCGTCGTCAACCAGTACATGCTTTACGATTTGCGCCTGACCGGACTGCTCGCCCTTCTTCCAGAGCTGTTGCCGCGCGCGCGACCAGTAGTGCGCCATTCCGGTGGCCAGCGTCTTTTCCAGCGCCTCGCGGTTCATCCAGCCCAGCATCAAAACCTCGTTCGTTTGCCAGTCCTGCGTCACGCAGGGGATCAGCCCGGCTGCGTCAAACAGCGGCATGAAGCGCGCGCCTTCCTCGATTTCCAATAATGTGCCGCGTTGCGGGTAGTCCATATTCGCCTCCATCAGTGTTTGAGAGCCACCACCGCCACGCCGCCGAACAGCAGCGCGAATTGCACGACGAAGTCCCGTGGCTTGCGGTGTTTTTGCAGCGCCGGCACCAGGTCGGCCACCGCGATGTAGATGAAGCTCGCCGCCGCCAGCGCGAGTAGATAAGGAATCGCGCCCTGCACCCCTTGCAGGACGACATGGCCCAGAATGCCGCCGGCCACCGCCATCGAACCCGACAGCACATTCATCAGCAGCGCGCGGCGACGGCTGTAGCCTGCGGCGAGCAGCACCATGAAATCGCCCACTTCCTGCGGGATTTCATGGGAGATGACCGCGATGGCGGTCGCCCAACCCAAGGCCGGGTCTTGCAAGAACGCGGCGGCAATCAACAAGCCGTCCACGAAGTTGTGCAGGCCGTCGCCGACTACGATCATCAGGCCGCTGGGATGCGGCGCGTCGGTCGTGTGTTGATGAACGTGGTCGTGCCGCCACAGGGCGGTTTTTTCCAGCGCGAAGAAAAGAATGATGCCGGCCAGCACCGTCGCCCCCACGTCATGCGATGGCAGCAAACTCGCGGCTGCGGGCAGGATGTCCAGAAACGCGGCGGCGAGCAGCACCCCCACCGAGAAACTCACCAGACGCGGCGCCCAGCGGGACAGCAGTGTCAACGACAGCAGGCCGGCCGCCAGGACGCTGAGGACGCCGCCCGCAAGGGTGGCCAGGACGATCCAGGCGAGGGTCATGGCGCTAAAACACAACCCGGTTGCATTAAAAGACGGAAGTGGGCGCGGCGGGCGAGCATGTCGGGAACAAAGTCGCTCAGATTACGGACGCTGCGCAATCCGCGCAGCGTCCGTGCACAGTGATGTCCAGGCGATCCGGCTGGAAGCCTTCGGGGATCTCCGGGCGGGCGAGGGGCAAAGTGCCGTGCAGGCAAAACAGGCGCCCGCAGTCGTTGCATTCGAAATGCGCATGCGCGGCGTGTGCATGCATCGGGCTGAAGCGGCGCACCCGGTCGTGCCCTGTCACGCTGTGTACCAGGCCTTGCGCGACCAGCCAGTCGAGCACGCGATACAGCGTCACTTTGTCGAAGCGTTGGCCGCTTGCAGAGGCGGCCTGCTGCAGGGCCTGATGCGACATCGCCGCATCGGCGGCCAGCAGCAACTGCAGCACGCGCACGCGGGTGGGCGTGATGGACGCGCCGCGCTGCTGAAGCAGGCGGGTTGCCTGATCGTGGCTGGGAGACGGGGTGGGCATGCAACAATTATCCTAGAAACCGCAGTTGACCGCTCATCTCCCTCACAGGAACCGCATGAATACTGCTTTCTATGCCTTCGTTCATGTTCACCTTTTGGGTGACACCGCTACGCACCCGCTGGCACGCCTGGTCACGCGCCTGCCTTTGTCGCGCCTCGTTGCAGGCCCCGGCCTGCCGCCTCGTTGCTTCGCGGCAGACACGCACCCAGACGTACCATCGGGCGCGTCCAACTGCAGTTTCTAGGATTATAGAAGCCTGCGCCCTCAAACGCAACTAAGTTGCATCCAGTGGCGAGGCAAACCCCTTCGCTGGGGCAGGGGTGGGTTCAGGCGCGCAGCTTTTCCTGCATCTCGTGACGCTCCTGCGCCTCGATCGAGTACTCGGCAGTGGGGCGCGCCAGCAGGCGCGGCAGGCCGATGGGGTCGCCGGTTTCCTCGCACCAGCCGTACTCGCCGCTTTCGATCCGTTTCAGGGCGGAGTTGATTTTCTTCAACTGCTTGCGTTCGCGGTCGCGCACGCGCTGTTCCAGCATGTGTTCCTCTTCCATCGAGGCGCGGTCGTTGGGATCGGCGAAGTTCTCGTTTTCCTTCAGGTACTCACCGGTGTTGGCGGCATTGCTGAGCAGTTCGTCGCGCATGGCTTCGAGGCGGCTGCGAAAGAATGCCAGTTGGTCCGCATTCATGTAGGCGGACGCCGGCATTTTCAGCAGCGCGGCTTCGGTGAGGGGTTTGGATGAGGTGGGCATCGAGACGCTCCTTGAGTCGAAATAAGGGCTAATTAAGCGCCCGGACGTGCCGGTGCGAAGGGGCGCAGTCTGAACGTCATGCGCCAAAGGTGCAAGCCCGGGCCTGGAACCGGTGTTTCCGGGCGTGGCGGGTGCGCCATTCCGTCACCGATTGAACCATAATTAAATCCGGTTGCGTGCGATTGCGATTGAACCCCATGTTTCGAGAGGTGACGGGATGAAAGCCATTGGAATCGGACTGCTGCTGTTGCTGGGCGGGTGTGCGGGGCTGGGGTCGCCAGACCCGGCGTCGCCCCATTACGTCTATTCATCGGGCTGGACGGCGCAGCTTAATCGGCCGCTGACGATCGAGCCGGGCGCAGCCACGGTGCGCCTGCAATATGGCCGGGTCGTCCCGCGCAACAGCGTGCAGGAGCACGATCCATTCTGCGTGGTGGAGTTGAACACGGTGAGCGCCCAGCCGCAGACGCTGCAGCCCGGCCGCTTCGACGTGCTGCGGGTGACGCGCAGCGTGAGCCACATCGCCGCGGCGCCATCGCTGTTTGTCGGGGTTTCGTTTGGCGGCAATGGCAGTGCCCCCAGCTTCCTTTATTACATGACCGAGTTCCGCCTGCGCGACGCCGCGCAGCCGGATCTTCGCGGCATGACCTGCGTCTGGGACCAGATGGCGCCCGGCAACCGGCCGCTGATGCGCCATCTCACGCTGGCTGAAATCCAGTCGGCGCTGGGCGACTGGATGCAGCTGATCCCCCCGAAGGCGTATTGATGGCCCGGAAAAGTAATGGGGATGCGCTATCAGGAGGCGGCGGAAGCCGTGGTCTGACGCTTATTTGACCAGGGCCAGGTGAGGGGCGCGCGGGCGCTGCGCCGCCGTTTGCGTGACGGTGACGGGCTGCCAGTGGGGCAGGGCTTCCGGGCGATGGACGTGGCAACCCTGCAGGTAGTCCACCCCCATGTCGCGCAGCAGGGCCGCCATCTCGGCGTCCTCCACCTGCTCGGCCACCGAATGCATGCCGAAGTCGCTCGCCAGCTTGGCGATCGAGCGCACGATGGCCTGGTCGCGGCGATCGTCCAGCATGCCGTGCACGAAGGCGCCGTCGATCTTGAGGAAGTCGGCCGGCAGGTGCTTGAGATAGAAGAACGAGGAGGCGTCGCGTCCGAAGTCGTCCAGCGCGAACTGGCAGCCGCGCTGGCGCAGCCCGTGAATCAGGCGCTGGGCGTCTTCCAGATTGATCACCGCGGCGGTTTCGGTGACCTCGAAGCCCAGGCGCTCACCTGCCACGCCATAGTGGTCGAGCAGATAACAGACGGTGCCGAGGAAGGATTCGTCAGCCACGGTCTTGCCCGACAGGTTGATGAAATACACCGCGGTGTCGTCGGGCTGCGCCGCCAGATAGGACACCACCGCCTCAACCATCCAGCGGTCGAGGATGGGCGCCTGGCCGTAGCGCTCGAGCGCCGGCAGCAGCTTGGCCGGCCCCTCGATCGTGCCATTGCGCCGCCAGCGGATCAGCACTTCGTAATGCGGCTGACCGCCGCTGGACGTCGGCTGGATCAACTGGCGATAAGGCAGGAACTGATTGGCTTCGAGCGCCTGGGCGAAATCGGCCGCCCAGCCCATTTCGGCCTCCAGGCGGCGGAAGCCGACCTCGTCCGCTTCGTACAGCATGACCCGCCCGCTGCCCTCCGACTTGGCGCGGTAGCACGCCATGTCGGCCTGCACCATGAGTTCGCCCGCGGTGCTCGGCATCTGGGTGATGGGCGCGATCCCGGCGCAGGCGCCGAGGGTGAAGCGGCGCCCCTTGTGTTCGAAACGGAAGTCGCGGATGCGCTGCACCAGTTGCCGGCAGACCTGAGTCGCTTCGGCAGGTTGCGTATCGAACAGGATGAGGCCGAATTCGTCGCCGCCCAGGCGACCCAGATAGGCCTGGTCGGACAGGGCTTCCTTCATGGTTTGCGCGATGTCGACGAGCAGGGCATCGCCCACCGAATGGCCACAGGTATCGTTGACCAGCTTGAACTGATCAAGATCGATGTAGCAGAACGCATGCAGCTGTGCCTGGTCGCGCGCGGTGCGCAGGGCCCGTTGCAGGCGGCTTTCCACTGCGCGGCGGTTCGGCAGATTGGTCAGCGGGTCATGGAAAGCCATTTCGCGCAGGCTGTCGAGCAACTGCTTTTTCTCGGTTTCGTCGCGCAAGACATAAATGGCGCCCAGGCCGCCGGGGCCGGTGAGCGGCGCGCAACTGTAGCTAATGGCCAGGTGCTGGCCCGACCGGGTCTGCAGTTGGGCCGAGCCGGTCTGGCCGTGCAGCGCGGAGGCTGGCGACAGGAAGCAGGCCGGCGCGTCGTCATTGCTCCGCGGGTCGAGTTGCATCACTGCATTCAGCGGACTCAGCATGGCCTCTTCGAGGGGGATGCCGAGCAGATTTTCGGCGGCCGGGTTGAGATAGGTCACCTGATTGCGCGGGTTGGCGACGATGACGGCGTCGTTGATCGATTGCAGGGTGACCTGCCAGCGCGCCTTCTCGTCGCCGAGCGCTGCCTCGTCCAGCTTGCGCTGCGTGGTGTCGAAACGGATCGACAGGTATTTTTGCGGCAGGCCGTCGTCGCCCCTGATCGGGATGATAGTCGTGGCCATCCAGAACAGCTGGCCATCCCTGGCGCGATTGCAGATTTCGCCGCGCCAGGTGCGTCCGCTCGAGATGATTCCCCACAGATCGTTGAAAAACGCGGCATCGTGCTCGCCCGAGTTGACGATGCGGTGATTCTGGCCGATGAGTTCCTCGCGCGTGTAACCGCTGATGCGGCAGAACAGATCGTTGGCCATGGTGATGTTGCCGGCGAGATCGGACTCGGCCACGCTGGCCGTGCTGTCGAGCGCCTTTTGCTGTTCGTTGAGGTCGGTGAGCACCTGCTCCAGGGCTGCGCTCATGTGATTGAATGCGCGCGTGGTTTGCTGCAACTCGGGCGGGCTGCTGGCGCGAATGGGGATGCGCGTACTGTAATCGCCGGCCTCGATCCGGCGCGCGGTGGCGCGCAGCCGGGTGAGGTCGTGCAGATTGGTTTTCAGCAGCACATGGGTCAGCCAGCCGAGCAGGGCGAATGCGGCGGCGAGCAGCACGAACAGGCGGGTGCCGAGATGCCAGAGAAAATCTTCATAGGCATGGGCAGACGGCTGGATCACCAGGCTGCCATAGGAGATGCCGCCGATGACAAGGGAGGCCTGCATGACCGGAATCGACAGATCGGTCAGCGCGGCAAACCAGGCGGGACGGCCGGCACGGTGCGCCGGCGCATCCTCGCGCAGGACGTAGCCATTGGGCGCGGTGTATTCCACGTAGCGCAGGTTGCCCTGGGCGATCGGGGATTTCAGCTGCGCCTGCAGGGCAATGTAATCGCTCACGATCGCCGAGTCGGCCACCGCCTGCGACAGCACCGCAAGCTGGGCGGATGCCTGCGCGCGTAACGCGGCGTCGGCGTCGTGGCGGGCGATTTGCAGCGCCTGCTGCCCCGCCAGGACGAACACTGCAATCAGGATGAGCAGGAGCGTGGCCACGACGCGAGCTTGTGTGCTCAGATGGGCCAGTCGCAGACTTTGAGCCAGGCGGGTATACAGGGTATGAGCGCGCATACGCGAAGAATCGGCGCCAAGTGCCGTTTCTGAAGTGGACGTAAAACCGTCGCGTCAGGCCTGGTGATTGCTCACGTACACGGTAGGGGCGGTCAGCCTTTCTTGCGCGCGCGCGGGTGTGCCTGGTCGTAGACCTTGGCGAGGTGTTGCCAGTCGAGATGGGTATAGACCTGGGTGGTGCTGATGCTGGCGTGGCCGAGCATTTCCTGCACCGCGCGCAGGTCGCCGGACGACTGCAGCACGTGGGTGGCAAACGCGTGGCGCAGCATGTGCGGGTGCACGTGCTGGCCGAGCCCCGCCTGTCGCGCCCAGCGGTCGAGCCGCTGCTGCACGCTGCGCGGGCTCAGGCGGCCGCCGCGCTGGCTGATGAACAGCGCGGCGCTGTCGTCGCGCGCCTCCCCGGGGATACCGTCCCTGCGGGACATAAGGACCAGACGCTGTGGCAGCCAGGCCGTGACGGCGTCGAGCGCCTGCCGCCCCACCGGAACGATGCGGGTTTTGCGGCCCTTGCCGGTGACCTGTGTCTCGCCCGTTTGCAGGTTGAGGTCGTCGAGATCGAGCCCGGTCAGCTCCGACAGGCGCAGCCCTGACGAATAGAACAGCTCGAACATGGCGCGGTCGCGCGCGCCCAGTGCGTCGTCGTCATCGGCGCGGCCGCCGAGCAGCTGGCTGCAGGCGTCGGGCGACAGGATGTCCGGCAGGGCCTTGGCCGCCTTGGGCGGGCGCAGGCCGGTGCACGGGTTGCGGAGGTAGCCGAGGCGGCGGCAGGCGAAGGTATAGAAGCCGCGCCAGCTCGACAGCTGGCGCGCCACGCTGGCGGCCGCCAGGCCCTGGCTGCGCAGCTTGACGATGGCGCCACGGACGTCGCCGACTTCGAGTTCGGCCAGCGCCTTGCCGGCGGTCAGACTGGAGAGGTTCGCCAGATCGCGCTGGCAGGCCGCGACCGTATGCGGCGACAGCCGCCGTTCGGCGGCGAGGTGCTGCAGGTATTGCGCGACCGCGTTCAGGCTAAAAACCTTTCACCACAGAGGCACAGAGAATACAGAGGAAAAAACAGGCTTTGCCCTGTTTGCCGTTCTCCGTGTCGCTGTGGTGAGGCATTAAGGCTTACCCCTGCATCCGCACCAGCGCGGCGCCGATCAGCTGGCCCAGCCGTTCCAGATACAGCGTGCCCATGCTGGGGTAGAAGCGCTTGTCCTCTTCCGACGCCAGCACCAGCAGGCCGATCGGCGCGGCGGCGGGCGTGGGGCGCAGGGGAATGCAGGCAAACGCGCGCAGGTGCGGCGACACTTCGCCGAACCAGTCGCTGGCGTCGTTCACCGCCAGCGCGCCGCACACCGGCTGCGCCATCGCGGCCACGCTGTCGCGCACGGCCTGCGATACCGGATTGGTCAGGCCGGGTGTGGCGTCCGCCGGCATATTCCAGACCCGCAGCGCGTGGTGCGGCACCGCAAAGCCCTCGCGCAGGTGGAGCGCCAGCACCGCGACGAGGCCCTGCGGGGTGCGGGCAGCCAGCAGCGCCAGCGTCAGCGCGTGCAGCTTCTCCGAAATGCCGTCGTTCTCCTCGCCGAACTGGATCAGCTCGGCCAGCTTGTTTTCCAGCATCCGCACCTTGTCGCGCATCGCGATCAGCTGGCGCTCGCTCATCGACACCGCGTGGGTGCCGTGCGGATGCGGGATGTGCAGCTCCGCCAGCAGGGTGGGGAAGTCGTTGAAGAAATTGGGATGCCGGGTCAGAAACTCGGCGATGTGTTCGGCTTGCATGTCCATTAGAGTTCGATCTCCCCTTCAAATACGGTTTCAGCCGGCCCGGTCATGTAAACGGACTGGCCGGCCCCTGCCCATTCGATGATGAGGTCGCCGCCGCGCGTATGCACGCTGACCGGGCTGGTGAGCCAGCCCTGGCGGATGCCGGCGACCGCAGCGGCGCAGGCGCCGGTGCCGCAGGCCAGGGTCTCGCCGGCGCCGCGCTCGTAGACGCGCAGGCGGATGTCGTGCGGGGTCAGCACCTGCATGAAGCCGGCGTTGACCCGCTGCGGGAAGCGTGAATGCGACTCGATGGCGGGTCCGAGGATGTCCACCGGCGCGCTGTCGAGGTCGTTCACCCGCAGCACCGCGTGTGGATTGCCCATCGATAGCACCGCGATCTCAAGCACGTGCGGGCCGACCTTGAGCGGATAGGTCAGCGTCTCCGCCTCGGCGGCGAACGGAATCTCGGCCGGCGCAAAGCGCGGCACCCCCATGTTCACCCGCACCAGGCCGTTGCCGAGCAGGCGCGGTTCGATCACGCTGGCAGCAGTTTCCACGCGGATCGCGGTCTTGTCGGTGAGGCCCTTGTCGTGCACGAAGCGCACGAAGCAGCGCGCGCCGTTGCCGCACTGCTCGACCTCGCCGCCGTCGGCGTTGAAGATGCGGTAGCGGAAGTCGGCATCGTCGCGCGTGGGCGCCTCGACCAGCAGGATCTGGTCGCAGCCGACGCCGAAGTGGCGGTCGGCAATGCGGCGGCATAGCTCGGGGGTGAGCGCAACGGCCTGGTTGATGGCGTCGAACACGACGAAATCGTTCCCCAGGCCGTGCATTTTGGTGAACTTGAGTTTCATTTTGTTAAACCGTTTAACCACAGAGGCACGGAGACACAGAGCTCTCTTTTTTCTCTGTGTCTCCGTGCCTCTGTGGTGAATGAATTGTTGATTGAAAGTTCATTCGGTTTTAAGCCTGACGTAATCCTTCAAGATGCAGCGGTCCATCACCACCGTCATGCCGCCGGCCTGCGCCTGCTGCGCGGCGGCCTCATGAACAATGCCTTCCTGGATCCAGATTGCCGGCAAGTGTAGCGCCAGGCATTGGTCGACGATAGCCGGCACGTGCTCGGGCGCGCGAAACACGTCGACCAGATCGACCTTGAAGGGGATGTCGCCGAGGCTGGCGTAGGCCTGTTCGCCCAGCACCGTGTCCACCAGCGGGCGCACCGGGACGATGCGATAGCCATAGCGCTGCATCGCCAGCGCCACGCGGTAGCTCGGGCGTGCGGGCTGCGGCGACAGGCCGACCACGGCGATGGTCTTGACGCTTTTCAACAGCGCGCGCAGGGCGTCGTCGTTTGGGTTCGCGAAAGTCACAGCATGCGCTCCATCACGTGGTCATCCATCACGAATCCGCCGCCGAGTCCGAACACGCGCGATTCGACGATGCGAAAGCCGTATTTTTCGTAGGCGGCGATCGCCGGCGTGTTGCCGCGATTGACCTGCAGCCACAGGCGGCGAACCTGCTGCCGGCGCGCCCAGTCCGCGACCGTTTTTTCCAGCGCGGCGCCGATGCCGCGACGCTGGCGATCGGGGTGCACATAGAGCTTGTCGAGCTTGCAGCCCGACTCGTCGAGGAGGGCGTGGGCAAAGCCGGCCAGCGTGTGGTCCTGCTTCGCCCCCCACCAGGCCTGCCGCGGGTCGTCCAGCTGTTCGCGGATGCGCTGCGGCGCATAGCGGTCGGCCAGCATGGCGTCGATCTGCGCCTGCGAAATCAGCGCCGGATAGGTGGCCTGCCACACGATGCGCGCCAGCGCGCTGACGGCGTCGACGTCGGCCGTCATCAGCCGCTGCACGCTGGGAGGCGCTTCATTCATAGAGGCTGGGTTTGCCCACCGGGCGGGTCTTGAAGCGGCGGTGCAGCCACAGGTACTGTTCCGGCATTTCGCGGATGCGCGCCTCGATGAAGGCGTTCATGCGGGCCACGTCGGCTTCCAGGTCGCCGCTCGGGTAGTTGTCCCACGGCGGGTAGAAGCGCACCGCATAGCCGCGCCCCCACGGCAACTGACGGGTGATGACCGGAACGACCTGCGCCCCGGTGAGCTTGGCCAGGCGCGGCAGCGCCGACACGGTGGCAGTCGGGATCCCGAAGAAGGGCACGAACACCGCGTTGTGGCGGCCGTGGTCCTGATCCGGCAGGTAGTAAAAAGGCAGCCGGGCCTTCAAGGCTTTGAGCACGGGCTTGATACCGTCGTGCTTGGAAATCAGCACCGGCGAAAAAAAGCGCGAACGCCCATGCAGCATCATTTTGTCGGAAACGGGGTTCCTGGCGCGTGCGTACATCGAGGCAACCTGGCGATCCATGCTCAATCGCACCCCTCCCATGTCGAGCCAGACGAAATGCGGCGCCAGCCAGATCACCGGGCGTACGCCGTCGCCCAGCGCGGCTTCCGGGTTGTCGATCTGGATCAGGCGGCGCAGCCGCGCTTCCGACCCCCACCACAGCACGCCGTGTTCCAGCACCGCGCGCATCGAGGCCTGGAAAGTCTGCCGCAGCCAGCGGCGGCGCAGGGATTCTGGCGCATCGGGGAAACACAGGGCCAGATTGGTGGCGACGATGCGGCGCCGTTTGCCGGGCTTCATCGCCAGCAGCCAGCCGACGGCATTGCCCAGCGCAGCCTGCAGCGGCAGCGGCAGCCAGTGCAGCAGCCACAGGAAACCCATGCCGAGCCGGACCGGCAGCAGCGAGGGATGAAACAGCGGGTCGGAGTCGGCGGGCTTCATGCTTCGGGCGGGTCGTCCGGATGCGCGACCCCGCCCGGGCGCTTGTGGCGGTTGTAGATCCACATGTATTGCGCGGGGAAACGGCGCACCACGTCTTCCACCCCCAGGTTGATGCGCGCAGCCGCCAGCGCCTTGTCCTCCGGCAGGGTTTCGCCGAGCGGCGTCACGTGCAGGTGATAACCGCGTCCCCAACTCAGTCGCTCGGCGGCGACGAAGAACCCCGCCGCCCCGGTCTTGCGCTGCAGGCTGGCGACCAGCGTCGGGGTGTAGGCGGGGCGGCCGAAGAACGGTGCCCATACGCCGTCGCCACCGGTCGCCACCTGGTCGGGCAGGATGCCGATGGCCTCATGGCGCTTCAACGCGGCGAGCAGGGCGCGCACACCCGACAGGTCGGTCGGCACCAGCGTTGCCTGTCCGCGCCGGCGGCCGGTCAGCATCAGCTGGTCGAGAAAGGTTTGGCGCGGCGGCTTGTACATGGCGGTGAAGGGATGCCGCGCGGCGTAATACTGGTTGATCATTTCGAAGCAGCCGATATGCGGCGCGATAACGATCACGCCCTTGCCGGCGGCGCGCGCGGCGTCGATCTGTTCCCAGCCAGACGTGCCCTTGACCAGTTTCAGCACCTTGTCGTACGGGCGCAGCCAGACTGCCAGCAACTCGATGAAGGCCTTGCCGGACTCGCCAACGGCCTGGCGCAGCAGGCGCCGGCAATCGGCGCCGGGCGTGCACAGTCCGCTGTCGAACAGGTTGTTGCGCAGGCGCTCGGAATGGCGGCCCGGCGCCAGGTAGATCAGCCAGCCCAGCGCGACGCCGAGTCCGTGCAGCACGGGTAGCGGCAGGCGGGCCAGCAGTTTAAGCAACAGCATCAGCACAGCGTAGGTCCTGCGGCAGGTGCGCCTGGAAGCGCGACGCCGCCCGGCCGTTTGTGGCGGTTGTAGGTCCACATGTATTGCGCCGGGAAATGCCTGACGATCGCCTCAACGCCCTGGTTGATGCGAATGGCCGCGGCGCCGGTCTTGCGCTGCAGGCTGGCGACCAGCGTCGGGGTGTAGGCCGGGCGACCGATGTGTGGCGCAACCAGGATCACGCCCTTGCCCGCGGCGCGTGCGGCGTCGATCTGCTCCCAGCCGCTGGTTCGCCTGACCCATTTCAGCACTTTCTTGTCCGCCCCCAGCCATAAGGGCAGCAATTCAATGATGGTCTTGCCGTATTCACTGATGCTTTGGCGCAGCAGATGTTTGCAATCGCGGCCGGGCGCCAGATAGACTAGCCAGCCCAGCACGAAGCCGGGGACGTGCAGCAGGGGCAGCGTCAGGCGGGCCAGCAGTTTCAGGAGGCGCATCACGCGGGATTGACGTGCAGGGAGGCGGCACGGCACAATGCCGGACCGGATGTTCCAGACATCCGGGTTTGAGCCGCCGCGTTAATCATGACAACTTGCGGGCGGGATACAAATACAGCTAAAGCGTCGCCGCTCTGTTTGTCCCTCGAGCCGGTTGCGCAGTCAGTACCCGGGACAACAGGAGCAGTCATGCAAAAGGATTTCATTTTTACGTCTGAATCGGTGTCTGAAGGGCATCCCGACAAGATGGCGGACCAAGTGTCGGACGCAGTGCTCGACGCGATTCTAACCCAGGACAAACATGCGCGCGTGGCGTGCGAGACGCTCTTGACCACCGGTCTGTGCGTCATCGCCGGCGAAATCACCACCTCGGCGGTGGTCGATTTCAACCAGATCGCGCGCCAGACCATCAAGCGCATCGGCTACGATTCTTCCGAGGTCGGCTTCGACTACAACACCTGCGCGGTGATGGTCACCGTCGGCAAGCAGTCGCCCGACATCGCGCAGGGCGTGAACGAGGGCGAGGGCATGTTCCTCGACCAGGGCGCCGGCGACCAGGGCCTGATGTTCGGCTACGCCTGCAACGAAACCGCGGTGCTGATGCCGATGCCGATCCACCTCGCGCACCGCCTGACCGAGCGCCAGTCCGAACTGCGCAAGGACGGCCGCCTGCCGTGGCTGCGCCCGGACGCCAAGTCGCAGGTGTCGATCCGCTACGTCGACGGCAAGCCGCACTCCATCGACACCATCGTGCTCTCCACCCAGCATCACCCCGAGGTCTCGCACGCCGTGCTGACCGAAGCGGTGATCGAGGAGGTCATCAAGCCGGTGGTGCCCAAGGGCATGCTGACCGCCGACACGCGCTACCTGGTCAACCCCACCGGGCGCTTTGTCGTCGGCGGGCCGATGGGCGACGCCGGCCTCACCGGCCGCAAGATCATCGTCGACACCTACGGCGGTGCGGCCCCGCATGGCGGCGGCGCCTTCTCCGGCAAGGACCCGTCCAAGGTCGACCGTTCGGCATCCTACGCCGGACGCTACGTGGCGAAGAACATCGTCGCCGCGGGTCTGGCGGACAAGTGCCTGGTGCAGGTCAGCTATGCCATCGGCGTGGCCAAGCCGACCTCGCTGATGGTCGACACCTTCGGTACCAACAAGATCCCCGAAGCCAAGATCGTCGAGCTGATCGAGCGCCATTTCGACCTGCGCCCCAAGGGCATCATCCAGATGCTCGACCTCTTGCGGCCGATCTACACCCGCACCGCGAGCTACGGCCACTTCGGCCGCGACGAGCCCGACTTCACCTGGGAAGTGACCGACAAGGCGGCCGAACTCAAGGCCGCGGCGGGGGCTTTGAAATCATGCTGATGCATGCGCTGATGTTCATGGTCGGGTTGGTGGCGCTGGTCGTCGGCGCCGAGGCGATGGTGCGTGGCGCTTCGCGGCTGGCGGTGTCCTGGGGTATCTCGCCGCTGGTGGTGGGCCTCACCGTGGTCGCGTTCGGCACCAGCGCGCCGGAAATGGCGGTGTCGGTCGGTGCCGCGCTGTCGGGTTCGTCCGATCTGGCGATCGGTAACGTGGTCGGCAGCAACATCGCCAACGTCCTGCTGATTCTGGGAATTTCCGCGCTTATCGCCCCCTTGCTGGTGCACGAGCAGATCATCCGCCAGGAAATTCCCATCATGATCGGTGCCTCGCTGGTGGTGGTGGCGATGGCGCTCGACGGCAACATCGGCCGCATCGAGGCGGGCCTGCTGTTCGCGCTGGTGATCGCCTACACCGTGTTTCTCGTCGTGCAGTCGCGGCGTGCCTCGAAGGACGCTGAGGACGAATTTGCCAGCGAAATCCCGACCAGCCAGTGGGACCGCCACTGGGGCGTGCAGGCAGCGCTGGTGATCGGCGGCCTGGCCTTGCTGGTGCTCGGCGCAGACTGGCTGGTGGGCTCGGCGGTGGTGTTCGCCAGGCACTTTGGGGTGAGCGATCTCGTCATCGGCCTCACCGTGGTGGCCATCGGCACATCGATGCCGGAAATCGCCACCTCGCTCATCGCGGCTTTGCGCGGCCAGCGCGACATCGCCATCGGCAACGTGGTCGGCAGCAACATCTTCAACCTGCTGGCGGTGCTGAGTGCGGCGGGGTTGGTGTCGGCGGGCGGACTTTCGGTGCCGGACGCGGCGCGCAACTTCGACCTGTGGGTGATGCTGGCGGTCGCCTTCGCCTGCCTGCCGATCCTGTTGGTCGGGCGCGAGATTGCGCGCTGGGAAGGCGCGGTCTTTCTCGGCTACTACGCCGCCTACCTGCTGTATCTGGTGCTTGCGGCGCAGCGGCACGAAAGCCTGCCGGCATATTCCGGCGTCATGCTGAGCTATGTGGTGCCGCTCACCGTGGTCACGCTGGGGGTCAGTTTCCTGCGGCGACGGCCAGCCGGCTAGGCTATAATCTTTCTTCCGAGGAGCGCTGCGAGGCAGATTCGTCTGTCCCCAGGCTCGGAAAGGCAACAACCGCGCTCACCTGTTTTCTCAACCCTGCCGGGTTTGGGACGTTGGGTGAGCGATACCGTCGCCAGTCCGGATTTAACCAGGCCCTCCGCCCTCCCGGCCACATGCAACGGAGCTTTACATGAACGCTGTGGCTGACAAGCAATTCACCGATTTCGTGGTCGCCGACCTGTCGCTTGCCGACTGGGGCCGCAAGGAAATCCGCATCGCCGAAACCGAAATGCCGGGCCTGATGGCCATCCGCGACGAATTCGCCGCCGCGCAGCCCTTGAAGGGCGCGCGCATCACCGGTTCGCTGCACATGACCATCCAGACCGCGGTGCTGATCGAGACGCTGACCGCGCTCGGCGCCGAAGTGCGCTGGGCCTCGTGCAACATCTTCTCAACCCAGGACCACGCCGCCGCCGCGATTGCCGCTCTCCGCATTCCGGTGTTCGCGGTCAAGGGCGAATCGCTGGCAGACTACTGGGACTACACCCACCGCATCTTCGAGTGGAGCGATGGCGGCGATGGCTCAACCATTTATAGCAACATGATCCTCGACGACGGCGGCGACGCCACCCTGCTGCTGCATCTGGGCGCGCGCGCCGAGCAGGATATCTCGCTGGTGGCCAAGCCCACCAGCGAGGAGGAGCAGGTGCTCTACGCCGCGATCAAGGCCAAGCTGGCGGTGGATCCGAGCTGGTATTCGGTGCGTCTCGCCGCCGTCAAGGGCGTCACTGAGGAAACCACCACCGGCGTGCACCGCCTGTACCAGATGCACGCCCGCGGCGAACTCAAGTTCCCGGCGATCAACGTCAACGACTCGGTCACCAAGTCCAAGTTCGACAACCTGTACGGCTGCCGCGAGTCGCTGGTCGACGGCATCAAGCGCGCCACCGACGTGATGATCGCCGGCAAGGTCGCCGTGGTCGCCGGCTATGGTGACGTGGGCAAGGGCAGCGCGCAGGCCTTGCGTGCCCTCTCCGCTCAGGTGTGGGTGACCGAGATCGACCCGATCTGCGCGCTGCAGGCGGCGATGGAAGGCTACCGCGTGGTGACCATGGAATACGCCGCCGACAAGGCCGACATCTTCGTCACCGCCACCGGCAACTTCCACGTCATCACCCACGACCACATGGCGAAGATGAAGGACCAGGCCATCGTCTGCAACATCGGCCATTTCGACAACGAGATCGACGTCGCCGGCATCGAAGGCTACCAGTGGGAAGAGATCAAGCCGCAGGTCGATCACGTGATCTTCCCTGCCAAAAATGGTAATCCAGCCAAGCGCATCATCCTGCTGGCCAAGGGTCGTCTGGTGAACCTCGGCTGCGCCACCGGCCATCCGTCGTATGTGATGTCATCGTCGTTCGCCAACCAGACCATCGCCCAGATGGAATTGTGGCAGGAACGCGATTCCGGCAAATACCCGGTCGGCGTCTACACTTTGCCCAAGCATCTCGACGAGAAAGTCGCGCGCCTGCAGTTGAAGAAGCTCAACGCGCAGCTGTCCGAGTTGACCGATCAGCAGGCCGCCTATATCGGCGTGCCCAAGACCGGTCCGTACAAGGCCGAGATGTACCGCTACTGATCGACCTCACCCGAAGGAGCGCGCCATGCGTTTACTGCTGCTGTGGATTCTGAACGCCGTGGCCCTGCTGGCGGTAACCTGGCTGCTGCCCACCATTCAGCTGTCGGGCTTCGGCACGGCGCTCATCGCCGCGCTGGTGCTCGGCTTCATCAATACGCTGGTGCGCCCGGTGCTGGCGATTCTCACGCTGCCGATCACCGTGCTCACGCTGGGGATTTTCTACCTGGTGCTGAACGGCCTGCTGTTCTGGTTTGCCAGTGCGCTGCTGCCCGGATTCCATGTTGCAGGATTCGGGTCCGCCGTGTTCGGCGCGATTCTCTACGGCGTCATCGCCTGGGCGCTGTCCGCGCTCATCCCCAACAAAAAGGCATGAACCGAACATGACCGAACGTACATTCAGCTTTGAATTCTTCCCGCCGAAAACGGCGGAGGGTGCCGAAAAACTGCGCGCCACGCGCAGGCAACTGGCGCAGCTCAATCCCAAATTCTTCTCCGTCACCTTCGGCGCCGGCGGCTCCACCCGCGACCGCACCCTGGAAACCGTGCGCGACATCCAGGCCGGTGGCAGCGAGGCCGCGCCGCACCTGTCGTGCATCGGTTCGACCGAGGAGAATATCCGCGACATCCTCGCCGAATACAAAAGCCAGGGCATCCGTCATCTGGTCGCGCTGCGCGGCGACCTGCCGTCGGGCAGCATGGACGCCGGCGCGTTCAACTATGCCAACGAACTGGTGGCTTTCATCCGCCGCGAAACAGGTGACTGGTTCGAGATCGAGGTGGCCGCTTATCCGGAAATCCACCCGCAGGCGCGTTCCTATACGGAAGACCTGGCCAATTTCAAGCGCAAGGTCGACGCCGGCGCCAATGCGGCGATCACGCAGTATTTCTTCAACGCCGACGCCTATTTCAATTTCGTCGAAGACGTGCGCGCACTCGGCGTTTCCATCCCCATCGTCCCCGGCATCATGCCGATCGGCAACTACGTTCAGCTGGCGCGCTTTTCGGATGCCTGCGGTGCGGAAATCCCGCGCTGGCTGAGGAAGAAGCTGGAGACCTACGGCGACGATCTGCCGTCCTTGCGCGCCTTCGGCCTCGATGTGGTGACCGACCTGTGCGACCGCCTGCTCGCCGGCGGCGCGCCCGGGCTGCACTTCTACACCATGAACCAGGCGGGCCCGAGCACGACCATCTGGCAGCGGCTGGGTTTGTAAAAATGCTGGAGATGCCATGACCCGTCAAGCCGATTTGTTTGGTGAAGACCCGGCGCTGCCGTCGCCTCCCGCCGCCGTTTCCATGCCCGCCCTCAGCCCCGGGGCGACGGGTCAACCCCTGTCGCCCGCGCAGCAGCGCTTCAACCGCCTGCTCGCGCGCATCGGCAAGCTCAAGCAGCAAATGGAAGACCTGCAAGCCCTGGCCGATACGCAGCGCCCGCTGCACCATCGCACCCTGCATCCCCTGCGTGAGCACCGTCTGGCCTTGATGCGGCAAATGGCGCTGTGGCTGGACGAGCGCTTGCAACGCCGTGGTCTAAGCATCGCCCACAAGCA
>Ga0208244_100494_pt1 | contig 37523 bp, 28 predicted proteins | sample SubbioCR12Aug_5A_FD_184828 | JGI IMG/M metagenome (GOLD analysis project Ga0208244, IMG submission 184828) | Serpentinite rock and fluid subsurface biosphere microbial communities from McLaughlin Reserve, California, USA - CR12Aug_5A (SPAdes) | ecosystem: Environmental > Terrestrial > Deep...
CCTTATTAAGGTCTCCCCTTTGGTTATAGCCGTACTTCATTTGGAAGCCGCTCGGATAGGTGTAGGTTTCGGGCATACCTGTTACTGGGTTGTAGGTGTAGTCAAAGGTAAAACTTCTTTGATTAATCAGCTCCATTTTTCTGAAAATTCTTCCCAAGGCATCGTATTCATAAACTATCTGGGTGCCATTGTTGCATTGTTCGGAGTTCAGTTGACCAAATCCGTTTTGCCCGGAATCAATGTAGTATCTATAATCATAAGTAACTGTTTCAGTGCCCTTAGTTATGGTTTTGTTGATGATGCGTGCATCAGCGTAAGTAAATTCGTGCAGGTTGCCATTTGCATCGGTCTGGTTCACAAGTTCGCCAAAAGCATTGTACGTATAGGTGGTTGTGCCGGCATTAGGGTCTGCAAGGCTTCTTCTGTTGCCTGCCTCATCATATGTTATCTCGGTGGTTGTTGTGCCAAGAAGAATTTTCCGCAACCGTCCCTTTCCATCATAGTCATTATTGATTGTCATCACTGCATCCGTAACAAGATCTTTGTTTCCGGTGATGTTTACTGTTGTTGAGGTTTCGATGCTGATGCCTTCTGCGGTTTTTGTTGTGGTTGTTTTGCGTCCGGCATAATTCATCGTTATTGTTGTTCCGTCTGGCCCTATGGTGCTTTTTATCCTGCCGAGGCCGTCATAGGTATATGTGGTAAGCTTTGGTTTGTTTCCGTTATAGTATGGTTCTGTTTTCCATGCCAGCCTTCCGTTGATATCGTATCCCGTGCCAACAATAACTGCATTACCCTGAAAATTGTAAGCTATTCTTCTCAATTCGCGGCCAAGGCAGTCATAATAAGCAAAGGTTTCGTTCCATTTTTCGTCAGAATTCTGAAATGATGTAAACTGACGAACCATATAGACTATTGTGGCCGGCAGTTCATCCGTCGGCGTGAACCATTCCATCATCGTATTGCTGGTGGTTCCGTCTGCATTTACTGAGTATGTTGGGGTTCCTAAAGCATTATAATAATGTTTTGTTTCGTTACCGTCAATAGATTTTTCAAAGTCCAGCAAGCCCAATTGTTCGTTGTAACCATACTCATACACCCAATCATCACCTACAATCATTTCCAACTTTTTCTCCTTAACAAACCTGCCCGACTCTGTAAATGTATAATGTGTTACTCTGTTATTAAGAGATTGATTGTTGGGTGCTGATTCGGTTTTCTTGCGTGCATTGCCATAAACATCGTATTCTTCGAAAGAAATTTTTGAAACGAGCAAAGAGTTTGGGTCATCACCTGGATAATTAGTAATGTACTCAATCCTTCCAAGTGCATCATAAGAATAAGTAATACGATCTATAACCTCACCGGGAGTTTCTCTTGAATGGTGCTTTGTTTTATGAAACTTTGGTGTCATAAGCCATTGATCCTGATTAGGTAGGTTATACTCTGCTTCATTAGTGGTTACATAGTGCATATTAGCATAACTTGTTGTGGGGGTTGATGCCCATTCATCAGCCACCTGATAGGACTTGATCGAATTGCCCATAACATCAAGGTCTTCCATAAACTGAAGCGTGGCCTTCATGCCAATATATGTGTTGTTGTCGTCAATATCCCACTGTTTTGTGACACTTTGTGTTAATATTGGCTTAAATACCTTGTTGTGTATTTCACCTAATGGAAGGAATATGTCATAGGTATTGGTTGTTTTTCCGGTTGTTTTTCCGGTTGGTATGTGCGTGGTTGTTACCTCTGTGTCCACAGGCAAATAATACAAATCATTCTTAATCAGTATATTTTTGACTGTTTGTGTGATTGTGCTGGTGGCATTGTTTGTTACCGAAAATTGTTTAAAACCAAGTATCCCTTTGCCATGCGCATGTATCATTAAACCATCGTAAGCGTATTCCTCGGCCGGAAAGAAGCCGTCAACAGGGTTTTTGGTTCTTATTTGACTGACTACTCCAAAGGGCTTTTTCTGTACCAATACAGGGTAGGTTGTTTGCAGGTTTCCTTTGTCGCGATAAGTTCCGTATGTTATTTCCTGATAGGCTCCAAGCCCGTTGGTTATCCCTGTAATCCTGTCTTCGGGTGTAGTGTTGTCAGCAAGATTGTGATACTGATAAATAGCGTCTCTGTTGCTTCTTGGGTTCAATGGGTCACCATATTCACAAAGAAACCTAAAAAATATATCATTCTCTCCGTTTCCATTAAAATCACCGGCTAAGTAAGCATCAAGAAATATTTCATTCGGGTTATACTCAATATATGTTGATTTGGTTATGACCTTTTTCGTAATGAAAGGATCGTTTACTTCAGGCCCTATCCCTTGTGACTTAAAAAGATAATTATGATTAATTACCAACTCATTTTGACTATAACTCCCTCTGGTTTGATAAAGGATATCTGATATCCCGTCATTATTGAAGTCTGCTATCTGGAAATTATTAATATACCATGGGTGTTGGTTACCCAACTTACGTATAGTATTAAAATTTGAGCCATTACTATAACATATAACCGTTTCTCTTATAGCACTGTTACTTACAAACTTAGTCAGAATCAGGTCATCTTTGCCGTCACCATTAAAATCGCCAATGTTGATTGATAGTGGTCTGAAGTTTAACTGAGTTAGAAGATTATCACTGGTTCTAAACATGTACCTATATTCTCCGCCACTCTTTATGATTTCGAGCCAATAAAGGCTCAATTCAGCTTTGTCTTGATCTGAATAAACAAAAACCAATCCGGTTTTTGGGTTTCCCAGAAAGTTACCTGCAATTGAATTATTCTCAATGTTAAGTGTTTCATTTTCGATTTCTTTTTGGTTTGACGAATCGAAAAACGATTGAATATCTGGTTTTCCGGGATAATAATAGTATTTCTCGCTTTTCGAAGTAATAAGGTCTTTGAGGCCATCACCGTTAAAATCACCAGCCTGTACAACTATTTCATCTGTTTCAATTGTTTCATTTCCAATTAGGGTATAAATCCTCGTTTTCTTCTCAGTGGTAGAAGTAACAATAAGTTCATCCTTGCCGTCTCCATTTAGGTCGAGTGCAAACAAATTACCCTGAAATGTTTCATCAATATCCAATCTTGCTGTGAGTCCCTGATTGTAGCCAAGCCTTATAAAAGTTCCCAACTCGGGGTACATAAAACTTTCAGCAATGTCCGAAATACCATCTCCATTAAAATCGCCAGTAATACAATTTGTTTCATATATAAACTGATCAGGAAATATTTCATATGTAAGTTGCCTTTCTGCTTCATCAGAGCTTTTGTTGAAAGTCCATTCAAAAACAGTTGGATTAAGACCAACATTGCCGCCATTTGTATAAGTTATTTGTTTAATGAACCGCTTCCCCTTATCAATTTGCTCTTCGCCGAACAAACCCCCACTGAGGTAATCAATATCCCATTTTTTGATTCTTGTGCTTAATCCATTAGTGATGCTATTTAATTCAATGAAATCTAACAATTTGCTTACGGTGTATTCATAGGCTTCTTTATTATATGGTATTATTGCTGTGTAATTGTGCATGATGTCTGGCATTGCATCATAAACGAATCTTAGTTCGTAATAAGAGTTATTATTAGCACCATAATTATCGTTTTTTCCATAGGTAACTTTTGATAGGTAGATTCCTCCTTCGTCACTTTCTTGTAGATAATCATAGGTTATGGTGTTTCCGTTAATGTCAATTACTTTATCCAAATAATATCTTATGGCATGTCTACCAATTCCATTAATTTGTTTTGAATCGGTAGTACCGAAATATCTTACCGATCCATCCGGTGTCATAACTTCGAAATTTGATTTATCTGATTTAATGTTGTTTCCTTCATAATCCTTAGAAGAAGAAGGGGGGTCGTGATGAATGATGCGTGTACCATTATCTGTTTCGAAGCGATAAACATGAGCTCCTCTAAGTTTTTCTATGAGAATAAGCCTGTTGCCATCTATTGAAAAGTGGTCATCATCAAAGTCAACTCGGCAGATATTTTCTTGATATGCATCCAATCCACTATAGTACGCATTCTCAGCCTCCCTGCCCACATAGCTCAGGCCCGACAAGCCCCAGCCTTTTCCAAGTATGCCATCGCCTGCCTGGCTGTTGTATTGCAGAGCCATCTGTGGTGTAAGCCCTCCGCGGCCATCGGGCAACTCAAGTTGTATGGTATAAACAGCAGCACCGGTAGGTGATACTGTTAGCTGCCCGTTTAGCGTGCCTACCTCTGTTTGCTGCGCGCTCACATGCACAAAAAGCATTAATAAAAATTGTGTCAGGCTGAGGATAATACTACTTTTCATAATACGTTCGTTTTAATAGATTTACTTCTTGATTACTTTCCATTTCAGCGAGTGGTCGGCATCAGTGAACCACAAAAAATAGATCCCGGACGGCAACAGGCTCAGGTCAACCTGACTTTTGCCTGCACCCGACATACTGCCTTCACTTATTTTTTCGCCATTGCTGCCATAAAGGGCAAAACGGGTATCGCGATCACCTGTGTGGCTTGTTTCGATAAAAATTTGTCCGGTGGTCGGGTTGGGGTATATTTTCAGCAGTGTTTCGCCCAGCATATCGGTTCGCTGCAAATCATGCCAGGCTGTCTTCAGCATGTAATCATTAAATGTGCTTTCTGTACTGTCAGCCTCAGGCTCAGCCACCTTTTTCAAAACAATCGTCCGCGAAACCCTGTTCCCGTTTAAGTCATACACATAGGAAACCTGTTGCTGTGCCGTTGCTTTGACACACACAAGCAAAAGCAATGATAATGTAAATAATTGAATGATTTTCATTTGTTTAAGATTTTGTTAATCTGTTTCATAGTGCTAATGTTTCTCAAATAATATTGATATATGTTAGGTTTTCTTACATCCTGAACTTATGGTTAAAAAAGTTGAAACAACCTCATCAGCAAAGTTTCTGAACGAAATCAGATTTTTCTTATAACAATTCGTTATAAATTATAATGAATAGTTATAGTTTATAATATTTTTGTCATGCATTAATGACCAATTATGAAACCTGAACAGAATCTCAAGAAAATCAGAGAGCTAAAGAACTATACACAGGAGTATGTTTCTGAGAGGCTCGGGATTTCTCAAGTAGCATATTGCCGGCTTGAATCGGGTAAGACCCGTTTAACGATTAAACGAATTCATGAATTAGCCGAAATATTTGAGATCGACCCGCTTTTATTACTTACATTTGACGAAAATGCTGCAATTGGCAACGGTCACAATTTTATTGCATTGCGTAATCCTAATGTAAATGAAAAAGACAAGATCGCAGCTTTTGAAACGCGGATCAGCAGTCTTGAATCGCATGTGCTTAAGATACTTGACCAGCAGCACAAGAAAGAAACAGGTGGTTAGTTTTTGTTAAGCTGCTAAAATCGCCTTCGTAATAATGGAGGATGATGTTTTATTACCACCAGTTGAAATTATCCGATATGATTATTTCGCTTTTTTGAATATTGTGGGTTGTTGTCATTGGAACTGACCGAAAATCGAAACAATGTTTTTTGACCAAAGCTCTTATTTCATCTGTGTCGTCGTATGTCATCATAAACTTTCCTCTCAGCCCGGCTGTCAAATCAAACAGAGCATCATGGTTAATGTCGAAATGGGTGTAAAGTCTTTTTCCTGCTATAGTATATGGCGGATCAATAAACGAAAACGTTTGAGTGTCATTCTTAACTTTCTCTAATTCTTCAAAAGCATCCCCGCAAACAAACCTTATCTTTGATTTAACATGGCCTATGGCCATGATTCTGTCGCGCAGGGTTTTTGGATACCATCTTGAATTAATTCCTTTACCATTTTCACCCTTTTTTATCAGTCCAGAACCTTTAGTTATAATTCCACCATGGAAGATTCTGTTTTTCAATATAGTACTAAAAGCTTGTTCGTTAATCGTTTTATCCTTTTTATTTAATATTGTACTTGCACTCTCAGCACTCAGTTCAAAAGAGTATATCTTATTGGCCAGCCAACTGTAGTCACCATTAATAATAACTTCCCACACTGCCGCCACTTCCGGGTCAATTTCGACCATCACAATCAGGTCAGCCAATCCCTCAAATGCAGCAGTTAAACTCACTATCCCACCTCCTGCAAAGGGTTCAATCAGTGTTTTAGGGTTGTTTGTTTGTTTAAGCCACTTACGAACAACAGGTATAAGCCAGGTTTTGCCACCCGGGTATCTGAATGGACTTCGTTGAGGAACTGAGGCTACATTAACTACATTTTGCTTCTGGCTCCGGTGGTGATTAACAAATAATTTCAATTGTCCATCCATAATTAACTCTGAATTATGTCAGTCAATGAAGGCGTATCTGGCGGATTTTTGTCCAAATGCTCGTCAAGCCGGTTTTGCAGAGTATTTATAAAATCATCAATATCTCCGGGCATCGGAGTTGTTATCCTTAAAAGGGCGGGTTCGAAAGCTGTATAGACTATTTCACTTAATACAAGCACATTCTGTTTTAACTCCTTGTTGAATTCAAGATCGTAAAGAAACCAGGCAATTTCAGCTTCCTCTTGACTGATTCTGGGCAATGATGGCAAAGTATTAAAAAAAGATCTTTGAAGAGCAACAGTTTGTTTTTTATGCCATGAATGAAAAATCCCGCCTTTATAAAGCATTTGTGGGATTAGCCTCTTTCTGGAAGAAGAAAGATAATCAGGTTTAGGAAAATTAAATGCTGTTGGCCAATCAAAATCAATGGATTGTCTCTTTATGTATTCTTCAAATGGATTACGTAGATTTCCGGAAATATAAACTCCTTGCACTTCAAGTGACGTAAAATCAATTAATTGACCTTTTTCATCATACTGCACCAACACAAAGTCAATATTGCCGGCTGATTGTCCGTTTCGATCCATAAGTTTGATTTCTGATAATGATGTCCAGCTTGCTTTGCTGCCAAAGGCAAATTCAGCAGCATACTCGATAATAACCCAATCTTCCCTGAATCTGACAGGACAGGTTATCACCAATGATTCGTTGTGCCATATACAACAAACCCCCAGCGGATTATTCGCCTTATCTTTTGTGCAATTGGGTACTTTGTTATTGAAAGGACAAAGCCTTTGCTTTCTGTATCGAAGTGCTTTAGCACTTACATTTGATACCGGAAAGCCAAAAACTTCACCAAGTGGGTTTCGATTATCTTTTGATTTGGTCATTGGACAAAGATAAATAAAACCTTCAGGCCTATAGAACTGTTCTAAGGTTTTTTAAATTACTCATTATGCTATTTAGTATTCGCATTGTAACGAGGCTATTCCATGTGGCTTAGGCTTCCATGAAAACATATAAAGTGTCTGCGATTAGTCAAATACAGGTTTACAAACATTCTAAAACTATTAATACGATGGGCTGCAGCTTGCGATAACAAAAATCTGATGTAAGTTTGCCCAAAACCAGTTTATACAGCCCGTTGTGGATTGGTGTCCGCAACAGGCTGTAAAAATGGTTTTGAGTGATTATTGTCCGAGCCAGGACGAGAGCATCCACACAGTTTTTTCCTGTTCGCGGATGTAATCGCTCATCAGGGCGTTGGTTCCTTCGTCGTCGATTTCGCCGGCCAGAGCGAGGATTTCGCGTTCTTTGATGATAAGCACCTTAAAACCATCGAGCAGGTGTTGCACTCCCTGACGGCCTTCCGAAACGTTTTTCAGTTCCTTGATTAGCGAAGTTTCGTGGTAGCTGCTGTAGGCATGGTGCGGAACATGACCCAGGGTGAGGATGCGCTCGGCAATCTCATCGATTTTTACCTGAAGGTCGTTGTAGATTTCTTCAAACTTCAGATGAAGCTCAAAGAACTTTTCACCTTTGATGTTCCAGTGAAATCCCCTGACATTCATGTAAAAGACAGAGAAATTTGCGAGCAAGCCATTCAATTTCACGGCCAGTTCCTGTGCTTTTGCAGCGTCTAATCCAATTGCATTTGTTTTCATGATATTCCTTTCGTTTGATTCATTTAATTCGATTCATTAAAAACCGGCGGGAACCCTTCTCAAACGAAGGAATCGGATCAGCAGGGTGCCACGCCGGAATAAGTTCAGTAAAATATTTCTACAGTGATTTTTTGGCCAGATAGAAGTCAATCATTTCATAGTTTGACTTGAGCCTTTCTTCCATTTCGCCTACTGTTTTTGGCGGAGGCACGATTGCTTTTTCGCCCGGTTTCCAGTTCAGAGGCAGGGCCACCTTGTGTTTGTCGGCGGTTTGCAGGGCCTGCAGCGCACGGATGATTTCGTCCATGTTGCGTCCGACATTCAGCGGATAATACATGATCAGCCTGATTTTTCCGTTAGGGTCAATGAAGAACACGGCACGGACGGCTGCAGTTTCGCTTTCACCGGGTTGCAGCATTCCATAAAGCTTCGACACCTTCATATCAATATCAGCAATAATGGGAAACTTCATCAGAATACCCATTTTTTCCTTTACATTGTGTACCCAAGCAATGTGCGAATGGATGCTGTCGATGCTCAGTCCTACCAATTTGGTATTCATTTTGGTAAATTCATCCTCCAGCAGTGCAAAACCCGACATCTCGGTGGTGCACACCGGAGTAAAGTCAGCGGGATGCGAAAACAAAATAGTCCAGCTTCCCTTGATGTGTTCCGAAAACTGCATCATTCCCTGTGTGGTCATTGCCTTGAAATCAGGAGCCTGGTCGCCGATCCGTGGCATCATAAAACTTTCTTGTTCCATAACGTTTTAATTTAAGTTTGAGATTATTTGGAATTAATGATGCAAAAATACATCATCGAAAACCATGTGTCAAATCGATAATTTTTAACATTCGATAGATTTTATCTATATTTGTCCAAAAAATGATCAGTCTCATTCAATTGGAATATATTGTAGCTGTTGACACCTACCGTCATTTTGCACAGGCGGCGGAGCATTGTTATGTTACCCAGCCGACGCTCAGCATGCAGGTGAAGAAGCTTGAGGACGACCTAGGGATCAAAATATTTGACCGGAGCAAGCAGCCGGTTATTCCGACCGACATTGGCCAGCTTGTGCTGGCTCAGGCACGTGAGGTACTTGCCGGAGCCGGTCGCATCAGCGATATGGCCAAACACCACAACAAAGAGATCAGCGGCGAACTCAGGGTGGGCATTATACCCACACTGGCACCCTATCTCTTGCCCATGTTTGCCGGTTCCATCCGCAAGGACTATCCGGGAGTTCTGCTTCATTTCGAGGAGCTGATCACGGAAAGTATCGCCGCTAAATTACATAAAGGGCAACTGGATGCCGGCATATTTGTGACACCATTCAACGATCCGGGCATCGTTGAGCAGCATGTTTTTTACGAAGAGATGCTCGTATATGCCCATCCGGACCACCGTCTGGCCGGGAAAGAACAGGTTCGCGTTGCCGATGCGGCTCAGCCCGACATCTGGTTGCTTAGCGACGGGCATTGTTTTCGCAATCAGGTAGTAAACCTTTGCTCATACAAACCTCAGGAGCATAACGAATTACCATTTTCACTTGAGGGAGGTTCGCTGGAAACCCTCATCAGGGTAATTGACCGCGAGGGTGGGTTCACCCTGATTCCGGAGTTGGCCTGTGCCTCGCTGAACCCCGAACAGAAAAACAATCTGATACATTTTTCGGATGCCCGTCCGGTGCGGGAGGTAAGTGTGTGCTACTCGCGTCATTATGTGAAAAGAAGGCTGATTCAGTTGCTCATTGATGAAATTCGCAAAGCCATTCCGGCACGGATGCAACAGGAGGGACTAAACGAAGTGGTTAAATGGAAAAGCTGACTTTGGACGTAGTTTCGCAGCACTGGAGAAGTTGAAAAGCAACAAAAAACAGTAAATTAGCCGTGCAACGGATTTCATAACCCCCCGAATTGTACTTTTGTGTCATATCCGATAAAAATGTTCCCGATGAACAGAAGTTTGAATTTCATATGGCTGATTGCCCTTTCCATGCTATTGCTGGCTGGGTGTGAGGCTACTTCGAGCCGCAGCAGCGGACGCAACGACAATAAACAAAACAAGGAAACAGTTGTTGTGCCTGATTTTTCACCCGATTCGGCCTATGCTTTTGTGGCCGCTCAGGTAGCCTTTGGCCCCAGAGTTCCGGGTAGTGAAAACCATCAGGTATGTGCCCGCTGGCTAACTGATAAATTATCGGGATACGCCGACACAGTGATACAACAGCCTTTTCGTACCCGGTTGTACAACAGGAATGCTGTTGACGGAATCAATATAATAGCCGCATTCAACCCCTTGGCCACGAAAAGGATTTTGCTGGCCGCACACTGGGACACAAGACCCTATGCTGACCACGACCCAGACCCGACCTTCCACCGGACACCCTTCGACGGAGCCAATGACGGTGCCAGCGGAGTGGGTGTATTGCTCGAAGTGGCCCGGCAGCTTAGCCTTCAGCCTCTGAAAGAAACACTCGGTGTTGACATAGTGTTTTTCGATCTGGAAGATTATGGCCCGCCGACAGATGAGCGTCAACAGGGTGATGACGATTTCTGGGCACTCGGTTCACAGCACTGGGCACGCAATCCACACACCACAGGGTACCATGCACGTTTTGGGATTCTGCTCGATATGGTCGGAGCAAAGGGAGCCGTTTTTCCAAGGGAATACTTCTCGCAACAGTATGCTTCATGGGTGCTCGATAAAGCCTGGCGTACGGCCTTCAATCTGGGATATGGAGATTATTTCGTCAACAAACCCGGCCCACCTATCACCGATGACCACCTTCCGGTGAACAGAATTGCCGGAATCCCCATGATCAACATCATCCACCTCGACACAGGAAGCCCCAATGGTTCGTTTTTTGAATACTGGCATACGATGAATGATAACATGGAACAAATTGATCCAAAGACACTTGGGATGGTTGGAGAGGTGGTACTGCACGTCATCTATGCCGAATAAACGCAATAAAAATATCAGTTAACAGCATGGATGTGTAACCGATTGCCGGAGTTTGCGTCAAAAGGGCAAATTAAATCCCATATAGCCATGATCGAACTTACCCCTGTTTTTATTACCGGCATTGTTTTCGGAACAATCTTCGGAGTTTTTTACCTGTTTATCCGCCGCCGTGAAAGACTCACCATGATGGAAAAAGGTGTTGACGCCTCCATTTTTGTTGCCGACAGCAAAAAATTCAGCAACATCACCCTGAAGTTTGGCATGTTGTTCATCGGGATAGCCGTGGGTGTGTTGTTTGGCAACATACTCGATGTAAAGACCGAACTGAACGATGAGGTATCATATTTTTCGATGATTTTCCTTTTCGGAGGCATTGCACTGGTGGCCAATTATCTGGTTGAAAGAGCCGACAGCCGGAAAAACGACTAATACAGAAAATCGGAATTGCCTGAGCAACGAACCGGCATCCTGTTTATGAGGATCGACAGAGGATGGACGCATGATCCATCCTCTTTATTTTGTAATATTTGACTATTGCAACATATTACCCAGTCGGAAACCAAAGGTTAGGGTTCTGGGGCTGGCTGGTCCGTAGATATATCCCGGGTCACGGTCGATTCCCGAATCGAAGTCAGACTGATAGGAATTGAATATGTTTTTAACTCCGGCGAATAATTGGATATTGGTTCCGTTTGTACGCATATTATAGGCGACTTTCAGGCCGGCATCAAAAAATGGCTGGCTTTCGCGAATTTCACCTTGTTCGGGGTCAGGAAGCTGCAAGCCGTAATAAGGAATGAGCATGGAGCCGGTGTAGAGGCCGGTTGCCGAAAAACCAATCTTTTTGACTGGTTTCCACTCCAATGTCGCAAATCCGTATGTGTCGGGAGTGCGCAGGAAGCGTTTCCGGCCGAGTTCCTGTGGTTCGTCATAAAGGCTTTGCTGCACGGTGAATCCACTGCTGAAACTCAGGTTTGAAGCAGGTGACAGGTTGAGTTCCAGATTCAGTCCGCCGACATGCGCAGCCGAAGCGTTTATGCGGGTGTACACCACTGTTCCTTCAGCATCGGGCGGCGCAATGTCGTAAGCAAAGGGATCACTGAGCAAGGTTAAGAAGGTTTCTGCCAGCAGCGAAAAATTAGTTCTTCCGAACTTCTTTCCGAAGTCGGCCGACGCCAGAAAACTATTGCTTTTTTCCTGTTCGAGGCCCGGTGCATTGCGGTACACCACCCTTCGCGAACCCGAGGATTCCACATGAAGGTCTTCGTTGAATATCTGAGGCGGTCTGTATCCCTGTCCGAACGACAACCTGAACTGCCAGAAATCGTTCAGGTAATATAGCGCGGCAATACGGGGGACAAACACAAGTTGCGACACATCATCGCCTCCCGGCCTCAGATCGTTGATGCTGTAATTGTCGAGACGACCACCGGCCGAGAGCCGCACTGCACCAATCCAATGCTCGATCTGGGCAAACATCCCGCTGGTGGCGGTGCGTTGGTCAGCCTGAACCACTTCTTCGGCATAAGGCACGCTCGTGATACTGTCGTTAACAATGGTGGCGTTTTCGGGGTCGGGGTAGCCTGGACGCTTGTCAAGAAGCATACTTCCGGTGTGGTCGAATCCGACGATGAGGCTGTTGCGGCCTATGGAAAGTTTGTATTGCACTCCGCTATGGTGGGTGAAGTCGTTGCTTCGGCCATAGTCTTTCAGCGATTGTTGCGCGCCGAAGTAGGATTCACGGTCAGCTGTCTGGCCTGAGGTGTACAGGCTCAATAAATCGTTGCCCCTGACAAACAATTCGTAAGTTATGCCGGCCGAAACGATGCTGTGGCGAAGCGACTCGGCAATGTCGGCGGTGTGTTCGGGAGCATCAAGCCGGTTTCCGCCCCTGCGGTATTCATTCACATGAAACAACTCTGTTGTCAGTTTGCCTTTGTAGCCAATCCGTTGGTTGTAACGGGCACCCAAGGTGGTGTTTTTCATCAGGGGCAGTTCGGTGAAGCCGTCATCGTTGGCATCAAAAGCCTGTTTATTTCGGTGAAAGCCAAATACCGACAGTCCGCTTTTGTAGTCATCCGAAACAAGAGCGGTGTTAAAATGCACATTGTTGTCCAATGCTGTGTTTTTGTATCCGACACCTGTCAGGGCTGTTCCGGCACCGGCTTCGTAGGTTCTGAAGACCGGATCTTTCAGGCGCAGGTTGATTGTTCCTGCAATGGCGTTTCCGCCGTAGAGCACCGAACCGCTTCCCCTTACTATTTCCACTTTTTCGATCATACCGGCCGGAATAAGTTCGAGGCCATAGACTGCTGCCAGTCCGCTAAATACCGGACGGCCATTGATCAGAACCTGTGAATAAGAGCCTTCGAGGCCATTCATGCGCACTTGTGTTACACCACAGTTCTGGCAGTTGTTTTCCGTGCGCAGTCCCGTGCCGAAATTCATGCCCTCGCTCAGGCTGGTGGCCTGCGCCGCTTCGAGCATGCGTGGCCCGATGCTGCTCACGATCATGGAACTCTCGCTCCTTCGAACGGCATCCCGGCTGCCTGTAACCACAATCTCATCCAGTTTGTGCACATCCGTTTCGAGCTCGAAATTAATTTCAATTGTACGTCCTGCTTCGGTAACTACTACGATCTCCGTAGTGCGGTATCCCAGCAGGGTGGCCACAAGCGTAATCTGCCCCACAGGCGCATTGATCAGGTGGTAGTGACCGGTCTGGTCGGTTGCAGTGCCGATGGTTGTGCCTTTTACCGCTATGTTGACAAAAGGCAGGTGTTCGTCTCCTGAAACCACATGGCCCACAATGTTAGCATCGGTTTTGCGCTGAGCAGGTGATATCAGATTTGCAAACAATAATATTATCGTGAATAAAACACTTATTCTCATGTGTAAAATATTATAAATTAAATGGATAAGGAAAAAACTATATGAACTACGGTTCAGGCCGGAGGGCCTCGTGGAGGCAGGGCGGCAATGGTGCAGGAAAAGAGTCTAATCTGGATTAATTCGCTTAGAGGAAGTTGACGCCCCGAATGCAGGAAAACAAGCGCTAATGCTTCGGCCAGCAGCCAGGTCATGGTTAGCGCGTGAACCAGAAAAAAAACAAGCTCTTCGCTGCTGTGCCCGTGGCCTTCGTGGTCGTTACCATAAGGATGCGAATGCATCAGCCGCACCCCGTTGATGGTGTGGGTGTGATAAAAAAATGATGATGAAATATAATACCCTCCAAAAAGGAGCAGGAACAGCATAAGCAGAAGATTCCGGTATTTTTTCATCATGGCTGCCAATTGGCCGCAAAAATACACTTTTGCAGAAGAAGGCCGGACTCTTTTGCTGCGTTTGGGATCATAATCATACAAACAGGCATGAACAAACAATGTTCGATCAGGAACAGTAAAGCATATCTGTAGTCAAAGCATGAAATGAGTACATTTGTCCTACGACAATTCAGTACATTTTGCCCAACAGAATCCAGCATCGGTTTATACTGCGCAATATGTTGTGCGACAGCAGTCTGAAGCTCATACGTTTGATACTTGAATCATATGAGGTGGAAATGGTGAAAGGAAAACTGGGCGACATCACGGTTGCGTTTGACCCTTCAGCGATATCGCTCACTGCCATACGTAAAATATTGTCGGATGAAGGTTTTGATGAAGTAACCGACCATGACAAAAAGCTTGTCGAAGAAATCAAAAGAGTGGTGATCGATCTGGTTCACCATTCAACCTTTAATGCAATGGTGCGCAATTCTGACTTTCTCGTAAGCCGGTTCGACAGGAGCTATTCCTATCTCTCAACCCTGTTTTCGAAGCACGAGCACATCACGCTTGAGAAATATATCATTCTGCAGCGTATCGAGAAGGTAAAAGAGCTTGTACAGCAGGGCGAACTGAGCCTGAGTGAAATAGCCTACAGCATGGGTTACAGCAGCGTTCAGTATCTGTCCACACAGTTTAGACAAATTACGGGTTATTCGGTTACAGAATACAAAACGCTTCCCGAACACGAAAGAAGGGGAGCCGAGCTTTCCTAAGGCGAATTGAAGACGCACTGATCTGAATGAGAATATTCGGGTAAGAAATAAACATATTGGTTTTTCCTGCATCCAACAGTGCATATAATTTTGAACAATAAACTGAAAATTCTGTACACTTGTCTCCGACAAAGCGCGTTAATCTTGCAATTCGAAAAAATCCAATCTGTGTATTCATGAAGATCAAGAAAAACATAGCCGTAAGTGAAAACGGCTTCATATTTAATCCTTCAAGCGGCGAGTCGTTTTCGGCCAACCCCAGCGGGCTTGAAATCCTGAACCTGCTGCGACAGGGCCACGACAAAGAGTCTATTCTGAACCACATGGGCGAGAACTATCAAACAGACAGCCAAACACTTGAGCGCGACCTGACCGATTTTATTGAAACCGCGAGACAATATCATTTGTTTGAACATGAAGACGAATAAGCCCCATTTGACCATTGCGGTCACCGGGCTTAACGCCATCGACAGTCCCGGTCCGGGCGTGGCGGTGATCAGGGGTCTGCTGGAAGCCGAAAGCTTCAGTTGCCGTATCATAGGCCTGTCTTACGAATCGCTGGAGCCGGGTATTTATATGCGCGATCTGGTGAGCAAAACCTACTCCATTCCGTATCCTTCAGCAGGGATGGATGCCCTTTTGGAGCGGCTTCAACACATTCATCAACAGGAGAAACCCGATCTGATCATACCCAATTTCGACTCCGAATTGTACTCTTTCATCAAGCTTGCACCGCGTTTGAAAAAAATGGGCATACACACTTTTCTGCCCACACTGGCACAGTTTGAAGAACGGCATAAGGTCAATCTGCCTGCATTTGGCGAGAAATACGGATTGAGCGTTCCGCGTTCAAAAGCAGTGTACACGGCAAACGAAACCATGTCGCTCGACCGCGAATACGGCTGGCCTTTGGTGGTCAAGGGAAAATATTATGATGCCGCACTGGCTTATAACCACGAACAGGTGAAGGCGCATTTCAACCGTATTTCGGCCAAATGGGGATTGCCCATCATCATTCAGGAGTTTGTGCACGGCACCGAATACAATGTTACCGGACTAGGCGACGGCGAAGGCGGGGTTGTGGCGGCCGTTCCCATGCGCAAACAATATATCACTGACAAAGGCAAGGCATGGGGAGGTATTTCGATCGACGATAAGAAAGCTTTGGCCCTGAATGCACAATTTGTCCGCGAAACCAAATGGCGCGGCCCTTATGAGCTTGAGCTGATGAAGGATAAGTCGGGAAACTACTTCCTGCTCGAAATTAACCCGCGCATTCCGGCATGGATCTATCTTGCTGTTGGTGTCGGACAAAACATACCCGAAGCTCTGGCCCGGCTCGCCATGGGCTGGCCTACGGATCCTTTCACACACTACGAGGTCGGTAAAATGTTCGTCCGCTATTCGTGGGATATGATCGTGGATCTGGCTGCATTTGAGCAAATTTCAACAAAAGGAGAACTATAAAATACACATTCATGACTACAAAAAAAAGATACGAGCGACCCGTCATTAAAAGGCTTGAGAGCAATATGCCCGCCAAATTCGGCGGACGAAGCAATTTTGAAGCCGTTACACATATCGAAAACCTCGCCGTGGGTGAACTTATCAGCCGTTTCGGGTCGCCTTTGTTTGTGATTTCGGAAAAAAGAATCAGAAAAATATACAAACAGGCGCGTCAGGCTTTTGAAACCAGATATCCCAGGGTTCAGTTTGCCTGGTCATACAAAACAAACTACCTGAGTGCGGTATGCAATGTGTATCATCAGGAAGGCTCCTGGGCCGAAGTAGTGAGCGGTTTCGAATACGACAAGGCCATCAGCAATGGCGTTGAAGGAAGCAAAATCATTTTCAACGGCCCCGACAAGACAGAAGAAGACCTGAAAAAAGCCATCACCAACCAATCGTTGATTCATATAGACCACCTCGAAGAATTGTATATGCTTCAGGAGATTGCCCGATCCACCCGTCAGCGCCCCAAGGTAGCCATCAGGGTTAATATGGACACAGGTGTTTATCCGATGTGGGACCGATTCGGATTTAATTATGAAAACGGACAGGCCTGGGATGCGCTCAACAAAATCATGTATTCGGGAAATATGGACCTTATGGGTCTGCACACACACATAGGCACTTTTATGCTTTCGCCTTCGGCCTATGCAGTGGCAGCCTCAAAACTGGCGCAACTGGCCCGTATGGTGCAACAGAAATACGATCACGAAATCAAATATATTGACATGGGCGGCGGTTTTGCTTCACGCAACACACTCAAAGGGGCTTACCTTCCGGGACAGGATACCAATCCCCATTTTGATGATTTTGCTGAAGCCATCAGTTCAGCACTCATCAACAGCGATTATCGCCCGAAAACACCGCCCCTGCTCATCCTCGAAACAGGCCGTGCCCTCATCGACGATGCTGCATGGCTGCTTGGAACCGTGATTGCCAACAAAAGACTATCGGACGGAAAACGCACCACCATTGTCGATTTCGGCGTCAACGTGTTGTTTACGTCTTTCTGGTACGATCACAGGATTTCACCCGCACAGCCCTTCACAGCCTACACAGAAGACACCGTTATGTACGGCCCGCTGTGCATGAACATAGACGTGATCCGCGAAAACGTCAGTATGCCTTTGCTGAACAAAGGCGATTATGTGGTGGTGCATTCCGTCGGTGCCTACAACATGACACAGTGGATGCAGTTCATCACACTGCGGCCCAAAGTCATCATGATTGACACCAAAGGCAATCCGCACGTAATCCGTCAAAACGAAGTGCTTGAAAACCTCAGCAGTCTCGAGCAGATTCCACCACATCTTGCTACCTTTGATTTATGACCGTGGACAACTTTAGGGATTCTGTGCTGCTTTTCCGACAGGGTGTGAGCAACAGCTACACCCAAATCTTTTTTGCGCGCAACAGCCGCATGGGAATCCTGCTGATGATCGTCACTCTGTTCGACCTGTATGCCGGACTCAGCGGCTTTATCGCCGTGGCGGCAGCCAATCTGGCCGCCAGTCTGTCGGGCCTCAGCAGGCAACAGATCATCAGCGGCCTGTATGGTTTTAACCCGCTGCTTGTGGGTCTTGGTCTCGGGGTGTATTATGAGCCCGGATTTGTGTTTTTCATTGTACTTGTTTTCGTGGCCCTGTTTACACTTTTCGTCACAGTAGCTCTGGAGGGCATGCTGTCAAAATACGGGCTGCCCTATCTGAGCCTGCCCTTTCTGGCCGGTATCTGGATCGTTACGCTGAGCACCCGTCAGATACCAAACCTGGAAATCAGCGAAAGAGGCATTTATACCCTTAACGAAATGTATGCGCTGGGCGGAACTCCCATGCTGCAACTTTACGAATGGTCGAACAACCTGCAGTGGCCTATGGCTGTCAAAGCATATTTCAGGTCGCTTGGGGCTATCTTTTTTCAGTATCATCTCTTCGCCGGATTGCTGGTAGCCATCGGGCTGCTGATCTGGTCGAGACTGGCTTTCCTGTATTCAGTACTGGGGTTTGCTGCTGCATATTTGTTCTACCTTTTTACAGGAATTGCATTCACTGAATTAAGCTACAGTTATATCGGTTTCAATTTTATACTTACCGCCATTGCCATTGGTGCTTTTTTTCTGGTTCCTTCGGCCTACTCTCTGCTGTGGGTGATCATCTCTATCCCATTGCTGGCGTTTCTGACACTCAGTGGCACAACAGTGCTGGAGATATTCCAGATGCCTGTGTTTTCGCTCCCGTTCAATCTGGTTGTCTTGGTGTTGCTGTATCAGTTCAGGGTGCGCGAACGATATTTACAAAAACCCGGATTGGTGCTTTTTCAGCAGTTCAGCCCCGAGAAAAACCTCTACAGCAGTCTGGTGAACCAGCACAGGATGCTGCATCTGGGAAAAATTCCATTGAGATTGCCTTTCTGGGGCACGTGGCAGGTGACTCAGGGGGTCAACGGCCAACACACGCATAAAGAGTCGTGGAAATACGCCTGGGATTTTGAAATAACAGATGAGGACGGACTTACCTACCAGAATGACGGGTCGAAACCCGAAGATTATTATTGTTTCGGCAAACCGGTGCTGTCTCCTGCCGACGGATACATCAGCATGGTTGCCGACGGCATTCCGGATAATGCTGTTGGCGATGCCAACCTGAAAAACAACTGGGGAAATTCGGTGGTGATCTTCCATGCGAACGGTTTGTTCTCGCAACTGAGCCACCTCAAAAACGGAAGTGTGTGTGTGCAAAAAGGCCAGTTTGTGAAGAGTGGCGAACAGGTGGCTTCTTGCGGAAACTCAGGCAGATCGCCCTATCCGCATTTGCATGTTCAATTTCAATCAGCCGCCGAAATCGGTTCCCCTACCCTGGATTATCCTTTTGCTTCTTATGTCACCCGCGATAAGGACAAACTGATCTTCCATTCCTCCGATCAACCCGCTATAAAGGAGCAGGTAATGGCGATTCAACCTCATCATCTGATTGGAAATGCATTTCATTTTATCCCGCGTCAGGAACTGATATGGGAGGAAGAAGATGTTACGGATGCAGTACACCGTTGGGTGGTGGAAACAAATGCGTTCAACGAGAGTTGCCTTAAGTGCCTTGAGACAGGTGCCAAAGCATGGTTTGTGCGGCCAAACGACATGTTTATGTTCACCCATTTCGAGGGGGATACAAGAAGCCTGCTCTATCAATTCTATCTGGCTGCTTATCAGGTAGTGACAGCAGATTGCCCCTCACTAAGGCTGGAAGAAGAAATTACCCTTTCGGTATATCCCAACCGTTTACTGAAGTTCGTTCAGGACTTTGCCGCGCCCTTTTATCGTTTTCTGGGCATTACCTATAAACATACCCAGGGACCAACGCGAAACACTATCGAAGGATCTGCTGTTGTGCTTCAATCAGAAGTTACCTCATCAGCTTTTGGCAGAATCAGAAAAAAAACGACATACAGGATCGTAGCTGACCAAAACGGTTTAGTCTCACTGAGTGTCATTGTTGATGAAACGCAAAAGAACTACAGACGTGTTGATTAAACCGGTTAAATATTCGTCAGTATTGCTATTCCTGGTGTTCCTGCAAACGGTTCGCAGTCAGGATATGAATAACGAAACGGGATTCAGGGCAAACGACAGTGCCACTTATGCCATGTACCTGCAGGGCGACTGGGACGAGCTTATCCGTCTCGGAAACAGCATGTTGCGTGATGGCATTGACTATCCTTACCTGCGCACACGTTTGGGAACGGCATATTTCTACAGCCAAAACTACAGCCGGTCAGTAAGCGAGTTTGACAAAGCACTCAGGATGAATGCTTACGACCCTTACGCACTGTTGATGCAGTATTATGCCCTTGAGGCCGTTCTGAAACAAACGGAAGCCGGAAGCGTGTGCAGAAAAATGCCCCCCTCACTCCAAAAACAGACACAAAAAAGTAGTCGGTTCAGGCTGCGTGAAGCACATGTGGATGCAGGTTATATTTCCCGTCAGGGAGAATCAGTCATGTCAGCACAACAACTGATGGGAAACGACAGCCTTTATGGTGAAGAACTGTTGTACCAATCCGGCCTTTTCACGGATGCAGGCCTGTTGATGCAATTTTATCCCGGGATAAACCTGTATGCCGGCATCCAGCTGGTGAATCCCGAAGTACACAACCGTTTTGCTTATTTCAGATCATGGCCGGTCACCGATACCATCATTAGCAGCGACGGGTTCGACAGTTATTATTACCGTCTTGATTCTCGTGCAATTGACACCGTTTACAGCCACAAGATCCGTCAAACCTCCTTTTACACCCAACTAAATTACGCGCCTTCAGCCCGAGTGCGTCTGACGGTATCAGCACACCTGATGCAGGTTAAACGACCCTACACTGCGGGGTTTCTGGAAGAACGCTTCTGGAGCGATACAGCCTGGGTGAATACTACCACCGGCGAAGTTTCAATGATCGAGGTGCCTCTGGGGACTTATTCATTTGTGAACAAGGAAGATAAATTTACTGACTGGTCAGCAGGAGCTGAAATACGGCTGCATTCAGGTATCATCACAGGCGATGCAGGAGTTTATCTCACAGAAACCTACAGGCAGAAAACACTTCAGATGCAGGGCGGTATCATGCTGATGCCATACGGAAACATGAATTTTTACACCCACACGCGTGTTGCGCTGCTGCATACTGAAGGTGCAAACAATATCGTTTTCAAACAAAGTGCGGGCGGCAGGCTATTGGGGCCTGTCTGGCTCGAAGCAAGCCTGACTTCCGGTCAGGCAGGGCGTTTTGCCGATCAGTCGGCCTATCTGGTGTTTAACAGTCCCGATGAACCACAATTGCGTACCGAAGCCGTGTGTACCATCATCCTGACAAACAAGTTGCAGCTGAGCCTGCGTCACCACTTTCAGAACCTCAACCATAAATACTACAGCTACGACACTGAAAAGGCAGGCATGACCACCAAAGAATACACCATACAAACACATACACTAACAGGAGGAATCAAATGGATTTTCTGAAAACAAGATTATGGATCATCATGCTGTTGTTTTCAACCACAGCAAACACACAGGATTTCGACAGCCAGCTGAAGGCATTTGCCAATGCCTACACTTTTGAAGCAGAGGGCAAATACAAAGAAGCCATCAACGAATTACAAAAAGTGTATCAGGAAGGCAGCTACGAAATCAGTCTGAGGTTGGGCTGGCTGTTGTATCTTGACGGGAGACACACCGAGTCGCTGGCCCACTATCAAAGATGTATCGAAATCAGGCCATTGTCGGCAGAAGCACGTTTTGGATATGTGAATCCGGCAGCATCGCTGGGAATGTGGCAGCAAGTAGCTGTTCAATACAACGAAATTCTGAAAGCAGAGCCTATGAACACGCTGGCAAACTACAGGTTAGGTCTGATGGCTTATGAACGGGAAGACTTTGCAACTGCGCTGAAATACTTCGATAAGGTAATTAACCTATACCCATTTGATTACGACACGGCAATTATGGTGGCATGGACGCAGTACCGGCTGGGCAAGCTGCGTGAAGCGCGGATTATGTTTCAGAAGGCACTCCTGATAAAACCCTCGGACAGCAGTGCCGCTGAGGGATTAAAACTGATTAAATAGGTTGCTCAGTAAAGCGTCTGAAGCTTGCATAGATCCAAAAGCATTCAAAACTATGAACAACCACCGGCCACTGCTTTTTTCTTGCCCTGAGGTTTGGGTTTCGGGATAGGTGTTGTTGTAGCGGGTTTGCTTTCAGATGGCGCAAGTCCGCCACCACCAAGCGCCTGGCTGGCGCCCATCCGGAAGTCGTATCGGGCCAGCTCATCATCGGGACTGGTTGAGGCAGGCCGCTCCGGATTAAGGATCGCTTCGGCCCAGTAGTTGAGCCCCCCACGCAGCACATAGTTGTTTTCATATCCCAATTGCCTCACCAACATCCAGGCTTCATTGGCCTGAGTAGTGCCATTGGAATAGAAAACGTTGGTCATGATGTCCTGATTTAATACGTCCACAAATTCCGCAGCAAGTATATTGTCAATAGGGATGTTGATGGCACCCGGAAGGCTGAACTTTTCAAATTCTGTTACCGGACGCACGTCAATCAATTGGAGGGTAGGTTCCTTCTCCACGATCATCTGAGCTATTTGTTCGGGTTCAAGATATTGTGTGCCGCTCTTTATTTCATCAAGGATTTGTTCGGCGGTGAGTTTGAAAGGCGTGGTTGTGTTGCGCGGAACAGCGGCAATGATAAGCCCGAGCATCAGAATCAGGGCTGTAGTGAGCAGCCTGGGCGAAAATTCAAAGGTTTTCATAGTCGGAAAAAATTAAGTTTCGTAATTAATAATCTTCGCGTGGGAATTTTTTTTCGGCCCACTCGCCTCCCCAAAACATAAATGCTGCGGCAATAATCACCAGCAACACCGTTAGACCTTCAGAGATACCAAAATACTCTGAGATTCTCGGGCTTCCTAAAAATCCGGCTTTGTAAACATCTTCCCACAGGCTGTATCCTTCTCCAAAAATAAATACGCCAATAAACAGGCCTATGATGAACACCCAGGCATCAATTTTTCCTATAGCTGCGCCACAAAAGCTGGTTCCAGGACAAAAGCCGCCCATGATAAAACCGGCACCCATGACCACCCCGCCCAGTATGGCAGAATGAACGAAGGTTTCGTTTACATAGATCAGGCTGAGATCAACCCAGCCAAACAAGCTGAAAAACAGCAGCCCAAGCATAGCAGTTATTGCCCCTGTGAAAAACACCTTTAACACAACTGTATCATAACCATAAAACATACCTGCCAGTTTGCGGCTCGAAGAAAATCCGGCTTGCTCAAGGACAAATCCAAAGCCAATGCCAATAAAAAATGCCAGAAACAGGTTGGTGTTTTCTGTAATTACTTCATAAACAACTAATGGTCCCATATCATTGATCAATTAAAGCGATGAATACTCAAATCCATAATTTCCTGAAAAAATAAGCCAGCATGAACGCAGTGCCAAATATGGCCGCCATGGAAATAAATCCGCCAAGCGACAATACCGCCATCCCACTAAGTGCCGATCCGCTGGTGCAGCCCCGCCCGAATTGCGAGCCTAAACCAAACAATATCCCCCCTGCCAACGCAAAAATCAGGCGCCTGCGGGAGGTTATTTTTGGGCTGTGTTCGACCTTCCATGTAAGCCTGTGGCTGATGATGCCTGACAGGAATCCGCCAACAACCACCCCCAGCATCTGGTACACCAGCCACGAATTCAAGGGATTGCTTCCATGAGCTTCTCCATAACTGTTGTAAAATGTTTTCGCTTCGGCATGTGCCGGGGCTATGGTTTCCACACTGGCAACGATAGCACTTTTGACTGCACCGCTTGCCCCCAGCCCCCTGCCCGAAATAACATTGGCTGCAAGCACCACCAAACCCAGCAAGACTCCTGCCAGGTATGGGTTCATATAAGGTTTCACAGTTTTCTTTTCCATAAGACGTTCAATTGTTTTCTAAATGTCTGTATCTAAATGATCTTTTATTTTTGTTACAGCTAATAAAGCCATCTGCTTTCCTGACCGGCATAAGCAATGATAAACCTGAAAATAAGCCCACCAATGATCACCAGGGTGGGGGCAATCAGATGGGGCACCCTGAATCCCCGGAGTTCAAGAAACTCGAGCACAGCGGGAATGACAAGACCAAGAGTTACCACAAACAGCCAGAAAGGCGTAGTATATGGTCCGCCAAGGAACAGCGATGCAGCATCAATATGCACCTGGGTTGAGGCTAAAAAACCCATAAACATGTGAACAATCAAAAATATTTCTATACCGATCAACATCAGGTCAATACGCGCAAACACCATTCGCTCCCGGTGCGACTTACTCATGAAAATGATGACGGCTGCCCCGGTCGAAAGACCCGAAGCAAGAAACAATGGCCCAAGTATGGAGGTGTTCCACAAAGGCCGTGCGTTAAATGCCGAAAACAATATACCGGTATAAACTCCGAGGATCAATGAGAAAATCAACAAAATCCAGGAAAGTGTCCTGATGTTTTTCCGGAAAAAAGCTTCAGCGGTATCAAGTAAACTATGTGGCCATTTCCAGCGGGGGAACAACTCACGAATGTTCAGGGCACACCAGATAAAGGAAATCGGAGTAACAACCATAAGGGTCCAGGCACCCCACGACATGGGCGATTCCAAGCGAATGGTGGTGTATAGCCTCCAGAAATACAATTTGTGATTCAGGTCGAGAAACAGCGCAATCAAGCCGATAATCAGAATAAATGGTGTAATAAAAGGGGCAATCTTTACCGCTGTTCGGTATTCGTTTTCTTTACCCAAAATGGTGTAGAGCGAGGCAAAAAACAAAATTCCTGCTGCCAGGCCGCCCAGGAACAAATATAGTGGAATGTGCCAATGCCAGATATGCAGGTTAGGGTCAACCAAATGGTTCATGCGCCCGCTAACAATAAGTTCTTCTCTCATGTTGTTCTATCTGAAGGGTTTGTCAAATCAGGAAGTAATGCTGTGGGCGTGTCCCGGCTTCAGGGATCAGGGTTTTCCATTTGCGTTTTTTCAGCACTACGGATACTTCGCTGTTGGGGTCGTCCAGGTCGCCAAAATACATGCATTTGGTCGGGCAAACACTGACACAGGCAGGCTTCAACCCCTTTTCGACCCTGTTGTGAAGGCAGAAAGTACATTTATCCACATGTCCGTCGGGATGCGGAAAGCGGGCATCGTATGGGCATGAGGCAATGCAAGCCCCGCAACCGATACATTCATCAGGGGTAACCAATACTGTTCCGCCTTTGCTGTAGTGGCTGGCCCCTGTGGGGCAGCAGCGCACGCATGGCGAGTTGTCGCAATGGTTGCATCGCTCCGACCGGATCTCGAGTTCCAGCTGCGGATATGTGCCGTCTGTAACTTCAACAATCCAGTCACGGCAATAACCAATAGGAACATTGTTTTCTGTCTGGCAGGCTACCACACAATCGCTGCAGCCTACACATTTTTTGGTATCTACGGCCATGGCGTACCTCATACAGCAGCCTCCTTTCCATCGGTATCAAAGACAAAAGTGACAAAATTGCCCCTCATCCCTGTCCCGCCCATCACCGGATCAATTTTAACCCTTGTAATCAGCTCGGTATCGTTCACCCCGCGGCCATGCGCACGGCTCAGTTTGGTGTTGTTGTGCCCGAAACCATGCACCATATACACACTATCCCAGCGAATGCGTTCTGTTACACGTACACGGATCGAAAATGTGGAAACTTTGTTGTCCTGATTTCTCAGTTTTACATACTGCCCGGATTTAAGTCCCCACATTTTGGCCACTTTCGGGTTTACCCACAAGGTGTTCTCGTCCATCAGGTCGGTGAGGTTGGGGTTGTTGGCCGTGCGGCTGAAGGTGTGCATGGGCGCGCGGCCGTAAATCAGTCTGTAGAAACCTTCCGGTGGTTCTTCATGAGGGGTATAAACCGGCAAGGGGTTGAAGCCTTCATTCTCCATATCGGTACTATATAACTCGATCTTACCGGTGTTGGTGTTAAAACTTATGTCCTCGCCCGGGGCAAAATAAAGATCGTCGGACGTTCTGGGAAACTTTTTCACACCAATTCTTTTCATTTCTTCGAGCGAAGACCCTATCTGTTTCAGTTGCCAATCGAGCATTTCTTCAATATTGTTCCAGGGGAACCAGGCTTCCAGGCCGAGCCGGATGCCCAGTTCGCGAGCCATCCAGTCAGCCGGTTTGCTGTTGTATTTGGGTTCGGTGGCAGGCATCCGCAGAGCTATATTGGGCTCGCGGTGTGGCGATTTCCGTAACATATCATAGCGTTCGAGGAAGGTGCACTCGGGAAGAATCACATCGGCATATCCGGTTATCTCGGTGGGCATGGTATCAATAACCACCATCAATTCGAGTGCGTCAATGGCCTTCAGTGTTGTTTCCTGATCGGGCAGTGCCGCCATCAGGTTGGTTCCATTTACAAACCAGATTTTGAAGTTGCACGACTTATCTGTCGTTGGTATGGTAGCCTCGCACAATCCATTGCTCACCACTTCATTAGCCAGGGTATATTTGCCTTCATAGGCCTCGGTAGGCATCCGCTTGGGCTGTGGGAAGGGAGGCACGGGGTATTCGGGCACTTCTGCCTTTTCGGGATTATAAAAACCGCCCCTTCGGCCCCATGAGCCGAGCAAGGCGTTCAGTATAGCCACTGCGCGCAGGCGTTGTGTATCGTCTCCATACCAGGTAACGTGCCTGCCGGGATGAATAATCACCGCCGGGGATGCATTGAACATTTCTTTGGCGGTTTGCCTGATCACATGCGGGTCAATGGTTGTGATCCCGTAAGCCCATTCAGGGGTGAAGGGTTTCACATGCGCTTTGAGCTCTTCGAAGCCATAAGTGTATCTTTCAACATACTCCTTGTCGTACCATCCGTTTTCAATAAGTACATGAATCCACGACAGCAGCAAAGCCATGTCGGTCGAAGGCTTGATGGGAAGCCAGAACTTTGATTTTCCGGCAACTGTCGAAAAGCGTGGGTCAACAGTGATAATGGTGGCGCCTTTGTCAATGGCATCCGACATTTCCTGTACCTGCCCGTTATGCATATTCTCGCCCAGATGAGAACCTATGAGTACCAAACATTTGGTGTCGCGTATGTCGGTGCGTTCAGGAGAATACACAATGTCGCCAAAAGTGGTTAGGAAAGCAACTTCGCGCGGGCCACGGCACTGAGCAAAAGACGGTGCGGTAATGGACTGCGAGCCAAAAGCTTTGAGCATATGCCCAAAGTGTGCACCACCCGAACCATGAGTAAACAAAGCCACGCATTCAGGGCCGTATCTTGAGGCAATTTCCTTCATCCTGGCGGCAATATAATCAAGCGCTTCGTCCCAACCAGCTTCCCTGAAGGTTTCCTCTCCATCAACTACCGTGCGGATCAGGGGTGTTTTCAGCCGGTCGGTATCATGATACATGCCTACTCCACCGGTGCCGCGTGGACAAAAACGCCCGTTGCAATGCAGGTCCTCATCATTGCCCACAATCTTCTGTATCCTGCCATCATTGTCCTTGTACACCCAACCAGCACATTGCCAAAAACATACTTCACAATATGTTGGGCTGCGTGTGAAAGCCTGGGACGCATCAGCGCCGGCAAACAGGCTTGAAGCAGCCGACCATTTGAAGGTCGAAGCAGCAACTGCCAAACTGCCTGCACCAAGGGCAGATACTTTTATAAACTGTCTTCTTGTTGTTCTCATCCTTATCTCATCAGGTTGAACTACATATGTTCATATCTATATCTTTATGAACATGCAGACAAAATTACGGTTTTGTTTCAATTGATCGGACTCTATACCATGATTAAGCCACTGAAAAACAACTTTTTCGGTCTTTGTTATTTATAATCTTTCTAAATAATATTGTCATCATTTTGACTGATGGGTCTTTAGAAAATAATTTAGAATGATTACAAATAAAGGTATCGTCTTTTGGTTTGGCCAAAAACCTCTTCACATTAAAACTATTGCGGTAAAAGTTTATTGAACAGCCCGTTCTCAATATTAAACCCCTGCACAAACCTGATCTCATCCCTCAGAAGCAGGTGGAAATAATCGCGGTAGTGCCTTATCTGGAGTCTTTCGAGGCTATTTTCGTAGATCACAGGCATGATATCCACCTGCGATTCGGGCATCGCCTGCAAAACAAACGATAGATCGGAATCGGGAAAAAAGATTTCAGCCACACTTCTGTCATCGGACAGGACAACAAATGCTACCTTTTTTGAATTGGCCGAACCGGTCATTTTGTTGTATTCCGAAAATGGTGAACCATCCTCAAAAGTTCTGATGCACCTGTTTTTTGCTTTCGACCAGAGGTATCCTGCATTCGACTTGCATTTTACACCAGGCAAAGTGTCTTCGGAAGAGGCTTCCAGTTCATCAGATTCATTGAGTGGCACTATGGGTGTTATGTTGCTGATATTGTTTAATTTATCTATATCGTCCTCAATAATGGTTTCGCTGATCACCGAAAAATCAATACTGCCCAATTCAATTTTACGGATCATGCGGTTCCACATGGTGTGAAAATAGAACACCTTTTCCTTCAGGTCGCAGGCAGTGGTGATCTGGGTTGCGCTGACAATATCGCCGGGTATTTTCTTTGCCGGCACATGGGCTCCAAGGGGTATGTTGAAATTATCGAGTATCCTGAACGATTCCACCACAGCATCCGTGCTTGTGGCCAATGGCCTGACTGAGGCGGTGAGCGCCATGGCACGGATAAACCGCGAAGGGGGTGTGTAGTCTCCCGGAAGGCCCATCAAACCCGAACCCGCACCCAGCGGAGAAAGACTGATGTTGCCCGCCTGAATGGGTTTTTGCGGATCGGCCGAAAGCTGCAGGTAGTTGCGCAGGTTGATCATATGCCAGTCGTAGGTGGGCGCATTGGTAATCACCCCAAGCAACGGCTCATATAAACGCTTCTCGCCATTGTTTACAAACTCGATAACCAGCGAAGCGCCTGTCGGATCGGCAATTTTGAAATGAAAAGGCAGTTCGGCCCCACCGAATGATTTGTTGTCCACCTGCACCACAATCAGTTTGTCCAGTGAATCTTTAACCTGCTTCACACTGTTGCAGGACGAGAGCATCCACTGCATCAGATCGCCCACACTCATGGATTGAGCAGCTTTGTCCGGTTCATAAACTGCATAGCCGGTAAATCCCGGAAGATAATACAGTCCCACATAAAGGCCTTCCTCGTTCATGCCATCGGGGCCAAAGTTTTCGCCATAGGCCGTCAGGCTGACAAAACCATATGTACCGGTCCATTTCTTTCCGTTTGTACCCTTGGGTGTAAGTGCCTGAAAAGTTTTGTTTCGCGGCACAATCAGGATGCGGTTGTGGCGGGCATCGCTCAGCGCCCATTCAACAGTTCGTGCAGCAACAACCCCATTGTCCTTTGATTTCAGACTAATGCCCGTGCAGGCACTGACATCAGGTTTAGACATGAGCAAAAACCCAAAACAAAAAATTGCCAGATACAGTTTTTTCATGTGTTCTTTGTGTTGATTCCGGTTAAAAACTTGTTTGCACGTGTACAAACTACTTGACGTTCACGCACAAATCGGGATGAAATATACATCCTTTCAGGCATAAAACCATACCCGTTAAGTTTCAGGTTGTAACAAACAAGTATTTGGAAGAAAACGCTTTAGACAATACACCATAAGGGTTTTGGAACACAATCTAAAAGAACAACACAGCCCAACATTGCTTACCTTTGCCAAAACAGCCACTCCATGCCCAGAAACAAGAAAGCCGGAACCGGCAAAAAAGACACCTTCACCAATACCATACTGAGTATTTTTGGTGCTAACCCCTTCAAAGCCTACAATTACAAACAAGTTGCAAAGCTGCTGGGAGTAAAGGACAAGGCCGGGAAAGACCTTATCGCCAACATACTCGAAGAGCTGAAAAAAAGCGGGCAGCTCAGCGAGGATAAGCCATTCAGGTTTATGCTCAGCAAAAAAGTGCTGAGCGAATTTGCCTCAAAAAAAGACTTTGTTACCGGAAAAGTGGACATGAAAAATACCGGCAAAGCCTATGTCATACCCGATAAAGACGGCGAAGACATCTTCATCGGTCCCAACAACACCGCACAGGCTTTGCATGGCGACATAGTGAAGGTGATGCTTTTTCCCAAACGGAAAAACCACAAGACTGAGGGACAGATCATTGAAATCATCAAACGCACCAAAACCGATTATGTAGGTGTGATCGAGATTGGCAGGGAGTTCGGCTTTCTGGTGCCCGACAGCCACAATATGCCGGTGGATATTTTTGTTCCCAAATCGGCCCTGAACAAAGCCAAAAATGGCGACAAGGTGGTTGTGCGCATCACCGAGTGGCCGCAGCAGTCCAAAAACCCCTTCGGTGAGGTTATCCATGTGCTTGGCAGGCCGGGCGAGAACAACGTTGAGATGCAATCCATCCTCGCTGAGTATAACTTTCCCCTGTCGTTTCCCGAAATCGTTGAAAAAGAAGTGTCGCGCATCCCAGAAACCATTTCAGCGGAAGAGGCAGGCAAACGACGTGATTTCAGGGGAATTACCACACTCACCATTGACCCTGCCGACGCCAAAGATTTTGATGACGCCCTTTCGCTCAAAAAACTCGAAAACGGCTATTGGGAAGTAGGTGTGCATATTGCCGATGTGTCGCATTATGTACCCGAAAACTCCGCCACCGATGCCGAAGCGCAGGAGCGCGGCACCTCAGTTTACCTTGTTGACCGTGTTATTCCCATGCTTCCCGAGAAACTTTCGAACATGGTGTGTTCGCTCAGGCCTGATGAGGACAAATTGTGCTTTTCGGCTGTGTTCGAGATGAATGAAGAAGCCGAAGTGCTCGGAAGCTGGTTCGGGAAAACCATCATCCGTTCGATTCGTCGTTTCGACTACGAACAGGTGCAGGAAATCCTCGAAGGAGCCGAAGGCGACCTACGCGACGAACTCCTGGTACTGAACGGCCTGGCGAAAAAACTCAGGGAAAAACGCATGCAGGCCGGTTCCATTAATTTCCGCTCCGAAGAGGTTAAGTTTATCCTCGACGAAAACGGAAAACCCATTGACACCTTTGTTAAGGTGCAAAAAGAAAGCAATATGCTCATCGAAGACTTTATGTTGCTGGCCAACAAAAGGGTGGCCGAACATATTGGCAAACCCGAGGGCAAAAAGAAACCCAAAACATTCATTTACAGGATACACGACGAACCAAACCCTGAAAAACTGAATACTTTTGTCCAGTTTGTTTCCAAGCTGGGTTACCAGATGAACATCAGCTCGCGGCAACGCTTAGTTACTTCATACAACAAACTTTTTGAAGCGGTGGAAGGGAAAGGGGAGAAATCCCTCATTGAAACGGTTGCCATCCGCACTATGGCCAAAGCCGAATACAGCACCCAAAACATCGGGCATTACGGTTTGGCTTTCCCATATTATACCCACTTTACCTCTCCCATCAGGCGCTATCCCGACTTAATGGTGCACCGGCTGCTCGAGAAGTACCTCGAAGGCAAACCTTCGGTGAAAGAGGAAGACTATGAGCCTGTTTGTCAACATGCTTCGGAAATGGAACGCCGGGCTGCCGAAATGGAACGTGAATCGGTGAAATACAAACAGGCCGAATACCTGATGGATAAGATCGGAAAGATGTTCGATGGGCAGATATCAGGCGTGAGCAAGTGGGGCATTTTTGTTGAACTGAAAGGCAGCAAATGCGAAGGCATGGTGCGTTACAACGAGATGCCGGGAGATTATTACTACCTCGATGAAGACAACTACCAGGTGATTGGTCAGAGTCATGGAAAAGTGTTCAGGCTGGGCGATCCGGTAACTATCAGGGTTAAAAAGGTGGACCTTGCCCGAAAGAAACTCGATTTTGTTATCGTAAACACCGATCCGGCAAGGGATTGGGATTAAACACTCAGCGCACCACCAACCTCCCGCTCTGCCAGCTACTTCCATCCCACAACCTAACAACATACAAACCTGCTGGAAGCTGAGAGGTTTCTATCCAGTGAAAATTGCTCGTAGGTTGTGCCTTGTAGAGCAGCATGCCTGTGGGGTTGTAAAGCTCTATTTGCATGTCTGTTAAGGGAATATTTGCAGGCAGTTGCAGCCAGGCTTCGGTGGAGGCGGGGGTGGGGAAGATGTTAATTGATTGCTCGTTTGCAACCGGATTGATTATATGGGTGGTATCGTCAAGGGCAATTTCGAACAACCAGGCATTGTAGTTGTGAAAGGTGCCGCATTGCACATCAAACGAAGGACTGAAATTGCTTGATGCTGCAAACACATAATTGTAATCGCTTTTTTTGAGGACTGTATGCGGGTTTTCCAGTCTTTCACTCCACTTTCCACCATAACATTGCTGCCATATCAATTCCCCATCACCATCCAATTTCACCACCCAGATATCGAAATCACCACTTAATGAGTGGTTACCGCTGACATCGCCATCATTAGAATTAGTTGTCCCAATTACAACAAATCCTCCATCTTCTGTCTGAGTAATATAGTTTGGATGGTCGGTACGAAACCCACCAAGGCATTGCTGCCATACGATCTCCATTTGCTCGTCCAACCTTACAACCCAAATATCGCCGTACAGATCTGTGGGGCCATGCAAACCTGAAACATCTCCATCATTAGAGACAGTGAAAGCAATAAAAGCATAGCCATCCTCCAGTTCAATGATTGAATAACCTGCATCGTAATGACTACCGCCATAGCAATACTGCGAAAGGATGTTTCCATGAAGGTCAAGCTCAACTATCCACACATCGCCCCAGGCTCCGTCAGGAAAACACTCTACAAGACCCCCATACCACTGGGTTGCTCCGATCATCATGAGGTTCCCCGCACTATTCACGATCATCGACATGCAATTGTCCAGGCCATCGTTGCCCAGAGTCTTCTCCCATTCAAGATTGCCCAGCGAGTCGCATTTAGCCATCCAGCAATCGCCTATACCATAAAAATGGGTAACATCGCCACCACCAATCCCTATACGGTCTATCATCACAAAACCGCCATCAGGGGTCAGGATCAAGTCCCTTGGATTGTCAACTCCAGTACAACCATAGGTTCTCTCCCATTGGATATCACCAAGTCCATTGATTTTAACAACCCATAAATCTGCAAAACCATTGTTCCCGGATTGAACATCACCATCCGTTGATCCGGCATATCCAAAAATAAAGTACTCATCCTCAGATTTCTTAATCAATTTTTGAGGTGTTTCGCCAAATGAACCACCATAACATTTTTCCCAAAGCATTATGCCAACACTATCGGTGCGTACCAACCAAATATCATTCGAGCCGTGATAGTTGGTAACCCCTTCTCCCGAATTCACTTCAAGGGCAAACATGTAGCCATCACCAATTGGGGCAAGTCCAAAAGCAAAGACATTTTCATCGTTCCCATAACACTGTTGCCATTTAATTTCAGCGATTTGGGCAAAGGTGTTTAAGGTGCAAAAAAATATAAAAGCAATTAAAAGATTTTTCATAGTTAATAAAAACCTGAACCATTCCCCGAAAACAGGGAATGGTTCAGGTTGTGTTTTAGTTAATAATTAATTTCCCGCTTTTGCTCTGGCCATTGGCTTTCAGGTTGTAAAAATAGGTGCCTTTTTTTACTTCCCTAATGTCCCATAGCTGCTGGCCTTGTTTTGTTTTTAAGGCGAAGGAAATAACATTCCTACCCTGTGCATCGGTTATTTGAAGCACTGCCTCTTCAACTTGCACAGGTAATGTGTAATCGAAAGCTACCCAGGAGCTTGCCGGGTTGGGTGCAGCAGTAATAAGCAAGCCGTTGTCAATTTCTTTCGATCCGGGAATTGCCTCAGTACTTTTCCATGCCGCTGTATCGTCTACCGGCAGGCAATTGGCATAATGGTGCCCGTAAGCATATTCAAGCAGGTTTCTTGACAACAGTGACGCTTTACCACTTGAATTTTCGGCAAAACCGATGATCAGAGCCAATTCGGTGCTGTCAAGTTCAAATATACTACGGCTTTGCTGACTCAATGCAATTTGCATTTCTATCAAAGTTTTGTAGTTATTGTATTCATCCAGTTCATTGCCTGCTAATTCGCGGGTTACAGGTATAAGATCAAGCATAGTTTGCGCTGAAATATAATCTTTACCAGCCATGTAGGATGAAACGATCTGCATGTCGGCATTCAGGTTGTCCAGATTGTCGAGCCAGCTTCTCAGGTATGTCTGATCTATTATCGAATCGTTCAGGCAGCTGCGTATCAGGGCGTTGGCAGCCTGTGTTTTTCCTGCCTGGTAGTCTGCCATGTCCTGCAACAAAATAGTCTTGTAGGTAATCCCACCAGCCAATTGCCTTAAGATAGAAATCAAATACTCCGGAAGTGGTTGTTCTTTATTCTCAAGATAACTGATCAGCTCATCTTTGCGCAGTTCATCGGGATTGGCTGATAGGATCTCAAAAAGCACGCTTTCCGGTAGCACCTCAGTCTTGTCTGCTGCAGCCATAAGAACCTCCTTTGACAGGTGTGGCGATTTGCCCAGCAAATCCGCTCTTAACTCCCACATCTCATCTGGCCAGGCGGTTTCTACTTCTGCTTTCAAAGCTTCTGTATTGCCACCGTCTTTCAGATTGTTGTAGAGAGTCTTCACATTGTTGAAGTCTGCCAGATTGGAAGCAAATTCGAGTTCTGCCAATTGCTTTTCTTCAGGCGACAGAACCGTTTCGTCATTTGACCCCGCATTGTGCGAAGGACAGTTGTTCGCACCTGAAACATAGATCGGGATTACGTAATTTTGTGTGTAATAGACCGGGGGATTGGTATTATAAAAGTAATTGATCACCTGAGTGCCGGTGTTTTTAAAGTGGCCATCGGGCAATTGTACCCCGGTCGAAAAGGTATTGCCTGCCTCTTTGTTCAGCGTTCCCTGAAATGTTCTGATCTGAACAGGATTGTAGGGGTCGTTCCCTGTTACAATAAAATCCCTGTTATTACTTATGTTAGTGTTGCAGCGGAATTCGAGGCCATGGAAATCATCAGAGCTATACCTATTATTCCCCTCGGCAAAATTCCCGTAGCTTAGTCCGTTAAAAGTGTTCTTATAAATTAAATCATGTTCTGCTTTTCCGTCTTTGCAACGGATTCCAGTATAATACCCGGTGGGTGCTCCGCTTGCTTTAGCAAAGTAGTTCTCTTCAATTGTATAGCCGAAGCTCTCAATCATGTTGATCCCAAAGCCCGAGCAAACCCCACCTCCCAACTGGCATGGCCCGGCTTCGTTCGCATTATTCCAAATCTTAAAACTGGAATTGAGAACACTGAAGTAGGTTACTCCCAGACTGTTTATGCCATAAATATTGTTATTAAAAGCTGTGGTATTAACCTCAAAGGTATTTTTTCCAACCAAATCCTTGGTTGCATAAATACCATAGGTGAAGCCGTTGAATGTGGTGCTGTCCCACTCGGTACATGGCTCGCTACTGCTCTCACATAAAGCGGTTACTCTAAAACCTGAACCATAGGATCCAATACCCATATTGGATTCTGACACATTCACTGCGTCAGGCGAAAGGCCGAAATCGCAGCCTCTAAACCTTACTCCATTTACCTGGTTGAGGTCAACATGTTTGTAGAATGTTTCGTATCCTGGATATGCATTGTTGATTTCAAACTTACAATTACTGATCAAAGCATTGTAGGGCATTTCTTCATAAGTCACCGGGTGGAAATTCGTGTAAAGCAAGGCATGAACCGAACGGGTGTTGTTAATGAATGAGCTGTTAGTTGCTAGCAATACACCTCCTGTTTTGCTTAAATCATCTGGTTTCCATAGGTTAACGGCAACTATAGCGTTTTCGATAGTGGCATTGTCGAGCACTAAGCGCCCCTGCTGGTAGTTGCCATTTGCATCGGGCCACTGGTGGGCACTGCTGTTTCCCCAAACTTCGATGCCTTGCCAGGGTTGGTCATGAGCCGAAGTTATTATTCCACCATCAACAACTAATGTGGCTCCGGGTTTAATTATTATCTTACTAGCAATAGGCATCTTTACATCACAAGTAATTGTTAAACTTACTCCTGGCTCAATAACAACGTCTTGATACAGTTTAATTGCAAAATCCCATACTTCATTCTCTGTTATTGTAAGTGGTACTAAATAAGAGTACTTTTCCTTAACATACTTGTTCATTGGACGATTGTTAACTACGAAAGAATTCTCATAAAGTGACAATGCCCTATGCATTCTTCCTGCAGATTTTGGGCTTATATATCTTGAATTGTTAAAGCCTGACATCAGGGGGAATGGTTGTGTTTGAGAATTCCAGAAGCATTGGGCAGTTAAATAACAAACATGACCACTATTGCAATTAGATGGTGCAGAACAGTTGCATGTTGGTTCTGAACACAGCCCAAACACATCATCCAAAAAATCAAAATGCGAAATGCATCTAACTTCACTATCATATGTATGATGTTGCCCAACTGCATGCCCATACTCATGTGCAATATGGTATATATGATCGTCCCAAACAACCCAACCATCGCTGAACATTGAGTACCATGTTTGAACAAATGCAGTATTAGTTGAACTAATATTCGAGTAATATCCCCAAGCGCCTCCAAGACAACTACCTGAAGGTTGAGTAAAAATATGATTCAACACATTCTTAGATTCGGGGTACTCCTGATGAATGTAGTCTATAATACCACTTGATGCTGCAAAACAACTATTATTAAAAGTTGTATTATCAATAAATATAATATCATTTAATTCAAAACGAATGCGTGTATCAACAACATGCACATAATTTGGCTCACAAGTTAAAGAATATCCTTTTTGCAAAGAATTAGTATACCAATTATTAATATGTGTAAACATTAGATCTACTTGATCCCTAAAATACTGTGTATCTTGCCATCCATTCTCACCATTATCATCTCTGCAAATCACCCAATTAACAAGAATTGTCTTTATCGGCGTAGTTTCATCTGGCACCCAAAATCCAGGAGTGCGGTATTTGTTTAGCCATGTTTCACTTAGATTATCACAGCCTTCTCTTGAAGCAAAAGTTGTAGTAGTGTCTTCAAAAGTAGCGCAACCACCAAAGTTTTGTGAGTTACTTCTAATAAAAAGAAAAACAAATAAAAATAATAGAAGTATTCGTAAAGAATTATTCACTAAAGTTTTCATAATCATAATTATTTAGAAATTAATATTTTAAATGAAATAACTGATTGAGTCTTTTGCTCAGAAATAAAAACCAGATAGTAAGAACCACTAGAGTGTTTTGTAAGATCAATTTTCAACGGCATTGAATCGAATCTACCGTTATAAACTTCACAACCCAAATTGTTGATTAGTTTAAACTGATATGGACCAGTTGCATTATCAAGTATTGTAATATCAACAGAATTAATAGCTGGATTCGGAAATATCCTAATGTTTTCTTCTAATA
>Ga0208244_100495_pt1 | contig 37410 bp, 29 predicted proteins | sample SubbioCR12Aug_5A_FD_184828 | JGI IMG/M metagenome (GOLD analysis project Ga0208244, IMG submission 184828) | Serpentinite rock and fluid subsurface biosphere microbial communities from McLaughlin Reserve, California, USA - CR12Aug_5A (SPAdes) | ecosystem: Environmental > Terrestrial > Deep...
CCCGCCTCGTCGGACACGCCGCCTCGGTTATCTCGCGCCCCAACATCCTTTTCCTTTTCACCGACGACCAGACCTTCGACGCCGTCCGCGCACTCGGCAACAGCGAGATCGAGACCCCAAACCTCGACCGCCTCGCCGCCTCCGGAACCGTCTTCCGCAACTGCTACAACCAAGGCGGCTGGCACGGTGCCGTCTGCGTCGCCAGCCGCACCATGCTCAACACCGGTCGCTTCCTATGGGAAGCCTGCGCCGTCGAAAAGCACCTCAAGGCCGAGGCCGAACGCCAGAACCTCTGGCCCCAGCTCATGCGCCGCGCAGGCTACCGAACCTGCATGACCGGCAAATGGCACGTCACCGGCATCCAGCCCGCCAACCTCTTCGACGAGACGCGCAACGTCCGCCCCGGCATGCCTTCCACCTGCGACGAAGCCTACGAACGCCCCCCCACATCGGGATCCCCCGACCCGTGGCAGCCGTGGGACGAAGCGCGCGGCGGCTTCTGGCAGGGCGGCACCCACTGGAGCGTCGTCACCGCCGATGACGCCATTGCCTTCATCAACGCGCCCCGTACGGACAACGCGCCCTTCTTCATCTACGCCGCTTTCAACGCCCCCCACGACCCCCGCCAAAGCCCCAAGGCGTTCACCGACCTCTACCCTCCCGAGAAGGTCGCCCTGCCTCCCAACTTCCTTCCGGCCAACCCCGACAAGGACGGGATCGGCTGCCCCCACTCGTTGCGCGACGAGAAGCTTGCGCCCGACCCGCGCACGCCCCACGCCGTCAAGGTCCACCGCGCCGAGTACTACGCGATCATCACCCATCTCGACCAGCAGGTCGGCCGCGTCCTCGACGCCCTGAAACATTCCGGCCACGCCACCGACACCGCCGTCTTCTTCACCGCCGACAACGGCCTCTCCGTCGGCCAGCACGGCTTCATGGGCAAGCAGAACATGTTCGAGCACAGCATGAAAGTGCCGCTCATCGCCGCAGGCCCCGGCATCCCCAAGGGCCGCCGCATCGACACCCCTGTCTATCTTCAGGACATCATGCCCACCACCCTCGAACTCGCGGGCGCACCCGTTCCCCCGCACGTCCGTTTCAAAAGCCTCCTCTCGCTCCTCCGCGGTGGACACACCTCCCACCACGACGCCATTTACGGCGCTTACATGCAGTTCCAGCGTATGATCCGCGTCGGCGACATGAAGCTCATTGCCTACCCCGCCCTCGGCACATTCCTGCTCTTCGACCTCGCCAGCGACCCCCACGAGCTGCGCGACCTCGCCGGAGACCCCGCCCATCGCGAGACGCTCCTCGACATGAAACGCCGTCTCGCCGAACTCCAGCGCGACATGAGCGACCCCCTGCTTTCTTCGACAAAACCAAGCCCCGCAGAAAAGGCCTCCCCATGACGAAACCATCCCTCTCCCGACGCCGCTTCCTCTCCGCCGCCGCCACCGGCGCGGCTGCCGCCACGCTCGCCGCCGAAGCCGCCCCTGCCGCCACCGCAGACGCCCCTGCCGTCAAACACACCTTCCTCTACGCCCTCAACACCGGCACCATCCGCGGCTACAAGCTCCCCCTCGCGGAACAGATCGCCCTCGCCGCCGAGGCGGGCTACGGCGGGATCGAGCCATGGATCTCCGATATCGAGAAGGCCGCTGAAACCGGCGGCGCACTGAAAGATCTCGCCAAGCGTTGCGCCGACGCCGGACTCGCCGTCGTCAGCGCTATCGGTTTCCCCAACTGGGCCGTGAATGACGATACCGCCCGCGCCAAAGGCCTCGAACGCATGAAACGCGACATGGATCTTGTCGCCCAGCTCGGCGGCACCCATATCGCCGCGCCCCCCGCAGGCGTTTATCAGGCAGGCGAGACGCTCGACCTCGACCGCGCCGCCGAACGCTACCGCGCCGTCCTCGAACTCGGCCGCGAAACCGGCGTCATCCCCCAGCTCGAATTCTGGGGCGCATCCGCCAACCTCAGCCGCCTCGACCAGTGCCTCTACGTCGCCGCCCGCGCGGGCCATCCCGACGCCTGCATCCTCGCCGACGCCTTCCACATGTACCGGGGCGGCAGCCCCTTCTCCGGCCTCCGTCTCGTCGGGCGCGAAGCTTCCCACTGTTTCCACATCAACGACTATCCCGCCGACCCGCCGCGCGAAAACCTCAAGGACAGCGACCGCATCTGGCCCGGCGACGGTATCGCCCCGCTGCGCGAGATCCTTCAGGCCTTCCTCGACAACCGCGCCCACGTCTGGCTCTCGGTCGAACTGTTCAACGCCTCGTACTGGCAGCAGCCCGCGCCCGAGACGGCCCGCACCGGCCTCGCCAAGATGAAGGCCCTCGTCGCCTCGCTCCCCGCCGCGCAACACGGCTGATCCGCGTCAGCCCGCGACCGTCTCCTGCGCTTCCTCCTGCTCGCGCTGGAGCCGGTCCAGTTCCGTAGCGTCACGCTCCCACTCCTCGGAAAAGACGCTGAGCTGATCCTGCACAACCTTGAGACGCCGATTCGTCGCCGCGTAATCCGTATCCGGCGTCCGGTTGAAAAGCACCTCCGACAGCTTCTCAAGCTCCGCTTCCAGCTCGGCGATCCGCGCCTCGGCCTTCGTCACCTTCTCGCGCAACGCCTTGATCTGCGGTTGCCGCTTCGCCCGCTCCTGCGCACGCGCCCGCCGCAAGTCCTTCCCGCTGACCGTCGTGACCACGCCGTCAGGGCCAGACACCACCGCCGCTTTCGGAAGAACCTCCTGACCCTTGACTTCCGACGCCGTCTTTTCCTTGTAGTAATCGTATCCGCCCGGAAAACGCCGCACGCCCGCTGGCGAGATCTCAATGATCGACGTCACCGTGTTGCGCACGAACTCGATGTCGTGGCTCACCAGACATACCGTGCCGTCATACCTCCGGATCGCCTGCTCCAACGTCGCCCGCCCCTCCAGATCAAGATGCGTCGTCGGCTCGTCCAGCAGCATGAGGTTCGGAGGTGCGAGGAAAAGCCTCAGGAACGCGAGGCGGATCTTCTCGCCGCCGCTCAACACCCCCGCCTGCTTGCCGATGTCGTCCGCAGAAAAGCCGAACGCCCCGAGCTGCGAGCGCAACTCCTTCTCGGTCGCGTCCGGCTTGCACCGCTTCGCGCAATCGAACACGGAAACCTCCGGCGGGATCGTCTCGGAGAACTCCTGCGACAAATACCCCGGCATCACCTTGTGCCCCAATCTGCACGTCCCCGCCGTCGGCTGCCGCGTCCCCGCCATGATCCGCAACAGCGTGGTCTTGCCCATGCCGTTGAATCCCACGATCGCCACCTTGTCGCCGCGCGCGATGCTCAGGTCCACGTCCTTCAGCACCATCCGCTCGCCGTCATACGAGAAGTCCACCCCCTCGATCCGCACGATCTCCGCCCCCGCATGCGGCGCGGGCGCCAGCCGCAGATAACCCGCCGCGAGACTGCGCTTCGGCAGCACGATCGCCTGCTCGTCGAGCTTCTCGATCATTTTCATGCGGCTCTGCGCCTGCGTCGATTTGGAACTCGTCGCCTTGAACCGATCCACGAACCGCTCCAACTGCTCGCGCCTGCGATCCTGATTCTCCTTCGCCGCCAGCAGGTTCGCGTGCCGGATATCCCGCTCGCGCAAATAAAAGTCGAGATCGCCGTTGTAGCGCGTCGCCGTATTGGCATCCACCTCCACGGTCGTCGATGTCAGCGTGCGCAACAGATAACGGTCATGCGAGATCAGCATCAGCGTCCCGTCATACCCCCTCAAAAAACGCTGCAGCCACTCCACCGCAGGTAAGTCCAGATAGTTGGACGGCTCGTCCAGCAGCAGCAGGTCGGGATGCGAGGCCAGCACGCGCGACAGCTCCGCGCGCATCTGCCACCCGCCGCTGAAACTCTTGAACGGCTTGTCGAACGCGTCCACCGAAAAGCCCAACCCGCCCAGCGACACCTTCACCCGCGACTCGATCTCGTAACCGCCGAGATGCTCGAACTCCGTCTGGACTTCCCCGATCCGTTTCAGCAGCCGCGCCCGCTCCGACTCCTCCCCCGTCTCCGAAAGCGCGTGCTCCAGCGCGTGGATCTCGTGCTCCATCTCGCCCAGCCCCGGAATCCCGCGCAGCGCGTACTCCAGCAGCGTCTCATCCTCCGAATCCGCCTTCAGATGCTGCCGGATGTGACCGATCCGAGGCGACTCCTCGATGACCACCTCGCCCGCGTCCGCAAACGCCTCGCCGAGAATCAGCCGGAAAAGCGTGGATTTCCCCGACCCGTTCGGCCCCACGATGCCGACCCGCTCGCCCTTGTTCACGCGGAAGCTGACTCCGCCCAACACCTCTTGCGTGCCATACCGCACGCCGATATTCCGAAACTCGATCACGTCGAAACCCCCGCAAAATCCCCGCCCGCGGCGGTCACGCCTTTTTCTCCGCCTGCGCCTTTTTGAACGCCTGAAACGCCGCCACCGTCGCCGTCTTCATGTGGGCGCGGTAATGCCCGTACGAGAGCGACACGCCCTCGCCCTGCACCGCCTCCAGCAGCTCGCAGTGGAACAGCGTGTGCGTCGAAAGCTCATGCGCGAACGCCACCTTGCACACAAACCACGCCGCCGCATCCCGCAGCACCGGCAGGTCATGCGTCATCCGGTACGCCACGTGATCCCACTTCCGCACCTGCCGCGACGACTGGAACCCGAAATCCGCCACCACGAACGGATCCACATCCTCCCGCAGCACCGACACGCTAAACACCCCCGACGCCTTGATGCACCCGTTCGTGCGCGTCTGGTGCTGGCTGCACAGGATCACCGTCGGCGGAAACGCCGTGGACTGGACGAACGCATCCACGATGCACCCGCCCAGCCCGCCGTCCTCCGTCCGCACGCCCACCACAAACAGCCCGCAGGGCACCGCAAACAATGACTTGTCGTCAACCATCTCTCCGCTCTCCTTCACTCGGCATCGCGGGCAGCCGGAAGACCAGCGAGTCCTCCTCCACCGCCACCAGCCGCTCCGGTTCAGGAAACCCGTACCGGCTCCTCAGCCTCTCCAAAACCGCCTCAAGAAAACCTTCCGGCGTCGAGGCACCGCTCGTGATGCCCACCGACTCGTCCGCACGCCACGCGAGCCCGTCGAGCCCTTCCAGCCCGCTCACCAGCTCCGCCTCCGCACCTGCCGCCCGCGCCGTCTCCACCAGCCGCTGGCTGTTCGAGCTGTTCGCCGACCCCAGCACCAGCACCCGCCCGCAACGCCCCGCCAGCGCGCGCACCGCCTGCTGACGGTTGCGCGTCGCGTAGCACACGTCCGTGCTGGCGGGCAGCCGCAACTCCGGGAAACGCCGCCGCACCACAGCCAACACCGACGCGACCTGCTCCTCGCCCAATGTCGTCTGCGTCACCACCGCCACGGGCGCACCTTCCGGCAAGGCCAAGTCCTCCGCCTCTGCCGCACTCTCCACCACGCGCACATGCTCCGGCGCCTCGCCTGCCACACCCACGACCTCCTCGTGCCTCCGGTGCCCGATGCACACCACGCACGCGCCTTCCGCCGCAAACCGCCGCACCTCCGCGTGCACCTTCGCCACGAACGGGCACGTCGCGTCGATCACCCGCAGTCCCCGCGCCGACGCCTGCCGCACCACCTCCGGCGACACCCCGTGCGCCGAGAGCAGCAGCAGCCCGCCCGGCGGCACCGCCTCCACCTGCCCCACGAAAACCATCCCCCGCGCCGCCAGCCCGTCCACCACCTGCCGATTATGCACGATCTCGTGCAGACAATACACCGTCTCGCCGCGGAACCGCGCCAGCACAGCCTCGGCTGCCGCCACCGCGCGCGCCACCCCCGAGCAGAACCCGTGCGGATAAACAACCGTCAGCCGTTTAGACATCCTCGCCGTCCCCGCCCACAAGGCCGTCCCGCTCCAGTTCCGCCAACACCCGCTCCGCCGGCGTCAGGAAGCGCTTCTCCTGATTGCACGCCGCGCACGCGGGCACCACGTTGCCTTTCGTGCTGCACCCGCCGCGCGCCACCGGCACCACGTGGTCGAGCGTCAGCGCCTCCGCGCCGACCTTCCTGCCGCAGTAATGGCACACGCCCGCCTGCACCTGCTGCAGCCACCACGCGCTTTTGCGCAGCGCGCGCGCCTTCTCCCGCTCACGCGCCACGTGCGCGTCATCCTTGCGTATGTCGATCCACTCGCCCATAAAAAACCGCCTGCCGCCCGGTCACTTCCTCAACGCCGCCAACCGCTTCGCGTGGTTCTCTTCCGCCACCGCCAGCGCGAGGAACGTCTCGCGCAGGCGCGGCAGCGTACTCTTCTCCGCCAGCGTCCGGTAGAACCGCGCCATCGCCAACTCGTGCTCGATCGCGTGCTCCACCTCTGCCGACGCCTTCGTCACCGCGTCATGCATCAGGTCGTCCACAGGCGGCAACGCCCCAGCCATCTCCTCCGTGACCGGAATATCGTTCTCCGCGCCCGCCGACAGCGCCCCCAGCATCGCCTCGTTGTGCCAACGCTCCTCAAGCGCCAGCCGCTGGAACACCGCCTTCTCGTCGGGATCCAGCGAACGCGCCGCCAGCGCCTCGTAATCCTCTGCCGCCGCCTGCTCGAACACCGCCGCCTGCTGGATCACGAAACGCCCCATCCAGCCTGTGACCGCCGAAACCTCCGCAGGCGCCGCCACTGCCTCCGCCCGGCGCGGCCCGAACACCTCGCGCAGCATGAGCCCGCCGAACACCAGAAACAGGAGCCCCCCCACACACTTGATGTAGCGCTCATCCGGCACGAAACGCCGGATCAGGTCGCCCGCCAGCACGCCGATCGCCGTCGAGGCCGCCAGCGCCGCCACGCCCGCCGCGAAAACCGTCCACTTCGACGACGACGCGGCCGACTGGCTCATCACCGCCAACTGCGTCTTGTCCCCCAGTTCGGCGAGAAAAATAAGCGCAAACGTGCTGAAAAACAAAGGCCAATTCACAGGAATCTCCTCTCAAAAGGGGAACAGTATATACGCAACATCTGCCCCGCGCCACCGCTTTTGATGCGGCGTGCCATCAAACCCGTCACACCGCATGGCCGCGAGGCACCGCCCGCTCAAAGCTGCGACAGCAACGCGTCCGCCTGCGCATCGGTGCCTATCGTGATGCGGAGGTATTCGCCGGTTGACGGGCCGGGGAAATAGCGGACGTAGATCTTCGCGGCCTTCAACGCCTCGAACACGCGCTTCGCGTCACCGTTCGGCGGGCGGGCGAAAATGAAGTTCGTCTGCGATTCGCAGACGCGCCAGCCGCGCTGCCGCAACGCGCCGGACAACCGCTCGCGCGTCGCACGGATTTTCCGCACGTTCTCACGCATGTAGTCCAGATCGGACAGTGCGGCCAGCCCGACGACCTGCGCGAGCATGTCCATGTTGTAGGAGTCCTTGATCTTGTAAAGCGCCCCGACCAACGCCTCCGGCCCGATCACATAGCCGAACCGCAATCCCGCCAGAGAGAAAGACTTGGAAAACGTGCGCATCACAAGCGTGTTCGCGTTGCCTGCCGCAAGCGCGAGATCCATGCAATCCGCATCCGCGAAATCGCCGTAGGCCTCATCGATCACCACCACCCCGTCAAAACGTTTGCAGAACGCCGCGACCGTCTGCTTGTCGTGCGACATGCTGGTGGGCGCGTTGGGGTTGGTGATGAAAAACAGCGACGCGGCATAGTCGTCAGGCATCCGCCACGTGAAGTCGTCGTTGAGTTGCACAGGACGCCGCGACACATCACGGATATCCGCCAGCACCGGATACAGCGAGTAAGACGGCACAAAATAACCGACGCTCCCGTCGTTCTCAACGAACGCCCGCGTGCACAGCGCGAGAATCTCATCCGAACCGTTCCCGATAAAGACCTGCGACTCGGCGCAGCCGTGGATCTCCGCGATCCGCTGGCGCAACTGCATAAAGACAGGGTCAGGATAAAGCCGCAGCCGCGCCACGTCAAAGGCCTTGAGCGCCTCTGCCACCTTCGGACTCGGCGGGTAGGGATTCTCGTTCGTGTTGAGCTTGATGATCCCGGGATCTTTCGGCTGCTCACCGGGCGTGTAGGCTTCAAGCGCTTGAACATTTTTGCAGATATACATAAGGCTGACGTCGAAAAAGAGTTTACAGGATGTGCGACAGAAATGGCGTAATTGTAGCAGATTCCCATGGAACCGCGCCACAATATGCGCCCGACCATCTCATCTAATGGCACAACGCCAACGCACGCCGGGCCACGGTCGTTAACGGCAACTCGTCCGGATGGGCAAAGCAAAAAGCCGCCATCCTGTCACGGCGCACGCGCCCCTTGCGGGCCGTGCCCTCAAAAACGTAGACATGCTGCTTGAAATGCGAAAACACATGCGCCACCGTCCCCCGCAGAACCGCCTGCGTCACAACCACGCCTGCCGCCGGAACGACCACACGCAAAGCATCGTGTTCCGTCGGCACTCGCGACACCTCAAGATTCGGCAGTTCCCACAGCCCTCCCAGCAAACCGTGCTCGGGCCGCTTCACAAACAAAACGCGGCCGGCGCGGTCTTTGAGAAGGACTGCGACCGCCTGCCGCAACGGCAGGCGCTTGCGTTCAGGCTTTGACGGAAACGCGGCCTGACGCCCCTCACGTCGCGCGACGCACCCGTCGTTCAGCGGACATGTCTGGCAGGCAGGCGCCCTCGGCACACAGACCGTCGCGCCGAGATCCATCATCGCCTGATTGAAGTCGCCGGGACGCCCCGACGCCTCCACCCACGGTTGCAGCCATGCGGCCAACCGCGCCCTGCCGCGAGCCACCTTGAAATCATCCGCCCACCCCAGAAACCGCGCGAAAACACGGATCACGTTCCCGTCCACAACCGGCACCGCCACCCCGAAGCAGATGCTCGCGATGGCGGCAGCCGTATACGGGCCGACGCCGGGAAGAGCCCGCCACCCCTCCACATCCTGCGGCAGGCGCCCGCCTTGCGCGGAAATCACCTGCGCGGCGCGCTGCAAATTGCGGGCGCGGGAATAGTACCCCAGTCCTTCCCATTTCTTGAGGACATCCTGCTGCGGGGCCTCCGCCAAAACGGCGACCGAGGGAAACGCCTCGACAAAACGGCTGAAATAGCCCCGCACCGTTTCCACCTGCGTCTGCTGAAGCATGATCTCGCTGACCCACACCGCATACGGATCGGGGTGATCGCGCCACGGCATCTCGCGCCTGTTGGCGTCGTACCACCGCAGCAACACCAGATGCAAGGCCTCGGCGGCAGATGACGCCGGGCTACCGGATGAAGAGCATTTCCTGATAGGTCGGGAGCGGCCACATTTCATCATCGACAAGTCCCTCAAGCGCATCGGCGACCTCACGCACATGCTCCATCGCCGGGACGACTCTCTCACGCATGAAACGCGCATGGCGGGCTTTGCCGCCGTGGCAGGCCCCGCTCTCCTGCTCCGCCTGAGACAACGCCGCCAGCTTTTCCTGAAGCGCCACCGCCAGCCGACTGATCTCCTCCAGCGCCGAAACGTCGGCAGGCATCTCAAGCTGCCTGAGCTTCAGCGCCGCCCCCGCCAATCGCTCTTGCGCGGCGGCAACCGCGGGAAGAAGCATCGTCCGGGCGATCTCTTGCGTCAGCCGAGCCTCGACCGCGATGTCCTTGATGTACCGCTCCAGATAGATCTCATACCGCGCGCGCAGCTCACGCTCGGTGAGCACGCCCTGCCTCGCCAACGCCTCAAGGGTGGCGGGCGCCACATACTCGGCCAACGCATCGACGGAAGACGGCAGGTTGCTCAGACCGCGCCGCGCCGCCTCCTCGTGCCAGGCAGCCGCGTAATTGTCGCCATTGAAGACAATCCCCTTGTGCTTCTCCCAAAGCTCGCGGATCACCGCCTGAATCGCGCTGTTCAATTGCCCTGGAGCCTGCCTCACGCGCTCTTCAAGCTCTGTCGCGATGGCGTCCAACGAATCGGCCACAATCGCATTCAGGATCATGATCGGCCCGGCAACCGATTGGCTTGAACCCACCGCGCGAAACTCGAATTTGCCCCCCGTGAACGCGAACGGACTGGTCCGGTTACGGTCCCCCTTCTCTGCGGGAAGGTGCGGCAGCGTATTGACCCCGAGCGCGAGCGCCTGCCCGCCGCCTTGCGGCGCATGGGCCGCACCTGCCGCCACGCGCTCGAACAGATCCGTCAAATGCTCGCCGAGAAAAACGGAGATGATCGCAGGCGGCGCCTCGCAGGCTCCCAGACGGTGATCGTTCCCCGCGTGAGCGACCGACGCCCGCAGAAGCGCCCCGTGCAGCGAGATCGCACGGATCACTGCGGCACAGAACAACACGAACCGGACGTTCTCCTCCGGCGTGTCGCCCGGGTTGAGCAGATTCGACGTGGCCGTATTCAACGACCAGTTCACGTGTTTCCCGGAACCGTTGACCCCCTTGAAAGGCTTCTCATGCAACAGGCAGACAAAACCATGTTTTGCCGCCGCACGCTGAAGCATCGACATCACCAAATGCTGGTGGTCTGACGCGATATTGGCCTGCTCGTAGATCGGGGCGACCTCAAACTGCCCCGGCGCGACCTCATTGTGGCGGGTCTTGACCGGCACCCCGAGCTTGTAAAGTTCCTTTTCGCAGTCGATCATGAAGGCGAGCACGCGCTCGTTGATCGCGCCGAAATACTGGTCCTCCAGCTCCTGCCCCTTGGGAGGCTTGGCCCCGAAAAGCGTGCGCCCCGCACTCACAAGGTCTGGCCGCAGCAAAAAAAGTCGCCGATCAACAAGGAAATACTCCTGCTCGCAACCGGCGTTCGCATCGACCTTCTGCTCCGGCTCCCCCAGCAGAGCCAGAATGCGCCGCGCGTGACGGTCAAGGGACTGCATCGAACGCAACAGCGGCGTTTTCTTGTCGAGCGCCACGCCCGTTGAGGCACAGAAGGCGCAGGGGATGAACAACGTACGCCCGCCGCCGGAGTCGAGGATATAGGCCGGACTGGTCACATCCCACGCGGTGTAGCCGCGCGCCTCGAACGTCGCGCGCAACCCGCCGGACGGCAGGCTGGAACCGTCTGCCTCGCCGCGAACCAACTGCTTGGCGGAGAACTTGGCGATCGCCCCGCCTTGGCCATCCGGCTCAAGAAAGCAATCGTGCTTCTCTGCCGTAAGTCCCGTCAGCGGGTAAAACACATGCGCGTAGTGCGTCGCACCGTTTTCGAGCGCCCACTCACGCATCGCATCCGCGACCGCCCCTGCCACAGAAACATCAAGCCGCTCCCCATGGTCGATCGTGCGGCGCACCGTCTTGTAGACCGCCTCGGGAAGGCGTTGGCGCATCACCGCGTCGTTGAACACGCAACTGCCGAAAGATGCCCGCAGCAAATGGAAGTCGTCCTTGCCAGCCGCCACAGGGGGCTGCCCGACGGCAGTGGACGCGATCGACTGGATGGCGACATGGCGGACATTCATGAGTTTCCTTGCTTCGCGGGCTGGCGCAAGTCGAGCGCCATCGCGATCTCGGGGCACGTAAACGGATTCGCATGCTTGGTGCAGTTGATGCACCCCATATAAAGCTTGTGCATGACCTGCGTTTTCGGAATCACCCGGAAACCGAGCGACTCAAAGAATTTCGGCGCGAAGGTCAACACGATCGCCTGCGCCGGCTCGAACCGCCGGATCGCATCCAGAATGTACGCGACAATCCGCGTCCCGATGTGGTGCCGGCGATACCCCTGCCCCACCGCGACGGACTGGATCTCGACTGACGCGCGTTCCGGCTCGCCGATTTCCGGCAAAATCTGCCAAGCCGCGCAACCGACGATGCGCCCGCCAGCCTCGCACACCACGAAACGGTCGATGTTCTGGATAATGTCGCCGATCGGACGCGAGATCAAATCCTCCTGATGCATGCGGATCAGGTCAAAGATTTGCTCGGAGTCCTTGAGCACCGCCGACCTTATCGAAGGCGGCGTGTCTTCACTTATGGACGTGGGATCCGACATTCGCGATCACCCCCTTAACGCGGCCTGTGCCGCCGCGAGCCGCGCGATGGGAACCCGGTACGGCGAACAGCTCACATAACTGAACCCCAGCTTGTGGCAGAAGGCCACAGTCCGCGGATCGCCGCCATGCTCTCCGCACACGCCCACCTTGAGCCCCGGCTTCACACCGCGCCCATAGGCCAGCGCAATCTCAACCATCCGACCGACGCCTTCCTGATCCAGCACCTGGAAGGGATCGTAGTCATAAAACCCCTTCGACACGTACTCGCCCAGAAACTTGCCCGCGTCATCGCGAGAGAACGCGCACGTCATCTGCGTCAGGTCGTTGGTGCCGAACGAGAAGAAGTCCGCCTCGACCGCGATCTGGTCTGCCGTGACCGCCGCACGCGGCACCTCGATCATGGTGCCGATCTTGATGCTGAGCTTCGTCTTCTTTTCCTTCTCGACCTGCGCCATCACCTTCAGAATCAGCGCCTTTTGCGAAGCCAGCTCCCGCACGTGCCCCACGAGCGGAACCATGATTTCCGGCTCCGATCCCTTGACCGCTGCGGCCGCCTCGCAGATCGCCCGCACCTGCATCTCCGTCACCTCGGGATAACTGATCCCTAAACGGCACCCGCGATGGCCCAACATCGGGTTCGCCTCGTGCAACGACTCGACCACCGACTGGATTTGCTCTCGGGCCAAACCCATCAGCCGCGCCATCTCCTCCTGCCCCGCGTCGTCCTGCGGCAGGAACTCATGCAACGGCGGGTCAAGCAGGCGGACTGTGCACGGCCGGCCCTTGAGCGCCTTGAACATGCCGATGAAATCCTTGCGCTGGAGCGGCAGCAGTTCCCTCAACGCCTGCTTGTACTGCCTCAGCGGCGCCGCCAATTCCTGTTCAATCTTGGCCCGCTCCTCTGCGTCGGCACAGGAGTCCAAAGCGGCGCGAAGGCCCTTGACCGTTTCCGCCACGAGAATCATCCTGCGGAAGCTGGTGATGCGGTCACCCTCAAAGAACATGTGCTCCGTGCGGCAAAGGCCGATGCCTTCCGCGCCGAACGCGACGGCTTTGGCGGTATCGCGCGGGGTGTCGGCATTCGTCCGCACACCCATCTTGCGGTATTTGTCGGCCAGCGCCATGATCATCGCGAAAGGCCCGGTCAGCTTCGGATCCTGTGTCTCGACCTTGCCCTCGTAAACCGCCCCGGTGGAGCCGTTGAGCGATATCCAGTCGCCCTCCTTGAGCACCGTCTTGCCGCAGGTGATCGTCTTTTTGTCGTAGCTGATATGCAGTTCACCGCACCCGGAAACACAGCACTTGCCCATGCCCCGCGCCACCACGGCGGCATGGGAGGTCATCCCGCCGCGCGCCGTCAGGATGCCGGCCGCCACATTCATGCCGCCGATATCCTCCGGGCTGGTTTCCACACGGCACAGGATCACCCGCTTGCCTTCCGCCGCCCACATTTCCGCCGTGCCCGCGTTGAACACGACCTGCCCCGTCGCCGCCCCGGGCGAGGCCGGCAGACCGACCGTGATCCGCTTGGCCTTCGCCTCGGAACTCTTGACAAACACCGGATGGAGAAGCTGGTCTAGCTGGCTCGGGTCCACCCGGAGAACCGCCGTCTTCTCATCGATGACCTTTTCCTTCACAAGATCCGTCGCGATTTTGACCGCCGCAGCCGCAGTCCGCTTGCCGTTGCGGGTCTGCAACATGTAGAGCCTGCCGTCTTCGATCGTGAATTCGAGATCCTGCATGTCGCGGTAATGTTTCTCCAGCTTCACGCGGATGCTGTCGAGCTGTTTGAACACCTTCGGCATCGACTCTTCCAGCGCCGGATACTGCGCCTTGCGGACCGCCTCGGCGATGTTGCGGGCCTTGGCCCATTCGCGTGACCCCATGACGGTGATCTGCTGCGGTGTCCGAATGCCTGCCACGACATCCTCGCCCTGCGCGTTGATCAGATACTCGCCGTAGAAATAACGGTGCTCGCCCGTCGAAGGGTCGCGCGTGAACGCCACGCCCGTGGCGGAGTTCTCGCCCGAATTCCCGAACACCATCGCTTGCACATTCACCGCCGTGCCGATCAACCCGCGGATGTCGTTCAACTCACGGTACTTGATGGCGCGCGGGTTATTCCACGAGCCGAACACCGCGTTGATGCCCAGCGTAAGCTGCTCCATCGCGCACGTCGGGAAATCGCACCCCTTGACCGCTTTCACCATCTTCATGTAGCGGGAGACAACCTCTTTCAGGTCATCGGTCATCATCTCCGTGTCGAGCGTGTAGCCCTTGGCATGCTTGACCGCATCAAGCTCGTGCTCGAACTGGTGGTGCTCAACACCGAGAACCACGTTCCCGAACATCTGGATGAAACGACGGTAAGAGTCCCACACAAAACGGGGATTCCCCGTACGGGCAATCATCGCCTCCACCGTCTCGGGATTCAGGCCGAGATTCAGAACCGTGTCCATCATGCCCGGCATCGAGGCTGCCGCGCCGGAGCGCACCGAGACCAGCAAGGGATTCGGCCCTGCGCCAAAAGTCTTGCCCGTCGTCTTCTCCAGTTTTTCAAGCGCAACGCGGACCTCATCACGGATCAACGCGTGCAGGGCCTTCTCGCCGATCTGGTAATACTTGGCGCAGGCCTCCGTCGTGATCGTGAAACCGGGCGGGACGGGAAGTCCGAGACCCGCCATATCTGCAAGGTTTGCTCCCTTGCCACCCAACAGCGCCCGCATGGAGACGTCGCCTTCAGACTGCTTCGCGCCGAAAAAATAAACGTGCTTTTCTTTCCGCGTTCCCGCTTTTGAGGGAACCGACTTTTTTGTCGCCTTGATCGCTTTTGACATTTTTTCTTTTTCCTTGTTCAAGAACAGGCCGTAGTGTACCACAGGCCAACTAATAGTCAATGTGTCACATGGCAAGGCGCGGGCAAAAGCACGCGGTTTCACGTGCTTTAGCCGGAAAACATCACCGAGGAGTATCCCCCGCCGTGGCAGAGACCTGCCACGCAGAAGCGAAAGCCCGGCACCCCGGAAAAGCTCAGCGCCCCATCGCGTGCGCCGCTATTCCAGAACCAGTTCAGCCATCACCGGGAAATGGTCGGAGGGATAAAGTCCGTCCGCCATATCGTCCAGCGTCGCATGAGCGCGCACGCCGATGCCGGACGACACGAAAATATAGTCGATCTGCGCCGTATGCGTCTGCCCCACCCGGAACCCGTTAAAGGTCGCCAGCGGCCCCTTATGCGGCGTTTGCGAGACCGACGCGGCATCGCGCAGCACGGCCCGAGCCTTCGCGATGGGCTCGGATTCCGGCACCGCGTTCATATCCCCCGTCAAGATCACCGGCACCCCCTTCTCGACCATGCCGATCCGTTTCAGGATAAGGGCCATGCCGTTCTCGCGGGCCTCCGCACTCCTGTGGTCCAGATGCGTGTTGAAAAACCAAAACACCTTGCCCGTCGTCCGGTCCCGCAAGTGCGCCCACGTGCAGACACGTGTGCACTCGGTCTTCCACGATTTTGAGCCGGGGACGTCCGGCGTCTCAGAAAGCCAGAACGTGCCGCTCTCCCGAACCTCAAACCGCTCTTTCTTGTAAAAAATGCAGGAGAACTCGCCCTTGCGTTGACCATCGTCCCGCCCGACCCCCACATACGCCCATCCCGGTGCCAGCATGTCGTCGATCTGCCGTGCCGTCGCCTCCTGCAGCCCGATCAGGTCAAACCCGTGCTTCGCCACCAGCCCGTTGACCCGCGCCGCGCGCTCTTCCCACGAGTTCGGCGTTTTGTCCACCGGACAGCGAATATTGAACGTCGCCAAGCGGATCGGCGCATTTTCCTCAATGGCCGAAACGCACGACACCGCCGCCAACATCCCCGCAACCACCATGCGCCCTAAGCCGTTCATCCTCGCCATATCCAGCTCCCCCTTTTTTCTTGTCAGTCACGTCTCGGCATCGCAGCCAAACGCGACAGAACCATAGCATGCCCCGGAAAACCGAGGCAAGCGGGAAAAGGATGCCGCCCGAACCGAATCAGAACTTGATTAAGTTTAACCGTTTTGGAATAGTATCCCCATACACTCCAATTAGGAATGTCACGCGGGTGATCTTTCCGAACGGGGTTTAACACACAGGCGGCACCGCGATAAGCCGCCAAGGAAGACGGGTACCTTTGCCATGAGTGAAACACCTGTGTCAAATGTCCGGAACTTCGTGGTTCTTGGACACAGCGGAAGCGGAAAGACAACCCTCACCGATGCTGTAGCCTTTAAGCTGGGACTGAACGACCGCATGGGACTGGTCGCCAATGGTTCCAGCATCTCCGACACCAACGACGAGGAGAAGAACCGCAAAATCACGATCTTCGCAAACAGCTTCACCGCGAACCACACGCTGGGCGAACAGTCCTACAAGCTGGTCTTCACCGACGCGCCCGGATTCATGGATTTCTACGGGCAGATGCTGGGTGCCGCGGAAGCCGCGGACTTCGCGCTCATCACGGTAGACGCCACCTCGGGCGTTCAGGTGGGAACACGCCGCGCGTGGAGCATCTGCAAAGAGGGCGGACTCTCAACCATCGCGTTCGCCATCACCGGACTCGACAAGGAGAACGCCAACTTCGAGAAGGCCGTCGCGGCGATCCGCGAGACGTTTGGCGTGAATTGCGTCCCCGTCACCGTGCCGATCAACCCCACGACCGTCATCAACCTGCTCGACGCAAAAGATCTGCCCGACAACCTCGAAACCATCCGCAACAGCCTTGCCGAAGCCGCCGCCGAGACGGACGAGGCGCTCATGGACAAATACTTCGCGGAAGGTGCGCTTTCGCCGGCGGAGATCCGCAAAGGCCTCCACGACGGCATCGCGACCGGCGAGGTGCACCCCATCTACTCGACCATTCCTCTCAAAGGCATCGGCATCACCGAAATGCTGGACAGCATCTGCCGCCTGTTGCCCGACCCCACCAGCAGACTCTTCAAGGACACCGGCGGCAACAAGATCTCGTGCGACGAGAACGGGCCTCTTGTGGCGCACGTCTGGCGCACCGCCATCGACCCGTTCATGGGGCAACTGAACTACGTCCGCGTCATCTCCGGCACGCTCACCCCCGGTTCGACCGTCCAGAACAATTCGACCGACAGCAAAGAGACCATCTCGACACTTCTGCACGTCATCGGCAAGAAGCAGACCGCCGTGCCGAAGGCGCTTCCCGGCGACATCGTGGCCATACCCAAACTCAAGAACACAAAAACCGGCCACACGCTGGCCGCCGTCGGCACCGCCACGCGCATCCCGGACATCGCCTTCCCGCCGCCGGTCATGTACATGGCCGTGGCCGCCAAAACACAAGCCGATGAGGACAAGCTCAGCACCGCGATCCATCGGCTGCTGGACGCCGACCCGACCCTGCACTTTGAAAAGCAGGTGGAAACCAAACAGGTGATCCTCAAAGGGCTGGGCGACGTGCACATCGACGTCGCGGTCAACCTGATGAAGTCGCAGTCCAATGTCAGCGTCGAGCTTTCCGTCCCGAAAGTCCCCTACCGCGAGACCGTCACTACGCTCGGCGAAGGCCACTACCGCCACAAGAAGCAATCCGGCGGACGCGGCCAGTTCGGCGAAGTCTATCTCCGCGTGGAGCCCCGCCGCCCGGACGAGGAGGAGTGGTTCCTCGACGAAACCGTCGGCGGCTCCATCCCCGGCAACTTCATGCCGGCCGTGCAGAAAGGCGTCGTCGAAGGCATGCTGGCCGGGTCAGTCGCGGGCTATCCCGTCCAGAACATCAAGGTCCACATCTACGACGGATCTTATCACGACGTCGACTCGTCTGAAATCGCCTTCAAGATCGCCGGCTCGCGCGCCCTGCGCGAAGGCATGTCCAAAGCCAAGCCGGTTCTGCTCGAACCCGTCATGCGCCTCAAGATCACCATCCCAGAGGCGTTCATGGGGGCTATCAGCGGGGACATGCCCCACAAGCGCGGACGCGTTCTGGGCATGGAGGCCGAAGAGGGTATCCAGATCATCGCCGCCGAAGCGCCACTCGCGGAACTCTTCAAATACGCTGCGGAACTCCGCTCCATCACCGGCGGGCAAGGCTCCTTCACGATGGATTTCGACCGCTACGACATCGTCCCGTCGAACGTGGCCCAGAAAATCATCGCCGAGGCCGCCAAGCACCGCAAGGACGACGAGGACGATTGACCCCGTCTGGAGAACACCACAAAAAAGGGCGGCCTCAACAGCCGCCCTTTTTTCATGCCCCGCGCCACATCAGATACAGCCAGTTCAATGCGACCGCCACAGCAACGGCGACGCACACGATCCGCTTCTCCTGCCGCGTAAACCGCACGTATGCCACGCGCCCGCGAACCAACAGGTCATAACACGCCACGGGCACACCGATCAACGCCGCGAGCGCCGCCGCCACCGCCAAAGGCTGACGCGCCACCGCCTGCCACGGATGCCCCCCCAGCAGCAACGCAAACGCCCGCGTCGAGCCGCACGTCAGGCACGGCAGCCCCGTCAGGCGGCGGAACAGACACACGCCCACACCCGCGGCGTGCAACGCCGCGACAGCGCCTGCCGTCAGAAGAACGGCACCCAACGCCGCCAGCCACCGGAAAGCATCCCCCGGACGCCTTTCGCGCCACCCACGTCGCATGCCCCCTCCTTCGCCTGCCACACCACCGTGTGCGCCCCGGAAGGCAGCCCGTCCAGCACCGGGCGCCCGCCCTCGCATTTTGCCGCCACACGCCGCCCGTTGAGCGCCACGCCCCAGCCTGACGCCGTAAAGTGCGGCAATTCCACGCGCACCGTCGTGTTGGCGGGAATCTCAAACGTCAGCCGATACCACTCCCCCTCCCGCTGCCGCACGCCCACCGACACAGGCCCGCGGATTGTCGGCACGATCCCCTGAACCCCCTCCAGCGAGCCCACCTGCGGACGGATCAACATCTTCCCGAATCCGGCCTCGACCGGCCGGACACCCAGCACATACCGCGGCAGAATATTCGCGGGCACCGCGCCCCACGCGTGGTTCCAGTCCAGATTCGGCTTGTATTTGATGTCCCAAGCCTCAAGCGTGATGGTCGAGCCCGCCCGCATCATGTTCACCCAGCCACGCGGATCGTCGCGCGTCATCAGCCCGATCGCCGCATCCTCAAGCCCGGCCTCAAACAACGCCTCAAGCAGATACTGCGCCCCATACACGCTGCATGCCATCCCGCGCGACACCACGAACGCCGCCACCCGCGCACGCTCCGCCTCCGGCACCAGCCCGAACGCCAAAGGCAACATGTTCGCGTGCAGCGAGGCGTGCGTCGCCCCCTCTCCGTCCACGTAGCAACCGCGCTCCGCATTGAAGAACACGCGGTGGAACGCCGCCGCCTTACGCTCCGCCTGCTCACGGAACGCCGCCGCGTCCTCCGCCTTGCCCAGCGCCGCCGCCATCTCCGCCATCTGCCGCACATTCAGGCAGTGGAACGCGTTGACCACCGCGTTCACCGGCTTGAACTCGAACCCGTCGCGCTCGCCCACCGGCCAGTCGGTGATGTCGCGCAGGCCGCTCTCCATCGGCGCACTCGGGCCACCCGTCACCAGCAACCCGTCCGACTCCCGCGCGCAAAACGCCAGCAGTTTCTTGGCCCTCAGATCGTCGTAGCAACGTTCCAGCGACTCGGTGTTCCCCGTGTGCATCCAGTCCGCCCACGCCATCATCACCGAATGCTGCTTCCATTCCGTCGGCCACGTCGGACGCTCCATCAGGTATTCATGACTGTACCGCGCCAACGTGAACTCCCTGTCCACCGCGTAGTGGCAAAGCTGGTTGATGTACGCGTCCGCCTCATACGGGATCCGTTCGCGGTCGCCGTCCACGTACACGCCCGCGAAGGTCGTGGCCTTGATGCTGTACTTGCAGAACGCATAAACGCGGTCCAACACGGCGTCGCTGGAAACGAACGCCGACGCCTTCATGTCGAACGGGTAAACCACCGCGATCTGCCGTATACCCTCCACCGTCAGCGGATACGGGCACTCCTCCACCTCCACATAACGGAACGGCATCACCACGCCCAGCTCCGGCGGCAGCAGGATCGCCGCGCCTTCCTTGCCGCCGGTCGTGTTGCGCTTGTCCGCGAGGAACGGCACACGGTAAATGCTCGGCCGCGTCAACGCCCCCGTCACCTTCGCGTAACGGATCGTCCCCCCCGGCTTGGTGTCCACGCTCAACCCCGCCGCCTTCTCGCCGACATGCAGCGTGAACGCCCCGCCCGTCAGGTCACGCGGCGGCAGCAACTCCACCCAGCCGAACGCCGCACGCCCGAAGTCCACAAAAGCCCGCCCCTGCTGGTTCGTGACGATCCTGACCGGCTTGACCTGCCGCAGCGTCAACGGGTACCGCAACGCCGTGTCCGCCCCCAACGCCTCCGCCGTGCGGAACGCGAGCACCAGCGACCACGGCCCCGCCTTGTCGCGACGGTCCCAAACCCGCACCCGCCAGCACACGTCTGCCCCCGCGGGCAAAGGCCTGCCCGCATACGGCACATGCAGCGACTGCCCGGAGTTGACCAGCCCCGAGTCCCACAGATCCGGGACATTCGCGCGCAACAGCCCCGAAGACGACGCCACCTGAATCTGATACGCCTTCTGGAAATCCCCCGGCAACGCGTCTTTGAAACCCCACGAGAACTCCGGCGCCGCATCCGTCACGGGCACCAGCCCGGGTTTCGCAAGCAACTCGCACATCAGGCCGTCCGGCGTCAGCGCCAGCCCGCACAGGCACGACAACACCAAGCCCCCCGCCGCCAAAACAAACATCCGCATACCGACCTCCTAAAAAGTGGAAGGATTGTGGCACAAACCCCCACCGCGAACAAGCAGAACGTCTGCCGAAAACCCCTTCCCTCGCAAGGATTTTTGAGCTTTTGTCATGCGCACGCTTGACGCGTCAGGCCGATTTCGGAAACAATGTCAAAAACGCGGCAGGAGAATGACATGCGCATTCTCCGATGTTTTGGGGTTTCAATGGGCATCGTAATTGATCATGCGGCAAGAAGGCGCGACATCATCGCCAAATCGATCCAGCTCTTCGCCGAGCAGGGATACGATGGCGTGACGTATCAAAAAATCGCCGACAACTGCGGCATCGCCCGGACCACACTCTACAAATACTTCCACAACAAGCGCCAGATCTTCAGCACCGCCATCTGGGAAGTCGCCAACATGCTGACCGGACGCTACGCCGAGATCCTCCCCTCGAAGGCCAGCGCCGTCGGACGGCTCGACCGCGTCATCCACGCCGTGCTCCAGCTCCTCTTCGAGCAGCGCGTCATCCTCACCGTCATCCTCGACTACGTCCTCGCCGCCCAACGCGCCGGACACAACCTCGAACGCACCATCAACCGGCACACCATCGGGCTGCGCCGCATCATCCACCGCCTCGTCGTCGAAGGCATCCGCAATGGCGAGTTGCGCGACATCAACGCCACACTCGCTACCGACCAGATCTACGCCCAGCTCGAAGCCGCCATCCTCCGCCTCACGGTCAGCCAGAACGCCGATTTCGACGAACTCTCCGCCATCATCCACCAGACCATCGAGAACCTCCGCGCCCCTTCACCCAACCCCAAGGCAGGCAAGCCCCCGTCAAACCCATGACCTCCCGCGCCACAACCCTCACCGCCGCACTCGTTCTCCTCGCCACCTGCGCCCCTCTCCTCGCGCGCGACGACGACGAGGTGCGCTTCAAATCCAAATCCTACACGCCGCGCAACACCGCCGAGTCCAAGGCATACACCCCCAACGCCTATACCCCAAGCGCATCCCGCTCGACCGGCAAGCCCATCGAGCCGCCCCGCGCCCAAAGCCGCTGGAACATCTTCGGCGGCGGCAAGGCCTCCTCGAGCGACAAAACCCTCGACGACGCCAAAACCGCCGAATCGAAACCTTATACCGTGCAGCAGCACATCTCCGTCCCCACCATCAAGCCAGACCCCTCGTCCGTCGCCGAAAAGAAGCCCTATCAAGACCCCGCCGACAAACTCGCCGACGGCACCTACAAGCCGTCTGACAAGCCACGCGACAAAAACCCGCTGCTCAAACCCCGCCAGGGCATCAAGGAGCCCGAGTGACGCCCCAGCTCCAGCCCTCCGCGTGGAGCCTTCTCCCCTCCGAGTGGAAACCGCTCTGCAAAGAACTCGGCCTCCCCTCCTTCCGTGCCGACCAGATCGTCAACGGGCTCTACCAGAACTTCGCCCCGTCGTGGCAGGACATCACCACGCTCCCCGCCGATGCCCGTGCCGCCCTCTCCGCGCGTTTCGATCTCGCCCCGCTCCAGACCGCACATGTCCATGACGCCCCCGACGGCGTCAAAAAACTCCTCCTCGCCTGCGCCGACGGCGAACACATCGAGACCGTCCTCATCCCCTCCAAAGGCCGCCTCACCCAGTGTATCTCCACGCAGGTCGGCTGCGCCCTCGGCTGCGTCTTCTGCGCCAGCGGCGCCAACGGACGCGTCCGCGACCTCACCTCCGGCGAAATCGTCGCGCAGGTCATGGCCGCCTGCCAACTCATGCGGGCTGCCGCCCCTGCGGCAGACCAACCGCCGCCGCCCAAGCCCGGACCCAAACCCCAACTCCCGCGCCCCGGCAACATCGTCGTCATGGGCATGGGCGAACCCTTCGCCAACTACGACAACGTGCTCCGCGCCCTGCGCATCCTCAACGACCAGAAAGGCCTCAACATCGGCGCGCGCCACATCACCATCAGCACCTGCGGACTCGTCCCCGGCATCCGGCGTCTCGCGGAAGAAGGGCTCCAGTTCGAGCTTTCCGTCTCCCTCCACGCCCCCAACGACGCCCTGCGCGACCGCATCATGCCCGTCAACAAGACCTGGCCCATCGCCGTCCTGCTCGACACCTGCCGCGCCTACACCGAAAAGACCGGACGCATCGTCACCTTCGAATACACGCTCGTCAGAAACCTGAACGACCGGTCCCAGCACGCCGACGAGCTGATCCGCCTCCTGCGCCACACGCCCTGCAAGGTCAACCTGATCCCCCTCTCCCCGGTCGAGAACTTCGACGGCGAACGTCCCGACGACCGCACCTGCCTCGCCTTTCTCGACGCGCTCCTCAAGGCCAAGATCAACACCACCCTCCGCAAGTCCCGCGGCAAGGACGTGAGCGCGGCCTGCGGCCAGCTCCGCCTCCGTAAGCTGAGCCGGCCATCCTGAGCCCGCTCCCGTGAGCACGCCGACCAAGCCGTTTCCACGATAGACGCCCTATGGAAAATGTAATAACATGACACGAAAGTTATGAAGAAACGGATTTGCGTCATAGGCGGGTGCGGGCATGTCGGAATCCCGTTGGGACTGGCGTTCGCCAGCAAGGGTTTCCACGTCACCCTGATCGACTGCAACGAAACGGCGGTCCAGCACATCAACAGCGGCACGCTCCCCTTCAAAGAGGAACGGGCTGACGAGCTTCTGCGCGCCCATATCGGCGTCAACCTTTTCGCGACCACCGACGTCGCCCAAACCGCCCAGCACGATGTCGTCGTCTTTGTGACCGGCACGCCCGTCGACGAGCACCTGAACCCCCGCGTGAACGACGTGCTCAAAGTCATCACCTCCTACCTCCAGCACCTCAGCAGCCGCCAGCTCGTCATCCTCAGGAGCACCATCTTTCCGGGCGTCACGCAGATCGTCGACAACCTCCTGACGCAAGCTCTCGGCGCGACAAAACTCGCCTTCTGCCCCGAGCGCATCGTCCAGGGCAAGGGGATCGAGGAGATCTTCAACTTGCCGCAAATCGTCTCCGCCACCTCCGAACAGGCGCTGTCCGAAGCCTCTGAACTCTTTTCGGCCATCGCAAAGAAGATCATCCCGCTCTCGACCACCGAGGCGGAGCTGGCCAAGCTCATGACGAACGCATGGCGTTACCTCGAGTTCGCCATCGCCAACCAGTTCTACATGATCGTCGAGAAGCAGGGGTTCGACTTCTACAAGATCCTCAACGCCATGAAAGACGACTACCCGCGCGCCAAGCATTTCGCGCGCGCCGGGCTGGCGGCAGGCCCCTGCCTCTTCAAGGACACGATGCAATTGTCGGCGTTTCACAGCAACGAATTCTTTCTCGGCCACTCGGCCATGCTGGTCAACGAGGGGCTCCCGAACTTTCTCGTGCAGCAACTGGAGGCGCGCATGGGCTGCCTCAAGGGCCGCAAGATCGGGGTTCTCGGCCTTGCCTTCAAGCCCGACAACGACGACATCCGGGAAAGCCTCTCTTTCAAGGTCAAGAAGCTGCTCGAACTGAAAATGGCGCAGGTGCTTCTTGCCGACCATTACGTGGCAGGCACGCTGGCACCCGCCGAGCTGATGCGGCAGGCGGAAGGCATCATCCTCGGCGTCCCGCATGCCGACTACCACGCGATGGTCCCCGCCTGCCCGTATGTCGATTGCTGGGGCGTGTGGCCCCGTGAACCCTCTTGTTAACCCCTCACAACGGAAGCATCATCATGAAGATTCTGGTCACAGGCTCCGCAGGTTTCATCTGCGGTTATCTGGTCGAGGAGCTGCTCAGCCGCGGACACGAGGTCGTCGGCATCGACAACTATTCCAAATACGGCAAGGTCGAGAAGTCGTACGACAACCATCCCAACTACCATTTCGTCGAAGGCGACGTCAAGGATGTCGCCCTCATGAAGACGCTGGTTCAGGGCTGCGACCAGCTCGTCGGCGCGGCAGCCATGATCGGAGGCATCTCCTATTTCCATGAGCTGGCCTACGACCTTCTGGCCGAGAACGAGCGCATCACCGCCGCCACGTTCGACGCCGCCATCTGGGCCTTCAAAAACAGCACGCTCAAGAAAATCAACGTCCTCAGCTCCAGCATGGTGTTTGAATCCTCCGACATCTTCCCGAGCCGCGAGGCGGATGTCCGCCGATGCCCCCCGCCCCTCAGCACATACGGGTTCCAGAAGCTGGCCTGCGAATACTTCGCGCAAGGCGCGTTCGAACAGTACGGCCTGCCGTACACGGTCATCCGCCCGTTCAACTGCGTCGGCACCGGCGAGAAACGCGCGTTGTGCGACAAGCAGATCGTCTCCGGCAACGTGCAGCTTGCGATGAGCCATGTCGTCCCCGATCTCGTCCAGAAGGTCGTGAAGGGACAAGACCCCCTGCACATTCTCGGCTCCGGCGCGCAGATACGTCATTACACCTATGGAGGCGACCTCGCCCGCGGCATCCGGCTCTGCATCGAGAAACCGGAGGCCGTCAACGAGGACTTCAACCTCTCGACCGCCGTGTCGACCTCCGTCATCGAACTCGCGGAACTGATCTGGAACAAGATCCACAAAGGCGCCAAGCCTTTCCGTTACACCTCCGACACCCCGTTCAAGTACGACGTCCAGAAGCGCGTGCCCTCCGTCGAAAAGGCAAAAGACCTGCTGGGCTACACGGCGGACACCTCCTTGGACGCGATTCTGGACGAGGTCGTGCCCTGGATCGTTGAGCAAGTCCGTCTGGGCGGCATATGAGCGACCCGTCACCCGAACAGGCGGCTGCCGCCGAACTCACCGTCGTCATCCCCGTGTACAACGAGGGCGAGCATATCCTCCGCTCACTCGAAGAAATACGGCGACATCTCCGCTGGCCCGCGGTGATCGCGGTTGTGTACGACTCGGAAAACGACTCCACCTTGCCGCCCATCCGCCAACTGCCGCCCGACTTCACCCCGCCCGTCCGGCTCGTGCGCAACGCCTACGGGCGCGGCGCGCTCAACGCCATCAAGACCGGGCTTGAAACCGCGGAGACCGAATACATCATCGTCACCATGGCCGACCTTTCCGACCCTCCCGAGGTGATGAACGCAATGGTTGAGGCCGCCGAGCAGAAAATGGCCGCCATCGTCTGCGCCTCGCGCTACATGAAAGGCGGGCGGCAGATCGGAGGCCCCGTTTTCAAGGGGTTTCTCTCGCGCACGGCGGGCATGATGCTCTGCTGGCTGGCCGGGCTGCCCACACACGACCCGACAAACAGCTTCAAGCTCTACCGGAAGTCCTTCCTCAAAACCACGACGATCGAAAGCACCGGCGGTTTCGAGCTGGGCATTGAGCTGGTCGTGAAAGCCCATCGTGCAGGCAAAACGGTCGCCGAAGTCCCGACCGTCTGGCGCGACCGCGTGCAGGGAAAATCAAACTTCAAGCTCTGGAAGTGGCTCCCCTGTTACATGCGGTGGTTCCTCTACGCGTTTGGGATCGGGCAGGCAAAAACGAACCGAGGCGCCGTTTAATGTCCCGCCGCGCAGACCTCGAATGGCGCCCCTGGCAGGACTTGAACCTGCGACCCACGGATTAGAAATCCGTTGCTCTATCCAACTGAGCTACAGGGGCAAAACGTCTTAAATCAATGGTTAACAACAGCTTATATGCTCTTATTTGGCCGACATTGTAACACAGCCCTGCCGTGAAAATCAATAGGCGTTTACTCAACCGCCCGATTCGCGCTGCCGCGCCAGCCGAAACATTGACGTCACAGGCGTTTCACAATATGCTTACACTCAGACGAATGGTTAAGGATGTGAATGATGTTTGAACAGTTCAAGCGACGCGCCGAGACGGCCCACGCCGAAGTCCACCGCTTTCCCTCCAAAACAGAGGCAGTCGATTTCCTTGCCGACCTCCTCAGGCATGAAGCCCCCGCAGACGGCACCTCACCCGCCGCCCTCATCGCCCCCTGCCCCCTGCTGACGCCTGCCGACCGGGAACGCCTCGCCGCCCTCCCCGGCGTCAGCCTCGACGTCACCCGCGAGCGGGCCGCGGCCGCAACGTTCGGCGTCAGCCAGATGGACTGGGCGCTCGCCGACACCGGGACGCTCGTGCAGGACGCCACGGACATCGCCCTCCGCCTCGTCTCCACGCTCCCCGCCGTCCACGTCGCGCTCGTGACGACTGCCGCGCTGGTGCCGGACCTCCCCACGCTCCTGCCGCGCCTCTCGCCCGCAAAGAGCCGCCACCTCGCTTTCATCACCGGCCCCAGCCGCACCGCCGACATCGAGCGCGTCCTCACCATCGGCGTCCACGGCCCGAAACGCCTCATCACGCTCTTCATCGACGCTGACGGGATCACCGCATGAACGCTTTCAAGACCTCCATCCGCGACGCGCTCGCCAACCCCAACCTCACCGGCGCGCTCGGCAAGTTCTCCGAAGCCTACAAGGTCAACCGCGCCAAAGCCTACGAGGGCATCGACTTCGAGGCCCTGCGCGACACCATCGCCACCAGCAAGGCCCACGCCGCCGCGCACCTCGACGAGCTGGCCGAACGCTTCACCCGCAACGCCGAGGCCTGCGGCGCGAAGGTCTTCCGCGCCAGCAGCCCCCAGGCCGCGCGCGACTACATCCTCGGCGTGGCCAAAAAAGGCAACGTCAAAACCATCGTCAAGTCCAAGTCCATGGCCTCCGAGGAGATCCACCTGAACGCCGCGCTGGAGGCCGCCGGCGTCGCGGTCAGCGAGACCGACCTCGGCGAATGGATCATCCAGCTCGCGGGGCAGACGCCCTCGCACATGGTCTTGCCCGCCATCCACATGACCAAGGAGGAGGTCGCCGACCTCTTCAGCAAGGCCGTCGAGGAGCGCCTCACCTCGGACATCCCCCGCCTCGTGGCCGTCGCCCGCGACACCCTCCGCCCGCGCTTCCTCGCGGCGGACATGGGCATCAGCGGCGCGAACATCGCCGTGGCCGAGACCGGCAGCATCGTCCTCGTCACCAACGAAGGCAACGCCCGGCTCGTCACCTCCCTGCCGCGCATCCACGTCGCGCTCGTCGGCGTCGAGAAACTCGTCGAGGCCTTCGCCGACATCGCCCCCATCCTCAAGGCCCTGCCGCGCAACGCCACCGCGCAGGCGCTCACCAGCTACGTCTCCGTCATCACCGGCCAGACGCCGAACACCGACGGCACGCCGAAGGAGCTGCACATCGTTCTCATGGACAACCGCCGGAGCGAGATGGCCGCCGACCCGCAGTTCAAGCAGGCCCTCCAGTGCGTCCGCTGCGCCGCCTGCCTCAACGTCTGCCCCATCTTCCGCCTCGTCGGCGGACACGTCTTCGGCAAGGTCTACACCGGCGGCATCGGCACCATCCTCACCGCGTGGTTCGACGCGCTGAAAGCCTCCGGCGACATCCAAGGCCTCTGCATCCAGTGCGGCGCCTGCAAGGAGGTCTGCCCCGGCAAGATCGACATCCCCGCGCTCATCATGGAGCTGCGCCGCAGGCTCGTCCGCGAAGAGGGCCTGCCTGCCGCCCAGAAGGCGATCTTCGCCGTCGTCAACAACCGCCCGCTCTTCCACGGCATGTTGCGCGCCGCCTCCCTCGCCGCGCGCCCGCTCTCGAAAGGCGCGTTCATCCGCCACCTGCCGCTCTTTCTCTCCGGCCTCACCGACGGCCGCAGCCTGCCCGCCATCGCCGCCGTGCCGTTCCGCGACCGCTTCCGCAAGATCAGCCAGCCGCCCTGCGCCGAGCGGGCCGTCTTCTTCGCTGGCTGCCTCATCGACTTCGCCTACCCCGAGATGGGCGAGGCGCTCGTCCGCATCCTCAACAAGGCCGGCATCGAGGTCGTCTTCCCCGAGAAACAGACCTGCTGCGGCGCGCCCGCGCGCTACAGCGGCGCGTACGAGGTCGCCGCGCAGAACGCCATCGACAACATCGGGGCGCTGCTGGACGAACGCACCACCTACGTCGTCTCAGCCTGCCCCACCTGCACCGACGCGCTGGCGCACGAGTTCGGGGCCGTCTTCGAAAGCCTCGGCATGACCGAATGGCTCGACAAGGCCAAGGCGCTCGCCGCCAAGACCGTGGACTTCTCGACGCTCGTGACGCGGCTGATTGACGAAGGCCGGCTCGCCCTGCCCGAAGGCGCGGCAGACGCGCGAGGCACCGTCACCTACCACGACTCCTGCCACCTCAAGCGCACGCTGCACGCGGAACAGGCCCCGCGCCAGCTCCTGCGCCGCGCGGGTTTCACCCTCACCGAAATGTTCGAGTGCGACACCTGCTGCGGCATGGGCGGTTCCTATTCCATGAAGCTCCCCGAGATCGCCGCGCCCATGCTCCAGCGCAAGCTCCGCAACATCCGCGAAACCGGCGCGCCCGCCGTCGCCATGGACTGCCCCGGCTGCGTCATGCAGCTCCGCGGCGGCTTCGATCAGGACGGCGCGGGCGTCCGCGTCTGCCACACGCTGGAGCTGCTCGACGAGGCGCTCCGCGACGCCTGAGCCGCCTCAGAACAGCCCGAGGAACCGCTTCGCGGGCGTCAGCCGCGCCGTCCAGCCCCCGCCGGGAGCCATCTTCAGGGTCAGCTTCTGCCCGCCCTCAAGCGTCCGCACGCTGCGGACATAATCCGTCGCGTCGCGGTCGGCGTTGATGCCGTCCTCGAAAATCTCGGCGCGGTAGCGGCCCGCCGCGAGAAAGCCGAGATCCACCTCCACCTCGCGCGGCTCCCAGTTGCTGATCGCGGAGAGATACCACACGTCGCCCTTGCGGCGCGCGATGACCGCATACGCGTCCACCACGCCCGCCACGCCGACCGTCTCGTCCCACACCGTCGGAACCTTGACCATGAAGTCGGTGCACGCCTGATTGCGGATGTACTGCGTCGGCGTGTCGCACAGCATCTGGAGCGGTGCCTCGTAGAGCGACATCAGCGCCATCTGGTGCACCCGCGTCCCCTGCGAAGTCGGCAGCGAGTAGTTGGGCTTGAACCCCTTCTTGGTCTGGTTGATCATCGAGCCCGGCGTGTAGTCCAGCGGCCCCGCCACCATGCGCGTGAACACGATCTTGCAGTCGTTCGCCGGGAAATCCGAACCGCTCTCCCACTTGAGCTGCTCCAGCCCGTGGACGCCCTCGAAGTTGACGATGTTCGGGTACGTGCGCTGCATCCCCGTCGGCTTGTACATGCCGTGATAATCGACAATCAGCTTGTACTCCGCCGCGATCGCCGCCGTCTCCTCCAGATACTTCACGACGAACTGGTCGTCGCGATCCATGAAGTCGATCTTGAAACCCTTCGCCCCCATGTCCGCGTAACGCTTGAAGACCTCGTGCTGCCGCCCCACGAGCTGCGGCCACGAGCACCACAGGATGATGCCCACCCCGCGCGCGTTGGCGTAGCGGATCAGCTCCGGCACGTCCACGTCCGGGTGGATCTCCATGATCTTGAGCTTCACCGACCACCCCTCGTCGAAAATCACATACTCGATGCCGTTCTTCTTCGCAAAGTCGATGTAATACTTGTAGGTCTCCGTGTTGCAGCCCGCGCGGAAGGTCACGCCCGAGACGTTCCAGTCGTTCCACCAGTCCCACGCCACCTTGCCCGGCTTGACCCACGAATAGACGTCCGCCGCCAGCTTGTTCGGCGTGGCGAGCGCGTAGACGATGTCCGACTCCACCAGCTTGATCGGCTGATCCGCCAGCACGAAGACGCGCCACGGGAAACTGCGGCTGCCCGCCGTTTTCGCCAGCCACGGCTCGCGATCCTTGACGATCCGCTGCCGCGCGTTGTCCGTCACCGTCGCGCCGACCGGATACTTCGCCATCCACGGCAGGAGCCGCGCGTTGTCCGCGCCGTTCCGGTAGAGGTTCCAGCCCGGATAATCCAGCAGATCGGACTCCGTGACGCACATGCACACGCCGTCGTCATACTCCAGCAGCAACGGCAGGTACACGAGACGGCGCTTGTTCGCGGCCACCTCGGAAACCTTCATCTTCTCGTAGATCGACTCCCAACTGTTCTGCAGCTTGTCCTGCTTCGGGTCGTCGCGGTCGCCCCAGTTGTACCCCACATACGCCGTCAGATCCGGGCTCGGGAAGGTCAGCGCCGCCATCTCATCCAACACCGTCACCGTGCCGCCGAACCCCGTCTCGAACCGGTACGCCACGCCGTCGTCATACGCGCGCAAAACCACCTGCCACCCGCCCTCGAAAGAAACGGTCATCTCGCTCCCGTTCTCCGTGACGGACGCCTTCTTGTACACCGGCGTCTCGATTTTCCCGGCGACCGTCCGCACCGCCGTGGCCTTCACCTTGGGCTTCGCGCCGAGGACACCCTTGCCCTCGACCGTCATACTCAGCGCGGTCGGCGCGACGCGGGCCTTGCCGTTGCGCAGCACCGCGTACTGGAGCGTCTCGCCGCCCGTCAGCAACTGGATTTCGTTCCGCCCGTCGGGCGACTTCAGCGAAAGCGTCTCCGCCATCGCCGGACACATCATCGCGGCGGCAGCCAGCAGGGCACACACAAAACGAGCGTTCATTCTCTCTCCTTGGCACGTGTTGATTAAAACGACGAGGCATCAGTTTACCGGGAACCACCCCCGCACGCAACAGCGATACGCCGCAAACGCGACGCGCCTAATTCTTGACGGCATCTTTCTTTTCTCGTTCCGCCAACCACTTCTTCGCGTACGAGTCTCCAATTGCCGCAGATTTCTTGTAAAGCTCCAAAGCCTTTTCTTCGTCTTTCGCCACGCCCAACCCCTTTTCGTAGCACTCGGCCAAATCATACAGGAACGTCTTCGCTTCGCCCCCCTCCACGGCACGCACAATCAACTTGAAGCCCTCCTGCTCGTCTTTCGCGACACCGTGCCCGTGAACCAAACACCAACCGTATTGTCCCGTCGCCAACAAATCCCCCTGCGCCGCCGCACGCCTAGACCAATTGACTGCCTCTACGGGATCTTTCTTGATTCCGAGCCCCCTCCGCAAGCAGCGGGCTATACTGTACTGCGCGGCGGCGTTCCCCAATTCCGCTCCTTTCATATAACATCTGGCCGCCTCACTCGCGTCCTTCCCGACCCCTCTCCCTGTCTCATAACAAAGACCGACGATTAAGCACGACTCCGCATCCCCCATCTCCATCGCCTTCTTGAACCACTCGAAGGCATCCTCTTCGCTTTTCGCAACACCTCGCCCATCCCTGTAGCAGTACGCAAGGTTACGCACGCCATTGACACCCCCTTGTTCAGCAGCCTTCCGATACCAGAAGACCGCCCGCTCCAAGTTTGTCTCAACACCCAGCCCGTTCGCGTAGAGAATGCCCAGATTCGTCTGAGCGGAAACCTCTCCCTTTTTCGCGGCCAACCGGTACCACTTGACCGCCTCGGCATAATCCGGCTCCCCCGTCTTTGGAAAATGGTATGCAGCGCCCAGATTATACATCCCCAGCCCGCACCCTTGTTCAGCGGACATTCTCATCCATCTGATGCCTTCCGCATAGTTGCGCTCAACACCTTTCCCCTTCATGTAACAGCACCCCAGATTACACTGCGCCATCGCATGCCCCTGTGCCGCCGCCTTCAAATACCATTTGACGACCTCCTCTTTGTTGTCGGGCACACCCAGCCCGCGGTCGATGCAACGCCGCGCGAGATTGAATTGCGACTGCGCATCCCCCATCTCTGCGGAAACTTTGAACAGCTCCGCAGCCCGCACGAAATCCTGCGCCACCCCCGAACCCGTGTAATAGCACCAACCGAGCCGCCCGATAGCCCGCGCGTTGCCCTGCTCTGCCGCCTTGCCGTACCACTGGACAGCCTCCTCGTAATGGCGCCGCCCGAAAAAGCGTTGCCCCAACTCAAGCTGCGCGGATGCGTTGCCTCTTTCCGCCGCCCGCATGACCTGCTCATGCGTGTGGCCGGAATGGTAGACCTGCGGGGCACACCCCACCATCGCAAAGATGCCAACCGCGCAACACGCGCACACATGTCCAAATCTCATGATCTCTCCGCCCTCCAACCACCGACCTCCCCGCCGCGCCGCCGCGCCGTCGGCCTCAACTCCTCACGCCTAACGCCTCACGTCCCCTCGCATCCCGCCGCGCCCTACTTCGCCAGCGCGACGATCTCGCGCACCGCCTCCGGGCCGAGGTCGCCGTACTCGCCGAGCTTGAGCCCGCGCTTGGCCAGCCGCTCTGCCACCTGCCGCCCGGCGTCCGCCGCGTCGATGCCGTACTCGCCCAACCGTGTCGGCACGCCCACCGACCTGAAGAACGCCTCCATCCGGTCGATCCCCTGCGCCGCGCGCGCCCGCACGTCGCCCTCGCGGAGCCCCCACACGCGCTCGGCGCACTGCGCCAGCCGCGGCAGCTTGCGCGCAAGCTGGTGCCGGTGCACCGCAGGCATGATCACCGCCAGCGTGCGCCCGTGGTCGATCCCGTAGAGCGCGGTCAGCTCGTGCCCGATCATGTGCGTGGCCCAGTCCTGCGCCTCCACGCCGCAACCCAGCGAGCCGTTCAGACCGACCGTCGCGCACCACATCAGATTGGCCCGCACCGCATAATCCCCCGGCGCGGACTTGACCTTCGGGGCCTCCTCGACCAGCGTCAGCAGCACCGCCTCGGCCTGACGCTCAGTCAGCGGGGCGCGGCCCGCCGCGCACATGTACTGCTCCATCACGTGCGCGAAGGTGTCGATGATGCCGTTCTCCACCTGCCGCGCGGGCAGCGAGAAGGTCGTCTCGGGATCGAGCACGGAGAACAAGGGGTAGCAGTGCGGCGAGCCGAACGCCAGCTTCTCGCCGGTCGCGTCGCGCGAGATCACCGCGTAGGTGTTCATCTCCGAACCGGTCGCGGGCAGCGTCAGCACCGAACCCAGCGGCAGCGCCGCCGTCACCGGCGTGCGCCCCTCCATGATCTCCCACGGATCGCCCGCGCCGTACAGCGCGGCCACGGCGATGAACTTCGTCGCGTCCAGCACCGACCCGCCGCCCACGGCCAGCAGGAACCCGGCCTTCTCGGCCTTGGCCTGCGCCGCCGCCCGCATGCACGTCTCATAGCGCGGGTTCGGCTCGATGCCGCCGAACTCGCTCACCTCAAACCCCGCCAGCGCCGCGCGCACCTGATCGTACACGCCGTTCGCCTTGATCGACCCGCCGCCGTAAGTCAGCATCACCTTCGCGCCCGCGGGAACCAGCGTCTTCAGCTCCGCGATCATGCCTTTGCCGAAAACGATCTTGACCGGATTGTAATACGTGAAATTCGTCATCGCCTGCCTCCTTTTCCCCATAAAATACCACGCTTCGCGCCCTCCGGCAACACGGCGCCGCACGTTTCGGCCAGCCCGCGCGCCTCCGCCCGCTGACGGGATACGCGCCCGGCGCCGACAAACCGCAACTCCTTCATTGAAACCGCTGCGGCGTACCTGTAAAATACCCGTATTTCCTCACCATAAAACGGATCGACCTATGCCCTTACGCTACCTGACCGCCGGTGAATCGCACGGCCCCGCCCTCACGGCCATCCTCGAAGGCATGCCCGCCGGGCTGCCCCTGGACGAGGGCCTCATCGCCGCTGACCTCGCGCGCCGCCAGACCGGCGCGGGCTCGGGCGACCGCATGGCGATCGAGAAGGATTACGCCCAGCTTCTCGCGGGCGTCATGGAAGGCGTCACCACCGGCGCCCCCATCACCCTCCAGATCGTCAACAAGGATCACGCCAACTGGAAGGGCAAAGCCGTCCCCGCCTACACCACGCCGCGCCCCGGCCACGCCGACCTCGTTTCCGCCGTCAAGTACGGCTACGACGACGTGCGCCCCTCGCTGGAACGCGCGTCGGCGCGCGAAACCGCCGTGCGCGTCGCCGTCGGCGCCGTCTGCCGCGCCTTTCTCGGCACCTTCGGCATCCGCGTCGGCGGCTACGTCAGTTCGCTCGGCGAAGTCTCCGCCCGCCTCGACGGGCTGCCCTTCAGCGACCGCATCAGCCGCGCGCGCGGTTCGGAGGCGCAATGCCCCGACCCCGACGCCGCCGCGCAGATGGCCAAGGCCATTGAGAAAGCCAAGGCCGCAGGCGAAACGCTGGGCGGCGTGATCGAAGTCGTCGCCACCGGCGTCCCGGTCGGCCTCGGCTCCCACGTCAACTGGGACCGCCGCCTCGACGCCCGCATCGGCATGGCCATCCTCAGCATGAACGCCATCAAGGGCGTCGAGATCGGCGACGCCTTCGCCAACACCCGCCGTCCCGGCACGCAGGCCCACGACGCGATCCTCCCCGGCGAGAACGGCGACATCACGCGCCGCGGCAACGCCTGCGGCGGCGTCGAGGGCGGCATCTCCAACGGCCAGCCCCTCTGGGTGCGCGCCGCCATGAAGCCCATCCCCACCACGCGCAAAGGCCAGGACACCATCGACCTCGCCACCGGGCAACCCTGCCTCACCTATTACGAGCGCTCCGATGTCTGCCCCGTGCCGCGTGCCGTCATCGTGCTCGAAGCGATCTTCTGCCACGTCCTCGCCGACGCCCTCGTCGAGAAACTCGGCGGCGACAGCATCAAGGAGATGCGCCAGCGCTTCGACCTCCTCCGCCGCGCCACGCTCGAAGACCTGCGCATGACCGGCCAGCCCCACGTCTTCTGGCCTTGACCCGCAGGGCGGCGCCGCTCAGCGCCCGCCCCAGCCGAGCTTGCGCCGCAGCACGTCGCACGGGTTGTAGCCGTGCAGCTCGATCAGCGGCACGTCCTTGCGGCTCCGCGCGATGTCCACCCGGTCGCCGGGCAGGAGGCACTCGCCGTCGCGCCCGTCATGGCTCACGAGCATCGGCACCGCGCACGCCACCGACCGGATCGCGATGCGCGTCGTGTCCCGCACCACCAGCGGACGGGACGTCAACGTGTGCGGGCAGATCATGCTGATCACCAGCGCGGGCGTGTCCGGCAGGAGAATCGCCCCGCCCGCCGAAAGCGAATACGCCGTGCTCCCCGTCGGCGTCGCCACGATGATCCCGTCGCACAGCACCTGCGTCGCGGGATGATCGTCCAGCAGTAGCTCCAGCTCGACCGCGTGCCCCGACGCGCCGCGCGTCACCACCACGTCGTTCAGCGCGTCCGGCAGCGACACCCGCCGCGTCCCGCCGTCACGCGCCACCGTCACCGAAAGCGCCGACCGCCTGCTCACGTCGTAGCGGTCCTCGCGGAGCTGCTGCAGGGCGTCCCCGAACTGGCGCTCCTCGACGCACGTCAGATACCCCAGCGACCCGATGTTCAGCCCCATCAGCGGCAGCCCCTGCCCCGCCACCTTGTGCGCCGCGTCGAGCATCGTCCCGTCGCCGCCGAGCACCACCACCGCCTCCACGCCCCGCTCCGCGAACGTCTCGACCGCGCAGACGCTCTCCGACGGGCACAGCGCCGCCGCCCGCTCCTCCGCGAACACCCTGAAGCCCATCCCGCACGCCAGCGACGCCACATGCTTGATGGCCTCGACCGCCCGCTCCTTCTCGAAATTCGCAACCAGACCGATCGTCTTCATCGCTCACTCTCCCGTTACGCCACATCCGCAAAACCGCACCACTATACCCTCTGCCACACCCTGCGGCAAGCCGCGCCCTACCCCCGCGCCCCCTTCCGCCACCACGCGAGAAACTCCACGTTCCCCTCCGGCCCCTGCAACGGCGATGTCTCGCAGCCCAGCCACGTCAGCCCCAGCGTCCCCGTCCCGAACGCGCGGATCTCCGCCACCACCGCCTCGCGCACCGCAGGGTCGCGCACCACCCCGCCCGGGACGTTCTCCCGCCCCGCCTCGAACTGCGGCTTGATCAGCGACACGATCTCGCCCCCCTCCGCCAGCACGTCCGCCATCGGCGGCAGGATCAGCTTGAGCGAGATGAAAGACACGTCCGTCACCCCCACCTGCGGCTGCTCGGGCAAATCCCCCGGCTGCAGGTACCGCCCGTTGAAGCCCTCGATCACATGCACACGCGGGTCCTGACGCATCTTCCAGTGCAACTGCCCCCTCCCCACGTCCAGCGCGATCACCCGCGCCGCCCCGTGCTGGAGCAGGCAGTCGGTGAACCCCCCCGTCGAGGCCCCGACGTCCAGACACACCTTCCCCTCCACGCTGAACCCGCCGAACGCCGCGAACGCCCCCTCCAGCTTATCCCCCCCGCGGCTCACGAAACGCGGACGCGCCGTCACCTCCAGCGCCGCGTCCCCGTCGAACCGGTGCCCGCACTTCGTTGCCACCTGCCCCGCCACGCGCACCTCGCCCGCGAGGATCAGACGCTGCGCCTGCTCCCGGCTCTCCGCCAGCCCCGCGCTCACCAGCAATGTGTCCAAACGCTCCTTCAACCCGCCCTCCCCTGCAAACAACGTGGATAACGCGCTTATCATAGCCCTTCACACATCTGCCGACAATTCCATTTCTCATTCTGCCGGCTTGATCTTTCCCCTCTATCCGCTACGATAGGGCACGTCATCCGAACCGGCCCCGCGCCGGACCCAACCGCCACCCCTTCCCCCTCAAAAAGGAGACCCCCTCACGTGACGAACCGCCCCCTCTTCCACGCCGCCCTCCCTGCCGCCTGCACCCTCCTGCTCCTGCTCTCCGGCTGCGGCGCCGACCACCCCCAGAAAACCCCGCCCCCCCAGCGGCCCGCCGCC
>Ga0208244_100496_pt1 | contig 37337 bp, 43 predicted proteins | sample SubbioCR12Aug_5A_FD_184828 | JGI IMG/M metagenome (GOLD analysis project Ga0208244, IMG submission 184828) | Serpentinite rock and fluid subsurface biosphere microbial communities from McLaughlin Reserve, California, USA - CR12Aug_5A (SPAdes) | ecosystem: Environmental > Terrestrial > Deep...
CCTGCCACAGGGCCAGGCGGGATTCGCGGGTGGCGATGACGATGCGCTCGGGTTGCGGCTGGTTCACGGTTTGGGTTTCTCGGAGGTGAAAGTGGTTTTTGTACGCGGACGCGGCCTGCCTGGCGTGGCATTGGTGGCCCTGATTTTATCATGGCTGCCCCTGGCGCTCGGCGCCGCGCCTGGCGCATCTCACGGTATTTCGCCCGCGCACGACCTGGCCGCCGACGCCCGCGAGATGCGCGCCCGCGGCAGCGTCATGCTGGTGCTCTACAGCCAGTCCGACTGCCGCTGGTGCGAGCGCACCAAGAACGAGGTACTGATGCCCCTGCAGTCAGGCCCGACTGTATCGAAGCACCTCCTCGTGCGCGAAATTGCCCTTGACGACGACGCCTCGCTGACCAACTTCGCCGGCAGGAAGACCACCCACAGGCGTTTCGCCGTCAGCGAAAGCGCCCGCTTCACGCCCACCTTGATAGTTTATGGCCCCGACGGCGAACGGTTGGCCGAGCCGATCGTCGGCTTCCGGATCGCCGATTTCTACGCTGAATACGTCAATCGCGCCATCGAGGAAGGCAGAACCAGGCTGCATTCGCCGTCCCGCCGGCGCTGACTTTCACCCGGACTCGCCCAGCCCGAAGAATGCCCGCATCTTGCCGAGCAGGCTGGCGTGCTGGCGCCTTTTTTCCCGCGCTTCGGCTTCGGCGCCGAGGGTTTCCTGCGCGCGGACGAGTTGCATGTTGCGCTCGGTGAGAATCGCCGCCATGTCCTCGGCGATGGCCGGGCGCGAACGGATGACGTCCTCGAAGCCGGCCTTGTCGAGGCGGTAGCATTCGACCTCGCTCTTCGCCGTGACGGTGGCGCGGCGCGGCTCGCCGGTGAGCATGCCCATCTCGCCGAAGACGCTCCCCGCCGGCAGCGTCGTCAACAGGCGGCGCGTGCCTTCCTGCTCGATCCAGACCTCGGCCTCGCCGGCCACCAGGATGTAGAGCCAGTGCGCCACCATGCCCTGCCGCGTGATGACGTCGCCGCGGGCGAACGGGGCGTAGACGAGGCGTTCGGCCAGCGCTTTCAGCTCCTCCTCGCTGAAGGCGGCGAAGATGCCGACGCCGCGCAGGGCCCGGAGGCGGCGGCCGATCTCGCGCGCATGCACCTCCGCCCGGTGCGCCTCGTTCTCCTTGATCATGTGCACCGAGTATTCGGGTTCGGCGATGCGGATGCCGGCGCGCTGCAGCGCAGCCAGGACATGCGTGCGCACGGCGGAATCGGTCGGGTCGTCCGGACGCGGATCGATCATCCAGTAGCGCAGGGCATAGCGACCGTAGCTCGGCCCGAATTCCATGAGCACGCAATTCGGCAGCGGTGTGCGTGCGACATTGGGGATGTCGGCGCCGGCCACGGCCTGCTCGACGGCCTGAATGACGCGCACCGGCTGCGCGCTGTAATCGACGTTGAACCAGACCCAGCGCCGCCAGGTCTGCGTCGCCTGCTCCGGACTCCAGATGACGGTGAACTTGCTTTTCATGAGCAGACTGTTGGGCACGACGACGGTCTCGCCGTTGCGTGTTTCGATGGCGGTATGGCGCCAACGGATATCCGCCACGCGTCCGATGATGTCATCGACCTTCACCCAGTCGCCGACCTCGATCGAGCTGTCGAGCTGCAGGGCCAGGCCACCGAGGATGTTGCCCAGCGTGTCCTGCATGGAGAAGGCCACCACCGCGGTGATCAGCGCCGAAGTGGCGACGATGCCGGACAGGTCGACGCCGGCCAGCCGCATGCGCACCAGGGCGAAGCCGACATAGGCGAGGATGACGACAAGATCCTCGGCGATGCGCGGCGGCCGCAGCCCGACTGCCGGCAGCAGCACGCGGAAGAGGCACAGGCCGGCCAGGCGAATCAGCGCCATGCCGGAGCCCACCACAAACAGCTCGTGCGCCGCCGCCGCGCCGACGGAAAGGCCGCGCGCATCGATCACGCCGGCGGCGAACTGGCCCGTCAGGCAGGCGGCGAACAAGCCGAGGGTGTAGGCAATGGAGCGCCGGTCGGCTGGCCGCAGGGACCAGAGCAGGGCGGCCAGCAACAGCGCCGCCGACACTACATAGGGCGATTCCTCGCGCCAGAAAAATTCCCAGGCCGGCTGCAACAGCGCGTTCATCCGGATTTCCCCTCTCCGGCAAACACCGCCTTCACCGTCGGCCATTGGCGGCGCGACACCGGCAGTTTCTCCTTCAGGCCCGTCAGCAACACCGACCAGTGCGTTTCACCGTCCTCTGCCGCGCTCCTCTCGAAGCCGGCAATGGCCTCGCGCGCCACCAGGCAGTTGCGATGCACGCGCACGAAGCGCAGGGCGAACTCCTGCTCGAGATGGGTAAGGGATTCATCGAGCAGATGCTCGCGCTCGCGCGTACGCGCCGTCACGTACTTCAGTTCCGCCTTGAGGTAGATGATCTCGGCCACCGGCACCAGCAGGATGCGGCCGCGCTCGGACACGGAAAGGTGGTGACGCGCCTCGGATGCCAGGCCGGCGAGGACTTCGCGACCCGGCGGCGCGGCGCGGCGCGCCTTCTCCAGGGCGGCCGCCAGCCGCTGCGCACGTACCGGTTTGACCAGATAGTCGATGGCGTTCAACTCGAAGGCCTGCACGGCATACTGGTCGAAGGCCGTCGTGAACACCACCGCCGGGGCATTCTCGGCGCCGGCAAGATGGCGCGCGAGTTCGATGCCGTCCATCTTCGGCATGCGGATGTCAACCAGCACCACGTCCGCCGGCGACTCCTGCAGCCGCTCCAGCGCCTCGATGCCGTTTGCCGCTTCGCCGACGAGTTCATTCGGCAGCCCGGCGGCGATATCCGCCAGCAGGGCTTTCAGGCGTGCGCGTGCCGGCGCTTCGTCGTCCACGATAAACACTCGCAGCGGTTCGCTCATGGTCATGCCTCCTGAAGGGCCGCCCCGAAGGCGGCATGCGCCCCCTTGGGGGGCAGCGAACGAATGCTGGCACCAGCCTTCGAATCCATGGTGTGAGCGTGGGGGCTCATGTTCCTTCCCGGCGATAGGGCAGCCGGATCGTCACGCGAAACGTGCCGGCTTCCGCCTCGGTTTCCAAACGGGCCTCGAGATCGTAGAAAAGCATCAGTCGCTCCCGTATGTTGTCCAGGGCCATGCGGTTGCCGGCATGCTGCACATTCTCGCCATGATAGGGGTTCGACAGGATGATGCGGATTTCCTCGCCCTCGCGCACGGCGCGAACAGTCACGGTCGCCGGCTGCGGAGACGGCTCGACGCCATGGTAGACGGCGTTTTCCAGCAGGGGCTGCAGCATGAGGGGCGGCACCTGCGCATCCAGCGGACAGGCCTCGACGTCCCATGCCACGTGCAGGCGCTCGCCCAGGCGCAGATGTTCAAGCTCGAGGTACTGCCGGCACAGCGCAAACTCCTCCCTCAGCGTCACCAAGTCCCTGTTCTCGCCCATCAGCACGCGGAAGAGATCCGACAGCTCCTCCAGCGCCTGCTCGGCGCGGCGCGGATCGGAGCGGATGACGCCGAGCACGGCATTCAGGCTGTTGAAAAGGAAATGCGGCCGGATGCGCGCCGTCAGCGCCATCAGGCGCGCCTCGGCCACGGCCGGCGAGAAGGCCCGGTTGCGCAAATCGAAATAGAGCAGGACCGCCACGGCCGCAGCCGCACCCCACAGGGCCGCGCGCGGCAAGGACGGCAGCGGCAGGCCGGGCGGGTTGAACAGGGCATGGAACAGGGCGGATACCAGGGCGCATGCCGCCGCCACGAGGACAAGCGCCGCGGCGTAGGGCAAGCGGGACAGCCGCTTGCCCGCGGCATACAGCAACACCACGCTGGCGATCAGCGGCGGCTCGACCACGGCGGCAAGTTCGACCAGCTCCTGCGGCAGACGCGCCAATTCGGCATTGCGCGCCAGCGCCGCGCACAGGGCCAGCAGGTTCACCGCCAGCAGGCTGCGCAGCATGACGCCCAGATTGCCGAAGTCCGGCAGGCGCGTCGGCTGGTTGTTTTGCCTTATACTCATTCGCTGTTACGCAACACTGTAGTATCCGAAACGATTATGACAGATCACAGCAACGACGCCAGCGGCAAGGCCTGGTCGGGGCGCTTCAGCGAACCCGTGGCGGAACTGGTCAAGCGCTATACCGCCTCGGTGTCCTTCGACCGTCGCCTGGCCTTCCACGACATTCGCGGCTCGCTCGCCCACGCGCGCATGCTGGCCAGGCAGGGCATCATCGGCCAGGACGACCTCGCCGCCATCGAGCGCGGCATGGCGGCCATCAAGCAGGAGATCGTGACCGAGGAATTCAACTGGTCGCTCGACGACGAGGATGTGCATCTCAACATCGAGAAGCGCCTCACCGCCCTGGTCGGCGACGCCGGCAAGCGCCTGCACACCGGCCGCTCGCGCAACGATCAGGTGGCCACCGACATCCGCTTGTGGCTGCGCGAGGAGATTGACCGGATCGGCGGCCTGCTGCGCGCCTACCAGCAGGCGCTGCTCGACCTGGCCGGGCAGCATGCCGCCACGCCCATGCCCGGCTTCACACACCTGCAGGTGGCACAACCGGTCACCTTCGGCCATCACCTGATGGCCTATTTCGAGATGGCGGCGCGCGATCGCGAGCGCCTCGCCGATTGCCGCAAGCGGGTCAACCGCCTGCCGCTGGGCGCGGCCGCACTGGCCGGCACCTCCTACCCGATCGACCGCGAATTCGTTGCAAGCGAGCTGGGCTTCGACGGCCTCTGTGCGAATTCCCTCGACGCCGTCAGCGACCGCGACTTTGCCATCGAGTTTGCCGCCGCGGCAGCGCTGATCATGACCCACATCTCGCGCTTCTCCGAGGAGCTGGTGCTGTGGATGAGCCCGCGCGTCGGCTTCATCGACCTCGCCGACCGCTTCTGCACCGGCTCCTCGATCATGCCGCAGAAGAAGAATCCCGACGTGCCCGAACTGGCGCGCGGCAAGACCGGGCGCGTCTATGGCCACCTGATGGGCCTGCTGACGCTCATGAAGGGCCAGCCGCTGGCCTACAACAAGGACAACCAGGAAGACAAGGAGCCGCTCTTCGACGCGGTCGACACCGTGCGCGACACGCTGGCCATCTTTGCCGACCTTGTCACCGGCATCCGCGTCAGGCCCGACGCCATGCGCGCGGCGCTGCGCCAGGGATTCGCCACCGCCACCGATCTGGCCGATTACCTGGTGAAGAAGGGCCTGCCCTTTCGCGACGCCCATGAGGCGGTGGCGCTTGCCGTGCGCGCCGCCGAGGAAAAAGGCTGCGAATTGGCGGAGCTCGGCCTCGACGCCCTGCGCAGATTCTCGCCGCTCATCGAGCAGGACGCGCTTGCCGTGCTGAGCGTGGAGGGCTCGCTCGCCTCGCGCGACCATGTCGGCGGCACCGCGCCGGAGCAGGTGCGCGCGGCGATCGCGAAGGCGCGGAAGGACGGTGAGCGGTAAGCGGAGAACACCTCCAACTGCTCACTGCTCACTGCTCACCGCTCACCGCTCACCACACCATGGACAAAATCGGAAAATACCAGGTCATCAGGAAGCTCGGCGAAGGCGCCACTTCCATCGTCCACCTGGCGCACGATCCCTTCGCCGAGCGCGACGTGGCAATCAAGGTCATGGCCAGCAACGTCTTTTCGGAAGGCGAACGCGGCAAGCTGGCGCGCAAGCTCTTCGTCACCGAAGCCTCGCTCGCCGGCAAGCTCAACCATCCGCACATCGTGCAGATCTATGACGCGGCAGCCGACGCCGATCCCAGCTATATCGTCATGGAGTATGTAGCGGGCGGAACGCTGGAAGCCTATTGCGCACCGGACAGGCTGCTACCGCTGGTGGATGTCGTCGAGATGATCTTCAAGTGCTCGCGCGCGCTCGATTTCGCCTACCGGCTGGGCGTCATCCATCGCGATCTCAAACCGGCCAACATCCTGCGCGGCGGCAGTGCAGGCACCGATGTGAAAATTTCGGACTTCGGCGCGGCAATCACCACCTCGAGCGACCAGACCGCCATTGCAGGCATCGGCTCGCCCGCTTACATGTCGCCCGAGCAAGTCCGGGAATGGCCACTTGATCACCGCACCGACATCTTTTCGCTCGGCGTCGTCATGTACCAGCTGCTCACCGGCCAGTTGCCTTTCCAGGGCAGCAACAACGGCAGCATCGTGCACCAGATTCTCAACACTCAGCCGCCGCCGCCCTCAGCCATGCGCGCGGGCATCCCGGGCATCGTCGATTCAATTGTCATGAAGGCCATGCAGAAGTCGCTCGAGGAGCGCTACGCCAGCTGGGACGAGTTGTCTTTCGATCTTGCCGAGGCTTTCCGCACCGAGGATTTGGCGAAGACGCGCACGCAGATCGCCGACAGCGAGAAATTCAACACCTTGCGCGGCCTGTCCTTCTTTCGCAATTTCAGCGACGTCCAGTTGTGGGAGGTGCTGCGCTTCTCCGACTGGCAGCGCGCCAAGCCCGGCACCATGCTGATGCGCGAGGGCGCGCCCGGCGACACGTTCTGCATCCTCGCCGGCGGCGAGGTCAAAGTCACCAAGAACACCAAGCTGCTCAACATCCTGTCCGCCGGCGAATGCTTTGGCGAGATGGCCTATCTCGGCGAAGAAGCCGGCACGCGCGGCGCGGACGTGTCTACGCTGAGCGAAGCCACTGTCATTACCGTGCCGACCGACGCCCTGCGGCGCGCTTCCGACCCCTGTCGCCACAGCTTCGACCGTGCCTTCCTGCGCATCCTCGTCGAGCGCCTGTCGCTTGCCAATACCCGCTTGACATCGGTATAAAGGCACGATGGACACCCCGGAGAAAATTGGCAAATACGAAGTACGCGGCCGGCTGGGCGAAGGCGCCACCAGCACGGTGTGGCTGGGCTGGGATCCGTTCGCCCAGCGCGAGGTGGCGATCAAGGTCATTTCGCAGGAAGTACTGCGCGACAAGGAACGCGGCAAGCTCTACCGCCACCTGCTGGTCAACGAAGCCTCCCTCGCCGGCAAGCTGGTCCACCCGCACATCGTGCAGATCCACGACGCCGTGGTCGACGATGCGCAGAGCTACATCGTCATGGAATATGTGGCGGGCGGCACGCTCGAACCTTTCTGCACACCGGACAACCTGATGCCGCTCGACCGGCTGGTGGAAATCACCTTCAAGTGCACCCGCGCGCTCGACTATGCGTATCACCTGGGCATCACCCACCGCGACATCAAACCGGCCAATATCCTGCTTGCCGCATCTGACAACCTCAGCGGCGACATCAAGATTTCGGATTTCGGCGCGGCTTTGTTCACCAGCGGCGACCAGACGCGCACCCAGGTCTCCGGCATCGGCTCGCCCGCCTACATGTCGCCGCAGCAGGTGCGCGAAATGCCGCTCAACCACCAGACCGACATCTATTCCCTCGGCGTGGTGATGTACCAGCTGCTCACCGGCCGCCTGCCCTTCCAGGCAAGCAACAACTACAGCATGGTCTATCAGATCACCCATGACGCCCCGCCGCCGCCTTCGGATTTCCGCCGCGAGATACCGGAGAACCTGGACGCCGTCGTCGCCCGCGCCATGCAGAAGGATCTCGGCGCACGCTACACCAGCTGGGAGGAGTTCTCGCACGACCTGGCGCAGGCTTTCCGCAACAAGCAGCTGAAGGCGCGCGAACGGGATTTCGCCGACACGGAGAAGTACGAAACCCTGCGCGGCCTGCCCTTCTTTGTCGATTTCAGCGACGTGGAGATCTGGGAAGTGGTGCGCTTTTCCGACTGGAACCAGGTTTCCCCTGACACCGTCATCATGAAGGACGGCGAGCCGGGCGACTATTTCTGCTTCCTCGCCGAAGGCGAAGTGAGGATCAACAAGCGTGGCCGCATCCTCGGCATCCTCACCCCCGGCGACTGCTTCGGCGAAATGGCCGTCATCAGCCAGACCAGCAGCAACCGCAACGCCGACGTCGTCGCCCAGACGCCCGCCAAGGTCATCACCATCCGCGGCGACGCGCTACGGCAGGCTTCCGAGGTCTGCCGCATGCATTTCTACTCCGCTTTCCTCGAGGTGCTGGCCAACCGCCTGGCGCAGGCCAACGCGCGTCTCGCCTCTGTCTGATGTCTCCGACCGGGCTGCTCCCGGCCGAGATCGGCCGGGCCATCAGCCGGCACGCGGGCCGTCCGTTTCACGCCATTTCCGTCCGCGAGGCAGGCGGCGGCTGCGTCCATCGCGCGCTGGTGCTCGAGGGCAGCGAGGCCAAGTGGTTTGTCAAACTGAACGAAGCGTCCGCCCTGCCGATGTTCGAGGCGGAAAGGGAAGGCCTGGGTGCATTGGCAGAAACGGAGGTGTTTCGCGTACCGCGTCCGCTGTGCAGCGGTATCGCCGGGGAGCAGTCGTATCTGGTGCTGGAACATCTGGAGTTGCGGCCCGTCACCGAGCGCAGCGACGCCATTGCCTTCGGCCGCGCCCTGGCAGCCCTGCACCACAGGAAGGGTGCGCGCTACGGCTGGCCGCGCGACAACTTCATCGGCGCCACGCCGCAGAGCAACGCGGAGAGCGACAGCTGGCCGCGCTTCTTCGCCACGGCGCGCCTGCTGCCTCAGGTGAAGCGCGCCGCAGACCACGGCCGCGGACTGCGCGCGAAAGGAGAACTGCTGGTGGGCAAGCTGCCGGCACTATTCCTCGACTACCGCCCGCAGCCGAGCCAGTTGCACGGCGACTTATGGCACGGCAATGCGGGGATATGCGGAGACGCGCCGGCCATCTTCGATCCGGCCGCCTACTACGGCGACCGCGAGACGGACCTGGCCATGACGGAATTGTTCGGCGGCTTTCCGCAGGCGTTCTACGCCGCCTACCGCGAGGCCTGGCCGCCGGCGGAAGGTTACGAATTGCGCAAGACGCTGTACAACCTCTACCACGTCCTCAACCATCTCAACCTGTTCGGCGCCGGCTACCTGCGCCAGGCGGAACGGATGATCGACAGGCTGCTCGCTGAATTGCGCGGGTAAAAGTCCCCGTGATACGGCGCCTTACACCGTCGTGGCAATGCCTTCCAGCTTCTTCTGCAACTCGCCGGCCTGGAACATCTCGCTGACGATGTCCGAGCCGCCGATGAATTCGCCCTTGATGTAGAGCTGCGGGATGGTCGGCCAGTTGGAGAAATCCTTGATGCCGGCGCGGATGGCCGGATGCTCCAGCACATTCACCGAATAGTAGTTCTTCACGCCGCACTGCTTGAGAACCTGTGCCACCTTGGCGGAGAAACCGCACTGCGGAAACGTCGGCGTGCCCTTCATGTAGAGCACCACCGGGTGGGTGGAAACCTGTTCCTGGAGAAGCTCATTTACGTCGTTCATACCTATTCCTCTCGATAAACCTACTAATTTTGTCAAGTTTAGCGTTTGCTGATGCAATTCGTCAAGGCAGCGTGCCGCCCGTTACACGCACAATGCCGGCCAGATCCCGGCGCTGCTCGATGGCGCTGAAACCCGCCCCGGCGAACAACGACTCAACCGCCATCGCCTGATCGTAGCCTTGCTCGACATAGAGCCGGCCGCCGGGCGCCAGATGCCCTGTGGCGCCGGCGACGATGCGCCGGATGTCGTTCAGCCCGTCTGCCCCGGCTGCCAGCGCGCGGCGCGGCTCGAAGCGCACATCTCCCTGCGTCAGGTGCGCAGCGCCCTCGGCCACATAGGGCGGATTCGCCAGAATCAGATCGAAGCGCTCACCGGCAATCGGGGCAAACCAGTCGCCGTGCAGGAAGCGCACGACGACGCCATGGCGTGCGGCGTTTTCACGCGCCACGTCCAGCGCCGCTGCGGATGCATCGACTGCCGTTACCTCGGCCTGCGGCAGATGCTTTGCCACGGCGATGGCTAGGCAGCCACTGCCGGCACCCATGTCAAGGATGCGGCGCGCCGGCGTCTCGAGCGCGATCTCCACCAGCAATTCGGTCTCCTCGCGCGGAATCAGCACGGCTGGCGTCACACAGAAATCCAATCCGTAAAACTCGCGATGGCCGGTGAGATAGGCCACCGGCTCGCCGGCCGAGCGGCGTGCGACCAGATCCATATACCTCGCCGTGTCCTGGGGGCTGACTTTACATTCCGGATGCGCTTCCAGCCCGGCATGCGATACGTCGAGGACATGGCACAGCAGGAGTCGCGCTTCACGCAGCGGCATCGAAGCGCGCGCCTCGTCGAGCAACATCGCCGCCGTGGGAGCGGCGTCCAAGCCGCGATCTGCCGCCGATTCGCGGCCAGGAGGCCGCTCCCACAAGGGCGCCGTCACGCAGTCTCTTCCGACAATGCCGCCAGTTGCTCAGCCTGGTGCTCGGCAGCTAGCGCGCCGACCAACTCGTCGAGATCGCCGTCCATGATGGCGTCGATCTTGTACAGCGTCAGGTTGATGCGATGGTCGGTAACGCGGCCCTGCGGAAAGTTGTAGGTGCGGATGCGCTCGGAGCGGTCGCCGCTGCCGACCAGCGACTTGCGCGCCGAGGCGATCTGCGCCTGCTGCTCGCGCGTCTGCCTGTCCTCAATGCGCGCCGCCAGCACCGACAGCGCCTGCGCCTTGTTCTTGTGCTGCGAGCGGTCGTCCTGGCACTCGACGACGATGCCCGTGGGCAGGTGCGTCACGCGCACGGCGGAGTCGGTCTTGTTCACATGCTGGCCGCCTGCGCCGCTGGCGCGATAGGTGTCGATGCGCAGCTCGGCCGGATTGATGACGACAGCGGCCAGTTCATCCGCCTCGGGCAACACCGCCACGGTGCACGCCGAGGTGTGGATGCGGCCCTGCGCCTCGGTGGCCGGCACGCGCTGCACGCGGTGGCCACCGGACTCGAACTTCAGCTTCGAGTAGGCGCCCTGGCCGACGACGCGCAGGATCACCTCCCGGTAGCCGCCCAGATCGGATGGACTCTGCGAAACAACCTCGACCTTCCAGCGCTGGCGCTCGGCGTAGCGCGCATACATGCGAAAGAGGTCGCCGGCGAACAGGGCCGACTCGTCGCCGCCGGTGCCGGCGCGGATTTCCAGGAACAGGTTGCGCTCGTCGTTGGGATCCGTCGGCAGCAAGGCGCGCTGCAGTTCGTCCTCCAGGCGCATCATGGCCTCGCGGCAGGCGCGCACCTCCTCCTCGGCCAGGTCCTTCATCTCGGGGTCGGACAGCATGGCCTGCGCCGACCCCACGCCCCCTTCCGCCTTGCGGTACTCGGCGAAAAGCGCCGCCACCGGCGCGATCTCGGCACGCTCGCGCGACAGCCTGCGATAGACGTCCATGTCCTGCGTTGCCGTCTCGCTGGCCAGCAACAGGTCAAGTTCGCCGAGTCGGCGGGCCAGGTGGTCGAGCTTGTCGCGGATGCTGGTTTTCATAAAAACAGTTTCGCGTTGCGGGTTTCGGGTTTCGGGTCAAAGGCGAGGCGCCCACAACCCGAAACCCGAAACTCCAAACTCGAAACCCTATTCCTCGGGATGCAGGTGATAGATGCGGGCGATGAGCTCTGTCAGCTCACTGCGGCTCGGCCCGTCGGTCTGGCTCAGTGCGGTGGTGGGGCCGTGCATCAGCTTGTTGGTAATGCCATGCGACAGCACCTCCAGCACGCGCTGCGGATCCTCGCCTTTGGCCAGCAGTTTCAGCGCGTGCTCGACCTCGTGGCGGCGCGTGCGCTCGGCCGTATCCCGCAGCGCGCGGATGGTCGGCACCGTCTCGCGCGACTCCAGCCAGTGCAGGAAGCCGTCCACGCGCGAGGTGATGATTGCCTCGGCCTCGATCACCGCCTTCTCGCGCGACTCCAGACCGGACTCGACGATGACGCCGAGGTCGTCCAGCGTGTACAGGAAAACGTCGTCGAGCTTGGCAATTTCCGGCTCGATGTCGCGCGGCACGGCAAGATCCACCATCACCACCGGACGGTGGCGCCGCACCTTGATGGCGCGTTCGGCCATGCCCAGCCCGATGATGGGCAGCGGGCTCGCCGTGCAGGAAACGATCACATCGTAGTCAGACAGGCGATCGCCGATCTCTTCAAGGCGCATGGCGTCACCCGAGAAACGCTGCGCCAGAACTTCCCCGCGTTCCAGCGTGCGATTGGCGACGGTGACCCGCTTCGGCTTTCGCGCGGCAAAATGCGCGGCGCACAGCTCAACCATCTCGCCGGCGCCGATGAGCAGCACTTGCTGTTCAGCGATGTCCTCGAAAATGCGCTCCGCCAGATGCACCGTCGCCGCAGCCATCGATACGATGTTGGCGCCGATGGCGGTGGTGGACCGCACCTCCTTGGCCACGGCAAAAGTCTTCTGGAACAGCTTGTGCAACAGTGTTCCCATGGTGCCGGCATTCTCCGCCACGCGCGCTGCCTGCTTCATCTGGCCGAGTATCTGCGGCTCGCCCAGCACCATCGAATCGAGGCCGCTGGCGACGCGGAACATGTGGCGCACGGCATCGCGGCTTGGCAGGGTATAGAGGTAAGGGGAAATCTTCTGCGGCTGCAACTGGTGATATTCGGCCAGCCACTGCGCGGCCGCCTCGGGCGCTTCGGCGGCGCAATACAGTTCGGTGCGATTGCAGGTCGACAGGATTGCCGCCTCGCGCACCTCACGGCCATGCGTCAGCTCAACCAGCGCCTGCGGCAGGCGCATCGGGTCGAACGCCACCTTCTCGCGTACGGCAAGCGGCGCGGTATGGTGGTTCAAGCCAAGGGCATATAGCGGCATGGAGGGCGGGCGCGTCAAAATTTTCCAAGGAAATTATAGCATTAGGTCATGAGCCCGAAGGCCTGACGCAGATCAATGCCAGCTGGAATAGAAAACGGCCCTCCATCTGGAGAGCCGCTTGAATACTGGTGGCCAGGGGCGGAATCGAACCGCCGACACGCGGATTTTCAGTCCGTACAAGTTAGCATTCCAGCATGTTGATTAGCGTTTCCGCATGCTCGCGAATACCGCGCCAATACTGGCTTTCATGTCAGTTAGTTACAAATGTCATATTCCTTGATATTCCCCGAGATTGACCTAAAATGCCTACATGGTGCCTACACGAATGATTTTCGGATTCACGCCAAGAGCGTGCCGGTCATGTAGGCGCCGTGTAGGAATCGTGTAGGCAATCGACAACGGAAAGGGCTGCGACATGACAAAACGGATCAACTTCACCAGCGAGCGTATAGCCGGCTTCAGATGCCCGAAAGGCAAGCAGCAGGCGATCTACTGGGACGCCAAGGCGCCGGGGCTGGGGCTGCGCGTCACGAAGGCGACGACAAAATCCTACATCTTCGAAACCCGCCTGCACGGCAAGACCCTGCGCATCACCATCGGCGACGTGCGCGCATGGGCGATTGGCAAGGCGCAAACCGAAGCCCGGCGACTGAAAACTCTGACCGACCAGGGCATCGACCCGCGCCTGCTCGAAGTCGAAAAAGCCGCCGAGGCCGAAACCAGGCGCAAGGAAATCGGCCGCCGCGCGACAACCGTTGCCGAGGCATGGGAGGCCTACGTCAAGGCACGCCGTCGCAGATGGAGCGACCGCCATCTGGCCGACCATCGCAAGCTCGCGCATCCCGGCGGCGTAAATGCCGAGAAGGGCGACCGCCTGACCGAACCGGGCGCATTGGCCGCCCTGATGCCCCTGAAACTGGCCGGGCTTGACGCCGACCGGGTCGAGGCCTGGCTGCGCATCGAGGCGGAGCGGCGCCCGACACAAGCCGCCCTCGCCTATCGGCTGCTGCGCGCCTTCCTCAACTGGTGCGCCGACAAAACCGACTATCGCGGCATCGCTGCCGCCGGCGCCTGCAAGGCCAGCATCGCCAAAGACGTGCTGCCGAAGAAGAACGCCAAGACCGACTGCCTGCAAAAAGAGCAGCTGCCCGCCTGGTTCGCCACCGTACGCGCCATCGGCAACCCGGTCATTGCCGCCTACCTGCAAACCCTGCTGCTGGTCGGTGCGCGCCGGGAGGAACTCGCCGGCCTGCAATGGGACGACATCGACTTCCGCTGGAATGCCCTGACCATCCACGACAAGGTGGAAGGCGAGCGCACCATTCCGCTGACGCCCTATGTCGCTTCGCTGCTGGCTGCCCTGCCGCGCCGGAATGAATGGGTATTCTCAAGCCCCATGGCCGCCTCCGGCCGCCTGCAGGAACCGAGCATTCAGCATCGCCGGGCCTGCACCGTGGCCGGCATCGGCGTGACCCTGCACGGCCTGCGCCGCAGCTTCGCCAGCCTTGCCGAATGGACGGAAATGCCCGCCGGCGTGGTGGCGCAAATCATGGGCCACAAGCCGAGCGCCACCGCCGAGAAGCATTACAAGGTGCGCCCCCTCGACCTGCTGCGCCTCTGGCACGGCAAGTACGAAGCATGGCTTCTCGAACAGGCCGGCATCGCGCAACCCGCCGCAAACGCCGAAAGCCTGCGGCTGGTCGGCGCGGCATGAACGATTGCATTCTGTAAAACATCGTTATACACTTTGACATGATCAGAAGCTTCCGTCACAAGGGCATCGAGCGTTTCTTCAAGACGGGATCGAAGGCCGGCATACAGGCGCAGCAGGCTAACCGGCTGCGCATCATGCTGACACGATTGGACGTGGCCAACCGCCCCGAAGACATGGACGCGCCGGGATGGGGGCTTCACCCCCTGAAAGGCAACCTCGCCGGCCATTGGGCCGTTTCGGTAAGCGGCAATTGGCGCATGACCTTCGCCTTCGAAGGCGCCGATGCCGTGCTGGTCGATTATCAGGACTACCACTAGAGGAACCGCAATTATGTCCAGAATGCACAATCCCGCGCACCCCGGCGAAGTGCTGCGCGAATTCCTGCCAGGGAACATGACCGTTACCGAAGCGGCGCAACGCCTCGGCATTTCGCGCGTCATGCTCTCGCGGGTGCTCAACGGCCGCTCGGCAATGACCGCCGACATGGCCATCCGTGTCGGCCTGCTCACCCGCACCACGCCGGAATCGTGGCTGACCAACCAGGTGCAATGGGACTTGTGGCAAAGCAGCCGCAAGCCGAAGCCCAAGGTGCAACCGCTGCAGCGGGCCGCCTGACCGACTCACGCCGCGCCTAGCCCGACGGGGCGAATACCGGGCACCTTCCCCGGCCGGCGCGGCACCTGCATGAAGGGCCGCATTGGAAGGAATGCGACATGAGCAACGACAAGAAAACAACAGGTAAGGCACCGCGCCCGGTAGTGCTGCCGGACGGCACTGTTTTTACGGCATACGGCGTTGTAACAAGAGCGTCGCCTCCGATCACACCGACCAGTGGACGCGGAACATCTCCTGGCGAGCGCCGGAAGCCTGCCACCACGCCGGATTGGAGCGAATGGCGTTACATCCCGAAGGTTGAAGTCTGGCAGGCATGCGCGCTGTCACTCAATCTTGATCCTCATTCGCTAGAGAAGCGGCGCTATGAGCGCATGAGCGAATCCAGCCCGGTGCCCTACTTCGAGGACAGCAGTTTTCCGAGCAAAACAATCCGCGACGAATTCAACAAACGGCGGCGAATGCTGATAGCGAACCTGCCGAATAATCCCGCTTTCTCGTTTCGCAATATCCTCGCCAATGGATGTAGCAATGTCGCTCTTGCTGAGTTCACAACATGGGCCTTGTCTATCGGCTGGAACATTCCGCCCGAATTGGCGGCGATGGCGCAGAAGCCGGGAGCACCGTCAGTTGCACCAATACCGCAACAAAGCAACGGCCATGAGGCAGTGATGCAACCGGTGGACTCAGAATCGACTAACCCCCGCACACGCGAGTCCATTGGCAGTGAACCGCTTATGAAAGCTGGACGAAATTCCGCTGACAGTGTTGTCAAATGGGTCAAGTATCAGGCTCGTGAACTGGTTAAGGAGAACGACAGAGGCAAAGACCTCGCTGAAAGAATTCGCCTTCTTGCCGAGAAAAATAAATACGAAAGCGAGCGTGGGAAGTTATCGATCCATCGCATCGTCAAATTGCTACCGGCAGGGATCACTGGGGGCAGAGAAAAAAACACTGGGAGACCAAAAAATAATTAGGCATGCCGATTTAATTCAGTGCCAATTCGCTATGCCGAATATTCGATCAACGCGAAAGCCAGTCTGGGAGCGGGTTTCAACGATATCCAGGTAAATCTGTTTTTGTATTGATTGGTATATATGCCAATTTTTCAATGAACCATCAACGCACCGATAACGGCAATCCCGCCAAGGTGCATTTCTCTCAAAGGAGGAATGATGGTTACGGAAAACTTCCCCGCATTAGCCGCCGTCGCCAATGGACGCGACACACTACCAACTCACGACGCCGCTGTAGCAATCAACCGCGCCGACCAGACCTTGCGCAAGTGGGCCTGCCTGGGCAATGGGCCGCTCCGCCCGATCCGCATTAACGGGCGTCTCGCCTGGCGCGTCGCCGACCTTCAAAAGTTGTTACTTGAAGGGAGCGCGCAATGAAGCCGCGCAACCATTTCGAAGCCATCCGCGCCGGCGCGTACGATGCGATTGATGACGCCATCCGCAACGCCACCTCCTGCCCTACGGCCGATTTTTTCTGGGCGGTAAAAGAGGGCGTGCGCGAAGCGGTTGAAAGGGCGATTTTAATTCATGGCGATGATGCCCTGAGAGCGTTAAGCAATTTTGCGACGAAGGGCGACAAATGACCGCTACCGCCCTCGCTCCCGGCCTGCATGGGCCGATCATGCCCCCAGCCGTCGCAATCGCGCGCGGCATCGCCCGCAACGTCCGCCACCCAAAATTCGGCCGTGGCCGAGTGCTTCGAGCCGATGATCGCGTCGCCCGCATCGAGTTTGCCGACCATGGCGTCAAGGATATGTCTCTCGAAGTCGCAGCCCTTGAAGTTGTTGATGCGACTGATGCTGATTGCCTCAAATCCCCCACAGCAAGCGCAAAGCCCAAGCCAAAGGCATTGCCCTATGTCGCGGCGAAAAACCCGCCAGCGGCCGATTCTGCCGGTCGTATCGCCTACCGCCGCGCATCGGACATTCAGGCCAAGCCGATCAACTGGCTATGGCAGGGCCGCATAGCACGCGGTAAGGTCACCATGGTGGCAGGCAATCCCGGACTTGGTAAGTCGCAAGTGACAGGGGCGGACATGGCCGCCACAGTTACGACTGGCGGCGCATGGCCAGACGGGAGCTGCTGCGAACGCGGCAACGTCGCGCTCCTCTCGGCGGAGGATGACCCGGAGGATACGGGGCGCCCCCGGCTGGAAGCGGCCGGCGCTGACCTGTCGCGGGTATTCGTTCTCGATGCCGTGGTGGAAGCCTTCAATGCCGAGGGCGGAGAGATCAAGCGCGCCTTCAATCTCAAAACCGACCTTGCCCGGCTCGGGCGCATGCTCGACGAAATCGGCGGCGCTGCCATGATCGTTATCGACCCGATAACCGCCTATCTCGGAGAGACCGACAGCCACAAGAACGCCGAGATACGCGCGCTGCTGTCGCCGTTGTCTGATCTGGCGGCGAAGCATGGCGCGGCCGTCGTTTGTGTCTCGCACCTGAATAAATCCGCTGGTGGCGAAGCACTGATGCGCGTTACAGGAAGTCTTGCCTTCGTCGCGGCGTCGCGCGCTGCCTTCATTGTGGCGAAAGACCCGGAGAACGACGCGCGCCGGCTATTTCTGCCGATGAAGAACAACATTGGCAACGACCGAAGCGGGCTCGCCTTCAAGGTTGAATCGGCGCAAGTGAAAAGCCCGGCGGGACTGATTGAGACTTCGCGCATTGTATGGGAGCCCGATCCCGTGGTCATGACCGCCGACGAGGCCATGCAACCCCAAGGCGACCCGGAAGAACGAAGCGCCATGGACGATGCTCGGCAATTCCTGCTCGGCCTGCTGGCCGATGGCCCGGTCAGGGCGGGGCAGATCAAATCCGATGCCGACGGGGCCGGCTTCAATTGGCGAACCATTCAAAGGGCGGCTGATAGGCTGAATATCGAACGCCACAAGGACGGCATGCGCGGCGGCTGGACGTGGAAACTACCCCCGAAGATGACAAGCACCCCCGAAGATGACAGACATAAAACGGTGTCGCCTTCGGGAAGTCTTGTCACCTTCGGGACGGATGGGGAGGATTGAGCGTGCGGAAAGTTGACCGCCCCGTTCCCTTCCCGTGGCCGTCAAGCGCCTATCGTGACGAATTCAAACGCCTGCGCCATCTCGGGCACTCGACATTCTGGGCACGCCATCTAATTCGCGACGCGAACCACAGGGCCCGCCTGTTCCCCCTTAAAGGCGAGAAGTGCGAAGCCTATGCCCGAAGTACCGGCAAGCCCTGCCAGGCCCCTGCAATGACCAATGGCCGCTGCAAGCTGCATGGTGGATTCTCGACCGGCCCAACGACGCCGGAAGGGAAAGCCAAGGCCTTGGCCGTCATCGGCCAGAAACCGTTTTCCATGGAGCGCACGCCCGGCAAACGCGGCAAGATTAGGCTCGAATCTCTCCTGCCCCCGCGCGCGTCATGGAGAGCGAAAAGCGCCAATAGCCGCTAACCGCACCCGGCGGGGGTTCCGTACTGTTTGCCGCTGCGCTTTCGAGATACCCCCCGGGGCATGCGTTGCCGTACCCGTCGGTTTCCTTCTACTCTGCACCCGCCAAGCCGATGATGCCCCCGGCACCCCCTCGGCGAGGGAAGGGGCATAGCGCAATTTCACGCTGATCTTCGACCCCCTCCCCCCCCGGCCCTTCCTTGCCCTGAAAGTCAGCCCCCACAGGACGGCGAGTCGCACGAATGTAAGGCCGCGCGCGTTTTGGCACTATTTTGCGCGACTTTTGGCACTGCCGCCAAGCCTTTCCACGGCCACCTGGAAGTAATGCTCGCTAGCCTCGATTCCGACGAACTGTTTGCCCTGCTGTAACGCAGCCGCGCCGGTGGTCGCCGACCAGCCAAGCGCAATGGTACGGATAGGCCGGGTGCGGTCGCTTCACGAAGCGGTGCTGCAAGCGGGCGCTGAACCTCTTCGGATCGCAGACGATAGCCAGTTTGGCGTTCATGGTTTCCCCTCTTCCCCAAAGTGGATGCAGGCGCCGACCAGCGGCCCAAGAAGGGCGCTGGCGACGCACCAGGCGATGAACAGCCAGATCACGGCTGCGCCTCATAGACAGCCGGCCAGCCGGCGCGGATGTCGTAGGCGGCCATCAGCTCGACGTCGGTCATCGCAGCCAGCGCGGCGCGGTGCTGCTCGGCGCGCATGAAGATCGCGGCCTCATGAATCTCGAAGGCGGTAATCACCTCGCGGATTTTCCCGGCCGTGAGCGGCACGAAGGTGCCGGCCATCGTCTTCCACTGCACCTGCTGGCCGGCCACCAGGTAGGGGTCGGCGTCGGCCTGCGCGGCCGAGCGGTTGGCCATGCGTTCCCACTGCGTGCGCGACTTGATGTCGTTGTGGAACCAGTCGGCGCCGGCCTGGCAGCCGGACTCCTGGAGCCGGTCTCGATGCGCCTTGATTTGCCCCCACAGCATGTCGCGCACCTGGGCGACTGGCTTCGGCTCCGACGTGCCATCGCTGTGGTTGTAGTAGTAACGCTCGTCCGCCAACACCGGCTCAGGCTCCTCGGTGATGCCGTGCTGCGCGCGGGTGTCCGCATCTCGCAGGCTTCCGGCCGGGATGGTGATGGCGTCGTCACCCTCGCCGATGGTGAGGTCGATGTCGATGCGGATGGGTTGGCCGTTCAGTTTGAACATGGTCGGATTCCTTTATCTGGCGTTGGCATAGCGGAAAGGGAAAGCGGCGAACAGCAGGAACCATGTCACGTATCCGCTGTAGTTGGCGTTGTCAGCAGAGGCTCCACTTCTCAACTTCACGCCATTAGAAACATGATCGGCCGCTGGGATGTTGCTCTGGTCGCCGTCTGTTCTGTTCATCCACATGCTTTGCGATACGACGTTGTATTGCGCTCGCGCGTTGTCGAGCGTGGCCCAGTAAGAGCCGACAGCATTCGACTTGAACAGCGAAAATGCTGGGAGAAAATCTGCCGGATCAAACGGCCCATCGTTTGATCCGTTGCCGTTGTGCTTGCCCAACTTGCACAATCCGGCCGTTTCGGCGATGGAGATCCATCGATAGGTTCCAGACGGAAGGGCTGCCGCCACCGTGAATCCAGAAGCCGTGATCGTGCTGATCGACGAGTCGGTTGCCTCTGCCCCTGACTGCTCCAGATACAAGAGCTTTCCAGCCGTCAGGTCTGGGTGATAGACGTACCAACTACCGCCGGACTCGTTTCTGAGGATGACCAACTTTCTAGCGTTACCAAGTCCGTCGGTCACCACATCAGCGACGCCGTTTACGTGCGCCAAGCGTCCCATAGCTACGCCATTTGCGGCAGCGACTTTGATGGCGTAGCCAACGTAGCTTGTGCCGGCAAGCGCCGGGAAAGCGGCCTTGGCTGCTGTGCCTGACGAGTCAAGGTAGTTTCCCGCGTCGTCGGAAAACTGCCAGCGCCAACCTTCCGCAGCGTCGCGTCGCTTATAGATGCGGATCCAGTCTGACCATGAAGAGGCGGCGGACAACGTGGCCTGGATATTCGCACCGGAGTCGGCGCGTGCCACGAAGACGGAATCGCTCTTCGTAAAACTCGGATAAGGCAGGTTCTTCGCGCACAGCGTCTTGTAGCCAGACTGCGGGTAACTGAACGGCCGTTGGCCGAAGTTCACGATGCTCTTCGGCGAATTGTAGTCATCGGTGTTGGCCGCAAAGAATAGGAGGTCGGAGGTAAAGAGTGCCGGTGCGTTGATGGCGCCCTGCGATACGCCGTTCTTCCAGAACGTCACCGTCTGGGCGACAGGATCACACCCGACGCCGATTATGTCGCCGGCGTCCCAGGTGGCACCGTAGGCGCTTGTGGCGCCCATCACGCGCTTGTTGCCGTTCTTGTCATAGCTGACGCCAGATGACGCCGCCCAGAGCTGGTTGGAATAGCTCACCGCACTTACGACCCCCACCTGAACAATCGTCGGGGCGGACGTGTACTGATACTCGAAGAACACCGGGCGGTCTGTTGGCAGCGCAAGCGTGCTACGGCAGACGGTGTTTGACACCAGATGCGAACCCTGCACTTCAAGGCCCCCGCTAATGACGGCGCCAGACCCGACAGGATGAACAATGCTATTTAGGACGGCATAGTTCGTCGTCGGTGTATCAAGCATTGAGTCATAGGTTGCACCAGCCGTCAGGCTTACGTTCGTCGCCGTCCAGTTGTTTCCCGTCGTATCGGTATCGGACTGGCTACGGTCGTAACCGAGCGTCGTCAATGAGGTCGTGTCATCGAATGGCAGGAAGAATCCGTTCGTGCCCCAGCCGTTCCTGGAACCACCGCCGGCCGCGACGGCCGAGCGGATGGCCTCCTTTGATTTCGGTCGCCACTGGCCGGTACGCGGATGGACTAAACCAAAGGACGTGGGTGCCATTGCCTTGCCATCGACGAAGAGCACGTGCGAAAGAAGGCCATCAAACCACGCCGAGGTAGAAGCGGAAAGCGCGCCGAGCCGATGCAGGACATTTGAGTTAACCAGGCCGGGGGTGTTCTGTGCGGGGTAGGTTGGCGATCCAGCGGACTGTCTCTCGCTGTTGACGAACACGCGCATCCGCTCGGATGGCGTCGGATTCGTTGTGTCCCAGACGATCAGGACGTCGTAGTGACTACCTGGATCACAGAACTTGCTGGCTGTGAAGACATTGCCCACTGTGGCACCGCCGGCATCTCCCAGGAAGAACTGTAGCTCGCCGGTACCACCAATCAGAGACACGGAGTGCTGACTCACGGCGTCGATGTCGTTGCCAATGCCGAATATCCGCAGAGCATTTGCCAAGTTGGCACGCTTGCACTTGAACCCAAGCGTCCATGTGGTCAGGCTGCCGACAGCGATAAAGGTGCGACTCCAGTAGGCGCCAGCCGAACGGCGATTGCGCACCGAGCGCTCGACTTTGCCATACTCGTCGAGGGGATCGCCCCCGCCGCACATCATGACCGGGTTAGGGCTGCCCGGTGCGATCATCATTTGCTGTCTCCCTGCGCACCGATCCAGATGCGAGTCGCGCTCTCGACGTAGTAGCCGAGCAGATCCACGGCACCAGCGACGGCGGTGAGTGCGGGCAGCGCGCCGCTGCTGCTCTTCCAGTAGCTGCCGTAGGCGATGGTGCGCGGCGTGCTGTCGTTGATGATGCGGATGACGCCGGACTGGCCGGGAGCGATGTTGCTCGGGTTGGCCAGGGTGATGTTGCCGGTGAGCGTGCCGTCGAAGTTGTTGGCCGTGGCGAGATCGAGCGTCACCGTGCCGGTGGTGGCCGGCAGCGCACCGGGCGTGCCGATCTGCGCTTTGGTGAAGCTGTTCTTCTGGTCGGTGCGCACGCCCAGGGCATCGATGTCGACGAAGAGCGTGGTGGCGCTCTTGGCGATGCCAATCGACATGCCGTCGGCCGGCGCGGTGTCGGTAACGGCACCGGCGGTACTGGCATCGAGGTAGTAACGCGCCCCCGGCGTCAGGCCGGTAAATAGCGGGCATTCGCCGTAGAGGTAGACCTTGCTGTTGGTGACGTCGGCGATACCCACCGCGCGGTTGTTCGCGGTGCCGTCGGCGATCGCTTCGTCGAAGCGGCTGTTGCCGCTGTCCCAGCGCACCGCCTCGCCATTGGAGACGCTGGCCTCGAAGGTGGCGTTGTTGATGACCACCGCCTTCTGCGCGCCGGTGACCATCGCCGTGATGGCCTGACGGAGCTGGGTGTAATTGCCCTTGGTCAGCGGAATACCTGCCGCCTCGACGACATCGCAGATGTTTTCCTGCACATCGTTGAGCCAGTCGTCGGTAACGGTCGTGGATGGGGTTGCCGTGGCCGGGCTGCCCTCGGTAAAGAGGTTTCCCGGTGCGGCGGTGGCATGATCGATTCTGTGCATGGCGGTTCCTTAGGCGTAAGCAAACAGGACGTGGGTATGGGCCGGCTTGAGTCGGTTGATGACGCATTCGAGCAACTCGTTGCCCCAGCTGCGAAGCGGTTCGCCGGCAGACGACCGGCCGGCCGCGAATTCGACGATGCTGGCCTCGGGTGCATTGACCTGCCAGACGAATGTCCAGCCGTCGTTGCTCAAGGCATCGCCGGCGGCGCTGTGGCCAGCCTGGAACGGGCTGAATTCCGTGATCGTGATGGTGTAACCGAGGCTGGCTGCCAGAGCGATGTAGTAGGCGGCGCTCCGCCCACCGATGGTGGTGAGCTTGGCGACCAGCGCGGCGCGGCGTTGCGCCGTGGTTTGTGTTCCGGCAAGTGCCTCGACGCAGGGATCGGGCAGGCCGGCAACGCGCTCCCAGTCGGCGAGCAGCTCGGCCGTGGTGCGCGGGTCGGCTTCCTCGATCAGATCGGCGGCGCGGCCGTCGACGCGTGCCAGCTCATCCGCCCAGGCCAGCAGCAGATTAGTGAGCGCGGCATCCGCCTGGCGCGGCCAGGCGAAGCCCTGCGGCAGCAGCGCCTGGAGCTGGGCGAGGTAGGCGGTAGCCGTCAGAGCCATGTGATCGTCCCGAAGGTAGCCATCTCGCCGACGGCATGGGTGACGTTCGCGGCTGGCACGGTAAGGACGTGATCGTTTTCGCCGGAAGCCAGCGAGATCGCTTCGCGGATGTGCGATAACAGGATCGTTGCGCCCGGCTCGGATTCGCGCAGCAGCAGGTCGCGCAACTCGGCCTCGACGGCGGCGCGGATCGCGGCCGTGTCCGGCGCGAGGTCGATGGTGAAGTTGAGCGGCACGGCGATGGGGGCGACCACCGTGACATCCGCCGTCACCGGCCGCACGCTGTCGATGTATTCCTGCACCGCCGTCACCTCGCCAGCATCCGGGATCGGGCTGGCATCGTCGTCGCGCACGAAGCGAACGGTGACGGTGCCGAGGCCAAGCTCGGCCGGATATACCCAGGCACGCGTGACGCCCGGCACTTCGAGTGCCCAGGCAACGTAGTCATAACTTGCACCACCGTGCGGCGGCTGCTGGATGCGGGCCAACAGGCGGGCGCGCAGATCCTCGTCGGCCTCGATGTCGGCACCGCCGGTTAGGCCCCCGACAGCCACCGTGGCCGTGGCCGAGACGCCGTCGATCGGCGTGTCGAAACTCAGCAACGAGGCAGCCGATGCGTTACCGGCCTGGCCGCCATCAACGGCAGTAACGGCAATCGTGGCCGTGCCGCCGGAGATCGTTGCCTCGGCGTCGGTTGTGTATTGCGCGCCGTCAGAGCGTGCCAGGGTCGAGTCCGCCGGCACGATGGCGCCGTTGGCGCCGGTGACCGTGACGCTGCCGACTGCGGGCGAAGCGGCCTTGCGCGCCACGCCCCAGATCGAGGCGTGGCGTTCCAGCATGTCGCCGTCGGCGGTATCGATGATGACCTGGCGCGCGATCCACTCCAGGTAGCCGTAGAGGCCATGCGCAGCACCCGAATGCACGCGGGCCAGCACGTTGAGATTGGAGCGACGCAGACGGGCATCCGCGCCGGGCAGGCGCGTCTCGATGTCCGCTTCGGCGCGGTTGATCAGGGTCGGCAGATCGGGGCGGGAGAATGGCATGCTGGTCTTCCTATAGCGAAGCCTAGAGGTGGCTCCAAAGGGCCTCGAAGCGATAGCGGACGGGCTGGCCGTTCGGCCGCGTGATCGCGATCGCGAGGCCGAGCATCTCGTCGCGGGGAATGAAGGCATCGACCTCGACGCGGCTGGCGATGCCATCCTTGATCAGCCAGCCCAGCGCCTCTTCGGCGTAGCCCTTGGCCTCGGCCAGCACGGACGGCAGCTGCTTGCGGCGGCCGAGCAGCCACAGGCGCGAGCCGAAGCGGTCCCCTGTGATGGCCGGAAACGAATCGCCCCACCAGCCGCGCACGTCGCCGGGCGACGGCGTTACATCGCTCTCGCGGGCGCGCGCATCCGTGAACAGCGAGAGAATGACAGCGGTGTCGAGACCGTCGTCGCCGGCCAGGCCGGGCGACTGGAGGAGCCATTCGGCGCCGCGCTCGAAGCTGATGAAGTGGGTGCGGATGTCGGTCATGGCTTACATCTTCTGGATCGGATCGTCGGTCGGGCCACCGCCGTCGTTCTCCGGGTGCGTGTGAATGTTGTAGGTCTGGCGCATGCCTTCCATCGTCACGCCGTCGCTGTCGCAGCGGTCCTCGATCTCGCCGGTCACTTCGAGCAAAGGCGTCTCCATGCGAACTTTAGGTGTGTTGGTGATCGTGATCGGCAGACCGGCGCCGTCGATGATGATGCCGCTACGCGTCAGGTGTACCTTCTGACCGAGGTCATCGTAGAGCGCCACCTCGCCGCCGGCGAGCGCCTTCAATCGATAGCGCCGGTCGTCGGCGACGATGACCACACCGTGGTCGCGACTGCCGCCCAGGGCGAGATAGATGCCCTCGGCGCCGGGCAGCGGCACCGAGGTGAAGCCGTACTGCTGCACACGGTCGACGTTGTCGCACACCTCGCCATCGAGCAGCTTGACCTGTAGGCCCTGCATCCTGGTGGCGTCGTCGATCAGCGTGAGGATCGCCCGCGCCGCCATCAGGCGGATGCGGCGGGCCAGCGGCGCCATCGCCTTGTATATCTCCCTGCTCATGACAGCCCCCACGCGCGCATCACAGCGCGCTCCAGTCGTCGTTCGCCTTCTGTTTCTTTTCCTTCGCCTCCTTGGCGTTGATTTTCCCGAAGAGCTTCGAGCTGCCGATGCCGCTGATCAGATCGAAGGCTTCGCGGCGGGCGATCGACAAGGCCGTGCGGGTGCCGCCGTCGTCGAGCGTGTGCATGCAGCCGACGATCAGCATTTCCGCCTCCTTTAGATACAGCAGCGGCGACGTGACGGTGACCAGTGTGTTCGGCTGCCACAGCTTGCCGGCACCGTCCGTCCAGCCCTGCACGGTGATCGAGCCGCGCAGGCCGCGCCCCATGCGTACATTCTTTTCCCACTCGGCGCGGTCGCGAAAGCGGGTCTTGTTGCCGTGATCATCAGCCAGAACGATGCGCGGGCGGTAGCGGGTGATCGCCTCATCCGTCACGGTTGCCGCCGGGGCGATGTGGCTGGCCGCCGCGTCGCCATCGAGGGCGATCTTGTCGTGTCCCTTGACGGTATAGATCGAGAAACGATCCTTCCAACTAAACGTCCCGCGCGCGGATAGGATGTTCTGGCCTTCCACCAGCGCCGTTTCACCACGCACCTTGCCCGCCCGCGTAATGACCAGGTTGCCCTCGCCGTCAGCGATCAGCAGCACGGCCTTGAGGCGGGCAGCGCGCTCGATGCACTCGAAAGCGGTTTCGCCCGGCTCGATCTTGAAGCTGGGGAACGGATCTCCGACGTCGGTTTCCACCTTGACCTTGATCTTGAACGGTGCGCAAAGATCGGCGGCGATGCGATCCAGCGTCGCATTCGTCCATTGCCCGGTCTTGTGGATCGCCGAACAATCGACCAGATCGCCGGTGGCATCGCGCCCGCGCACAGAAATCCGGTGGGACTGCCGATCATAGGTCGGCTCGGCATCGTCCACATAGCCGGTGATGACGGTTTCGCCGTCGAGCTTGAGCGAGCACTGCTCGCCAGGTCGGATCGGCCGACTGGTGGATTGCCCCGGCCAGCGCTCTGTCACCTCCAGATCGAAGCTGTTGGCCACCTGCTCGATGGAACGCGTTACAGAGACACGCTGCCAGCCGCCGTAAATCGCGGTGCCGACGTAGAGTTCTGCGCGACCAAGCATCTGCTCGTTCATGCCAGCGCCTCCAGCCCAATGCCGCCGGGGACGAAGCCAGGATGACGGACGAGGATGGGATTGCGCGCCACGATCTCGGCCTCACGCGTTGCATCACCGAAAGCGCGGTAGGCCACCACCAGGGCCGGCAGCGTGGCCGGCATCGAGATCGTCACCAGGCGGGGAAGATCGGCGCCGCGTGCGGTGATGTCGCGCACCACGGCGGCACGCAGATCCATCAGCGCGTTGTAGGTGGTGGCCGAAGCCGTGGCAGCCGCATCCTCCAGAGCATCGGCGAGCTGCTCGCGCAGCGCGACGGCCTGCTGGTAGGTGATGCGGGGAGCGCTGGCGGTTGCGGGCGCCTTGAAGTCGAGTCGAGCCACTGCGCGGGCCGCCTCGATCACTGCCGCACGTTGCGCCAGCGACACGATAGCCGTGCGGTTGGTTGCCTGCGCACGGCGCGCAGGAGTCGTTAGCGGAACCGGCGGGCGCGACGTGCCGTAGCCGAAGAACTTCGCCAGCGAGGTGAAGGCATCGGCCGGCCGCAGCACCGCGTTGCGCAGTCCGGAGACCAGGCCGAGCACCTGCACGGCCAGTGTCCGGGGCGCCAGAATCAGCGACGACAGCGACGACGAAAAGCGCGAGACCTCGCCGATGAATTCGCCGACCACGGTCAGATCGGGCATCACGCCGGCGCGCGCGGCTTCGATAGCAGCCGTAGCGTCGGAGAGCAAGGCCATCGCATCGGTCGCCGTGAATTCCGGCAGCCCATCGATACTGAACTCTTCGGCGAACTCGTCGGCCACCGCCTCGGTTGCCACATCCGCCTGCGCATCCACCACCGCTGCCGTGTTTGTCTCGGCCGACGGCTGGAGGTTCTCTGCCGTTTCGGTGAAGCGAAGCGTGAAGCGCGCCACGCCGCCCTCATCGACCAGCGACTCGACGAATCGGAAGGGCGCCACCTGTGCGACATTGAGACGCCCCAGCGTCGGGTGCACCAACTCGCCGACGCCGGGCTTCTTGAGCGCATCGCGCAGGGCATCGCGGGCCTTGAAGTAGTCGTCGCCGATGACGAAGGCTTCCAGGCTGAACTCCCCGGCCTTGCGCCCCATGTCCTCGACAAAGGGTTCATCGCGCAGCGGGTACTCATGCAGCACGCCGCGCCGGCCTTCTTCGGTATCCGCGCTGCGAACATAGAACGGCACGCCACGGAAGCTGGCCCGCTGGAGTTGCTTGCGCCAGGCAGCCTGATTCATGGCGCCACCATCGTCATGCCGTTATCGAGCGAAAACGGCACGTCGCGATTGTCCGAGCGAGCCGAGACTCCAGCCACGCGCCCGTCCTGATCGACGCGGATGCGCACGTCGCCGCCGACTTTCGATTGCGCACCACCCGGCGTTACTGCGTTCGGCCGCGCAGGCCCTAGCGCATCGCCGGCCAGCTTGATCGCGGCGCCCGGCAGGGTGTATTTAGTGACCCACTCCGGCAGCATGTCCGAGATCGAGCGCAGCTTGGCGCCGATCCACTCCACCGCCTGCCCTACCGTGGTCTTGATGCCTTCCCACAAGCCGACGAAGAAATCCTTGATCGGCCCCCAGTTCTCGTAGATCAGACCGGCCGCCAGCGCCAGCGCGACGATGGCAATCGTGATCGGGTTGGCCAGCATGAACGCGCCCACGGCGCTGAATGCCGACAGCAGCTTGGCAAAGGCGCCCACGGCGAAGAGCACGCCGGGGCCGAGCGAAAACAGAACGGCCACCACCTTGCCGATCGCCCCCACGAGGATCAGCAGCGACCCGCCGCCGAGCAGCAGGCCGGCCACTGCGAGGGCCAGCCGCCCGAGCCACTTCGCGGCGAGCGGGTTGGCCTGGACGAGGCCCTTCACGGACTCGGACAGCGCGCCAAACCATTCCGTCAGGCTTTTCAAATCCTCGCTCACGGCTTCACCGACGCCGGCCAGCAGGTTGGTGAAGGTGCCGCTGGCGGCCTCCCACAGGTTGGTCAGGGTGCCCAGCACCGCGCCGACGCGCTTGTTGAGGTCGGCCTGCCTTTCCATGTCGGCCGTCATCTTGCGATAGCCTTCGGTGCCATTGCTGATCAGCGTGGACACCATCTGCATGTCCTGGCCGCCGCCGAACAGATGCTTGAGCACCTTGTTCAATTGCCCCGGCTCCAGCGCCTGGAGCTTGTCGAGCTGCGCCACCATGTTCTCGACGCCGAGGAAGTTGCCCTTCTTGTCGGTGAACTCCAGCGTGAATCCCTTCCGGGCTTGCAACACCTTATTGACCTCGCCGAGCTTCTTGGTGTCCTGTAACGCGTTGAGAATCGCCCCCATGCCGGTGCCGACGGTCTCGCCGCTGCTGCCGGTCTTGATCAGGATGGCGTACAGCGCGCTCATTTCGCGGGTGGCTTCCAGCCCCTGCACCTTGACCGCCTTCAGCGCGCCGGCCGAGCGGGCGAAGGCGTACATCATCTGGGTCGCATCGACGCCCTGGTGATAGACGCGCTGGATGGTGTCCATGAACTTGAGCATGTCGGCGTCGGCGACGCCCGTCGCTTCCTTCAGCTTGGCCACGAACTCTGCGGCCTGCTCCGGCGTCTGCTTCAGCAGCACCGCGATGTTCGCCGTCGCCTCGCCAACGCCTGACAAAATCGACTGGTCGGTGATGCCGAACTTCTTCAGCGTCGCCATCATGTTGAGGAAGTCGGTCGTGGTGCCGGGCAGCCGGTCGCCCAGCTTCACGGCCAGGGCATTGACCTGCTCGAAGGCGCCGGTCATGCCGTTCTTGTCCATCATGGCCGACTTGAGCCGCGTCGACGCATCCTCCAGGGCGGCGAAGGCGGAGACCGGTTTCGCCATCGCGCCGCCGAGGATCAGGCCGTTGCCCAGGGCGCCACGGCCGATTGCGCCGGCCTGGTCGGAGAGCCGCTTGAGCTTGCCGCGCAGCCCATCGACCTGCTGGACGATGCGCCCCATGCCCGTCATCTGGTCGAACAGCTTGACGGTAACGCCGAGGGCCATCATGGTTGTGGACATGCTATGCTGATCCTATGGAAACGCTGAAATCACTGTTCATCTGGGCCGTCCTGATCCTGGTGCTTTACGCCACCGGGGAAGTGATTGCCGCCGACGGGTGGCCGGCCGGCGGCGTTTTCCTGCTGGTGGTGCTCGTCTTCGCTGCCCTCGTCAGCGGCATTAGCGATCTCCTGACCCTGCCCTTCAAGAAGCGTTCTGACGGTTGAGCCGCACCGCCTGGCGGTGCCAGAACAGCAGCTCCTCGGTCTCCATCGCCCAGAGTTCCGACGGCTGAAAATGGAACGCCTGGGCAAGGTCGCCCATCACGTCTTCCCAGTTCCGGGGAATCCCCCCAAAAAACCGCCCACCGCCTCCAGCACGCGCGGCACATCGTCGACGTCCAGGTTGTCCAGCGCGGCGGCCGGGAGATTCGCCAGGCCAGCCGCGAAGTCCAGCATCATGGCGAACGGAAACTCCATGCTTTTCAGCGGACGGAAGTCCTTCGCCGTCGGCCGGCGCAGCACCAGCTTCTCGATCTTCTCGCCGCCGAACTCGATGGGATGCTTGAGGGTGATTTCAGTAACGCCGTTCATGCTCAATTCTCCTCGCAGGAGATCGCGCCGAAACGCAGCTTGACCTCGCCCTTCGACATCTCCAGGGCGCCCTTGCACCAGGCGCTGACGAGGGTGTAGGTCTTGCCGGTGTCGGTCTCGAAGATCACGCGCTCGTCGGTGATGTCCATGAATGTCTTCAAGCTGAAGGCGGCGTTGTGGGCGATGGTGCACTCCACCTCCGGCGCGATGACCTTCTCCGCATAGCCGAGCACGCCGGCGTCGCCGAGCACGTCCTCGCGCTCGACGCCGCCGAACTTCAGCGTTGCCCCTTCCTTGCTGCGCAGCCGCTCGCCCTTGACGGTGATGTAGGCGCGGCCGGTGATCTGGTTGCTCATGAAAGGCTCTCCTTAAAGGATGTACTGCACGGCGGCGGCAAACACGTCGAACTGGTTGACCACGTTCGGCGGGATCACTGCGTTGACGCGGTTTTCGTCGGCCTCGGAGCGCAGCACGATGAGATCGGTCTTGAACTGCTCCAGGTCTTCGAGCAGGCCGACGCGCACCATCTGCGCCGCCGCCGCGATCAGCGTGGCGCGGATCAGCTTCGGCGTGGCGATCTTCTGGCCGGGGCTGATGTACTGCAGCACGTCGTCGCCGGCCAGCTTGTGCGCCGGGTAGTCGCGCACCACGGCGAAGCGGAAGACGTAACGCATGTAGTCGACCGTCCACTTGGTGTTGAGCTTCAACAGGCTGCGATCATCCATGCCGAAGGTGTTGGTCTGGTAGGTCGTGATGACCTGCTCGACCATCGCCGCGCCGGAAGGATCGAAGATGATGGTGCTGATGCCGTCGTAGAGCAGCAGGTTGCGCTCGGCGTCGGTGAAGCGGTCGGCCTCGGCCGGCGCCATCACGTCGGGCAGGCGCAGGCCGCGGAACGGGATGGCCGGATCGTTGGCGCCGGAGAATTCCACGGCGGCGGCGAACTGCGCGGCGACCACCCAGGACAGCGTCGGGCAGCCCTTGAGGCCGGGGAACGAGGTGTGCGGGCTGTTGCGCGCGGCGCCGTAGGCAGCCAGCGTGGCGAAGGTGCCGGACTTGAAGCCGAAGCTGTGGCCGGTGCGCATGTCCAGGCCGCCCCAGCGGCTTTGCAGCTCGCTCTCCATCGCCGTGACGTTGGCCACGTCCGTCCAGGGCATCACCACGGTGTAGAAGGCGCCGGTGCTCATGGCGGCGATGGCGGTCAGCACATCCGGGTTGCCGGTGCCGCCGGACATCGCCACGATGGTGGCCGTCATGCCCTTGGGCGTGAATTCGCCGGTGTAGTAGTTGAGGCGCACGTCGATGCCGTTGCCTTCCTCGCCCTTGTGGCGCGCGGTCAGCGTTACCACGGCGGCGGCGGCGCTGGCGGTAACGGCCAGGTCGGGCAGCGCGGTGATCGCGGCGGCCACGGCGGTGGCGATGGCGGAAGCCGTCTGCGAGGCGGTGATGCCCACCCGCACCGGCTTGCCGCCGATGTAGAGGTTGAGCGTGCCGGCCTCGGTCGGCGTGCCGCCGAAGGTGATGGTGCCGGCGGCGGCGGCGCCGGCGCCGAGATCGTCCAGGGCCAGCGCCCACAGATCGGCGGTCGGATGCACCTTGAGCACGGCCGGGATCATCTGCGCCAGCATCGAGCCGCGGCCGAAGTAGTTGACGCCGTCGGCCTCGCGCGAGACGCGCGTCAGCACGCCCTGGGCGACGCTGCCTGTGGTCAGGCGCTGGCCGAGCAGCAGGACGCGGCGCGGCATGTTGGGCAGGCCGCGCACGGCGCGGGTGTGGTCGATCTCCAGCCAGGCGCCGGGAATGCGCCAGTCGGTCGGGATCGACATGAAGGTGATGTTGTCGGGCATGGCGCCTCCTGTCTGGGTGGTTTACTTCTTGGGCTTGAGCGGAGAGACGTTGGCAGCGTCGCCACCGTCAGTCTGTTGCGGCGCGGCAGGCGCGGCGTCGAGGCGAACGTCGCCGTCGGCGACGCGGCGCAGCCAGAACGAATCGCGCTCGACGACTTCGCCCTCGGCCTTGAGAATCTGCCCGTCGGGCTTGCGCACGCGGGCGCCGTGGATGGGGGTGGCGATGACCTGCGGCATGATGGTTTCTCCTAGGGTTGAAGGATGTTGGTCTCGGACACTTCCGGCGCCGAGGTGGAATGGTCGGGCGGTTCCCCGACCCATTTGCCGCGTTCGGCAGCGGTCTCGTGCGGCTCGATGTCGTAATCGGCGTGGAAGGTCTTGAAGAGCGCCAGGCTGTCTTCGTCGAGCGCGGGCGGCAGCGCGACACCGGTGGCCTCGACGGCGACCGTGGCCACGTAGAGGCCGGCGGCGTAGAACGCCTCGTCGGCCTGGAAGCCGACGCCGGTGACGTAGAACACCACGCCGTCGGCCTTGCCGCCGTCCATGAGGGCCAGCACGCTGTCGATGATCTGCGCGAGGCCGATGGCCTTGCCGTCACCCTTGCGGGCCGCTTCCTGCCCCCGGCTATTGCGCGCCACGCAGGCAATGCCGAAGCGCGCGGCGGCAAGGCCGTCGGCCACCGAGAAATCCATCGGCGCGACATAGACGGCCGGCGCCTCCGCCGCCATGCGTTTGACCAACGATGCCGAGTCCAGATCCGGCAGACCGGCCACGGTGACCAGCTTTTGACCCAGCGCGGCGTTTTTGACCAGGGCAACCAGGCCGTCTTCGAGTTCAGCCAGCATCATGCCTCCCGCCGGGCCGCCCCAAGGCAGGCATGCGCCCCCTCGGGGGGCAGCGAACGAAGGTGAGCGTGGGGGCTCATATCTGGCCTCCTCCGTAATGCCGGCGCAGCACATGCAGGATGTCAGCGCGGTCGTCCTTCGAGATGCCGAGGAACGGGCGCGCCGGAATGGTGACCTGTTTTGCCGTGACGAAACCGCCGGCAACCCTGAAGCGCAGCGCCTTGCCGGCCCTGGGCTTGATGACGCCGCCGAATTGATGGATGGCGGCATAGATGCGGTTGACGCCCCAGGCGGCCTCGCTCGACGTGGCGCGGCTGGAGATCGATCCGGACAGGTGGCCGGCCTGGGTCAGGGTGCGGCCGCTCTTCTTCCGGCTCTTCTTCCAGGCAACGCCGTCCGGGGCGGCCTGGGTGCGAAAACGCAGGCGGGTGCTCGACTCGCCCAGGGCGGCGATCTCCCGCATGGCCGTCTGCGGCTGGGCCGCCGCCGACATCATGCGGCGGAGCTGGCTCATCAGGCGGGCGTCGTCGAATTCGACCTCGAACTGCATCAGATGAATCCCGTGTCCTTGCGGTTGAACACATTGCCGCCCGAGCCGATCTCGACCGTGCCGCCGGCAGGCTGGCTGGCTGCGCCGAGATCGGCGCCGAGCGACACCTTGCCGGCGCCCGCCTCGCGGAAGAACCGCTCGGCGGCGTCGTAGCGTTTCTGGATGGTTTCGGTCGCCAGGTCGTCGTAGAGGAAGTAGCGCGCCAGGTCGCAGGCCAGGCGCTTGACCACCAGCGGCGGGCTGGCCAGCGGCACGGCGTAACGCACCGCGAGATAGCCGTCGATGGTGTTGTCGGCGTCGGCCAGCGCGCCGGTGACAAGGCCCAGCGCCGCCGTCGCCGCCGCCTGTTCCGCCGCCGTCCAGGCGGACAGGTCGGAGCCTTCCGCCGCCGCACGCAGCAGCTCGGCCGTCACCAGCCTCGGCGTGCTGCGATCGGCGCGCTGCGCGATCTCTTCGGCGTCGAAGCGGTCGAGCAGTTCGGTGGCGGTGGCGTAGGGCATGACCGATCCTTATTGCTTGCCGGCCGGATCACCCGCGGAGGGCGTGACGACAAGCTGGGGCTCGGCGAGCAGTTCGCCCACCTGGTCCTCGGTGAAGTCGTCGATCTCCACGACGGTCGGCTCGGCCGGCCAGGCGCGCCCGGCGCGGCGGAAGCCGTCGCGCCGGGCCTGAACGACGAGATGCGTCACTCCCGCATCGACAGCGGGGGCGACCGGTTCGCTTTTCTTGGGTTTTGCCATTCCGTTCTCCTCGTTTATACGATTACGACAGCCACGGCGTCACGAGCAGCTTCGCCGTGTTGCGGTAGATGTTGTCGGCGCCGGCGGCGTTTTTCTCCGCCTGCAGGATCGTCAGGCCGGTCGCCTCCAGCGAAGGCGGCACCACCAGCAGGCTCGGACGCACGCCCAGGGGCTTGCCGCTGTCGCCCTTCATGCTCATCAGGGCGGCGCGGGCGGCGCCATAGCTGGTTGCGTCGAGGGCCGCCTTGGAAGCATAGGCGAGCTGCCAGAGGCCGTAGCCGACGTTGCAGCGGGCATCCACGCCATAACGGAACAGCTTCTGGTTGAACACCGCCTCGTCGTTGTCCTGATCCATCTTCACCAGCCTGTAGTCACGCCGCTTCTGGAAGATGAACGGCTTGACCATCTTGGTGGCGTCGAGCAGGTACCAGGCGGTGCCGGCGCCGCCGCCGAAGTTGGAGACGGACGCAACCGATCCGTCGGCCTGCACCACCGGGTGGTCGGTATCGAAGAAATACTGGCCGTCGTAGCAGTTGGTGGAGAAGCCGGCCGCCATGAGGGCGAATATCAGTTCGTCCGGGTGGTTTCTGGCGTCCTGCCCAAGCTGGGAGAACATCGGCGTGTACACGCCGTAGGTATCATCCTCGATGTGGTCGCGGTCGATACCAACGGTATTTTCGTAGCTCTTGTTCTTGATCGTGAAGTCGTGGCTCTTCAGGTTCTGGATGACGCGATCCCCCATCCACTCGCGGAAGCGCGTGGTCGAGCCCAGCCAGGCGTACTGCTCCTGCGACTGCGACGACGGGATCTCCATCGCCACCTGCGCCCAGTCGGACGGCGCTGCGGCGAACGCCTCGTTGAACCGGGTGTTGAAGCCGGTGAACATGGCGTTCAGGCTGGCGCGATTGATGATCAGCCCGCCGAACCCGATCAGGGCCAGGTCGCTCTCGCGCTGGAAGGCCGGCTCGAACGGCATATGGCCGAACACGGCGGCAACGGCCACGGCCAGCAGCATCAGGCCGGCCACCCACTTGTAAGTCGATTTCATGCGTTTTCTCCTGTTTGCGTGAAGGGATTGCTGGTTTGCGGGATGGGCGCCGCTTAGAGCTCGACCCAGACGCCGGCGGCATCCACGTCGCGGACCTTGCCGGCCACGGAGCGGGTGCTGGTGCCGTTCGTCTTGGCCACGGTCTGGTCGTCGACCACATAACAATCGCTGCCGATGTCCGCCAGCGTGATGAGGTCGCCGGCCGCCGAGTTGGCGAAACGGAAGCAGCCCCGGCGGACCTTGACGCGAATATCGCCGGCGCCGCCGGCCGAGTTGTCGGCCTGCTCCACGGCGACGCCCGCGCTCTTGAACGTGGTGGACGTCACCCCTTTGGTGGCGACGGCGGCGCCGGCGTTGAATCCGACAATCGCGCCGGCGTAAATCTTGGTGGTCGCTGCGACCGGGAACTCGAAATCGCTCCCCTCGCGGCTCGTGGTGTTGCGGTCAGCAGTCAGTGCAGCCATGCGAATCTCCTATTCGGGTTGGTGGGCGATCAGGCCGCGGCGGTTTCCGCGGCCTTGGTCTTGAGGTAGGCCTCGGCGCCGATGCCGAGCTGCTTGCACACGGCGAGGTCGGTCTCGCTGAGCTTGCCGTCGGCGGCGCCGTCGCCCGCCCCCTTGCCGCCGCTCTGGGAGCCGGTCGGCACGATGGCCGGGGCCGTTTCCAGATAGCTCTTCAGCGAGGCGAGATCCTTGCCGCCCAGTCCGCGCGCCCAGGTCTCTTGGGCGGGCAGAATCTTGCCGGCCTTGAGCGCTTCGGCGATGACGCCGTCCAGCTCCTGGCCGCTGAGCTTCGCGGTCAGCGCGGCGACCTCGGCCTGCAGCGCCTTCATGGTGGCGACCGGCGCGAACTTCTCCGGGTCGGGCGTCGCCGCCTTCAGCGCGGCGACTTCGGTTTCCAGTCCGGAAACCTTGTCCGCGCCGGCCTTCAGCGCCGTAACGGCCGACAGCGCATCCGCCTCGGTCGCGGTCTCCTGCAGGCCGAGGGCGGCCAGCAGCTTCTTCAGCATTTCGTTCATGCGGTTCTCCTCTGCGGGTTGATCGGGTGAAAGAAAACGGTGCGCGGCGACGGCGTCCATGCCGTCGAGCGCCGGGTTGTTGGTGATGGCCGCCATCTGGATCTCCAGCACGGCGCCGGTTTTGGTGTCGAAGCTGAAGACCGGGCTGATGAACTTGTATTCGCCGGCGGCAATCATCTCCAGGGCGCGGGTGTTCCACTCCATGTCGATGGCGAACAAACCCTCACCCTCCACCCACTCCAGCGTGCGGAACCAGCCGGCGGCGGGTGCGGGCTGGCCGTTTTTCTCGGCGAGCAGGGTCTGGTGCTCGTAGTCGACGACCAGCGGCGTCTGCCGCTCGGCCGCTTTGACGATCAGCGCGGCGGCGATCTTCGCGTCGATGCGGTAGCCGGGCAGCTTCTCCGGCCGGCCGTCGCGGGCGCGGAACAGCGGCCCGGCCGGCAGCAGCTGCACGCGCCGGCCGCCGCCGAGGGCGAAGGTGAGAATGGCGATGTCGATGCGTTTCATGCCCAGAATCCTGCCGGTTTCGGCCTGGCCGATCCGCTAAAGCGTTTTACTGATTCGGGCGCCCGAAAACCGGGAAAACCGGCTTTCCCGGCAAATCGGACCGACCGAAGCCCGCAGGACCGGCCCACTGACCCCGTTAAACCCCCGTTAAAAACCGCTGATGGAAATTTTCCGGGGGTAGGTAGCCACCCGGAGCCTCCGGCGGCTTGTAGGGCCTGTATCGCGGTTTTGGCAAAAACCCTCATTCCTTCCCCTCCAGTCCGGCCCGCGCGGCCTTCCCGGCCAGCATCCGCTCCAGGTGGGCCTGGCGGCCGCCGGGCGGGTAGGCGAACTCGGGGTCGACCCCGGCCGGCACGCGGCTGGTCTGGCCGGTGCGCTTGTTGGTGTAGTCCTGGTAACGCTCCGGCGGCGCCGTGCCGACCTTGGCGCCCAGGCGCTCGACCTGGCGGCTGCCGAGCTGGATCACCC